>Ga0065711_1002095_pt1 | contig 45738 bp, 27 predicted proteins | sample Hoacrofraction12_FD_59098 | JGI IMG/M metagenome (GOLD analysis project Ga0065711, IMG submission 59098) | Hoatzin crop microbial communities from Cojedes, Venezuela - Epithelial fraction 12 v2 (version 2) | ecosystem: Host-associated > Birds > Digestive system > Esophagus > Crop | place... | reverse complement strand
CTCCTCTCTGGTTTCTGTTGAACCAGGCTGTGCTCCACAGCTGCCTTTACCAGCTGCTGGTTTAAGTCATTAAGCTCTAGTAATCTCACTGACACTAGAACATCATATCACCTTGTGTTTCTCCTAAGGAGCTCAATGAACCACAAAGATGTTGAGCTCTACTGGGATCAAATTGTTTTTGTCCACCTGTTTTCAGTGCGGAAGCAGAGGTGATTGAGCAGAGAGAAAATTGTGCCTTAAACTTGGCACAAACAAAAGCCTCACTGGAAACAGAGGGAAGAGGTAGAAGGCTGGGAACAGAAACGGGTGCATTGGGTATGAGTGGAAGGAGCCAGGAGAGAGAGGCAGACTCTGTTCTTGTTTCTGCCACTGCCCTGCTGGAAGCAGAGCCTTGGGCTCCCTCCATCTTTGCTTCACAGGAGAAGGAATTACCTTTTCCTGTGTCTGTGTGGTAGCTATTCAAGCCTTACCAAGATACATATGATTAAAAGGAAGGTGTCCCTGCTCTCCCTGTCAGAGATCCTTTCTCCCACCTTTCAGAAATGTAAAAATGAGCATGGCTCAACTCATTAAGGTGAGTATCCAAACCAAATACCTCCAAGAAGGCCATTCCCTTATTTGGCTGGACTAATCAGAGGGATGATAGAGCACTGTATTACAATGGGTGCCAAATTATTAGATGGCTAATATTAGGTGGGAGAAATCTCAGTCAGTGCAATGGTTGCAGTGGCAGCAAGAACAAAGCTCAGCTGGAAGAAGGGTGATACAGATCCAAAGCAGTGCTGGGTACAGGTCTGTGTAGAAATTGTTAAATGCAGTCATTTTTACTTTGTATCTAGTTTTACTCACAGGTGCCATATTTTATATGCATATAGTATGCCAAGATTTAATTTTTAAGCAGAGGTTGTTGACCAAAAACATTGGTGCAAGGAGTCTTTCTTTGCTTGTGGTTACACTTTTGCAGTGTGACCTCTGATTTTTTTTTTTTTATGATTACTGTTTATGATCTAACTTTTATTTAGCAGCCCATTAGATGAGCATTGCATATGGAAATGGTAGTGCACAGGTTTGATAGTAAATCTTATTTTCTTGGTATCCTTCCGTAGTCTCCCCACTCTTTTCAAAATTATCTTCGTTTTGGAGAGGAATTGAGAAAGACCAGTCCTCTCACCAAGAAGAATCCTCTCTTAATCTCTAACTCACTAAATGTTCTTTGATTAACAAAATTATTAATGCTAATGACTGATGGCAACTTCTTAATTGCAGTAACAAAAATAGACTGATGGCAACTTCTTAATTGCAGTAACAAAAATAGTCCAGAAACATCTAGATTTGGACTGCTGTTAATGTTACATTGTATCTAAAAGAAAAAATAGTATCTGTTCTTAAAGAAAAATCTGTTCTTTTCTGCGTTTCAAGAAAAAAATGATTTATTTCTTTAGCAGGAAGATTCAGAACATTTTGCAGCTCACAAACATTGTGTCAGCCTATGAAGCAAACCAGCAGATCAGATGAGGTGACTGACCCATGTCCCTTCCAGTATCGACTCAGCTGTCCTGAGAGCGACAAACTCCTCTGGATAAGGACACTGAAGATGTCATTAGTGCCAGCTAATGTTCTGCCCAACATTAACCAGCACATCTAATCTAGACAACAAAGAGGCCTCTTTCTTATTCAGCCTCTCCCTACAGAGAAGCATCCTGGATTGTATCAGCTGGCATGGGTGCAGCTTGGGGAACAATATTTGTTCATTTACTGCTTATTACAAAGCAGCAGAGGGAAGTCAGATTTTAAGCCCAATAAACAGGTTGGCAGATTCCCTGTAAATCTGCTGTGTTTTATTGCTGGCATAAAATGCAGATAACCCCAAGTACATTATGGAACAAACCTGCTTTATTTGCAGTAAGCACAGTATTTCCTGTCTTAACAGGAACCTGCCTCAAATGTGGTTCCAGCCGTAAAATTGAGTCTGAGAACATCTCCGCAGTATACACTCTGTGCATGTCTCCTGAGCACCTCCATTTTCTCACTTTAATGGTAAAGTTAGTTCTGAAAGCCATCTAATACAGCTGCAAAAGCTAGATTCCAGTCCGTCTCATTCAAACATTGGTGAGCCCAGCCAGGCAGGGTCTGATTCCTGAATCTTTCATGAAGAACACGAAGACAAGAGCAGAGCTCTAGCCACGTGAGAACCTTTTCCAGTCCTTGTTAATGGTGTGAAAGTCACTGAGGGAAATCCCAATCCAAGACCTTTTGCAGGAGAACCAGATTTTAGGAAAAATACTTCTGAAAGTTCAGGGTGCTCAGGACTTAATCTTCAGTTTGCTGTCTTTACATTTTAGTGGCTGCTTCACATTGCAGCAGACAGGACAGTCCTCTGATCAACACGGGAAAACAAGGTGCATTGAGGTTTTGTACAGCCCACACAGTTTGCTCTGCTCACATCTGAACTTTGTAGAAATCGAAAAGACTTTACAGAAAAAACAGATTCTCTACAGGATCTAATAGGGAAAGCAATGAAAACACTACCTTTGGGAACCTTGTGTAGTTTTTAAGAGTTTTGAATTCAGGGCCAATTCTGGAGCTGGTAATGGTTCCCACCTAGGAGTCTGGGACATGCTTCCATCTATTTGGGCTTTCTCAGAGTTTGAGGGCATTCAGGTTGGCTACTCTTTAAGCTCCTCTCCACTTCAAATCAAAGGCATTCTGTCCAAGAGCAGTTTTGCAGAAGACTTCAGAGCTAGCACAGAGATAAGCTTTTGGTACTCACATAGGGTGGCATTCATTTTTACCTGTATGAAACCTAGTAGTAGTAGAGCTAGTGACAGATTCCCATAGTGGTTTTGAGCAGAGGAAAGCACTTCCAGAGGGTTAATCACCCATGGACACTGATATGAGCCTGGAAAAGAACACTTTCCCCAGGTACTTCTGATGACCATAGAAAGCAGCTGCATGACAAGTGCAGCCCCAATGCCTCGAGTTTTGCTCCTGCCAGTGAAAGATTTGACTGAAGTTGAGTAAACAAAGCCCTCTGTCGGGAAATTTTAAAAAATTGCAGTCATCTAAAAATACAGACACATAAGATTTTTCATAAGTGGTAATTTTTTTTCCTCCTAAGAAAAAGCAGCTTAGGGATTTCTACAGTCCCCAGTTGTGTCTGAACACCCTTATACTCACGGCTGTCTTCTCAAATCTAGCCCTTAAGCTTTCCAAGTGCTCTTATTTTTATCCCAGAAATAAGAGAAAGAGGGAGATTTACTGGGTTAAATCTTTAATACCTAAAGGACTCTCTTCCCCTTTTCTTTCTTAACCCTTAAGACTTTCTTCCCATTATCCTCTCATTCTGCTCATCAGTCCATTGGCAGGCATTTAATCCTGCCTCCGATTGCTTTGTGGGGTGAGCTGCTTTCGGCCTTTTACCTTTGCAAGCATCTTTGTTTTCCAGGAGTTGTGGTATTTGTTCCCAACACATTTTTCTGCAGACATCAAAAGCGGTGTGAGTTCTGTCCTGTCCAATTACTGTTCCTTTCATTTCAGATGCCAAAATGTTTGGACCATCAGCCCACCCAGTGCTGCTCAGAGAAGTGCCCTGCAGCTGGAGAGGAGAGCCCGGGAAACCTTGCAGCATTGCCTACCTGCACATGTACACACTCGCAGAATACCCTTCAGCACTGACTCAGTGGCACAGCCATAATTTTCCCCTATTTCAGAGAAGACAGGAGAAAGAATAAATTACTGACATTTAAGTGAAAAATGTTTTTGAGGCAGCTAATAGTTCCAAGTCCATACTTACACATTCGCTACCCGCACGTTGTGCATCTGTTTGCATTCAGACAGTTATTCCTAATAACTCTTTGCCCATTGCTTCTTGAAGGCAATCTTTTTAACCAAATCAACCTCAAGACTATATATTTTCTGTGCCTGCGTATTGCAGAGGAAGAGAGGGTTGAAAACATAATGAAATTACTATGCACAGAGCGCTGCTGCTCCAGCTGCTCAAGCACAAGGACTTTCCAAAGCAGCTCCTGGCTGGCAGAGCTCCCAAGCAGGACAGTGCACAAGGCAGAGACAGACAGGACAGACATAACCCCTCTTAGATCCACAGAGTGGGTAAGACAAAGCCCTTAGAAATACAAAGCAGGGGATTTTTGTGTCAGTTCCACGGTTAGATAAGCATGTCCCTATAGAAGCCAGGCTTTAAAGATGTTTCTTTGTCTTGATAGAAGTGCCTTGATCAGCTTTGCTATGAACATAAAACAAATCTGAGAGGGAAACAGGATGATGCTGTGACTGGCAAGGCTAAATCCTAGCTACATAAGGCAGTGACATAGGACAGTACCTACATGTGATCCATCAAAATCACAGATACAGGAGCCTGGTGGGTGATGCAGAGGCAGTCACAGCTGGACCTGCAGCCTCCAGTGATCTCTGAAGTTCAGCTGAAGTCCAGCCTAACTGTATGTCAGCACAAGTAAACTGGGAAAAGCTAAATTTGAGAGTGGGTTTAGACCTATCCTTAACTACACTCATGCTTTTGAGGTAGGAACACCTACTATGCATTTTCACAGAAGTGAGAACAGCAATATAACTAGGGGCAGAGAAATACCACAGAAATAAACAGTAAAATCTGTCATAGGTCTGTGCCAGCAAAACAAGCACCGGGTTCCCCAAATGCAGCCTGATTCCGAAGGAGAGGCTGGCTACCTAGGGCCCTACCACTTTTTTTACATCCTCCCTGCTTTTTTTCCCCCATCTCCTCATTTTATTTTTAAATTGCTGCTGCCTGTGCTTGGTGCTGTCAAAACTTACTGGTTATTTAAAGAGCTCCATGAACATAATCACCAAAAAGTGTGCTAGTGTGCTAAACTACTCCTCTGAACACCTGCAAACTGTTACATTTTACAGGGCTAACAAGTCAGTCTCAAAATAGCATTAGGCATTTACGTGTCTCAGATTAGCACCTGTACAAAGCCACCAACAAGGATCAAGAAGTGGCAGCTCTTGACCTTCCTGCTTTGGGCCAGAGGCAGGTGAGTGCCTGCAGTGAAGAAGGAAAATGAATAAGGATGGGCGAAAGCAAAACATTATTTATTTTCTCCATCAGACACCAAATAGTGTGCTGTGAGGGGTTTTCACCTCCAGAAGCTTCTGCTGTGAGCCAGGCACTGCAATGGGGTGATCGAACAGACCTCAGATGCATTTTAACTTGTCAAGCAGCATACATGGCCACATGTTTCTGTTTAATTGTCCCAGGCACTTCAGTGACATGGGTCATTTGAAGGTTATTCAACACAGATACTAATCATTAGGAAGGCTTCCACTAGTAAGGGGGAAATGCTGCTTATGACCATAGCCAGCACAGCTTGGCTAAGCTATCTGACCTAACTGCTTACAACCTTCTTAAAAACAGGGGATTGCCCTCCCTAGAAGGATTTTTCTCTCCACTGACTAAAGAGAGCTGGAGTCTTCTGCATCCACCCCCAAGTCCTGATGGCTGCAGCTACACACGATGAATCCTTGCTCTCTCCATCCCACTGCTGCACATACCCATGGGAACAGCTTTAATTGCCTCCTGCTGGAATAACAGCTACCACCACAAAACTCAGCTGATCAGTGGAAGGCCTATTTCTTAGCTTTAAAATTACGTATTTCTCACAGAACTTAAATTAGTCACTAGAGAGATTATGGGTGATACCGTAAGAGTCTGATGGAAGAGGACTCTATGCTTTACTGAAAAAAGTGCCTGTAGACACAAAGCAGATACTTTATCCTTACTACTAAGTGACAAGATGTGTATTTTTCTCTTCCTAGAGCACACTGTTTGATAGGCACAGCAGGTCAGAGCTGCTTTGCTGGGAAAGAATTGGGAGCAATAGCAGATCACAGTAAAACAATAATGTTGCACTGTGGTAAGGGAGACCAACCTCAAACAGGAATACACAGATCAAAAGACTCCGAGAACCTTGAACTATTGCTATTTACTCCTGGAAAAGCTGTAGCTGCAGTCATCTATGCTCATGCAGTTTTGCATGCTAGACTTAAGATAAAGGAAGTGGATCAAGTGGAACAAGTGAAGGGGCAAACAAGTACAGTCTGAAGTCCAGAAAAATCCAATCTCTAACAAAAGATTAATGTGCATGAAGGAGGAAACAGAATATTACAGTCTTCAGATATTGGAGAGCTGCAATGACAAATGAATTGTCCATTTGTATTTGTTTTAACTAAGACAAGAATTGGCTCAAATGACTACGGGATGCCTTAGGTTAGGCATTAGGAAAAGCTTCCAACAGGTAGTAAAGCTACAGAGAAGACTTCCTGCAGAGGCTGTGAAGGATTTATTGCTGAACAACCTTCAAGAACAGGCAAAAAAAAAAATCTGCCAGGAGAGACAGAGGTAGAACTGATCCTGCTTTGAGGCAGGAAGATAGATTATGCAATAATTTCAGAGTCTTTTCAGCCCTAACGCTGTGTGATTATCAGATTCAACAATGCAAATATTAGGTGAATATGTTTCCAGCATCTGAGTTTTTCTTCCCCCTCTGAGGCTTTTGCATCCTTCCAGAGCTTTTCATCTTTATCCCAGACCTTTCTTCCTTTTTAAAATTCTCTGCCCCAACTGGTTGATTGCTATCTTCCTCATAGAAGAATTTAGCTTCTTCAGCACAGTTCAGGTCTAAATCCCAGTTCAGGACCCCGCAATTAGCGACAGTTATTCTTCCACTCCCTGCAAGCACAGCAAATCCTTACTCCACCTCACGATGGCCCTCTGCCTTGCAGTCTAGCCAACCAAGGGCTCCATCCATTCATGTTTGCCTCCCACATTCACCCACACAGGGCTGCTTTTAATACCATGAGATAGAAGAAACAACAATTGGCTGAAACCCTGGCAAACCTGCTCTTGTTTCTGAACCATGCATATCAGAGTAACCCTTCCCTTCCACCACTAGTCCACTGTGCTTAACTGACCTTGTCATGGTGCCTGTCAATTGTGAGATAGGATTTAGACAATATTATGTAACTGAACAGCAGAAATTGAGCTTGAAGCTCAGACAGCATTGCTCTTATGTGCTTGTGCAAATACCTCTTGCTGTAGCCTAGAAGCAATCTCAGCCTGCTTCATAGTGCAAAGATGATTCACATTTAATCTTGTAGTTTATTACATTTTCACTAGAAATAGTGTTCTTGCTGTCAGATGCTGTTAAAGTAGGGTTTTTTTTTTGTAATATATTTTTGTCCTTACGCGTTTATCTCCCTTTATTATGTGGCCCAGAATGTCACATCTATTTTCTTCAGCTCTTCCAGACTCCATGTGGCAACAATTCATGATTTTGCCCAGGCTGGAATGTCCTACCTGTGACTGCACAGCTTCCTCAATTACCTTGGGCAACACACCTGCCTGGGCTGCCCACCAGATACCTCATGTATCCATCCCTAAACTGCCCCTACTTTTAGTGTCCACACAGCTTGGGAGTTCAATCCTTAGCCATCACCGTTTCTGAGCTAGTTGGCATCACCAAGTTTGCCATGTGCTTTGCTAGCTGGTTTGCCTGAGTAGTGACCAGCTCTCATTCAGTACTGTCAGGGATCAGCCAATGAGACATTTAATGTTGTCTTTGCTTCCTGACATTTAATAGCAGGTAAATATTCTCTTCCTCAGTTGTCTGCCAATAAACATGACTCAGTCCACCCGAGAAAAATTAAAAGGAAGTGTGAATATCCTTCCATACTGTATGCAGTCAGTGAACACTTCTGCAAGACACATCTATTGCTTGTGCAGACACTTATGATTCAGTATCAGCAGAAAAGCTCATCTTGAATCAAGTCCTCAATGTGAAGGTTCACAGACTACCAGATTTTATATGCTCAGATGCCTACAAACATTTTTAAGGCATGTTTTCCCAGCTCGTCACAGTAATGTGTCTTAGATACTGTGTACTCAGTGTATATTTTAGAGGAGCTCAGACATATTGGGCTGCATCTGCTGGTTTATTTTTAGGAAGACAAGCCCTGAGATTTGCTTAGAAACAGCACAAAGAATTATGCGAACTTTGCAAACAGCAGAATATTTCAAGTTCTTGGTCTATGAACCTTGACAGTGCTCTTTCAAATAAATTACTTGTTGTAAAACTCATGTTGACCTCTTCTCCCCATAGGCTGAATTCCAGGTCACCCCAGTGATGTGAAAGGTCTATCTTAAACCAATTAACTCTCCAGGAAATACAGAATTAAGGCTGACACCAACTTTTCTCTATATCTTTGCCTGTGACAGTACAGTGATGATATCTGGACCTAGTAGAAGAACACAGTGGCCATATTAAGAATGGCTTAACTGCTCTGAACACAACAAACACATACATTAGGAAATAGTTCAGTACAAATATATCTTGCTATCAGTTTTGTCTCAGCAGGTTAATAGACAATACAGTAGCTGACAAGATTTTGAAAGCAGCTTAAGCAGTAGGTACCCAATTCCCACCACAACTGGAGCTGGAGGCCTTATTCTTAAACTCTCATCTTGCAAGGGCTTATGTATGTGCTTGCCTTTAAGGCTGCATATAGAGCCAACAACTTAGCAATGTATTAGAGCATGTATCATAGCTGGACAGCCCTGAAAATTCAAGCTGCTAGCTTTACTAGTTTGTTATAATATAGCCTGCCTGTAAAACATCTGAGTACAAGCCTGTGAAATAAGGTAAACTGCACTTATTTGGAACTTACCTTTGCTTATTCAGAGATAAAGCCGTGTTGTCAACTTGCAAAATCTATATTGCAAAAGCTTTGATAAAGAAAGCTTCCCTCTTCCACACTGCAGTTTTGTCAATCCATCTCTACCTTGGCCAGATAAATCATGTTACACAAGGAAAAGGCAAATCTACACAACTTCAGAACAAGTCCAGCTAGATTTTCAAGATTGCCAAGGTGCTTTGAAGATGGAGGGGCTAGACTGTGACAACTAACATTTATTCCTCTGAAAAAAAAAATCAACAGTATGTAAGGATTCTTGTGAATGCAAGACAACAAGGAGCCATTGGTCTGTTCTCACATCTTTGAATGCATCTTACACTGAAGATCTGTAAAACACCTCAGAAGGAGACACCTGCCTTTGGGCATCTGTGGGATTGATCAAGAAAACATTGTTTTGGCAGCAATATAGGTCTAATTGTACAGGGTGATTCTAGTAGTGTATTTCATCCAGCATAATAAACTAGCTTTTACTTTAATGGCTGAGCTACTAGCAAATTACAGCTCTTCATGCTGGACTGACCTAATTAGGTTTTGTTTTGTGCTGCCACTGAATAAACATGCACAAAGGATGCTTTCACCTCCTGCTTGAATAAATCAGAATTTAAACAAATATCCAGGAGGCCTAATATTTCTTGCCCTGTCTTGCTGAAGTACAAATGCAATGGCTCTACAGCTGCCCACGGTTGCCTTTTAACAGAATAGCTCCTTGAAATCTGGCAGCTTGAAAATGTGAAGTTTTACCACTGTCTGTTGCTGAACAGGACTCCGGAGCTGCCTTGGGCTTGAGGCAGGTACCCAGGGTGCCAGCTGGGTAGCATCTTTCTTGGGGAAGGAGGTCTCTAGCCCCATCTTTTGGTAAACCTGAATTTCACACCATCTTTCTCCCTCCCAATCCATCCAGTGAGAATTTGAGACCCACCCTGCAAAACTGCATAGGGGAACTGAAGTATTAGGCTAGAACAGACCCTCATACTGCACCAGGTGATATTTTCCAGAGAAAGGACTGGGCTTAAGCTGTGTTCTCTACAGATGATTTCCATAGAGAGGCTTCATCAGGAAATGCCGCCCAGAGACAGCTCCTCGCTGTTGCCTTCTGGCAGTTCAGCTAGGCCTTTCCTAGCCAGCTACTCCCTGTAGCTTAAAATACTCCCTATAGCTTAAAATGTCTGTGCTTTGTATAGCTTATTTACTGACGTACCAATACAAAACCTTGTGTGAGAGCAGTTAGCTGCAGTCGAGGATGTTCTTTGTACCAGTATAACAAGTGAGAGCAATAAACCAATCTTGTTTTATGGTATATTTGTGCCAGCACTGTTAGTGGGACAAATTGTGTGAGAAGATGCAGTTTAGTGCCCAGATGGTGTCATTATTAATTTCTCATTAGCTGTGCTTCAAAGCATTCCAGATTGAGGGAAAGGTACAGCGTGGAACGCAGCAGGTACAGCACTGGAACCCTCGTGCTGAGGACTGAAAACTGGATTTAGTGATTTGTGGCAGGGAGGATCAGGAGGGTGCAAAGAGTGCAGAGAGGCTGGTGCTTATCTGGTATCAGGAGAAAGAGTTTAAAGTGTATTCAAAGCAGGTTCATCCCTGGCACAGCAAAAGGCATGATGGAGGCAGGGATATATGGTCAGCCCTGTCTCTAGGAGAAGGTACGTATATATTGATGTCCCTGTTTGCAGCAGGGAGATAATGTGGACAAACTAAACCAGCCACAAGAGCAGGAGGAAAGATTATTGCTTGCCCACATCTCCTGTCTGGGTGAGTTTGCTGAGGGCAAGCTTATGAAGGATTAAGGTAATACACAGAAGAGAGAAAAGGTGTGGGACAACCATCTCTCAGCACCTGAAGCCATCACCAAGCCCCAGCTGTGCCAGGCAAGCAGGAGATTACGCTTATCTGGGTTGGTGCATTCTCGTTTTAGACATGGCTGCCAAGCAGTTGGCTGGGAGGGAAAAAAAATTCCTGATGCTCAGAGTGAGTGCCCAGGACAACTTTGCCAGCCAGGCTTGAAATCGAGCCAGCGTGTCAGAGTGACCATCTGGGAAGCAAAACAAGGAAAAAAAATAAGGAAACTATCCATATCAGAAGAAAGAACAGTGGGCAGCTCTTGTTTCTGCTGCTTTTAATAATGCATAGAGATTGCTAACAAATCTGCCATTTTCACACCACTAATTGCAGAAATGTTTGTCACCTCCCCAGGGCATTTCTCACACTCTCCCGACACTATTATTTTTCCTTCCCCCCTCCCCTTCCCTTTTCCCTCTCCTTTTCCATGAGGGATTTTAACATGGCAGTCACTCGCTGAATCAAAGCCTGAAGGACTAACCACCACTGAAAAGGTTTTAAATACTGAAGTGATGTATACTGTCCACCAGTCAGACCTAACAGTGTGGAAAAGGTTTATGTAATTATTCGATGAGGACTTGCACAGCATCTTTTCTGCATAAAAATAAATACCTCTTAGGTTCAAATATTCAGCAAAAACTCTTGGTTCTGCTGTAAGATCTTGAATCTCAAATATTGCTTGACAGAATGAAATCACCAGAGTTTTCAGGATTTCACTACCACCCCTTCAAAAAAATGTACCACCTTATCAGAACTCCTAAGTGTCATTCAACACAACAGCTTTGCAGCTCCTGTCTGCTTATCATCTGCGAATAAGACTTTGCTGCAAAGGCTTATTGATTAAGGGAGAAAAAAAAGACAGTAAAAAGGTAAAACACAGTTCCAGAATACTATGGCACTGATATGTTTTAGGAGGAGTGAAAGGGGATGCCGATACACAAAGAAGGTTTTTGTTTTGTTATCTCTAAGCAGATAACATGATACAGGAGAAATTACAAGAAAGAAATCTGAATGCAGCCACTTTTACTGGCCAGACAGAAAAACATTAAGGCCAGTACAGGTTTCGTCCTCTCATTTTGTTAATCTACGTGTCCCATGACTCAAAACCAGGTAGGCTTGCTGCATTCAGCAGTGAAATACAAAAACTGGCAAAACCACACACACTCAGCATTCAGTTGCTCTAGGCAAGAAAGTGGCCTCTCCCAGGCGAGAGGAGACTAAAATAACTGAAACCTTACATTCCCTGCATGATGTCCCTCAGATCTTGAGGAACCTAGATGTGGTGATCTGAGGGCATGATTAAATTATCAGTTATATCTAATATGCATATGTAGCTGCTTTAGGAAAAGAGCTAGTAAGTCAATTAAGTGCTGATATAAAGCCCCAGAGTCAACAGGAAAATTGCTATCGACTTTGCACCAGGTCTTAGAAAAGCTGAATGAAAAGCCAAAAAAGGAAGGATGAGCAGCAACAGAACCATCTCTGAAACAAGCAGCAGGTTTTCAGAGTAAAACCTGCAGGTTTAAAAGAGCTATTTTTTCAGTTCAAACACTTTTCTCATAGGGCTCCCAGGGCATTACCCACCTGATACACCCCAGCTGTTTGGCTCTGCTGGATAAAAACAAGATGATACTTATCAGAGACTCTCCCACTCCAGACAATGCTCTCCACTATTATGCCAAAGCAATGAACACCTCCCAAAGCACTGTCTCTCCAACCATGCCAGGGTACAACACTGTTTTGACAGGTGATTTCCCACTATTTATGATCCTGATAAGTCCAAGCTGCTTTGGGCTCTTTCCCAAGGAGCCAAGAGGCACTCAGGGTTGGTGTCCAGCAGCTGAACAAGTCTTTTCTGTGAACTCTGAACTCTGGTCTCTCCTCCAGCAAATAGATACAACATGATCAACTTCATGCTGGTCCCTGTGTGCTGCTCTGCATCTCCTGGACTCCAGGGTAAGTAGGCACATTGAGTCCAAAGGAGTTTAATATACATTTATATCCCTTGACCCAGCTCTAGGAGTGTGAATATGCAAGTCAGAGTCCCTGGGATGTCACTGAACCTGGAGGGACAGTGGGTTTCACTGAACAATGTCCATCCTGACGTGTTCCACTCTTACTTCTGATGCTGTTGCCATCTCTCTCTCCCCCTGCAAATGACACCTGAAGAGAACTCCTCAGAAGTACCAGAATAACTCATACTTTATTTAAAACATCCGATTTAAGTATGGCTATGTCAGAGATGTAGCAGGTGCTTTACGTTAGCATGGGACTGATACAAGTAAAGAACAAGGCCTCATGCCATTGGACAGGTTTAGTGGTCTTCTGCTGTAACAAATGCTTAAGCATAAGAGGCTGTCTATTTCTTGAATTCTTGTTATTTCTTGAATCCAGTTCAAGAAGCAAAGCAGCAGTGATTTGAAGTCTGCTCACTACAAAACTCTATCCAATGAATTTCAAACACCAAGCTGGATATCCAGACTGAGGAGCAGTCAACAGATGGGAAATCACAGATAGTGGAGTTATCAGTACTCCACACTGATCCTGTAGAAGTTCATTCTTTCTAAGGTAGCCTGGAGAAAATAGCTCTTGTGCAGCCTGAGAGCAGAAAACCACTAATTCTTACCAACTGGAAGATTAAAAGTTCAGTTTTCAACAGCATAAGTCCAACAAGCAGCTGCAAAGAGCAATGCGTAGCAAGATAAATGCATTTGTATGGCAGCTCTGCCTAATCTGCTTGTTGCTGGAGGCAGTAGTGAGGGAAACAGGCTAATTAATTCTTGCAAAAATTCCCACACCTTTTCAGTTTGGTTCTGAAATGTGCTGGTTTCCCCAAACTGAGTGGTTATGCAAGAAGTGTCTCAACTTGTGAGCATAACTGATATTTTTCAGATTTGAAGGAAAAGAAAATGAAACGAGTAGTCTATTTTCCTCTCCTTGCTCCCCCTGAAATAGAAAATAGCCAAAGTTCAGCAATATGTACTTACAATCTGTAAGTACACATGGCCCAGTCCTCTTGGCCGTTCCCTCCGTATGGTTTGACCTACATGCTGGCGGGTGAGCATCAGCCATCATCCCATGTGAGACTGCAGCTCACATGTTGATCTCAGATGTTGAGAAGTCTGCAGTGTGCATTAGAAATGAAGATAAAACAGCCACATGCTTAAGTAGCCTAGAATAATGCATACAGAATGTGTCTTCTGCAAGTAGAACCACAAGATGCCAAAATTTGTATTAAAATCTGTTTGCTTATGGCTATATTCCTTCTTCTCAACATGGGAAACTAAAGGACATTGGCATTTCCTTCATGTGCTGCATTCCTCCTTTGATTGTCTAGCCCCTAGTATTTTCCTCATTGCTGGCATTCTACAGCCTGCACTTTGAAGAGAGGTTATTGGACAAAGAAGGGACTTCCAAAGCTGTGACTGCCAAATAATAGTTTGTGCTGAGGTCAGTACAGTACAAATTTTTCACCTAATCACTCAGGTCAGACTGGCTGGAGAGTACAGGCTCTCACAGGCTTTTTCATCCCACAACACATACTTGGAAGAATGGTTATACCATTTCTGTGCTTTGAGCCCAGATGATTGCCCACTACATTTGTCAGGCTGCCCGAATCACACTCCTTCCAGTTCCCTGGGCACTTTTTGCCTGTGGGCAGCAGCCTGTGAAACTGTACCCTTCTGCCTGTTCATATGGTCTGTTCTTTCAGGGTGACTCTGGCACTCCTCCCAGCCGTGGTAAAAAGCACATATATTTGGGGGATCCCAAAGCAATTCTGTTTACTGCAGTATACTGGGAACTTCATCTCCTGGGTAGCAGCAAAGAAAGAACCAATTGTTCCCAGGATGACTGCAAAAGGGGTGCTAACTAAAAGAGTCACGAAGTACAGGCCCAATGTCTCTGTGCCTGCTATTACAGTTATTTACTATTGCCTTCTTTCAGTCACCATAAATCTCAGCAGAAAGGGCTTAGTTAAGATATGATTAGGTTGGGATTATTGCATATGAGATTCTTGCTAGTGCTTATAAATGTGACAAACTCTGAAATATAGTTTCCACAAAAAAGGAGAGGGAAGGGAGGGAAGTGGTGCTTTTACTGAAATATACCACCATTCCCTAATTACTCCTCTACAGTAGTGACTTCAAGCAGTGGATAATAACAATTAAAGAAACATTCTCTGTTCTGCCCTCTTATGCCTCCAAACTTATGTCTTCTTCGGGGACTCAATTTAACAGCAGCTGCAGAGCAAGACTTGAATGAAATTAGGCTGATTTATGAGCCTGCATGGAGCACTGTAACAGAGGGAGATGGCATTGTGCAATTTTAGAGACAAATTCCCATTGCTTGTGCTTTACCTCCAGGAATCATTAAGAAGCTGGAACTGACCAACCATTTCTTAGTGAAATTTCTTTGGACATGAAAAACATCCAATGCAAGAACCTTCCAGATGCAGCACATGCATGCTCTCTTCAAAGCCTTCACTAAGGGCCAGGCTCATCTCTTCCATACCTATTCAAGGCATGCTTTAAGGTCTGAACACAAGTAAGATTCTGCTACTAAGCATTATTGTTACTTCAGGTTGGGAAGTAGCAATTGTTGCTCCAGCTCATCTGGGCAACATTTTAACACGGGAAAAATATTTGATCTACTTGTAGAGACACATAAAGTGACTCATCTTGTACAGTTTAATATCAACAGATACTCTCCTTAATCCCAGCGTGGCCTAAGCAGCCATGCAAAAATTGACTTCTATAATGGGATTCTGTAAGAACGTATGTTAATAATAAAGAGTATGGCAAAGCAATATCTTATGTATTGAAGTGCTGAAGGAATGTTTTCTCCTAGAGTTACGATGAGGCTAACAAATAGCCAGCTTTTCCTACACTTTCTCCTTTTTTTATTAATAACAGTAAAAGAACATAGTGAGCAGGTATTTAAGACTTGTGAGTCTGTCCCCATCATCTCCTTCTGATCATGATGACCTCAGTTGGCTATGCTGCATTTAACATCCCCACACCCTTAACCCCCTGTTTTGAAATATTAGCCACTGGGGCCCTGGGACTAAAACATAGGAAGTTTTCTGCTTTGACTTCTTGACAAAACCATTGAAATATTCTCTGCACTGTCACAGCTTGTGCCACCTCCCAGGGGAGTCAATTTGAAAGTAAATTACACGTAAGTGTCAGATGAAAAGAGCTTCATTATCTAATTCTTCCTACACCAGCATTTCTTTAAATTGCTTACTAGGGACAGGAGACAATTAGTCCTGTGTTTGAAATGGGAAGTAATAAGTATCTGTCAGTCCCATTAACCACAATTATTTTTTGATATGCAAATACAAGTGCTTTCTAAAGAAGTTCAATGAGGCAGCCATGTCTACTTAGGCCCAGGTGCCAAGTGTGCTTTCGCCAACTGAGCACTCGGCCACCTTGGGTTTCAGACACTGTTGACTGGACTAAGTGTCTTACAGCACAGTCTGCTGACTGAATCAGCACTGCAATAATGAAAGAAAACTCTGAAGTCCTTCATCCCTTGCAGTAGATACAAGTACACAAATGTTTCCATGGCACCAGATAGCTTCCAAACAGATTTCAGAAACTCCAGTGAGGGCCCTGAATTCAGCGGGAGACTTCCTGCTGCAATTGGCATTGCTTTTCTAGACAGCCATCAGGATATGGGAGCTGATGCCAACAACGTGTCATTAGCAGAGATTGACCAAAACCCCACTTTCATCAGTCCCTGCTCAGAAACCCCCATTCTGCCCATCATTCAGGCTTCCAGTGTGGTCACCTTTTCAGAGGGGCTCTCACTTGACCCTCACCACCAGATTTAATTTAAACCTGTACAGGATCTAAGATACTCCTGTTCATATCCGTGCTTACAGATGAAACTCTCTCATCATGCCAGGTCAGGATCAAAGAGCAAACTGAACTAATATGGGTGCAGACAGTCCTGCCCAGTTCGTGTCATCCCAAATCTTACTGCAAGAGCTCTTAGCCTGTCCTTTGAATAATACCACCTGTATTCTTTACATCACTTCATTTGCTTCCTGCTCTTCCTGGATCTGCCTGCCTTTCACAGAGTGACACTGAACTACTAACAAGATAGAGAGGCTTCCCTGGGATAGCAAACAAGTTCAGTGCAGAAGTTAGACTTCTTCCTTTTGCAGCAGAGCCAAGATACTCCTCCAGTTCCAGAGCTTGGATACAGTATCTTCTCTACAGGGCTCACCATGTGTTAATCACTCAGCTGGTCAGTACATGACATTTTTCTCAAGTTTGTAAGCTCTGTCAGTTACATGTGACCTTTCCACACTATGTATTTAAAATGCAATATAAACAAATCCTTTTAAACATTTGTAATTGTGCATATAGAGTCTCTCTGGGACAGATCTTGGAACTGACATCAAATCTGGGCACGTGAGTGACACCTGTTTCTCATAAGCAGCTCATGTGCATCTGAGCAACAAGGACATAGTTGCAGGGCTGTTTTAGTCACATTTCACTGCGCCTCTGCCTCCTTTGCTTCCTTCAGCATTCAGGGTTACAGGATTACTACTTCCTTACAAATCTTTCTGCATAAAATACTTTAAACAGGAGGCTAGTATTTTGAGAGGTGCAGAACAGACTTTGCTGAACTGATGACATATCTCATCCTAAGGTCAGGTATTAAACATGCACACTGTAAAACTAGCAGGGAGTCAGCAGGGAGAAATACAGTGCTCTCAAAGCACCAGCTTTAAAGCAAACTACAAAACTCAGTACCTACTAGGAGATATAGTTAAGAACCCAGACACATTGGATTTATTTTTGGCTCGCCCAAATATACACAGGAAGCTTTTGCAAAGTGATTAAGGCTCATTAAACAAAACACTGAAGAATGAACCTAAGTGATTTATCTAATGGGCATAAATTTGTTTGTGCTTACAGTTACTTTGCCAGAACAGTGCCACAGAATTATACCTACCTTCATGCTTAAGAACATTAATATTCTAGGGTTGCAAGACCAAGTTCAGTGTCAATGCCACTCTGAGACACAGCAAAGGTCAGTGCTATAGAAGGGACCTTTGAACAGCACAGGACAAATAAGGAAAGCAGCAGCTGGCATCTAACAGCTTTACCACTGCATGGCATTTACTTCTTTCTCATAAAATGAGCCTCCCCCTCCAGGTCAAAGCTGGCTTAAGCCCAGAATATAGACTTTCACTTCACAAATCTCTGCTGTGCACTCACCATCAATGTCTGTTTTGGAGGTTAAATGGAAGTATGGAGAGAAAATGAATGTGGTTATTTTGTGTGAAAGGCACTTGCAAATTCTAAAGCTTCCAAGTATGAGTAAAAGCCTCAGTCAAGACAATTATGTTTAATAGGGACACTGATGTTAAAGTTACCTGAGTTCTTATAAAGAACTTTGGATGTCAAGTGGAAAAGTAATATTCAGTAGTCAGTTAGCATTTCCTTTAATGCATCTGCTACAATCTTTAGAAATGCATTTCCCTTCTATCTTTCTGAAGCTCCAAAACTTTGGACTTTAACTAGTAAGCTTATTTCCTTTGTTTCTTAACTAGTTTCTCTGAAAACAAGTCTTATGCCACTATGCTCTCATAAAGTCCCCAAAAACAAAAGGAAGGAGGTCTTAAAGATACTAAGGTATTTCAGGTTGCAAGAAAAAATGGCTAAAGGAAAAACTGCAGTATTAGACTACAAAAGCAAGCAACAGAAAACTGTTTATTCATGTCAAGGGCCTACCAGCAAGTAAATAGCACTAGCTCTGCCAGCGTACTAGCAAACCTTACCATGCCTGCCCTAATTCTGCCCCACCTCATTGCAGGCATAAGGGTTGCTTGAGCAGACTGCAAGTCTTCTGCTGTTTTTATGAAGCACAAATGGATACTAGGATAACATGAACAAGTTTTTAAATTTGAAGCTAAGATTTGAACAGATGTCTCTGGAGATGAGCATCCATTGTGCTACTCCTCTGCATATTACATAGCTCTCATGGGAAGCTGCATTTTGATGGGGGAAGTCAAACTACTCTTTAATAGGTTTTTAGAGATAGGATAGACAGCTCCCATGTAATTTCCCCCTCCCCACTCCTTCCCTCAAGAAAAATCTCTAACCCTGCCTCCCTGGCCCTCAACTTCATTGCCTGGGTAAAGTTCACTAACAGAAAATACTACACTTCAAATTACAGATTCAGACCTGAACCCAGCTCCTGTGTTTCACAGTTAAAACTGGGCCAATTCTGCACACATTTGTGTAGTTTGTAGTTCACACCATTCCTCAGTATGTGTGTGTAAAACTTGGGTGTCAAACTGGTACCTGAAGCACGCAAGCATTCAGTATTGGAGAGCCCTCAGGAGAAAGTTTGCTTAATAAATGACGGTTTTTATCACAAGCCCTAGAAAAATTAGGCAAAGTTATGCAGCTTTACACAGACACTCAAGTTAGGTGACATTTGGTCTATCAAATAGTTAATGTATAGTTCAGTAACTATTTTAGAGAACTGCTGTAGCCTGTTGATGAAGGACACACATAAGTAAAGTCTTTGAAGAAACTGCATTTGGGAAGCCACTCGGGAAAGAATCCAGAGGCAAATCTGACTGGATAACCCTGTCTATTATGGGAACATTCACCCAGGGAGCACCTCTCCTGACACCCCATCATGGAGAACCAGTGCACTTCATCCCTGCATGCTACAAATTTTCTACGAAGAGTTTGCTCAGCTGTTATCTCTGGTTTCCACAAAAGCTTGAAAGGAGACTGTTGAAAGCTTGTTCTGTTATCTGTGCATTACACAGCCTGGTTGCTCAGTCTGTTTACCTATTCCTTCCCCTCGCTCAAAATAGAGCTCTAGTTTATAGGAAAATAGCCTACCCTTTTCAGAGAGAGTGCAGGATTGGTAAGGCATGGGGAAGGAATAAGGAAAGCTGAAGTTACAGTGAACTGGCTGTGTATTTGTGTTTGAAAGGCTTCAAGTAGACACTAATTAATCCCATTGTTGATGCTAATGTAGTTCTTTTTCAAGATTCACAGTCCAGTGCTCCAAGAAAATCTACTTTTGATCTTTAGCTCAGATAAGGTGATTGAAGTTCTTATGAAATGCATTTGTCTGCCCTTAGGCTCCTGTATGGACTGGGGCAGGGCAAGTGGACATGCAAAGTGCCACTGTTGCGGAAGGGAAAATGAAACTAGAGGGTTTGGCTGTCAGTAAGGGCAGAGATCAGTATAGTTCCTGTGACCCTTTTGCTTTGCTCCAGAATAGCTGCAGAGGCACCAGGAAGGTGGAGAGTCCAGTAGATCATGCCATGTGCAGCTTTGTAGTTCTGTCGGCCTTTAAAGGCTGCTCCTGTTGCTATGATAACTTTGATCTGCCACCTCTGGTTAAAAGATTTTTCTACCCTCACTTATCCCCTCCACATAGAATTAACCTTATTGCAAGCTATGAAAGTCCCCACTTAACAGGTCTTCTTGATCCATCAGCTGGCAAAAAAATAAATGACTGAGCATCTGCCTGAGTCTCTGCAGATGTCTTTTCACTTCCAGCCAACCCAAATCTTGAGTGGCCTTTGCTCATGTGCTACCTGTAAAGGGCACAAACACTGTGAATCCAGAAATCAGCCTTGGCCTGGTGACATCCTCCAGTTCACCAAGTGTGGTCATTAGTTGCGAGCTGGCAGGTGTCACCTTCTGCTGATATTCAAGGAACAGCTTTGGCACACTGGGCAGCCTGGTCTGGGAACATGAGGCTTATTGGGAACAAAGAAATGGACAAAGATACTGGCTGGAGAGACTGTGATAAGCAAGGCCTGGAATACAAGCAGGCACTTAGGAAAAGCCACGAGCACATACATTTTCCCATCTTTGTGTCCAACATTGGCCTAACTCCACTTCAGAGGTATGTTAAGAACAAAATGGTTAAACTCCTTAGGTTATGTAAACTTCACTGCTAAACTACATAAATCTTCTTAATAAGGTGCTAGCTGTAGTAAAAACTCCCTGCTGCTTTTCCTTACAATGACATTCAGTATCTATTCAAAATCAAACCAGAGTGCTACAATCCTTGCAATCTTTAAACGAAGATGTGCAAGTCTGAGTTGCTGTGAGCTTGATGCACTGCACTAGCTAGCTACCCAGGGACAGGTGCATTGCAGGGTGGCTCAAGACCAGATGTTCCAGCCAACCTGACATCCCACCATGCTGTTTAATGGTAAACTAATACTACTAAGCTGCCAAGTATGTGGTGTCCCCGTATTACCCTTGGAACACTAATGTCTGCAGGCAGTGACACGAGGACAACCACTATCTGGATGACCAGGCTCAGGGTGTTCCCCAAAGGATGGCACAGTCATCCTCTGCATGTCTCTGCAGCCACTGCTTTGGTTAAACTTAAAAACACACTTGAAGCCTTATGCCACAGATGCTCCTTTTCAGAAATTCTCATTTCAAGACCCAGACCAGCTTTCAGTACCATCTGTAAAACAAGCTCAGTTTGAAGGGACAATGTTTTCCCTTTACTTTTGCACAATGTACACCTTTAAAAGCTATTGCCTGCATTGAAAGAAGCAACAGTCATAGATGTAGTTAGCCAGAACAGATCTTTGCGCAGTAGTGTTTAACCTTGCTTAGGCTTTCTGAACACTAATTCTCTCCCCATTTAAGTTTAAGGACTGTCAGAGGAAGGAACATTTTAGAGCTTTGAAGAAAGCAATCCATTCATACAACCCACCTTCGTGTGGCCTTGATCACGCTAATCAGCACTCATTTATGTATGTAGAAAGGCAAAAAGGTGTCTGAATTACTGGCTAGCAACAGAGATTAGGCACAGTTTATGATGGAGCAAAACAACAGGTTTTTTGTACTATATTTGGCATGCAGATCTACGGTAGTGAGATTCCATTGCTGGAGTTTTGGATGCTTTAGGAGACATCTTAGGCCATGAGACTATAGGTTATCTGATATGCCTAAACTCAAACCAGTATAAACTGCATTTGTGAGATTCAGTGTACAAAGCTGAGTCTACACTGCCAGAAAGCAGAATCTGAATTTGTGACATCTGTGGGTTTTTAGATGGTGCATTTCACAGTCTAAGGGCTCAAAAATGCAAGTGAATTACTGAATTACCACCAGTAAATCAAGCTGTCATCCATGTAGAACACGAACAGCTAAGAAACAAAGTCATGAGCTTGCGAGCATTTCAGACAGGTCCAAGAACTGGCTCAAGGTACAATATGGCCTATGTTTCTAGTCACCTTCAGAGGCCGTGAGTCAGCCTTTGTGGCACTTAGAGCCAGCTTCTTACACTCCTGGAGTGCCAAGAGCTGTAGCACATAAGATGACTCCACTTAAAGCTTTATCTCAGCAAGATCTCGATCAACCTCAGCTTCTAAAAGTCTAGAAAAATCTTGCTGACTTGCTCTATGATATAGCCACAAACATGTCATGCGAGATCAGACTCATGTGACAGGAACATTTCTTTCACAGGTCACATCCCACCAACTGTACTTCAAAGAATGGGTTCTCCACCTCTTCTATTTGAAAGCCTGGAACAACTAATTCTAGTTAATTGCTCCATCACAAGATATTTACTGAGCATTTTTCAGGCCCAAACGACAAAGTCATCAGTCTATGCTCTGTTGTCTGTACCTAATGGTTCAGCTAGTTTTACCTGTAAGTTTTTTGAGTACTGTCTATAGATACGTAACTCCTCTTGCTGCAGCAGATACTCAGGTCTGGGCTTTCAGGTCCATGGGCTTCTATTGCTGGTAAAGCTCAAGAATTTTGCTGCCTGGCCTTACTGTACCCAGCACTGAGTGACAGGGCCCACAGCATGTGGCACATTTACTTGTTCAGTTTACTTCAATTCCACTCAGTCTCACAAAACTGTCTTGTATTTAGATGTTATCACTGTTTTAATCTTTAACTACGCCGCCAGATCCTGGTCTCCGCCTTTCTTTTTCCCTTACAAGGTTCCCACACAAAGCAGGGAGCCCTAATAAGGCAGGATGATCAGTGTCAGTTTTCTATCAGAGCCACTTTCTGGTTTAGCACAAACTCCAGCACAAAAAACATGCTGTATCCAGGGATGTTGCTGCTGCCACCTGATTAGGGCAGTCCTGCATGGCTTGGGTCAAGTTCAATCTGGGACTTAATGTCACCAACAGTACCTGTGAACATGACAGACATTTCAGCCAATTTCACAACCACATGGCCTACACTCATGTTGATTTTTGTGAAGCCATAGGTCTGCTAGCAGTCATTGAAGGCCTCTGACATTTGAAGTATGGTATAAAAAGCATCATCAATAAGAAAAAAAAATCTCAGAATAGATCTGCACAAACAGATAGTACTGCATATGACCCAAGATGACAGCACTGACCAGGCTGGCACATGGCTGCCTATTTAGATCTGAAATGGCTCAGGAAAGAAAACTTTGTCAAGATGATTGCATTGACTGCAGAATCTGAGAAGAGCACTGGTATCAGCCTTGTCCAACCAGGACTGCTCTAGATTTGTCCTACCATCTTGCAGGGGAAGAGGTCTGTGCAAAAGGCCATTTGCCATTTTCTGGCAAAAAGGCAGGACAAGGCACAGATGAAATGTGAAGCTATTCTGCAGAAATAAATCAACAAGTTGGGCGTTAAGCTAGAGGAGCTGCAGAGATGATCATGGATTATTTTGTCAAAGTATAAAGGGCTGACAAGTAAAAAACAGCCAGGATGTCAGAGGACTGTCACAAATGCACATAACTTCTACCATAGATGGGATATCTTGGGGTGATTAATGTAGGAGTTATCTGCTGCCAGCCTTGCAAATTGTCCGCTGCTTTATAGGCTTAGTCACTTATAGCCCCTGCCAGACTTTAACTCCATATATGCACCTCAAGATGCATTAGCAGACATTATAGCACTGTAGAGTTAGAGCATAAGCCCAGCAGAGTTAGACCTTAAACTGATCCCAGCTCTGGGGAAACTGCATTTTGAGCCAGGCTGAATAAACACAGCATGAAGAATACAGCACTTTGGAAAGGGATTTATTGGCAGTGAGGAAACAGGATTGCTTTAAAAGATTGGATTGAAAGAAGGATAGATGCATAGGACAGTGCTTAGTAGATGAGATCTTTCACTAGTCTTGTTCTCAAGTGTACCACTACTACAGGTCACGCTTTTATACTCCCTGGAAGCTTATGCCTAAAGCTGCAAAGGCTTTTAAATCCAGATGAAAATTCAGTCAAACTCACAGAAAAAGCCCAGCAATAAGTCAATATAATAGGCAAGTCTCTTACAGCTTTTAGCTCAGTTGTGATGCCATTTCCCCTGGATATCTGTGCACTCTACAAAAACACAGTCTCATGGTTTGGATGCAACAAGTTTTTCTGTTGATGATGGACAAGCTTTGCTCAGGAGAGATTTTGATTAATTCAGTACTGCCTTGTCAACCTTACAGAACCTGGGCACTTTCAGGGAGGTGAAATGCAGAGCAGGCATCATCTACAAAGGACTTTTACAACTGGTGCATGCGCTAAATCCTGCAGGATACCAGGATTTCCCTGCAACTACCTGCATCTCTTGGTGAAAAACGTGAACCAAGGAAGCGTGATTTTGAAGACCATTAATTTTGCGGAGCTGAAGACAGAACCACGTCCATCTCCTGTTTAATAGGGAGGTGGGGTCATGCCTTTGCCTTCACCAGAACACGGTTCAAATCCTCAGCCCTTGACATCTTTGATTTTTCACTGCCTGCCTTAAGCACACTTTGGAAGCACAAAGATGAAGTGATACTCTTATCTGTGGTGCAGACAGATGAAGGGAAGACATCTAAGGATCTAAGTCCTATTGATGTGAACACCTAAATCCTTCAGACAGCTTTAAAAGGCAACTGAAGCCTAAATACCTAGTTATTCTGTCCTGGAGCATAGGCTGAAATCACAAGGGGATTTGTTCCCATCCTTGTGGTCTTTCTGCTAGACCACACTCCCTCCCAGTTAATTAATTCTATCGATTTGTTTGGCTTTATCGGCCTTTCCACACTCAGCAGTTATTTAGGACTTACATGGGTAATGCATTTTCCAGTTAAGTTGGTCCTACTTTTTATACCCTTTCATGCACTTATTTGAAAATACTAAAACACTTGGCAGAGAAATTTCAAGTTGAATGTTGATTCATATTATTTAAAATATCCTGCAAGAGGAGAAAAATCTGTGTAGCACAGTAACTAATAAAATGGGCTTTTTAAGCCTGATTAATGACCAGAGAGAGTAAAGCACTTCCCTCCAGCAAAATAAACAAAACAATCCAGACCGTTACATCTAGTGGTACCTGCTGAGACTGAATTCAATTTGCTTCCATAGGGCCATAATAAAGCCCTTATCTGCCTTCCTGCTCCTTTCCTGAAGCTACTCAATTTGGTATCTGACCAATTTAGGTCAATTTATATTTTGAGTGGTATGTCATGGTGGCTGTTCCAGAAACCACTGTACCTTGCCAACATGGAACCAAGTCACTCCTAATGGCCAGGCTGAAAGCAAGGAGTTTTGTGCACAGCAGCAGCATTGGCCTGTAGTTGAATCATGATGGGCTTGAAATAATGAATTCTGTCTCCATTAGCAATAACTCACTCCTGATGGCAACTGTTGTGAGAAGTCTCCACGCATATTTAGCAGGGGAATATTCAAGGACCTTGAAATATCACAGAGTAAACTTCATGTGGCTGATCTGGTTTGGAGCTTCTGCTGGTGGGCTTCCTTAGCTTAACTACAGCTATTGCTAGCAGATGCATTATAAACCTTGGCAGGAGAGGGAAGTCAAAGAAGAGATGGGAGTTCAGTCTCATATTTATACTAATGGCAAAACGAAGACATTAAGCTGTTGCCATGCTTCAGGAAGAGTCCTTTCTACAACCTGTGTTTATTCATGCACATTGGATGGATACAAAAGTTATATATTTAGGGGGCTTTGAGCAAAATTTCAACTCATAATATGGAAGTCACTTGATTGTAGGTTAGCCAGAAAAATCCCTTTTGCTTTAGGCCCAGAGCATCCCTTCTCTCAGAATGACTTTTCTTTAGACAGATTTGATGCCTCCTAGCCCACAGGCTGCTCATTGTTTAGCAGCTAAGCAACCTCAGCCAGTCCTGTCTATAGCCAGCCACATAAATTCTGGACAGGACTTAACAGTTTTGGAAGTAACTGCGGACAGCTGCCATTCACAAGGATTTTCAGAGGCAGACCATGCTGTCATTTGGTGATGCTCCTCTGTAAACAGTAAGATATGAAATAACTTACCAGAGGTAGTCCGAAGTCTAATCATTTCAAGCATTACTTTCTTCTCAGTGGGAGGGAGTCTTCCAGGGTGACTGACTTTCCCTAGTTTGGTTTATTTATGATCCCTCCAGTTTCCTGGCCTCTCTGCTATTTTTTTAATCCAGTGATCCCTGGCTGACATTAACTCCTAGTCTTTGACTCCTGGGTTCTAATGGCCAACTTGAAATGGCACCAGGTTTAGAACAATATTAGGTCAGTGCCTACAACAACTTCTGCTTGGAAGTTGTCACCTCTTCACTTCGAGAGACCACAGTGCAGCCCATATACAGACATAACATAGCTCCCTGGCTGTACCTTGTACAGAGGTAATTCAGGAGAGGCATATTCAAGATGACAAGATGGACAGCATGTCAGAATATTGCAGTCTGCAACCGCACCTTTCTCTGAACAGCTCCGACATCTGTCTCCAGGAAAGTAGCATGAGAAGAAGCTTGTCCCCAGACTGTCCATATCAGCGTGCATAAATAAATCCCACAAATACAAGCATTGTCAATCTTCTTGACAAAGATCACAGCCTTTAGATAAGGAGCCCAGCCAAAAGTACATTTCTGTTCCTTTCTTCATCATTAAACTTGATAGCTCAGTGATAGGCAACTATTCAGTAAGATTAAGGCTTGCAACAAAAAAACCCTCAATGACCACAATACTTTCCTACCCCCATTTCTTTATATAAATATTTTTTTTTTCAGTTTACAGTAAGTGAACAGCAGTTATGCACAAAGTGTGATCTCCAATGGAGAAACATCTGTAGTCCATTACAGCAAAATCTGTTCTCAAGTTGTTCAGGCTCAGGAAAGATCCTTGCCGGGAGGACTTGTGAACAAAAAGCATTCACAACAGTTTATCAGGCAGGATATCTTCTAAGTCTAAATGAATTTCCAGAGATTTTCATGACTGCATCTTCCTGGGTCTTACGCAGTATGTGGCACTGGATGTAACTGCTCTCATTCTGGCCAGGGTTCAAACTAAGCCTAACATATTGACGAGCTTCCTAAGCAGTAGACAATTGGCAAGTCTTAGAAAAACATTCACTGGCCAGGAATAAGAAATCAATTCAAGCCTCAGATAACTACCTCAGTCAATGGGTTTGAGTCACTGACACACCAAATATTTATTTATAAATGCAGAATACATAGGATTAAGGGCACCTTGCTGCCAAGTTATTAACAGCAGCAGCTGTGAAACAGTATAGATACACATAGTGTAGGGACTCATGTGTCTAATTTTAGACATCTACAAAGTTGACTGGGGAGGGAAGACACATCTGGCCCGCTTTGGATGTCTGTGTTTGATTAAGCTGAACTGTTCCACAGGAGGGTCATCTCCAGTGATAGCTGTAAGGAAGCCCAATATTAGATCTAATGAGCTGTCATACCAGATGACTCCACCTCTGCAAATTAAAAGCTCCCTCCAAAAGGATCTTCCAGTACATAGCTCAGTATTTTTAGCCTGATCTATGATATGCACCAGCAGGTAGAGTGCTGTTAGTGTTTCTTTATGAAAACAGATTTTTTCCTAAGGCAAAGAAAATTCCCTTGCAGTACAGTCAGTTGCAGGTCACCTCCCCACTCACTTCAGGAAAGTTTAACTGACTACATCTCATTAAAAAGTCTCTGCTTCAGTCAGAGCAGCCAATGCATTACAAATGTGCAGTGGCAACCACAGAGCTGGATGAAAGAGGATACTTAAATGACTTCATTGCAAATTCCCTAAGGCCTGATGCTGCACAAGTCAACCATCTTGTTGCATATATCCTAGAAGGGCCAAACACATGGAAGTCAGCTGCTTAGTACAGGACAAACTTATCCCATTATCATGTCTTCCTAGTATACCACATCCAAATTGTGTTGGAGCATCAGTCAGTGCAAGCAGTCCTTTCGAAGCCCATTACCTCTCATGAAGAGCTTTCCAATCTGAAACGTCAGCAAGCATAATTAGTAAACACAGTTGCTTGCTCTGCAGATCTAGAACTTGATATTTTCCCCTTAAAGTTTAGCATGGATTTCACTGCAATATTTTAAGTGCTAGTGGAATTTTCCTGTGCCAGATGTACTGCTACCAGCTGAAGACACAGTAAAAGGGGGGTCACTCCACCCCATGGACGAATTCATGAGCTGATGGTAGATGAAGGACACTCAAAGCAGTAGAGCGCAGCTCTCAGTTACTGATTAACTTGAAATCAGAACTCAAAGCTGTCCATTTTGTCAAAGATTGTCTTTAAACAGAAGATCTGTCAGCTAAGGTGCAAGTGCAGATACAAGGCCTGTGAGAAATACAGCACAGAAGAATCTAGTAGAGGGAAGATTAACTGTTCAGCAGTATTTGTGTTATGACTCTAAACTGCTGAGATACACGTGATGTATTCCAAATGAGATACAGTTGCGCCCACGCCCGAGAGAAAAAACAGAGGAAGAACAGCCAGTGGTGAATCTGGCATACCCCTGGCTTGCTCTAGCCTTGTAACATGTCTTGTTTGCAATATTCAGCAGATGATGCAATATTTCAAAGACAGGCTAGAACGTATTCAGAAAGCAGTGTATATCCAACAGAACTGAGCTAGCTGCAAGCAGTCACTGCTACTTATATTGTGACATGAAGTCAAAGTATCACTTCCTTACTTAGTTCACCAATAACACTGAGCACTTCCAGGCAATTTGAGACTCCTGAGGTAAGTGGTCTGCCCACTGTGGATTATGGGTACAATTAAAAGTGACTAGACCCAAAACTGCACAATGTCTAAGTCAGACCTAGTTTACTTCTGCAGGGTCCTTTCAAATTGGTCCTGGAATGACTTGTGGAAAGCAGAAAAGCCGGTCTTACTAAGTAAGCTAATAACCTAATAATCAAAAGGCCCATCCATTTCAGTGCTGTGACCTAGTTGCTGCGTTTTGACACATACAGCTCCTCACATCTCTGGAGTTACATGACACAAGCAAGCCTATGCAAATGTCATTCAGAGCTAAAACCTGGGCTAGACCCAGACCCACTAGAAAATATTCAACAGTAGTTAGAATTTCAAAAAAAGGCTAAGGCCTGTTCTCATCACACTTTCCAGGTGAGTCACTCAGGGGCAAAGCCAGCTGGGCTGCCTGCAGGACCATTTCAATAGACTATATTTTGTCTTAGAACCCTAGTTTGAACAACCATTGTTTTTTAATAGTAGTGTGCCTCACAAACTGCAAGAGATCAATACAACCAGCTCTAGGAGATAACACCTAACATGACCTGGATTACATTGTGCTTATTTTGCACCAAGTAGCAGTGCAAAAATCCAGTATGTGCATAATGACTAATACTGCTCTTACGTGGAAAAGAGCCAGCCACTAATGCTGCAAATGCATCACATCACCTCTGAGTCCACTGATTAAACAGGTCCCATTTCTTACTTCTGGCTTTTATATCTAATTGCACCTCTTCTGAATAGAGCTGTCTGGTGTCCTTTTAGTGTCCCAGGACACTAGTCTTACTAAGTGTTCAGCTCCTGCATCAGTCCTGGAAGGCACCATGCTACTAAAGTTGCATCAATACTAAGTGTGTTTGGAGGCCCACTCCTTGGAAAATCAGACACAGAAGTCAATTCTGCCTTTATCTGATTATATATTCTGAAAAGGATCTCAGTACCTCTCATGGGAGCTTAAGAACTGGAAATTGGGCAAGAGAAGCTCCTTTTCCACACAGTACTTAGGACTTTCTTTACTGGCAGATTTTCCCAGAGCCCTGCACTTTAAGCTTCTCTGCACATCTCCATGCTCCTGAAACGTTGTTCAAGTCGGTGCTTATTAACAGTCCTTATTAAAGTCTTCTAGAATTAAGCCTTTACTAATTAGTAATGTTGGAATGCCTTTTCCATTATTCATTAGAAAGCAGAAATGGGTTAGTCCTTTGCAGCATCTTCCAGAAAGCAGAGTTATTGAGGTTTCTCCAATACAGTTGAAGTGTCTCCAGCTGCAGCTGTGAATTTCCACTCATTTTCTGTCATTCCTCTTCCTCAGAATCATGTGCTCTGGCTGCTAAGCTTCCCTGCACACAAGCTTCCCCCCTTGTACACGGGACACTGAGTACACAGGCACAGCACATTCTTCCAGATGCACATACATAAACCAAAGCACAAGTCCTTCCACATATGCATCATACCAATGCACACTGATAAATACAAATATTTTCATGACCATGCATAGCCTGTCATGTACCTGCATTTTTCCTTTGGAAACAATTTGAAGGGAAACAGGGTAAACACCAATTTGTGCATGTAGGAATTAACATCCCCACTCTCAACATTTAACATATCTAAAGACAGTACTCTATTGCTCTGGAAATCTTTTCTCGAGTAACAGGTGTTTTGTCATGGGACAAGGCATTAGAAAAGAATTAAGGATGGTAACAAGAAGCATCAGACTTCAACAGGCAAAAATAAAGTCTTTAGACTAATTCCCTAAATTCTTATTCTTTAATTTCTAATTAGGCTTTTGACTAATTCCCATTCCATCCATAGCTGAAGATGACAGAACTATCATTCTCTTATGCTAAAAATACTAGTTGATCTAAGAAGTGTTCATTGTTCTCCACATACAGAGAATATGGTGGTGGGGAAAGATGGTTTTCCTCTCAGCTCACATATTTTGTATTCAGACAAGTCAGGTGAAGAGAGGTAAAAGAAAAGATGGGGGAGGGGATTAGCAATTTAGGAAAATATCTCTCCTGGCAGAGGTGGATAGATTGGTTTTGATATATTCAGTCTTCTGATTCCAGCCTATAGGTGGAAGCAATCCACAGGAATAAGAAATATAGGCAGTGGCCACGAGCACCATATGGTATTTGCCTACTAAGTCAAATATGATTTAAGGTAAGCTTCTGACTCACTGAAAAGAAGCACTAAGGGGAAAAGGATATTTAAAAGGCATTGTAGTTTTTTGCCTCAAATACATGGGAATCTTCTGCCATTTTCCATTTCATTCATTGCATCACAGTGCAACCCTGCCCACAGCTAGGATCTGGCAGCACTCAAGCAATGCTTAGCTGAAGGACCTCAGCAGCCTTTCAAGACAAAACTCATCTTTTACCAGCAAAACAGCCTCTTGGAAAACATTGAACATAAGCAAATCCCTGGAGGTTGTAATGACAAGGGGAAGTTTCCTCCTGAACCCCTAAACCACAGCAAGTAAAGTGTATGCTCCGATCTTCCTGTCTGCTACAGCAGCCCTCCTGTGCCTTATTTTCACCAGAGGAGACAGGTTTCCAGTTTGGTGGTCAGCACTGGAGCTCCTAGGGTCAGATCTGAAATCCAGCTGGGTCAACTGAAGTTAACAGGAATTTATAAAGTGTTTTTCCTGCCTTGGAAAATGATAGTTTTTTAAAAATGAAAACAGATGTCCAAACTGCACCTATTTCTGACAGCTGCTTTCATTAGGATTGGGAGGGAGTTTATGGTTTGCTGCTAAGCATCTAGCTACAGTCACTCTTCACCTTGCAGGAGCTTGGGCACTTGACATTGGGCTGCTTCTGTACCCAATGCAGATGCCAAAAATAGCCTGGAGTCAACTAACTGAAGTCCTTCAGCATCTCCCTGGAGCAAAGGGCCCAGTCAGTTACTAGCACCTCTGCTTGTCATGTAATTATCAAATAACTTCTCCCTTTAGGCTTCCTCATTTTCTATAAACATGTAGTTTTCCATGTAATCATGGAAGTAGGGCAGTTTCTTGACCTTGCCTCAACACCTGGGGTGATTTACTGAGCTACAAACACACTCAAAGCTTCTTTTGCAGTCCTCAGTTACTCCTTTGTTGAAAAAACTCGCTGAAATCCATATATGTTTTGACTGAGCCAGAACAAAGTAGTGCAGAATACATTTAAAAGAAATTAAAGTTGTTTCTCTACCACAGGCTAAAAAAAATCCCCCTTCCCTTGGGCTTTGAGTTTGATTTATATTTCAATAAAAAGAAATCAAAGTGGACAGATTAGTGTGTTTTGAAATGCAAATGCTTTGAAAACATTAAAGGACAAATAACAAGGTAGCGTGTTCTCAGTTTATTTTTAGTTATTGTTATTTACCCTTTGTTCTTAAATGATCATATATATCCTATGTGCCTGATGGAAAATTTTGCTCTCTGCAATAATCCAGCTGTAAACAGTGAGAGTTTCTTCTGCAATATTTCCGTACCACTGAACAATGCAAAGCAGCTATTTGAAACACCTATGTAATTTAAATCTTGATCCCAAGGCACATCCTAAGAACTCAGAAAGATACTGAGTTGTTTTGGCTGAACCCGAATACAAGTAAATATCAAACTGTTTTTCAAGTGATACTCAGACACAGTTTTGAGGGCTTGTTTCTGATCTCACTTAAACAAGTAAAACACTTGAGGAGCACCTGAGTCAATGGTGGTGTTACCTCAATGCAGCAAGGAAAACCAAGACCCAGACATGTTTTTAAGAGGCAGGGTGCCCATTCATAATAAAGCAACATTGTGGTTCTAAGGTAACAGAAAATGAACAGGCAGTACACAAAATACTAGCAGAGACTGCTTATGACACACTGGCTTAAGCTCAGCAGAAGTACAGGAGAAGAGAGAAGACTGGTAGAGTTTCCTCAAAGCAGTTTCACACATACAAAGGTTTCATGTTTTAGTTACATCTGTCTGAGGCAGCTACAGCCCTGAATACCCCCCTTTGCTGCTACCAGAAGCCTACTAACATCTCAATAGCGGTGCCCCCCCACAGGGCATCCAGTGAAGGAATTGTCAGCTTTGCCCTGACACTAGCCTCTGACCCACAGCAGATTGCCATCTTCCACTGCAAAGGTTTCAACACACATGAAGCAAATCCCCAAAATCCCCTACTTCACCACAACTGAGCCAAGCATGATGGATTTTTTGTATGTAGAAAACTGAGCAAACAAAAGTTTTAAGATGTTTGCTTTTATTTCTTCAAATAGCTTTTTTTAATGGACTGAAGTAGTGCTTTCTCTTGTAACAGATCATAAGATCTTATGAAAGCCAAGCAAAGAAGGAAGAGAGCCAACCAGGCTTTCAATGTGTCGAAGTGCTGAGAAACAAAGATCCTTCTAAATTCCTTAGACCACTCTGTGTTCCTCCCAAGGTAATTTCACATCAGTATTGGTGAGAGAGATTTAAGCCAAAGTACAGCTTCAGCTTCAAATTCTTCCAAGTCTCAGATAATTAGAGCCCGGATTTGGGAGCCAGTCTCACTTCGAAGATGGATATTTCACAAATTGCAGACCTAGATCAAGTGTTAATTTCAGCTTGAGGCTGTCTAGCAATAGGGATTTGTGTGGTGTCATCTGCAGATACTCCAAGGAAGCTGACAAACTTCAGCGAGCTGTTCTAAGAGACTTCACTTATTTCACAGAATATTTGAAATGCTTCAAAGAGAACAGCAATCATTTGTGTAGAGATTAAAGTTATGAATTCAGATCTAAGAAGGGAGAAACAATAGGAAAATGACCTTGTGATCACCTATTTCCCAAACTTGGGATATTCTGTCTTGGGAAGTGGTGTAAAATCCAAGTGAACATGTCTTGTAAACAAGAAGTTATGCATTACTGTTTTGATCTAATAAGGTATATTAAATCTGCCTATGAAGTGTGCCTGAGGTAGATAAAACACCATTGCTTCTCCTACTGACATTTACTTTTGCCAGAGAAGCACATAGTAACATGCTTCTGTTGGTATATCAAGAAGGAATTTGGCCCACTAAGTATGTACCATCTACACACCCACTAGCTTAATGTTCCTAAAGATAAAGGACAGTCACCAGATTCGCACTATATAGTCGCCATCATTGCAGCCTTTCACAAAACAGAAGTGGTGGAAGGCATTTTTAGCAGTCCAGTCTGCCTTCCAGGAATTACCTTCTGTGAGATCAGGTGACAAGGACTTTAAGTGCTCTATACCACCTTCAGACCTATGGATAACTTCAGGCTGATGGGCAATAGTCATTTAGGTAGTTCTTAAAAAATGTTTTTTTAAGACTTGATTTGCATATTCAGAATATATAATACCTGCACATCTTAAGCTTGCTATGCAGTAACGATTTTTCCAACATAAATTTAATTTATGTGGAAATTGAGAATGTTAAACTTGTCATAGTGGCTATACAGCATTTTGCAACCATCTTTCAGTAACATGCAAGGACCAAAAAAGCACCCTTTCCATATTATAGCTCCAGGCAACACTGAAGGAGACTGCCGCACGAGGTGCCAGTGCTCACACTCCATCCTGTGGAAATCCATGGTCACTAAGGACTTGAGGACCAGTGAAGGTCCAAGCCCCTATTAGCTAGAGACAGACTGACATTTGTAGGTGCCAAGACCCTCGCTTCAAGTAACCACAAGCATTACAGTCATAGTAATACCACTGAAATAGTAAAGGTGCTGTTCAAAAGCTGAAAACATGAATTTCACATCTGTAAATGCTCTCCTTACTAAGGGCATGCCACATGCCAGAAGTAGTATTGAATACTGTGTTAGTTAAAATCCAGAAATATGCTGTTTACTACACTTTCTAGGAGGCATTGTCACCTTGTATTTAGGCACAGAATTTAGAAACACAGCTATAAAGATTAAATGCAACTTAGAGGCCAAATCAGGGCTTTGCTCCATGCAACAGCACATTGAAAAGCCAGCCTCTGCCAGCACTCCCAGCTCTTACAACACTTGGCTCTGCACCAGAGCAAGGCCCTGTGGCTTCACCTGTAGGATGCAGTGAAGAATAATTTTTAACAGCAAAGCACATTAAAAAGTTGTTCTGGTACACTATGGACTGTATTCTCTTTCTTTTACCTATCTTTAAGTGGTGTTTAATATGGCTGTGCTAGGCTGAGTGCAATCCATTTATCAAGAGCAACAAACTGACATTGAACTGCAGCCCTCAAGATTTAAATGTGTGCATCATGACAGCTTGCACTGGAGAATGAGAACGAGCTGGAATTAGAGGAGCCTCTATCCTCTGCAACTGGAGCATAACAGGGACTGTGTAACACTGAAGTATGATTGCATTTTATAATCTCTTTTCACAGATGTAAGCACCAGACTGTCACGAAAATTGGCCAGTATTCTAATATACCAAAAACTTTGACGTGATGAATATGTTTTAACACTTGCATTTAATCTATTACCTTTTAGGATAATGCACCATCACAAGAAGCAGCAGTTACTACAGCACATAAAATACTTTCTGAACATTAAAACTTTAGAGAGGCAGCCCCAGTAGCTTTTTCTTTCCAAATGTATCTTGCCTTTATGAATTCAGTAGAGAGTATCACTTGCCCAGTTTCAGCAAAACTGGAGCCAGATGTCAGCTTTGATCTCGTCACCACATAATGAGGACAGATAAAGGACAAATAGGTTACACTGCACTTCAGCAACAGGAAGAATTAACTTCACTGTTCCTTGCAGCACCATCTGGGTTTGGCAAAGCTAATTCTCATCCATGTCAGGAGTTCATTCAAGGAAATAATTTTGTTTTCCAAATGCTATTCCTTCCTGTTTCTTCTGGATATGTAATGCCTGATCCCTTGACCTCCTCCTTCTGTCCTCATTATTCATACTTTAAGCATCTTAAGACAAAAAGTACTCCAGACAACTGCTAGAACTAGTGCAAGGCATTTAAAGCACATTTTTAATATGTAAAGTAACATGCTGTGATGTATTTCTCATAAGACCAAAATGCAAGGAGAGGATCACAACTCCCTAGTCAGAGCTACAGGCCAGGAAAACCAGGATCCTGCATTTCAGATCTGTTTTCTGATTGATGTCAGACACCTGACAGACCTCAGCCTCCCTCCATCAGAGGGTAGCTAACCATATACTACCTCCTAACACCCCAAAGACAGAAACTGCCTGGCAGCACTTGAAGATCAAGCACTACAGAAGCACAAAGTATGACTACTTCATCAGACAGAGCCCAAGCTCTGAAGAAAACAGGTCACAACCACACCAGCAACCCACTTCGCAGCCTCCTGCACCAAGAAGCCAACAGGTCACCAAATCCTGACTTCAATATACACTGCATTTCAGACTTTCCAGAAGCCCAAGGGTTCCAACCACCCATCATCTCCTCACCCAGATGCCCCCAGGATTACCTTTGCCTTCATAGTTGCCTCCACACAGCTGAGCAGTCTTTGTAGTGCAGCAGCCCATCATCCCACCCCCATCTCCCACAGCAGCTCATACCTCCACCAGCAACACAGGGCCACCTTGCTGGCTTATATACTGGCTGTAGGGTGGAGCTGGAGGGCAAGTAGTTCCCTTAAAGGGCCTGTTGCACACTGGAAGACTTGTCTCAGCAGGGTCATGGGTCCTTACAGCCAGACCCTTCTAAAAATGTTTTGTTACTAGCAGAAAAGAGTTATTTTGTTTTCTAAAACTATATTTGAAGAAAATTATATGGAAAATTATTTCATTTTCCATTCACATTGTTTTTAAATGTGGGGGGGGGTGTTTCAAAAACGTCATTCTTGGTCATAGCAAGATCTTATTTCTGGATGACTTCACTAATAGTTAGAGACTGTATTTATTTTATTTTGACTTTCATATCTCTAATATTTTGTTTCAAAATGTACAACACTGATGTCTAGATGATATGTCCTATCATGTCAAATAAATGTTCTATGATCTTCTCATACTAAGCACATAGTAGGCATGACAGATTATAATATAATTTTTCGTCAAATTTATTGTAAAAATCTTTAAGGGCAGCTGCTAATTAGCAGAGATCTAAACCACTTTATTTTTTAGATCAAAGTGTCCCCTATTTGAGTTTGTAATGAAATAGCCTAACACTTTGAAGAAGAAGAGAAGTATATTAATTAGAGAAAAAAAAGTTGTTGGTGTGGATTAGCCTGCAATTTTTTCTTTATGTACAATTCTATGGACTTTTCATTTCACTGAAAATGCTGATGTATAAAAATATCCAGGGAAACAGAATTCAAAGTTTCAAGTTGCTCTCACAACTTCTTATAACTTTCTCCACTTGTGGTTGCTACGTCCTTATTGGTTCCAGATGTCGAAGGACTTCATCTGCAAATGCGAGTGACAGCCATGTTTCCTGCACTGTCATTTCTGCCAAGCACCCAACAAGTTTATTGAACAGATTTCATGCCATTGCAAAAAGACTTAACATATGACAGCATCAGGGGTGTTCTCTGCCATGTTACATCTCACTGCAGCAGTTAAAGCAAATGGAGAGAAGACAGGAATAAGGCAAATCTAAAGTTACTTTCCTCCAAATGGATCACATACCTGGGGTGCTTGGCAAGGCACAAAGATAGTGTTTGTGGTTCCTGGAAATCTGTGGGAGTCCCACTCCCAAGAACTTGACCCAATGCATTTTATGTTGTTGGAGACATATATTTCACTTCTCCTGCTGTGAGCTTGGTGACATGGTGTGGCTTTCCATCTTTTGTCTCTTTCGCTTGCTGTCACAAGGAATGTCTACAGTAGCTTAGAAAGTGTATCTTGTTATGCTGTAGGTGTTTGTGTGAGAACGCCAAAACCCAATGGGAAATCACAAATCTTAGCAGGGCGGGGGGAAAAAGGGTCCTCTATAGAAATTGTAAATGTATTCGTTGAGGATGTCAATCCACGCACAGAGGTGCCAGATCTGAAACCTGTTCTGACAGCTCTGTGAGGTTTCCCTTTAAGGTGCACGAGTTTTGCAATATGACATGGTGTAAAGCTGCTTAGGCTTTTAGGTGAATGGACAGCATTGTGTTAGGTATTTGACCAAGAAATAATTCCACAATATTTGAGATGGCTGTGCTGTATAGGGTGGGCAAAATATGATGAGAAACTGTGCTTGCCTCTGTAGTGATAGGTTTTTTAGCACTCAGCTATGTTTGAGCTCGCTTCTACTGATGTTAACTGCTTTTATAGGTCATTTCCTTATTGCCTCATTTTAGAAGATAGGACTCATTACTATGCAGCAGCTAAAATCCTTTGCATTTTAAAACGTTAATTTTTAGTTGTCCATATGGCAATAAAATCAGGCTTTGAGCCATCCATCCATATCTTTATATGTCTATCTATATAGAAAACAATTTTGTGGTCTAGTGAGTAGGGCACTGAACTAGGAGTTGAAACTGAGTCTGTTCCTGTGTCTGCCATTGACTTTGGGAATAGGAACATGAACACATTATTATGGGGTACACTTAGCTGTGAACTTCCCATATGCCATCTACTCTTGAGTGATGGCCATCAAAATAAACTTCTATCCTACAGAAAAGCAAAGTAATTCAATCCTTTAATGAAAAGCAGGGGCTGCTTCTTGGTGTTCACTGAGAGGTGCCACAGCTGACTATCAGCTGAGTTACAGCCCTGGCCTGGTTGTTGCACTGGAGTTTCACATCCCCAGTTGTAGCTTTTTACGTGGCTCCTGCATTTGTCTGCTTTTCAGAAAAGCAAAGTTCGATCTCCATGCATGCCTTCTCTTTCTGTCCCTTGTGTTTGGACTGCTAACCCTTTTCCCAGGCTAAAATCTCTCACTGCATGTAAGCTTAGGGGGAGAGGGGAAGGAAGCAGGTTAGGAAGGATGCAGGCTCTTCCGGGGATCCTGAATGCAGCTATATACAAATTATAAGAACACTGAATGCCTTCTCTGACATTTAGAAGAAGGGTATTTCCTTGTGATCAAGAATGGAAATTTACAGCATCGTCAGGTACCATAAAGTGCTAATATTGGACCCATATAGACAAATGCAGATGCAGCATCTTTGTTGCTTTTCCTCAGCTCTTATTCCTGAATTTCTACTCCTCTATGTTCACTTTCTTGTAATATTTTCCCTGTTGTATTTTAAACTTGTTTTCAAAAATATAAATGAGGATGTGCTTTCTTCAGCTGAATACTTTGAGTGATACTGGAACTGCTCTAACTGGTGAGATTGGAACAGCACGTTCCAGCTGAGCCGCTGAAGATAGTTCCTGTTGGGATAGCTTAATTGCGTTTCTGCTAATTATCTTTCTATCTAAATCTCATTCATTTTGCTTTAGGAAAGTTGCTGTAAGTCAAAACCTGCTAAATTAGTCTTTCTAAATTCTGTCTTTCATCTCTGTCTCTACTACTTATTCAGCCCCAGGTTGGAAAAGATAGAAAGATCTAAGTTTGTGACTCTTTTCACAAGCAGTTGGTGAATCATGGGCCATTTGTATGGGTTTGTGTTCAAAGAACATCACCAAAGCTGCCCTCTACTCCCAAAGAGAAATGGACCCATCTGTTCCAGTCCTTGAAGAACGGTTTCTTAGAAAATGATAAACTTGTAATATTCCACCCCGAATCACCAACCTCTGAATTACTTCTCCTGCTGCAGGAAACATTTTGCCATGGGCAGAGAACACGGGCTATGTAGCCTGCAAAAGGCTATTTTTGCATCACTGATATCTCTGAAAGTAGTTTGAGGCTAGTCAGTGATTAAAGATCGGTCAACATGTACCGGCTAAATGAGTGGATTTTTTTTCTCATCTGAAGTACTCTTCTAAACTGAAGCCCTATTAAACAGAAAAGGCTTCTCTTCCTGGGAAAACAAATTAATAAAAATTTTCATCTTCTCATTATTTAAGTCTTTTTTCCCCCAAACAAAAACACTATCTGCAACTGCTGCAGCCAGGAAATGACATGAATAATTCATTCTAATTTCACACCATTTAAGCTACTTTACTAGCTGCTAATTAACATTCATAGATTATTTAAGGACAAGAAAATTGCTTTTAAATGCAGGTAAGAGTAAACTGACTATCCCCATGTATTATACGATTTGATGCCTTCTCAGAACCCAGCTGTGCTGATGAATGTCCCAGGGTCATAGCGGCTGAACACGAAAGCTTATCTTTTCAAAAGTGGGCTAATGACATCACTGCGGATACCATGAAATGTCTAGGACACCATGCAGACTGGAATTTTTAAAGGACAGTACTTAACTGGTATTTCACCACCCTGCTATGGCAGCAGAGACATTAGCGGTTACACAGGCTAACACTTTCTCTGCCATTCCCATGTTGCTGGGAATTGATTTTATGTTCTCCTCCTTTGTCACCAGGAGGAGAATATCAGGAGAACAAATCAAAGCAAGCTTTGCAGAGCACAGGGCCTGTAAATAGGTATTGCAACTGGCCTTTACAATTCAACACAGTCATTTTTGTGCACTCCAGATTTTTTTTTCTCTTCAAGTGCCCAGCAGACTCTATCTGAGAATCAAGAGTCAGTTCATCAGAACAAAAAGCTGCCTTCCCAGGCAACTGCTGGCATCTACAATGTCTGTCATGATGTGGTGAGGACAGACCTGGCTGCCAGAAGGTCTTAAGTCCCTTTTATCCAGACCTTGTAGAGTAGATGATCTGAGACTTCTTTTGGCTGGGATGCTCCCTGAAAACCATTAATCAGGAATTACTTGAAATTTAGTGGTGAGTACCTCAGCCTGCCTTTCTCTTCCCATCTTTGTGGCTGGCTGGGAAATATGCCCATGTTTTCAGCCCCTGTTTACCCTAAAAGCAGCTGCCTGGACTTGGAGATTGAACCAGAGCTCCCGCTGCACTGAGCCAGTAACCCACTGTTCCCTGAGAACTGGCAGCTGCCAAAATCAGTGATATTGAAGCAGAGCTCAGCACTGCATCCTACTAACAGGGCAGTTGCAGCTCCACTTCAGTTTACAAACGCAACACAAGTGCCTAAACGTCCTAGTGAGAGTTACCAGTACTCTTAGATAATGCCACGGTTAGGGATTACAGGCAGACATTTCTAATTATTTTGCCAACAAAATGCCTTCTGACACTTGGATTTTACATTCCTCTTCTATACAACATCCACTGGGTGTGTGTACCACTGTCTTCCAGCAGTTGTTTTTGCCCTGTATATGCGATTGCCATGCTTGCACAGTGGCTGGGCCACAGGGATGGCAGGAGATAATACTGCAACATTTGTAAAGGGATCTGCCTTCTGCTCAAAAATCTGTGCCTTTCAGGCTGTTTTCTACCTTTACACATGGAAGGGGACATATCCATCCTCATGTGGAGGTTTGTAATAGAAGCCTGCATGCAAACCCTTTGTCATACTCCTTTTGGAGACAGCTGAAAGAGCTAGACCCCTAGAGCAGTCGCTGTCTCATCCTACGGCAGTCGTTGAAAAGAGATAAAGCACAATTTGGGAGCATTTATTTCTTCCTCCTGGAGAATGGGATCTTGAATAGGTAGCACAGAAATGGACGTCTCTACAAGAGATGAGAACACCCACACATAGGGTTCCTGTGGTTTGTATCTATCTGCTGTGAACAAGTCTGTGTATACACATGGTCATTATAATGCTTAAGGCTCCTGGGGCTTCCATGAAAGAAACAATAAAATGAAAGTCCAAAGCAATATGGTCACTTTATCATCTAAATTGGAAAGAGATTCATGCGGAGAACTGGCCTGAGTGTTGGCCAGGGTGAACAGTGAACTCACCTCAAGCTCGGTATATGCAGTAATTATACCTAAATTGCATTTCATAATTAAAAAGATACAATAAATGAATCAGATCTGATCTTCAAATAAAGGTAACCTGAAAGCCAGAGTTTGATCATTGCTGAAGGAAATTGCGGTTATCACATTAATGGCAAATGCATTTTCAAGCTGATTAGTTAAAAACCTAAGAAAAGGGAAAAATAAACAGGATGCTATTTATACAGAACAATATGCGCATTTCCATAGCAGTAAATAAGAGGCAGTATAATAAAATTATCATTAAGTTGCTGAGATCTATTTGATTTTGTTTTCTTTTTAAGGAAATGTTGTAACTCTGCAAACAAGCAGAGGCAAATCTTGGGTTCATGCAAGGTTTTAATTGCCTATTAATGCTTTGCCAAGTCCAAATGCTTCTGAAAAGTTCCTGCTTGTCACATGCCCTTTATCTGCCTGATCCTTGTGGATAGATCAGAGAGGCAAGTTGGTGTGTGTTTTGGCAAGCATTACCCTGAGAAAAATCATGATTTTATTTCAATTTTGGATCATTGAGGGGAGATCCATTTTAGTCTATGGAGGCAAATGGCTGAGGGGACCTTTGTAAACACCACCTATTCCTTTGTATCTGCAGCAGGACGATGTCTGATTGTCAGCTGGGGCCGATGGTGACGACAATGATTTAGTACTCCAAGACCTAGAAGTCTCAGCTGAAATTGCACGGTGCTTGCTGCACAAAAACACGCCGAGAAACAGACCTCCATTTGAAGATTTGCCATCCCAGTCCCCAGTCCTATAGAAACTCTGTGCCTTGCATATTTTTATGAATCTGCATAAAATCAAACATAGGTAAATATTTGCTGGATTGAAATGCAAATGGTGGAACAGGCAAAAGAATGAGAGAGGGGAAGAATTACGCTCATTTCACAGCTGCCTTGATCTGCTTGCTCTGAGTTTATCTGTGCATAAAGCCACCATAAATCACTCCTGATCTGGATCAGATGTGTCTTGCTGGGCAAGCAGCAGAGCACAGATAGAAGATTAATGATCGCCAAAGCAGAGACCTGGGCCCCTCTGCCAGGAGAAGATGAAGCACCCTCTGGGGCACTCTGTCTCTCTGTCTGACAACAGCGGGAGCCTACACAGAAGGCTTGGACTAGACACCTAATTTTAGATAGCTGAAGTTAGGTCAGATGAATTTCCCTCCTGAGGAGTTAAGTGACTTGACCAAAATCAAACATGAAGTCTTTTGCATAAATTAGGTCCTGTGCTTGGGAAAATAAAGGAGTAAGACCTAAACTGATAGGCAGTATTTGGGGATTTGGGTGGAGGGTGTTGGTTTGGGGTTTCTTTAACTGAAAGATTAACTTTATCAGAAATACACACGGAAATAGAAAACTGAGGGGGGAGATCATGCTTTGCAGGACATGTGGTACCCATACTGTACGTTTCCCAGCTGCAATGACAAAGCCTGTACAGCGGGAGAACACAAGTATCATGAGCCAGAATTCATTGACCACTAACTCTTAGCTTATCTGCCGCTATTGCTTCCTTTCGTTACCATGCTGCTGGACAGCCTTAGTGCAAACGAGAAAACACCTTACATCATAATCTTCTACTTTAGCCTTCTAGGAAATGGATAGAAAAAATACCAGTTATTTCTGGCAGCATATTCCCACATTTGGGGGACGCTTCGGAAATGTGAAATTTTGCTCAGTCCCCTGTACCCTTTGACTGAGACTGAGAAGCCAGTGGAAGACCTCAGCCATGTCATTCCTTGGCACCTGTATCTGGGAAAAAAGAGATGGAGAAACAAAATGATCCACAACACTCCTGTCACTGCTGCATGAGGAGTTCTGTCATTCCTGCCTCCTTCCCTCCACAGTCTGGCCAGAGGCAAAATCACTTCCATTGAATCCTCCAGTTCTCAAATGAAATAACATTTGGATCCAGTGAACACAAGAAATGTCCTAATTTACTATAAATTAGACCCACACCGCACTGGCACGAATCCAGGCCCTTTACCAGATGAATGGTGAGGCACGTTGCTCACCTTTAGTTCCCCCAAGCCAGTTGTTTCCCATAATGCTGCCATCTTGCAGTTACAGGTAATGTGATGTTTTACACTCAGTGCTGCTATTACCTCCTTGCTGTACCTTTATAGTCTGAGCATTCAGATAGAGATGAAACCCATTACACTTCACAGCAGCTGGAACACAGGTCCTTGAGTTGATTTATCTCCTTTATTCCTGTACAGTTGTGTTCTCTCCACTACTTCGCTCACATCTCCCTGTTTTTTTAACTACGGGGTGTGACTAGTGTCTGAATTGTAATTTTCCATGCTTTCAGACATGGTTAAGGTATAATAAAATCCTCATGCTCACTGGCTGTGTTTGGATCAAGGTGAGTGAAGCTAAAAATAGTGGTTTTAAAAAATAAGCTTTTTTTCTTCTTTAAATTTGCAGTGCTGATCGTGTTTATATTTTGCTGAGGCTTTGGAAGTAGTTTTAATTGGGCATGGTGCTTTACGGATTTTACACCCTTTTTTCTCCAGCACTGAAGATGTCTCAAAATACAAATACAGAGGCCAGATTCACCCCAGAAGTAAGCTGCATCTTGGTTAATGCTGAAAGACAGGTGTTCACAGCAGCATAAGATTGTTTCCTCACTGTGTTCAATGGAGGTTGGGCTGTTTGCTTCACAGCATGGAAGCTTAGGCTTTTCCCTCCCTGTTTTTCAGAATGAAAAGTTCTACCTGATAATTCATCCCTGTCAGAGTAGGGTAACACCAAGAGCAAATAGCTAAACCCTCTCCTCTCAGTGATCTGGGAACTCATTCAGGTCTTTAAGACCCTCAGGTTACTTTTGCACTTGGCTGGAAAAACAAATATGTAAGTAGGGTAAAATTGGGTACCCTCACCCAATGTCTTCTCCGCTGTCTCCTTGCTTACCACCATGCAGAGCACATAGGTGTGCACAGAGAAAGAGCTACCCCATCCTGATTTACTGGGATTGCGCTTGGCACCATGGTGCCCAAAAACCCTGCCTTGTGTTTGCAGTGTAACAGTCATCCACGGGTGGACAGCCATTCGCCAAGGTGGCCAGGTCAGCTCTGGGCTATGTGTTGGGTTTTTTTGGTGCCCTCGTGACAGCTGTGCCTCACAATGGTGGAGCTGTGATGTATGGTTGCTGGAGACATCGGGTTGTGTGTTCTGAAGGTCACAGACAGGATCTGCTCAAGACATCCCTTGCAAAATGTAATGTCAACAGCTGCAGAGAGGGGAAGAAACAGGAAAAAAAGCCCTCTCGAGTTTACACTTAAACACAGTGCAGTGAAGCCTGGTGTTATTATTAACCAGCAGTGTTTCACGACATTATCTGCCTTGATGGCTCCAGGCCTCCAGGCAGCCCTTCTAAATGCCGCTGCTGATTTGTTGCAAATGTTAAACAGACACATTGCAATTATTTGTCAGCAATATAACTCTCCCCTTTTACCCTCCGGTCTTCAGACACATATGGTGATGTGTGGGTTTCATGAGAAATGATCCACTCCTGCATCAGGAGGCAGAGAGCTCCAAACACCCATCTTCATGACTGAGTCGTTAGATGACAAGCATACACTAGAAAGAAAAAATTTCCCATCACAGAGTCCTCTCAACCTAGTGGCAGATGTGATTGCAATCTTCTTTTTAAATGGATGCAAGATGCTTTCTCTGGTCAAGACTATCTGCTCTCATCGCTGGGGTTGCATGGCAGAGAGCTACCAGGCAGAGGGAAGTTTGTGTGACTGGTCTTACTGAAGTCAGTGAAGAACAGCTGAAGGTGATTAATTATTTGGTTGCTTAAAGAGAATCATGTGCATAAATTCTTCACTGAATTGGATACTTGTACACCACTTAAAACTTGGGTTTTGGCAGAAGAAAGAGTAACAGAGGGAAGATACTTCTATTACTAAGATTTATAACTAGTTTGAGTAACACCCCAAAGCCTTTTTTGTTTCCTCAGCTTATTTCTTGTGTGAATAAGGTACATGCAAAACCTGAGCAGGTTTGTGATTTATAATAATGTGCTAGTCATAAGTAAATACCGTTATCCATAAGAAAGAATTTACCTAGCTCAATTTTTAACTAAGCGCAAGGAGAGACATTCAGAACTGACAATAGGATGGACTGAGGGGTTTTAAAGTCTGGGAAAAAGAAGAAATGGGATAATGGTACTGGGACAGGATATTGAGAAAGTTAGAGAAGACAGAATCACAGAATCACAGAATGGTAGGGGTTGGAAGTGACTTCTGTGGGTCATCTAGTCCAACCCTCCTGCCGAAGCAGCGTCACCTACAGTAGGCTGTAGAGGACCTTGTCCAGGCGGGTCTTGAATATCT
>Ga0065711_1027821_pt1 | contig 45740 bp, 28 predicted proteins | sample Hoacrofraction12_FD_59098 | JGI IMG/M metagenome (GOLD analysis project Ga0065711, IMG submission 59098) | Hoatzin crop microbial communities from Cojedes, Venezuela - Epithelial fraction 12 v2 (version 2) | ecosystem: Host-associated > Birds > Digestive system > Esophagus > Crop | place... | reverse complement strand
CAACCTCCCTGCCAAAGCAGGGTCACCTACAGCAGGCTGCACAGAACCTTGTCCAGGAGGGTCTTGAGTATCTCCAGAGAAGGAGACTCCACAGCCTCCCTGGGCAGCCTGTTCCAGGGCTCCATCACCCTCAGAATGAAGAATTTCTTCCTCCTGTTCAGACGGAACTTTCTATGAGCGGGGAAGGCGAGAGTGCAGGGTGCATTCCCCCTCCTGTCCACTTAAGTAGTGGGCATTGCTCAACCAGGAGATATTTTTAAATGGGATCTCTTGTACAAGTCCCTTCAGAGTGCATTGGACAGAGCCATAATGCCCTTTGGGGCTGAGAACCCCTTCCAATGGCCCCAAGATCTGGGTGTCCACAAACATTCACGTGTCTCAGTTACCTTGGATTAAGAAAACTTCTGCCTTACTCTTCTAACGGGAGCATTGGCTTCTTTTCTGTGTAATTTATCCTTTTAGCCCAGGACATCATCTTCTATTGATGAAACCTTGTTAAAAGATGAAATATAGAGTTAAATGCCAACACAATCCACTTCCAGGCAAGTGGTGTATCTCCAGCAATGGACTTACTAGTGCTCCAACTCCTCCAGGGCATCAGAATGTGGGCAAATCCAGGTGGAAGAGAAGCTGCAAGAAAGCATATAGGGGCAAAGAGTACCACAGCAGGGAGAAATCTGAGGAAGAGGAGGACTCTGCCCATGTACCAACACCTCAGTTACATCTCTGTGGGGTTTCCCTACCTCCCTCCAAAGAAAAACTCAGGTCACCAGAAATCTTATTGGTCCAAAAGGTGGTTCCAGAAATGGAAATCTGTTTTGTTGGTCCTTTTTCCATTTTATCAATGGCTCGGAGCTGGCAGTCAGGAAATCTGTTTTTTCTTTCCAAGTCTGTTACAGGCACCCAGTATGGCTGGGAACACATCTCCACAGAATGACCTGGCAACACCAGGCATGTTGGGTTGCTAATGGGCTGAAACAGGGATGGATGCTTCACAAATGCGCTGGTTCTTGTAGGCAGAGTCCCCGTATATTTTTAATTTCCACATGGCCCATATTTTTCAAAATGTTCGGATACAGAGTTGCAGTGGATCGAGACCCCAGGCTGGGGTTACTGAGCTATGCACGCTCCTCAAAATGCAGAAAGATGCCTCGTGGATTTTTCAGAGGTGTCTAGGCACCTGAACCCCAGTGGCTTAAGAGGTTGAAGCCTACTCTGCTCAGGAGCTTTTGAAAATCGCATCAGTGTCACTCTGAACCTCTAAGCTCACACTGCCTTCTCCAGGACAATGCCTGGTTTCTGCTACATTTTCTGATGGCTTGGGCTTACTTACCATTACCGGAAGGTCACCCTGGTAGTCAGGCTTTCCTTTCTGGGCTAAGGAGGAGATTGCTTTACACGATGCCTTTCATCTTCCCTAATACGCTCCATATTATCCACTTGATTTCTTCCATCTGGACAAATCTTTTGTTGACCTCACCTGAAATCTAAAACCTTTCAAAATAAGCCCTTCCAATTCTGTCCTCTGATCCAGTAATGGTGGATGTGACTGGGAGGTCAGAAGTCTGAGATTAGTTGTGACCTCACTCTTGGGCTTCACATTGGCAGAAGGTTAGAGGCTTTGAACTTGGCATCCTGACAAACTGTTATTACTACATACAGAAAATCAGCTCACCCTCGCATCTGTGGGAGGGCGTGGGGGGAAAGACAGGGAGATGGATTCCTTCAAAGAGCAAAGCTAGTCCACACAGCATGACACTGAGACAGGAAGGTTTAACCCAAGAACCCCAAGGTAAAATCTTGACAGACACTAACTCCTAAACTACAGCCCAGAAATGCTCTTAATAGAATCCTAACTGGCTCAGATCACGTGGACAGTGAATATTGCTTGAGCTTTTATTTTTAGAGGGTGAGCTGCCAACCTCTCATGAAAACTGACTAGGGACCAGATTTCTGCACTGAATGACTCTCACATTTTACAAATCCTAAAATAAATCAAGTCAGATTGACACGAATATTTAGTCTCTAACCCCATGTCTTTACATGACAAGATCTTCCAGGTCATCTGATTCAGTCCCCTGCCATCAGAGGCAATTGTTTTGACTGAGGATGTTCTCAAACGTATCAACCTCTGCCTGAAGAGATAAATTTTCCTTTAATTTAATGTTAACCTCCGTTATTCTCTATTTTTAACCTGGAAAAATGAAGCTATTGCAATCTTCTCTCTGTCAGACCATGACCGTGTGTGCATGCTCATGTCTGTCTGCTCCCGTTATAAGAGCATCTGACTCCGTTGGCCAAGTTCAACCACACTTGAAGGAGATCAGAGGCCAAAGAGACTTTGCTTGGTATCCCTCAGAGAGCAAGGCTTTCTAGCCAGTCAGGCAGAGAGAGGCAGACCCATAACCACACTGAAGCCAGACAAATTCAACTTGGAAATAGAGTCTGCGTTTTTAACAGCACGGTTGTTAAATGAGAAAAGCTTCAATCGGATTTTGTGTCTTCTTAGGCAGCAAAGTCAGTCAGCCTCAAGACACAAATCCAGAGAAAACCTGGCTCCTTTCGATCCAGAACTACCTGTTTCTTAGATTTTAAAGTCACAGTGGGCCATAAGATCATCTATTCTGAGCTCCATATAATATGGACCATAAAATTGCATACTCCAATAAGGAACCCAATAACTTGTGCTTGGCTAAAAACTCTGTTCCAGCAGGCATCTGCTCACAATTTGAAAATATCTGAAGAGGAAGAATCTACTACTTTCATTGGTATTTTGTCTCAACACTTAATCATTCCCACTGTTAAAGCACTGGGCCTCATTTTGAAATGAAATATGTCTGCTTTTAGGTTCCGGCCTTAGACCTCTGATAGACTACAAGGCTCTGTTGCCTCTGGGTGTTTTCTCCTGAGGACGAACTTCTACCTTTCTCAACCCTCCTCTTGACCTTCCCTCAGTAAGCGAAGCAGGTGGAGATCTAGCATGAGACTTGTTTTTCCTAGGCTTTTGAAACTTTTTGTGACTTTTCACTTCTTTGGGTGGCCTTTCAAAATAGGTTGACATAGCAATATCTTGGACAACTTACAAACTAGATTTTTATTGATGCAGTCAATGCACATGAGGGAGCTAAGCAGAGAGAAGGGTGAGGGGTGAAGAGGCAAAAAATTCAAACAACCCAAGAGTCTCGTTTCTCGGTCTGGTGTGGGCCTTTGAGAGTGTTAAAATCCTCATATCGCATGATAACATCGTCTCCTCTCTCAAAATTATTAAGGCAGAAACTAGCCTTTCAGAAGGAGACAGAGGAAGAAGCAGTGATATATTCAGGGCTCACGAGAGGCTTCCACTAAGGATGGGGAAGGGCTGGAGAAGACACAGAAGTGATAATGTGATATCCCTCGTGGTTTGCTGAGCAAGTCCCAGAAATGGTGGCTCATACAGTTTCCCTTCTGGGGTTCTTCTGGCACAGCCTGGCTAGGTCATCTCTTGCTCTAAAGCACATCCAGATGTAACTGCAGCAGACAGGAGAGCACAGAGACTTATTCGGAGTCAATCTGATGGAGTACACGGAGGATGAAAAGCAGAATTTGAATATTTGTGCAGACTGACTTCAGCTCATAAGGCCCTCACTGCCTGGCTCGGTGGTAACACAGCCCGTAAATCTCTCCTTGCATAGTTTTCATTTTTAAGTTCTCCTTTAAAACAGAAAACCTGTATCTGGTGGAAGAATAAGCCAAGTATAACAATGGCTCGTGGGGTGTGGTGGTAAAGCAGTTAAGTGTCTCACTGTGGATGAAGAACCGCACGTTGGAGCCTTCATCTAGCTTCAGGACACTGACCACCCGCAGCAGCTTCATCCATCACGGGTCACTGACAGATGGGTCGTGAGATGCACAAATCAGTACTGATGCCCTCAGCTCAGGACCAACCTCTGGCTTTCAGCAAGGACTCCATCTACAGCCCAGCTCCATGGGAATGCAGCAGCTAATGCCACACAGACCGTCCACGTGCAGTTCTCCTTCACAGTCACCAGCAGAAAGCAAGCTGAGTATTAAAAAGGGAAAAGAGTGATTCAGAAAAGGGAAGTTAGCTAAAATAGGTTTTGGGAAGTCTAGACTGCAAGGATGCAACATGTCCTTCATGTAACACAATGGTTTTATTTCCTTTTTGCCGAAGAGTTGGAGGGGGTCAAAGAGGTTGTCAACCTGCCAAATACATGTCTATCTTCACAAGCATGCCCTTGAGTGGGAAACATACCTGTGCAGGGGCAAAAAAAAGCAGTGACCTACCCAGCACATTGTGTCAGCCTGATGTTATAGTCTCGCTAGTATATGCCAGAGGAGATGGGAGCACTTGTGTTATCCTAGATGCTTTTTTTTTTTTTTCAGATCCTTCTCCACTGCATTACACTGAAGACTTCTTGTTCATGAGTCTGCCAAGATGAGATACCCACACATCTCCTAGACTTCAAGCATTGGAGATCCAAAATGAAGAGAAAATTGGATTTTATGGGACCTTGGCCAATGAACTCATCCGAGTACAACGGCACCGATCTGTGTGAAGTGTGTGAAACAGCACTAACAAGGAGAGGAAGAGGGTTTAACCTTTGTTCCAGAAGCCATAAATCACCATCCGGAGGATGAAAAATGAGTAGCAACTCTACGGCTGTAAAATCCACACGCTATGCTAGGCTGAGAAAGAAGCAACATTGGAAGTAGCAAATTTCCAGAGCCCAAAAGGAGCTCAACGTCTTTCTAAAGACATTAAAGTGTCCCCAAAGCCTCTTTGGCAACTTTGGTGAGCTGCCTGACTTTCACCCTGCAGGGAAAGAAAGGGGCAGGTTTTCCCCATCATGTCCCCATTCCTGCCAGCTCGTAGGAAGGCAGAGGATTCAGCCCAGCTCCTCCCCATATAGACAAAGTGAGGGTCCATGAGGACACGTATTTGGTCCCATCCTGCACACATCCAGCCCACCACTATCAGAGCAAAGAAACTTCTCTCCTGATCTCTTAGTCACAGGGCCACATTGTCATCTTGGGTGCCCCTAGCCCTGCTACCTTTAGTAGGGTCCATGATTTAATGCCATCAGTGGAAACCACCATAAAGACTCTAACTTCAGTGGAAATTTTTAACACAGGACAACATGGTTCACACTGCAATTGCAGAATCACAGAATCACAGGATGGTAGAGGTTGGAAGGGACCTCTGGGGATCATGTAGTCCAACCTCCCTGCCAAAGCAGGGTCACCTACACCAGGCTGCACAGGACTGCGTCCAGGTGGGATTTGAATATCTCCAGAGAAGGAGACTCTGCAGCCTCCCTGGGCAGCCTGTTCCAGTGCTCCATCATCCTCAAAGTAAAGAAGTTCCTCGTGTTCAGCTGGAGCTTCCTCGGCTTCAGTTTGTGCCCGTTGCCCCTTGTCCTGTTGCTGGGCACCACTGAAAAGAGTCTGGCCCCGTCCTCCTGACACCCACCCTGAAGATATTTAGAGGCATTTCTAAGGTCCCCTCTCAGCCTTCTCTTCTTCAGGCTACACAAGCCTGGCTCCCTCGGCCTCTCCTCGTAGGAGAGATGCTCCAGTCCCCTCATCATCTGCGTAGTCTGTTGGCTGAAGCTTGTGGGAAAACACCAGATCAGCCTGTTCTGCTGCAGTGGAGGGCGCTGGTAGGTCCCCAGGTTTGGTTTCCAAGGATGGTTTTGCTAGAGTTGCACTTCCCTGTGATAGATGCTCAAGAGAGAAGAGAGGAGAAGAAAGGATAGAAGGTGCCTTAAACATTTCAGGAATGGTTTCACCAGGCTGACAAGAAGGTCTTAACTTCATGAACCCTTGGAGGCTGATGGGGACAGTGCCAGAGGGTGAAAGGGGAGGAAGGAAGGGTTGCTGGTGGGATAGGAAAGGCTAACAGGGATATAAACATACAGCATCACATGTTGGGGCACAGGTCTGGCTTCATGGCTTTGTCTGCCTCTGTCAGGCCACTCTAGCTGACTGGTGCTACCCTTTATTACAGTTGTTCCCCAAGACATGGATGAGATAATGCAATGATTTATTAACCCTTCACTTCTGAGTTATCCTATATGGAGCTTATGAAAGACACAAAGGGCTTAAGCTATTCCCAGGTGAATGTGCTGTAGACATCTAAACTGGGTGCAAAAGGAGGAGATACTCACATGCTGCTGTGACACAAAAGTATTTAACCACTTATGGTTTATGCCAAAACATAATGGTGTAAACTGGGACTGTTCCATTTCAGCCAGTTGCGCTTAGCAAGCCAGTTCCCTGAGAGCAGGTGACAGCAGAACGTGGCTCTCTCCCATGCAAGCTGATTTGTGACCCTGCCTGCTGCGACCTGAAAGCTTATCTTAGACATCTCACCAAACGCCGTCTCCAACCCAGCTCACGCTCATGTTCTTCCAGCAAGACACACTGGCACCTCCCCACACATTTCACTCTATGTTTTTATTAGTCCGGGCACATGCACACACTCTTCTTTTCTTCTTTTTTTTTGTTTAACTTCATGTCCTACATGTTTTTGAACCTGAAAGGGAAAGACTTCTTGGTTTTACAGGTTTGGATTTGTCCCTCTGGATTTAGGGCCGTATCTCTTAACAAAAACAAAATGCTGGAGTCCAATCTGTCAAATTAAAGCAAAGATTTACCAAAGGAAAATATGCTTACAAAGTAAATATAAATTAATTTAATTGGTTCCTATTATCACTTCTATTGGAGCCTGCAAGTATAATCTGGTGCTGAAGTAATTAATTGGGTGTGAAGTAGCTACTGTGCCAAAAATCACTTGCAGGGAACGAAACTCGCAGACTTCTTGGCCTGACTGTTACCTGCAGCGTCTTGGCTTTGTTATTTTGCAGAGCGGAGCAAATCGCAGCGCCGAGCTGCGCAATCAAACGCTCAGATAAATGCCTCGCCTTGTGTTTTCATGATGGGGTGGTTACGACTACAGGCATTTTCCCACCCGGGTCAGGTCGAGATTGGTTTCGGAGGGGGAAGTCAACGGACAGGTTTAGCTCTGCTGGGATTGCAGGCACTTTTTTTTTGTGGTTTTCTGCAGCTTAATATAGTCTCGGCTTTAATGGCCCTGTTTTTTCCCCTCCTTGCTCGGGCCTTGCAATAAAGGAGCTTTGTGTGGTGGTTTGCAGAGGGGATGGGGAGCGCTGGGGAGTGGAGGATGCTGTGATGGCACAGGTCTGTTCTCAGCACCAGCACCAGCAGCAATGAGAGAGTCACCACTCACAGTTTTTTATGTCCCTCCTCTCCATTTTGCCATGGCAGCTTCTTGTACAAGGTGGGAATTAGCTCAGGCAGCCCATCTGGACTGAAAACAACCCAGGCTCAAGTAACACAGGGAATCTGAGATCCTGACACGTCCCACGATGATGCTCAGCCGCTGCGACTGGAGCAAACAGGAGCGAAGGCTCTTCCTGATGATCCTTCCCACCTCCTGCACTCCTGGGCCCCTGGGTGCTTCTCCCCGTGCTTCTCTCTAGCCTCCCATGGCACCTTCCAGCTCCTGCCATCCGCCACTTCGGGGAAGTCCCTCTTACTCCGTGGCAACATCTGCAAGCGGGGCTGGGAACCTGCTCTCCCATTTATCCCTTACCTCAGCTTGTACCGTCTCAAAACGAGAGGAGTCCCTCTTATTTTGCAATTACGTTATGTTCCCAAATCCCACTTTTTGCTGCACTGGATGAAGATGCAGCCAAGCTCAGGAATTCACCCCACGCTTATCTATTTGCCTTCTCTCTGCTGTGCCCAAAGCAAACAGGACTGTAGCTGCTAAACACTCACAGGGAAGTGGGTGTGAGGCTGGGATGGTGCTTGGCAAGAGGTGCTGGATGGCCATCGCAGGGTCCAGCCTTTCCTTAAGGCACAAGAGCAAAAACCAGCTCCAAACACATCTTCTGCTCACCCCCTCCCCATGCACCTCCTGCCTACAGGGACTCACAGGCAGCTTGCCAGGACGTGGCTTTTGGAGGCTGCCTGGACACACACGCAAGGGCTTTAGAGGGACCAGACAACACCAAAAATACAAGGACTTCATGGTGATCACTGCCCATCCAAAGCCCTGATCAAGACTAGAAACGGGCTTTCGTGGGGACAAGCCTTTACATCCTGGGACACCAGCTCTGCTTCCTGGATTCTGCAGTGAAAATGTCCAAAACAAAACAAGTGCTGCTATTACCAGAGCTAACAAAAATGCTGATAAAAAGCTTCAGACCCCCCCCCTAATGAAAAAGCTTTCAAGCAAGGGTCCAACCTTAGTAGGAACAGCCTGATCGCTATTTTCTAATCTTTTCCCTAAAGGGAAAGCAGAGACTGGCCCTTATCTTATACCTTTTTAAAGTAGCATTGGTGTTCTGGTTTTTATTAGAAGATTTGATTTGTTTAAAATTGTGCAGTTTTTCGTTTGTGAAACTTCTTTCTTTCCACCTCTTCCTCTCTCTCTGTATAAATATTTATCTATGCGTTTAACCAAAAGCTTATTCTTAAATATGGAATGCATGCAGGGCCAACATCTTCTTTAAGGTGTCTGAAGACTTTTGCTCAATTCCCAGCTCTGCCAAGGCCTCCTTTGTGCATCCTCAAGTCCCTCCCTCAGTTTTCTTGTATCTACAGATTCGGCTAATGCAATCCCGCATCACTGGTGGGACAAAGAATGAAAGTAATTCTTGCTCGCCAGCCATAAGGATTCTCCTGGATGTTGGCTGCTCAGGGACAAGGCAGTCCTGTGGGATCCATGATCACAGGGTCCTGTCCTATTTTGTGAAGGAAGCCCCAGGGCACAGAGCAGGAACCAAGCTCACCCAGGATGGTGCAGATGCACCCCAACACAAAGACACCTCAGATGCATGGGTCTGGTCCTCAACCAAAGACCCCAGACTCTGGAGGCTCAAGAGGGGGCATTTGCCAAGGTCAGAGCTTCCCTGCAAAGCCCCGATGGACACCAGGGGAGGAAAAACGCCCTGGGTAGCCTCACCGTGAACCGCCGGGGCTGGGAACGATCGCAGCTCACGGGCCAGCCCGGGCTGGGGAGCTTCATAAATCATGTGGAAGTGCAGAGTTATGAGTTTCCTCAGACAAACACGGCTAATTGCAGTGTGCTCTGATTGCTGGTGCGAGGCCATGTAACTCGCTGGTGAGCCTGGGGAAGGGCGTGCTGGATGGGGTGGTGCAATGTTGGGGGGGTGCAGACGGACTGACACCTCCCCACAAGGTGCAGGGCTGGAGCACAGCTCAGATGAACACCATTCCCTGTCAGGTCTGCCCTGGAGTTAGCAACCTCAGCTTGCAAATCCTTAGCCCTGCAAATCGTCTGAATGTGCTGAATTTTGCTCCTTTTTCGGCCAGCGCTTCCCAGCAAAGCAAAAAGCATCTCAGACTGGGAGGAACGGCAGGCTGGGAGGCAAGCATCAATGGGAGCTCCATTACTCAGCGGTGCAAATGCTCCAGGGCCAGGTCTTTGTAGTAAAGCGATCCTTGTGATCACTCCACACCCAAGCTGAGTGACTCAGAGTAAAAATAATTAAATATGTTAATAATTATCTGGGCCCCCTTTGATTAAAACAAATAAAGCTTGCGGTGTGTAAGCAAGGAGGAATGCGTAGGTTTGCAGGGCTCGGCTCGCAACCAGGAGCTGAGAGCAAAAGCGGATGCAGTGCCTGGGTTGGGCTTGGAGCGTGGGGGGAAAGTTGAAGTGCAACCCAACCGGAGATGCCAAGGGTGGCCAGGTCTCTGCCGTAGCAGTTTCCCCTATCCTTGATCCCAATGCGCTGCCCCATGGTCATCAGTGAAACAGGAGGCTGGAGACATCACATCTCCATGTCTCAGCCCACCCAAGCAGGAGACCCAACAGGTCTTGGGTAGCTGATGTGGCAACCAGCATCACATGAACTGCTGAAAGTGGAAGGCAATTTTGGGAGCAGAAGAAAATGTTAAATATAATTAATTACACCATGAAGGGTGTTCTCTCATGAGCTCTGAGCATCCAATGCATGGATGAGGGCACTCCTGAAGGGAGGTTCAGATCTCACGGGGGTTTAGTTGGACTTCTGAGGTGCCCAGAGGAAAGCCAGGCTCATGGTTTGGCTGCTTCAGTGTGGTGCTTGTAGGATGAAGCTGTGCCACAGAAGGACTTTGCTGTGCTAACTCTTGTCAAAACGCAGGTCCTGCCTGAGGTGAGCTATGGTGGACACTGTACTGATCTTGGAAGGCAATTGCAGAAGCATTTCAGAAGAGGTGGGCATGCCCAAACAAGTGGGCCCTCTGATCCTTGCTCTACACTTGTCCTCCCTCTCCTTGGAGCCAAAGGCAGCATCTGCACCCGTGGAGCTTTCTGGCCAGCAGTGGTCTGCCTCAAATGTCGGAGATCTGCACTTTTGGCCAAGGGAGGAGATGGTGCCGGTGTGGTGCTTGCACAGGAGAGCGTGGAGCTCCTCTCCTGTGCTGGAATGTGGCCAGGGGGCAGGCAGGCGGTGGGGGCACTCGCAGCAGAGTCTGGAGAAGCCTTTCTACGACTGTTTTGATCTCTCAAGTGCACAGGTGATAAGAATCAGGGCCTGAGCACTGGGAGGGCATTTACAGACATAGTGAAACGCGCCTGTGGAGCAGGAGGGTGAGTTCACACCGTATCACACTCAGGATCAGCGACGCTCTAGGGAACAAATACCAAAACCTACTGACAGGGTGTGTTTCCCATACGGGTGCTCATGCAGTGCCATACTGCACCCATGCGTGTAACATTGCATGCACGTATGTTATGGTCATGCTGACTGCTAGAAGCTGATGATCTGCCTCAGCTTCACCATAGCTTTTGAAGGCAAATTCTAGGTTGAGTGAAGCTGCAGCCACTGCATGAGCAAATATAGCATCCGAGGGAGGAAATGCTCTTTGTATCCCAAAGCATTTTTATTCCTAGGATGGAGCTCATGTGAAACACAGGACTCACGTTGTCCTCTCTGCATGGGGACGACTGTCCCAACTCAGGAGCTGATGCAGATTTTCCACTGAAACACAACCACTTTGGGGGCAATCTGAGAGCACACAGGAAGATAACCCAGTCACTGGGAAGGAGAAGCAGGAGAAAAACCCCATATTTAGTTCAAATCAATGGGGAACCGGAGGAAGACTCCACGCAGCCCCTCTCCCCGGCAACCAGCCAGGGCACTGGAGATACCACCCCTTTACGAGTCTGAAAGGCACCCAAAGACAGACAGCAACGGAACACTATCTGCAAACAGGACATGGCTCTCCGACTTTTCCTTCCCATTCCTGGAGTTCGGGTGTGCAGAAGCAGGGCAGCCACCACTGACACTCTCTGCCACATGTCTGTTATTCTGGATCCTGACACCCTGCTAGTAAAACAAGCGATCTCCCTGTAGTGCTTTCCAGGGGGGAAACATAAAATGCATTTGCTGTTAGTTTATTTTTTTAAAGCCGTATTTAAGAAAAGGAGAGGAAAGGGATCCCTGCAAGGGGCACACTTGCTAACAGGAGAGCGCAATACGCTCTATTGCTCTTTCGTGTCCCACAGAACCCCACTGACTCCTTCGGAAGGCAAAAACAGAGGGGTTGGGTGATGTGGCTATAGAGCATATTAAGCAGCAGCTCCTTAACACATGGTTGTAGTTACGCAGCCAGGGAGAGGACGCGTTTTGGGAAGATACCTGGCCAGCGTGCAGCCCACCGTGATCCGATATCCAGGGTAACTGCGCCACCTCATGGTCCCCAGAGCCAAGGAGTGCGGGACTGGAAGGGGATGCGCGTTCGCTAGAAAGCATCTTCACAGCCTCCTCGGAGAAAAGCTGCAGCAGCTCTGTTCGCTGTAGTGAACTCACCTCCTTTCAGAAAGCCAAGTGCGGATTTGCTCCACGGATTACTTTGACAATATTTCCAACAGTCTCCAAACGAACTACTACTCCTTCTAAAACAATGACAAAATTAGGGCTGGAGGTGTCTTTTGATACAGACGTCCCCCACCTGCTCTAGGACTGTCCCCTGGAGCACATGCATTGCTCCTTCATCCTGTCCTGCTTTAAGAGACCCGGTCCTTGAGGCTCGTGCTGCTTCCCTGCAGATACAAGCTTGCAGCTCAGTAGATCCCATCCTGAAGAAGTGCTGTCCCAGCTTATCACATCCTGCTTCCCTTTCCTTTGATCCACTCCAAATAATCTCTCCCGTTTGGCACCCCAGGCAGCCCTTCTTTTAGCCTCCTGTTCTCACCCTTCTCACACTTGCAGCCGACTGTTGGCCGTGTCTCTCACAAGCTGTCAGTTGGGCATTCACGCCTGGATTTTCCTGATTTTTCCCTGTAAGAGGTGGGGGACAGTTTTCACCGACTGAAGTCAAGCACAAGATAGTCACCTAGTGCTCTGCCCCAGCGAAAAGGGAGAGTGGGTTGTCACTGCGGTTAAGCAAGTCCACCCAAAGCTGGCTATCTAACACAGTCCTACAACTGTCCTCTGGAGTTGCCTCACTTTTTCCTATGGGCCACAGTGAGGGTCCAGTCAACTAGGTTTGTTTGAAGCCCTCAGTTGACCTGAATCCGATGTATACATGGCCCTATCTGCCTCCTACCACCCTTAGCAATGAGCACTTCCACCTTCTTCCACTCACCTTCATTCTTCTGCTGCTTCTGCAACCAAATACACATCCGAGTCCTTCAGCTTAACTCCATCCTAACTGCACAAGCAGACTGCCTGAAAACCTTACTGGCTTCTTCCCCTCATATCTAATTTGTGGTGCACAGTCAGTACTGTCCAGCACTCCTGCTGTCTCCTCCTTGCCCGTGTTCGGCCATTCAGACAGCATTTCCACGGATGACTTCCCTTTGCTCATTGATGCAGCACCAGTCCTTGTCTGCAGCGAGATAACGATAAAGATCACTGTTAATTTATGACAATGTCACACAGACTGTGCATCCACGTGTCACTGACTCTTGGCATGGGTAGCTCCCAGCATCATAAAACACATGTAAAGCAGAAGCAGAATAACAAATACTTTTAGATTTACTGTATCCTAAATCTAGATACAGCTATTATTTTTTTAAACTTTCGCCCCTCAGCATCTGCTCTTAAAAGAAAGTTTTTTTGGGGAAGATGTTTTTTGCACCAGGTGCAATTCGCAGCAATGGGTTTGGAGCCATTCTGATTATCTTTCTGTCTCGTCTTCCCCCTCTCCTTTACACACCTCCTCTCTTTTCCTCCTGGTACTTACCTGTTTTCGGTGAGCAGTGCTGTTCGGTGGGAGCTGCACCCTGGCCTCTGATGTGGTGTTGCAGGTACCTGGGGGTGATGGCCACACTTACAGAAAGAGAATTCAGCTTAGGGAAAGTGGTTTTTACCTGCTTTGTTTGGAAATGCTGTCCCAGGAGTCACCAGGTAAGAAGTTCTTCAGATGAGGACAATTTATTAAAAGATGTGGGTTGCTTGCTGTCTGGAAATCTCATCTCTGGCTTGGCCCAAAATGTGATCAGAACCAGAACAAAATATTTACAAAGTACAGCTGTAGCTGTCCTTCTGTACAAACAGTTTACAACGCAAAGGAAGGATGAGTTGGGGAGACAACTGAAATACAGCCAAGGGAATTTATTTCAAGCCATTTGAGAATCTGCTTGTAAACTTCACTCCAAATCTTTTCTGCCTTTCCCGGCCTTCAGCACGGATATGATCTCCCACTTTGAATTCAGTGATTCTTACTGGAACAAAGAGTTAGGGAAAGTTTCAAAGCAGAGAGTAGTGACTGATTGCTCGACTGCTGCCAAACTCCTTGACTTCATGCTTCAGCAAAGCAGTGAGATGCAAGGTGTCCTTGAAAAGCTGGAGACATCAGCCCCAAGTAAAAGTGATCCAATAAAGCCTGTTCTGCTCCCTCCCTATCTCTTCCCCTGCCAGCTTTACAATTAAGATCTCAGATACACTTCACATGAGGGAAGGGACAGAACTGAACAAACCCATAGAAAGCTGAAATGTTGTGACCTATGTGGCTCATCTTACTGGAACATCTTCTAGAGCAGGCATTTAAGCATCTCAGTCGTCTTTACGCCAGAAGAATGAGCATTGCCAAGGCCCATTCCTTGGCCTGATGGCCAAATGAGATGAAAGGGTCTGTACCTTTATCAATAATCTCCATTGCTTTCCAGAACAGGTTGGTCACATAACATCCTCATCACAGGGAAGGCTATCATCTGGCCTGTGCAACTACAGGACTGCTTGGTCTTGGCTAAAACTGTTCAGGAACCATGCTAAAAGTGAAGCTGCATGGCCAGGAGAGACCTGGGCTGGTTATTAGCACTGATATAGTCAGAGAGTTTATTTGTTTGGCAGAGCAACGGTGTCACAGCCTCGTCAGTGAACACATGCCAAGCTGACCATGAGCCAGCAGTGTGCCCTGGTTGCCAAGAAGGCCAATGGGATCATGGGGTGCATGAATAAGAGTGTGGCCAGCAGGTCAAGGGAGGTTCTCCTTCCCCTCTACTCTGCCCTAGTGAGGCCCCATCTGCAGTGCTGCATCCAGTTCTGGGCTCCCCAGTTCAAGAAAGATGAGGAGCTACTGGAAAGAGTCCAGCGGAGAGCTACGAGGATGGTGAGGGCACTGGAGCATCTCTCCTACGAGGAGAGGCTGAGGGAGCTGGGCTTGTTTAGCCTGAAGAAGAGAAGGCTGAGAGGGGACCTTAGAAATGCTTACAAATATCCGAAGGGTGGGTGTCAGGAGGACAGGGCCAGACTCTTTTCAGTGATGCCCAGCGACAGGACAAGGGGCAATGGGCACAAACTGAAGCAGAGGAAGTTCCATCTGAACATGAGGAAGAACTTCTTCACTCTGAGGGTGACAGAGCCCTGGAACAGGTTGCCCAGGGAGGTTGTGGAGTCTCCTTCTCTGGAGATATTCAAGACCTGCCTGGACACGGTCCTGTGCAGCCTGCTCTGGGTGACCGTGCTTCGGCAGGGGGTTGGACTTGATGACCCACAGAGGTCCTTTCCAACCCCTACCATGCTGGGATTCTGTGATTCTATGAGGTCCAACCTCATCCCATGAGTGAGGATCAAGGGTTCAGATTCAGCTCAGGTGGTCACCTAGAAGCAAAGAGAGATCAAGACTGAAATGAAAACCTAATTATCTATATTATTTATGAGCAGGAGAAGGAAGAGATTAAAAACCAGCTCAGTCCCATCTCCTTTTCCCTTTATATTGTGCTTTTGTGGAACTGGTACTGCCAATAAACCAGGCAACCACTCTGCGTAAAACCCATTTAACATCTGGCCGGAGTCAGCGGGAGGGACAGCAGCTACTGGATGGATGAGCTGATAAGGACTAGCAAAAGAGAGTATCATATCCCTATGTGGGTCCCAGCTCTTCGTTCTGCCCTAATTTAATGAAGTAATGAGCCAATTTGGCTTCTTCGTACCTGTGGCTGTAACCTCCTGCCTCCTTCTACGCTCAAAGTAATCCAGAGACCCCAGGTTTTGGAGCATGTTCTGAGAGCCACAGAATGAAAGTCAATGTGCCAGATGATGAATTAGGTCAGACTAGATAATGAAGCTAGACTCATCCAGCCTTCGAATGGTGGAAAAAGTCCCCATGTAGCTCCTTTTAACTACTCAGGCCATTATTAGTTTTCTATGACAAATCATAGATAATTCCATTAATTTCAGTGGATGTAGACTCAAATTTAAGGCAGGGATTTTTTGTATGAGATTTGGCTATTTGATCCCTGGAAATCCATGCTGGAGCACGATTTGCATATATAACCTTACTAGTCTTCTTCAGTGTGCCACAGGAGCTCAAGCAATTCAGCGTCATCTCCATCCCACAGGACTTGTAAAGCATTTAAAAGTCACAAGCTCTTTTGGTCAATATTGCTGTTCTCCACTTTAAGATGGTCAGACTGAGGAATGGGGATGTTAAGTGTGTGACCTTACCCTCAGAGTGCGAAAGCATCCCTCTGCAATTCAGAACAGCACTCAGTATCACACCAAGGTTTACTGTCGATCCAAACCATAACAAAGAAAGCAAAGAGAATAAACGAGGAAAGGAGAAAAGGGATTTGCACTCAAACACGCATCAATTTTAGACACAGCTTTTCCATTAGTGGGAGAAGGTGAAGAGAAGAGAGCACCACATGTCCTCTCGTTCTCAGGTCTGTTATTTGGAGATGCGATATCAGACTTGGGTCCAGCCCGAACTCTGGATCCCACCTTCTCTTCCTACAGCTACTGCATTTAAACTCAGACTGAGTGTGCTGTCATGTGAGTTCTGAAGACATGTTGACCATATTTGCCAGCCCCAGAATTTATATCGTACAGTTGTTTGTCAAAGCCCCACCTATCCCGTGCAGCACTTCCTTTCTGATATTTGCTACTGAGATACAGAGCTAAATAATGGAAAGGGGAGAAAACTCTCTAATTCTCACCATTATCTTGAGGGTAGCCTGTTAAAACATGAACTCTGATATTTTCTTGCAAGCTCCTCCCCTGAGATACGCCTCTGAGCATCCCTGGAATTTCCTTGCACTTGGACACTGCCCTGAACTGTCGTGGGAACACGGTGAAATCAGGAAGGTGTCATTTGGTGTTGAAAACTTCTCGCTGTTGTCAAGAATGGATGGAAACATGGAGTGGTGAGCTGCAAAAAGTAAAAGTGATGAAGATTTTCTGAAGTCTTGCTGAGTTTATCTGTTCACTGTAATGGTGAAGAAATCATAACCCAGAGACTTCACGTTCCCCCACAAAGACTATCCAGGGCATGCTCATGTCTGTCCAAGAGGGCAGAAGGTCTCTTAGGGTAGGGACTAGTCCCTGTAGTGACATCAATGGCAAAAAGCCATTTTGGACCAGGTTTCAAATCTCAGGTAAATGGCATTGGCCGCCACTGCAGCCCGGGGACTGCTAAAGTCACAAGTGCAATCCACCACCATAAATGCCAGGCTTGCTCTTGCTTGGGCTAGCAGAAACCTCAGGCACAACATTGCTGTAGTACGAAGGGCAACACAAGTAACTTGCTCAGGCTGTGGCTTCCACCTCAGGCATGCATGGCTTAACCTCTGATCTGGGTACCCTTCACATCTTAAGAGCTATAGTATCAAAGTTCACAGAATCATAGACTGCTTTGGGTTGGAAGGGACCTTAAAGATCATCCAGTGCCAACCCCCCTGCCATGGGCAGAGACACCTTCCACTAGACTGGGGTGCTCAAAGCCCAATCCAGCCCGGCCTTGAAGACTGTCAGGGAGGTGGTAGCCACAACTCCTCTGGGCAACCTGTGCCACTGCCTCACCACCCTCACAGTAAAGAATTTCTTCCTTATATCTAATCTAAATCTCCCCTTTTTTAGTTAAAAGCCATTACCCCTTGTCCTAAGACTCCATGCCCTTGTAAAAAGACCCTCTCCAGCTTTCTTGCAGGCCCCTTCATGTACTGGAAGGCTGCTCTAAGGTCTCCCAGTTGCTACAGTCTCCAGTACCTCCATCTCATGACCATTCCTCAACCCTCAGTATAACCTACCAGTTACTGGAGGCAATCCTGCAGCCATGGCCAAAGGATGCACTAAGCCCGTGCACCTTGCTGTGAGCAAGCAGAAGACAACCAGCTCTCTTCTAGAGGACACGCAGCCACCACTGTCATCATTTTATCTGGTCCTGGCTCTTGGCCTGAACAGTTTAGGCACCATCTGACATGGTTTCCAACCTCAAGCCACCTCATACTTTGGAGTACTGGAGCTTGGAGTCAGCATCTGCATCCGATCATACAGGTTGATCCTATGGCCTCCCTCCCATCATTCTCATGTCTGTCATTAGCACCTACCGAAATGGTGTCTTGCTCAGACACCCTGAGCTCAACATGATGTCCTACAGACCTTTGTGCTGGCCACCGGGTGCTTTCAAGGCATCGCCGCTCTTGGTCCATGGCACTTGTAAGCACGTATGAGATCCAAGGAGAACAAACCCCCTGGAAAACAAGCAAAGAGACCTTCAGGGAGGTGGGAAGGGGTTGAGAATCAAAATGTCAGAGTAGGCAACAAATGCTCTGAAACAGTAGCAATGACGGGTGGCAGCAAGCATCTTATTCCCTTTCTGACACTTCAAAAAAGGGAGATAGCTGAGAAAGCCCTCACAGACCCTTATCTCTGCGTTAAACAGAAGACATTATTCATCAGAAACAAAACCCTAGGAACTGAAGTCACAAGCAGGTTTTCTCACAGCTCGATTTCCACTTCAGTCGTCTCTCCTGTTCACCAGAGAACGCGACTTACCCAGTGCTCTGAGAAGTCACCAGAGACATCTAGTGGCAAAAATAGCATGAAAATAGGCAGGGGAATATTCCAGAGTGCTTTGTTTCATCTTACGGACAGCTCGGTTATCACCGGCTTTCTACTACACATAAAAAGGACTGCTTGAGAGCTCGAGGCTGTATTTTTAACTGATCTGTTGGAAAATGTATTGGAATGATGCTTTCCTAAATCTCCCAGACCCCAGCTTTACGGAGATAAAACACCTCTGTAACTACTGTGCTTCCTGCCTGTCCTCAGCCACCCAGGGCATTGTTCACCCTGGCTCTCTCTTGCTTTCTGAGGAGTTGGAGATACTGGTATTGTGTCTGGTTCTAGTTAAGTTTTCTGCTCACGTGTGAAGGTTTCCGTATGCCATTGCTGCTGGGCTGATTGATGTGATCTTGTTATACAGCTCAGAACAATTTTTTTTCCATCTGTTCTTTACAAATATGGTTTTTGTTAAGAGCTTTTCAGATTTTGGCTTTGATGGCACTGGGTTTTGTTTAAAGACTCGCATTACCTATTATGCTGAACATCTTTGTGCAGCTGTTCCATTTAGTCCAAGTCTGTTCTTCACTGGACACAAACCAGCCACTATTCAGCTTTGGCAGCTGTTTAAAAAAAACCAACCTTTAAGGATGTAACAAAGCAACGGCAAAATTAAATTTCTTAGTGGAGCAGGTAATGCTGCCAATTTACCTGCAGTGAAAATCTGGCTTATATTCGTTAAACTCCCTGCTCTGGATTTATTCTACAGTCACAGACAATGGATTAAAATATGACGGTGCAAATGAAAGATGTGAACACAGAACTGTCAGTCTAGGTGGAAATTTTTACTTTTATAACGACTTTACAAGGTTCATGTACACCTCATGAAAGACAGGAGATCATCGGTGCGACAGCAAGACAGTTGCCAAAGCAAGAGTCAACTGTGGCCCAGATTTTAAGGGGTATTTAGCAATGTTCAGTACTGCAACACCTAAAGGACTTGCAGGAACATTGGAGTGTGAGGATGTGATCATAAGCAGTCAAGAGCTAAAGCGAGCCACCTAGCAGCCTGCATCACAAATCTCTGTTCATCGCCTGGGCTGTGGTACCCAACTACGCGTGCGGTCCTACCCTGACCCACTTGCAGCATTAAATATTTTTAGCTTATTGAAAGCCAGTAAGCTGCAGGCTCTTACATGAGAAAATCAGTTTGGAACCCCAAATTTAGGCTCTGAAGTCAATTAGGCGTTGCAAAGTGAAACAGTGAGACACTGAAACACCTCATCACCCACTGGTTGGGCCAAAGAGACAGTTAGGGATCTCTGAAGCAGTTGGGATCAGATATGTGATTGTGATTCCATACCAGCTGTGGAACATTAAAAGGTTTAGAGGATTCGGTGGAAAAAGAAGGCAATACAAGCTTTTATTTGAGTTACCCTTTACAACTTTGGTAGCGATATTTTTGGTAGTGATTTCTTTTGTAGTGATTTTTTTGGTAGTCATGTTTTTTTTGGCAGTGATTTCTGACACATTTTAAGTTGCAAAGAAAAGCACCACTTTTACCAGTAGCGTCCACATCAAATCCACTAAGCAAATGATGAAGACCATTTTTAAATCATTTGCAACCTTTCAGCTGTGCTCATAGGTGCTCTGTTAAATACCCTGGTCCCCTCACTGTCATTCCTCCCCCTCTCCTTTGACTTATCACATCTAGTAGAGAAAGTTTCTTCCACCTCCAAGCACAACTGAACAAGAGGGGACATAAAACGTCTGCCAAGCACCGGCTGTGCTGATGAGAGAGGACCACTTATCTCAGAGGAACAAGTGGGGAGGACGTTCACTGCTGGAAGGGGCTGCTGTTGTCCCCTCTCCTGACCTCCTGGGCAGCACAGACCACAAAGTCCCTGCACACAGAGCAGCAAACAGCACCCACTCTCCTGCGGTCCCCAGGCTTGTACCCGTGAGGCAGAGCTATTCCTGGAGGGAGCTACAGACCCCCAGTCTCCACCAACACATTTGCACCCAGCTGGAGCATCATCTTACAGAAAAATATCTAATTTAACTCTCAAACCTTGACATGACGAAGAATCCAGCCCGCCTTTAGTGACCTACTCTAGTGGTAATTACTCAGCCTGTTGAAAACAACCTTCTACCAGACTGAACATTGCTGCTATCCATCCTTATCTCAAGCCTGCTGACTCTACCAGTCCTTGCTCTGTGGGCAGGCAGTAAACCAGGAACAAGAGGACAACCAGTGTCTCTGCAATTCAGAGCCATGTTAATATTAGCAGCTACATCTCTTCTAGTAAATGAGATATCTCAGGGACTGTTCTCTGGCTTGGAAAACCCTTTGCACAGCACAGCCCACATCCATACATCCAAAAACTCACCAAAACACACTGGCCTCAACCATGCCACCTGCCAAGAGCAACCCAAGTGCTGCGCTCTCCCTGGAAACTGTTGGAGAGCACAGCCAAAACCATGCTGGGGAACAGCCACAACTACACAACCTGGACTATTTCAGGACAGTAGATGGGTCCATGCCTTGGTCCTGGTTAGTTCCAATACCCTTCAAAGGAGAGATTAGTTGTATAAGGATAAAAACACTATCCAGAGCTGTAAACAGTAATGTTAAGCTTAAGGGAGGCAATTAATACCTATGGCTTAGTGTGTGGCTGAACCTCAAGCTACTAGGGAAAAGGAAGGGGCCAGGCAAAAGCTTTTGCTTCAGACGTCTCACCTTGTAATACATCCTAAAAAGTTTTTTGCAGCTTTCCCTGTGGTGCTGGGTCTGGCCAATGTCTGCAGCAAGATACCAAGCTGCAGTTTTAGAGAGAACGGCAGTTTCGGTGATGCTGCGAAAAAGGACATCCATCATTTCCCAGAAGAAAAAAAAACTATGGAGGAGTTGGCCAGTGTATCTTGTCTTTTGGGAACGGGGAAAATATAAACTAAAAGTAAGTGTATAGCTTGCAGAACGGGAAGATGTCTCTTTCTCTGTACTATTGCTGCAATGTAGGAACCAGTGAATGTGGCTCTTGTCACTCGATACTTCATTTCAGTGCAAGCCTGAGCTCAAATTCACAACAGACCAAGCTCTAAATACTTCCTCAGGACAGACTTGGCTGCTGTTCCCAGAAACCTCTTCTTTCTTTTCTCTCATGATTATTGGACTTGCTTTCGCTGTGTCTACCCATGAGGTGCATGGAAATGCTTGGCCAGAGAGTGGGAGACTCATAGGCTTTACAAGGCTCCTTGGCAACAAATCCAGCTCCCAAACTATTGATTTTCACTGTTTAAATAATACGAAAAGTCAGTGCCAAGAGACAGGCTATCTGCATGGGAGATTCAAGACAATCTCTGAACCTTCAAAATCAGGCCATTTGTCTAAATATTCAGATACGAGCACCAAAGCATACAATCACTTACTGAAAGGTAAGCAACAATTTCATTCTGATTTCTAATCCAGTAAACCCAATCATTACAATTGTTAAGTCCCTTTGATGGTCTCTCAGTGCCACCGTTTCTCAGAATGGCTGAAGTACTCAGAAATCTGAAATTATATGAAAGAAGACATTTGAACGGCACCTGATTTCAAAGGCACTGGCCATGAACCTGCTGCCAGAAAGCCTTTTGGGCAGGGGCTGCAAACTAACCAACTTAAACCCGAGGCATCCATGATCCCAGTCCCATTAGAAAATCTGGACGCTCTTGCTGGTGACAGATGCTCTTCCTCCTGGCTTTCCTTGCACATCCCTACTGCTCCTGAGCACACTTAGATGAATGCAAAGTAGGTGAATATATTTAAACGCAGGTGGCTCTCTGTGGTAGGCAGACGACTCCGCAGGGCCTTGCTGAAGGCTGCCAAGCAGGAATTTAGCGTTGTCTCTGTTTGCACAGGACCTCAGCGACTTGGAAAGCACAGAAGAAGGAAATGTTTTCTCCATGACATACTATGGGCTGCCTACAATCAGCATCCTTCCTCGGCAGCTGGGCTTGATAAATGTTGTCAGCAGCCTGGGAGTCCTTTTGGGCTCCCAGTGTCAAGAATGGATCTGAAGCAATCAGGCAGGGACAAACATCCCTCACCAGAATCGCTCCAGTCACGCTAGAGCGAGTCTTTATGTGACTGGGCTGGAAGACTGAATCCTTCAGAATAAAATCAACTTGAGCTGCTTATTGCGAATAATCCAGTTGACTGATCGAGTCTTCAGTAAGTTATTCAATCCTACTGTATGTATCACACTTAAAACCTACAAGAATTCTAATATACCTGGCTTTTCAACAGAAAAAAGTAAGTTTATTACCCTGTTTGTCTCCTAGAATATACTAAGTTAACAGTTCTTCATGCTCTTACATACACTGCTCTTTGACTTCATACTTTTAGCTCAGTTTCTGAAAGAAAAAGAATTTTAAAACCTCTCTAAATGTGCTGGTGTATCTGTGTGAGCTTATCAAGCCTTCTGCTAGTACCTTTGCACCAGCTGGCCAATTTCATACAAACCTGGGGAAGCAAGACAGGTCCTGCAGAGCTACAAGAGACAGAGACGCTAAATTGCCCTCACTATCGGAAACAGCTGGACGTGGGCTCAGACTTTATCAGACATCAGAGAATCCACACAGGCGAACTCCCTGGTTGAGACACAAATCAAGATGAAATGAAGATTTTTTGGCCCTGCTAGTCCCCAAAAAACTTCAATTCTTCCCTTCAACAGAGCGAGGCAATGCCATGCCTTGTGCTTGCATTTCTCCGAGAGGCAGAAAAAGGTCGCATCATACATTTCCTCTGCAACCTTTCCTACAATACATTTCTTAAAAATCTGTGCTCCATCACTGGGTTTCCAGGTTGACATTTTCACTCTGTTGGGACATTTGGAACAAATTCCTCTTTCAATATCACCACACTCAGGCAACAAAAAGTGGTGGCTTAGAGGTGCTGCAGGACACGCAGGACTTTTTCCAGTATTCCCATCATTTACAAAGACCCACATAAGGGGGGATCTGAGCCTTCCTTTTGAACCTAAGCTTTAAAGTAGTTTGTTTTGGCCTCCTTTAGAGCTACAGGCCAAGTGAACCACAGCCTTTTGTTCTAAAAACATAAATCTCCCAAGCTATAAAGTGGTTTCCTAATCCTTTTATTATACAGGGCACACATTTTCTCAGTGAGCCGTGCCCCTGCTCAGCTGTGATTTGGAGAAATCGGCACAAGGAAACCATTCCAGCCTTCAGAGCTGGATTTCTCCAGCTGTTGCCTTTTCCTTATTTTCTGGGCTGTCTGCTTGCACAAATTAGGTGCTCCAACCTGTCACAACCACCCTGTAGAAGGAAAACAAAAGGATCAGCAGCACCACCACAATAAAGTTGAACTTGCAGCCAAATAAAAACTGTTGTGGAAATTCACTTGACTAATCTTTCTCCTTTAAAAAAAAAAAACAACTGAGAAATGAAGGGTTTTGTGAAAAAAAACCCAAAAAAACCTAAAAAAAACAAGCCAGAATCACAATAAAGTTGAACTCGCAGCCAAACAAAAACTGTTGTGTAAATTCATTTGAGTAATCTTTCTCCTTACAGAAAAAGACTGAGAAATGAAGGACACACACCTGAGCAAACAGATTTTGAGGTCTGTGGGCCATCCTTCCACTGGGCAGGATCAAAGTAACCCTGCTGGAGTGCATTATGCAAAAAGCCACATATAAACTGGGATCCTGGCGATTTAGGAGACAAAAAAAAACCAACAGGGAAGAGCTCTGCTGAAGCTCCCTGTGGTCGTTCCTACTGCAACAAAGTCTTGCACTTCAACATCTAACTGCCGTTGAGAAGGCAATGGGCAACGAAACTAGAAGGAATAGCACAAACTGCATATGGCAGTCACTCCTTCTGTCCTTCTGTGTCCTCCTATATGGTGCGTCCTCTCCTATACCAGCGGCACAGCGCTGGGTCTGCTCTCCCACGCTGGGATGGTGCAGGCAGGTGGTGGCATCTTGGCTGGCCAAGGGAAACCAATTCCAGAAGATGTGTTCCTCAGGGGCAGCTCAGCAGCAGTCACTCGGGCTTCGCACAAGCCTGAACACGCCGGTCTCTGCCATATCCATCGCATGATGCCATACGTTCATGAGGTGGCTGGATACGCAGCTGGAGGCAGGAGTTCCACTCATTTGTAGACCTGGAGGAGCTCCTACCACAGACAGAGAGCAAAGGAGGATGGGAGATGTCTCTGCAGCAGTGCAAGGGAGCTGGTATCCTCTTGGTGAACCTCTACTCCTCCACCAGCATCATGCACACGTGGAGGACATGGGAATGGATGTGTAGATCATGCCCCATCTCTGCTTGCACAGGGAGTGGAAGCCAAGCTCTGCAAGCTACTGGCAGCTCTCTAGGGAGCAGCTGAGGTCACATCAGCAGTCCCCATCTCCGTTCCCATTTCCTACCCCGATCCTGTGCAATGACAGTGACAGAACAACACTTCACATAGAAAATAAGGGAACCACCGGGAATTTTTCATCCACAATGGTATATGGGCACAGTTTATTCCTAAAAGCAAATAAAACCAAGCAGGAGCTATAGCTGTCAAATGCATCACTGCTCTTTGGCCTCCAAGCTCCACACTTGTGCACTGTCTAGTGTACTTCACAGGTTGGTGCAAAATAGGTGTCCTTTTCAAACACTTCTAGGAACAACTGTTCTTGAGCACTAAGATGTCCTTTGTCACACAGTGAGGGTTTCATTTTAATAATTCCCTGCATGGCAATGTGAGTTTGCATGCTCAGGAACTGTTAGCCAAATACTTCAGCTGAATTGTGTATTCCGAAGCGGCAACAAAATAATATCCCACAACAAACACGTGAACATCATTTTTACATATTACACACAAGTGTAGTGAAGTGCCGAGAGCAGAGAAAAAGCCAAAATTTCTCACTTAGTTCTGCTGAGCTTGTACTGAATCATAAATGTGGGATAAATTTCCAGAACAACTCTTCAAGATTTGACTACAGCCTCTGGAAAGTCTGTTCTGAAACACACGGATCTCAAGGACTCCAGGAAACCTGCACACACACAATCATTTTATATTTACCTCGGATTTCACCTGTGTGGGAAGCAAAACTAGTTTGCCCATTGCATTCCCAGTGAGGAATTGTTACTGGTATCTTACTTCCCAGTGCATGGGTTTGCTTCTTGCTCTTGGCCTTTTTTAATACAGGAGGGAAACAGAAGCATGTCAGGTCTATGGTGACTCTCTGTAATACAACACGTATTTTTATTCCACATGGAAAAGAAATGTCAGGTTGTTCAGACACCAAAAATGTTCTTCCCCTCACCCTGCTGCAGTATTATCTACAAAAGCAAGCAAAAAACCCTAGACATAATATTTGCTTACTGCTCATCTGTGCACTCACTATAATTAGATGAGCAATCTAATAAATTGAACTGCAAAACAAAACAAAAGGAAGATTTAATTTGCCTTTACTATGAAAATAAGTTGGACTGGGGTGGTACAGACATATGATTTTATGTAGTATCCACTCCAGTTTTTCAACTGAAAATTTCTGTAAGCTGGGAAAATGATCTGTGAATTGCTCTGTTTTCCTGCATAGTTCGTTCAGGATGAATGAAACTGTTTTTAAGATGAAATATTTTATTTTGATGACATCTAACCACATAAGTTTGTCTTAATTTGTCTCAAATTTAATCTTGAGAGGATTAAAAATTTATAAAATTGCATTTCACATCAGATTATGACTGTTTATTTAAAAGAGATCTTTTTCTATTATTCTATTTAAAAGATTTTTTTTATTATTCAGGATTATTGTTGAATTGAAAACACCAATTATTATATAGCTCTGTTCCCAAATTCTATCCCAGCCCACAAGAAGCAGTTACTCTGTAAACGCTATGATATATTCAAATATCCCTGGAAAAAAATTCTAAAACTGCAGACTCATAACTCTTTATGCCTTCAGCACACTGAAATATCTACTCTGCAGCAGCTCTGGGATAAGCAAGGAATGCAAGACACATTTTTATCGGACCTAGCACAAGTCTTACATGTAATAAGATATTACCAAATTGTCTGTAAATGAAAATCCTAGTGGAGCTCTGCTCAGCTCAGGGAAAGTATCACAATACTTCAGGAAATACTGATTTACTGGAAATGAAGAAATTACTGTATTTTTTGTAATTAGATAAACACGGGAGGTAGGTTTCTGAGTCAGCTGTGGATATTTAGTATTTTGAATGGATGCTACCAACCTATGCTCCTTCCCTACACTGACACTCCTGTCTCCAACCTGTTCACCTTCTTTTCTGCAGAGATGCTCAGTCTCAGGGTACGAGCGTCGCCATGAAGAGGAGCACGTGAAATAAAGCCCTTCATAAACTGCTGTCGCTGAAAGAGCAGACGGTGCCGTTACAGGAGAAGATGCCTAAATAACCAAAACCACATGGAATGAGTTTCTAAGATTCTTCCTCTGCTGGTGATCCTTCCTTGTCCATTGCTGACATAGCACGAATCCAAATGAATACTGATGTTAGGAAGGGCCGTCTTCTTACCTTTTATGAATACCATGAACTATATGTTCATTTATCCCAAACTAACTTGCCCCTGCTGCCCCTCTCTTTAAGTATTGTTTGTCTTGTTTCTGCTGTTTCTCATAATGTCATATCTGTAAGTCTCCTGGGCTAGAGACACTGTTTTATGGCACTAGGCAAGGCTTTGGGAGACCTTGATATAGTGTCCTGATTCACTGCAAATTATTCATGTGACCAGATGGAGGCCATAATCACTTCAGATATCTGATAACTGGGCCTTATATCCCAGGGATTTCATGAAAATAAAAAGATCAGCGACACAGAAAATACTCCAGAAATGGGGGTCATATGAATAGCCATGATCATATCTGCATGGTCTTTTGCATACAAACAAAAGTGAGTCCACCTGTGTCCCCAGCCAACCAGGAATCCTGGAGCTATCTCTTCATCTCATTATCTCCTCATTATGGCCTCAAGTTGCATCAGGGGAGGTTTAGATTGAAAGAGTGGTCAGGCATTGGAAGGCTGCCCAGGGCAGTGGTGGAGTCCCCATCCCTGGAGGGGTTCAAAAACCATGTAGATGTGGCACTTCGGCTTAGCAGGAACGATGGTGATGCGTTTACGGTTGGACTTGACTATCTTAGAGGTCTTTTGAACCTTAATGATTCTATGATCTGCGGGAGGGTGCCTTGGTCCTGCCTTCAACTGCAGGTTCCTGGTTCCCACTCTGCTTGGAGCATGGATAGAACGCAGGGCGAAGTCTGCCTGCAAAGAACTGGCATCAGACTTCAGAGCAGACCGCCATCAGTAAGATTTACCATTCCTGCAGAGTACTAGGGAGTGGGACATGATGATACATATCAACATTTTTAAAGCTGAAGTGGAATTGAGAAGAAAATGCAACTTTGTAGACAAAAAAAGTGAAGGACTGTTGGGCTGAATTTGGGAAGGGAAAAATGGAGTGAAGTAGAAAAAAAATTAGCGTGTGTAATGTTCAACAGCAGAAACAGAATACACTGGGGTTCTTCTATCTCCCACAATTAAAATGAGGAGATGTATCAAAAAAGGCAAATTTTAAAATTGCTTAGAAAGATTTCATTGTCACAAGATCTACTGAAAGCCACCTGGGGAATGCAATACAATACCTAGGTAGCTAAACAATACAGCCCCAGTGCTCTACTCAGATGCCGAATTTTCTTCCTAGATTTTCAAGACTTGTGCATTTTAGTGCCTTTAACTGTGTATGCCCAGCTTGACACTGCTTTCAAGCTTCTTTCCACAGAGAGGGGTAATGCTAAACCCTAAAATCACAGATTTTCAATGCATCTCCAGTGGAGAAATAGAAAATACAGGCATCCAAGAACACTGACCTTTGAAAAGCATGACCCTAGAGGACAGCTGGGAGAAAAGGAGAGTGGCAAGACCTGAAGGACCGTGTAGCAGCAAGGTGTGCAGTACCTTAAGCATACCTTGGAGAAGCAAGTAGTGGAGAAAATGGCTGCATCAACATTTCCAGCATGGTTTTTTTTTCCCCTTGAAGAGTTTCCCAGGAACAATGGTGGCACTGTCAGATGAGCAACGGCATCCAGGCTCTAGCTGTATTGTCCTGCCTGAAAGGTGCAAAGAGTCAGGATTAGAGTTGCAAATCTGTTCCATTATCCCCGTTGTTAAAATGAGAATGTGAAACAGCCTGGAAAATGCAGGAATACCTGATGTCAAATGGTATGTATTACTAGTACTTTCCAAATCCAGCTTTTATAATAACACAGAAGGGTGCCTTTACATATGCCAAAACCCACGCCGAAGCCACAGCTTTTTCAATACATGCATCTTCTGCAACAATCATACACTTACAGGATTAAAGTTTATAAGAACAGCTAAATGGAGAGAGCTCTGCTCACCTGCCAAGCAGTAATTCCTTCAAGCTTTCCGCCGCCTCTGCAGACACTGAACAGGGTACCCCGCCTGGTGCACGACGTTGATTTGGAAGGTGTGGTTTTGTATGGCGAGCAGGGAAAGTCTTAAAGCCAATGCTCAGTTGTGTATTTCCACTTAATCTTTTCAGAGTGGAGTGGAAACTAATAATTAGCATGTGCTGAGGCTCGTTTCTTTTCCTAATTTAACAGTTGTACGCTTGGATCTTAGGGCACAGGAGGAGCTGTGTACAGAGTGTACAAAGTCTCCCAGGAATAAGCTGTGTGCCTTTCACTCTGGGTGTGCTGCTTCTTCATCAAAAGATTGCTCAGCAAAGTTGACATCTGCAAGACAAACATGTAACTTCATCTGGCTTTGCGTACTATACATACATATACACAAAAAATGAACCAAAAAGTGACTTAGAAGTGGTTATTCATTAGGCAAAGAAAAGCTCTCCAGGGTGCAGACTCTTTTCTCAGTGAGGTTCCTGGCACCCGCAGCTTTCTGTTACTTTTTTATTAAGAAATGAATTAAATCCATATTTTTCTCATTTCAGTAAGTACCTTTATGATGTCCAAACAACTCCAACAATGATATCATCTGTCTCTCTTCTCCGGGGAGGAATGTGGGCCAGACTGTGACATTCCTGCTCATGCCTGGAGCACAGAGCCTCACACCAAGGCGAAGGCAGCAAGTCTCACTCCTTGGGGGGGAAACGCACGTCACAGCACCGTCTGCTTTATACCGTACCTCCTACAGATCCCTCCCTGTTCTTGAGAGCTGTATAACACCATAAATTAAGAGTTAAGGCCTGAATCCTGCTAAGCCTGATCTCTGCAGGCAGATACCCAAGGCTGTTCTTCAGCGGGATGTGCTCACCAGTAAGGATCTGCCCATATGGATCCCATTTCTCCACAAGTACTCTCTTCAGGATACGTACAACATGTAGCATAATTGGGCTGTTGTCCTCGAAGCGGCCTCTGATTTAGTAAAACAGATGATTCACCTTCAACTTATTAAGTCCCCAGTTCAGGAAGGAGGTCAAGCGTGCCTTTAGTTGGCTGCCTGCGTAATGGTGGGCCGGCCAGGACGGACACAGGTCCAAGCTCCCCAGCACCATCAGCCTCCTCCATGCTTTGCGCGAGGGACCCATTCTGGCAGCAGCACAAAGCCCTCCAGTTCATGTCTGCTCAGCCTGACACAGCTGCAGGCTGGCGGATGGGGATGGAGGAGAAGATCAGGATCCCATCTGGACTTAGCTAGTACACAGGCTTGGAGCATCACACCACCAACCAACCTGTGCCCTTGACCAGCTCTGTCATGCATTTCCCATCACACTACCAACCAACCTGTGCCCTTGACCAGCTCTGTCATGCATTTCCCATCACGCTACCAACCAACCCGTGCCCTTGACCAGCTCTCTCATGTGTCCCCCCACCCCTCTCCTGCTTCCCTCATGACCCAAACCCAAGACCCGTCCTTCCCAACATCTCCCAAACATCTTCCCTTCACCACGTTAGCACATGCAAACTGTACAGAAATGCCCTGCTGCTTTACTAGGAGACGGCCATGAAGCTTTAAGTTCTCCTGCTCTGGGAGTGAGAGAGGACAAAAAAGAAAGGTGCTGGTGGTAAGTTCTTCCCCTCAAACACCAGGTCCTGTTGACAGTAGATGCTGAATCTCTCAGTGCCAGAATCTACCTGCTAGAAAACCCACAGAGGCTTGCAGGTCATGCCAGAGGTGTTGTGTTGCCGAGTAGACCTTCTCAGGGTTCTTCCAGGAACAAGGAAAGACAGTCCTTTCCCCAGATCCTCAGATGTCCGCTAGCTGAAGAGGCAACAGAAGCCGAATTTTCAGACTCTTTATCAGTCTTGTGTGTAGTCCCAGCTGCTGACTGTAGACCATCACAGATGATCAGAGACTCAGTAATCACCTCTCAGTGAAAGATGCCATGAGACACCTGGAATTATTGGCAGATGTGCTGAACTGCCTCCAGCCCTGGCTTTCACAGGGATCTGTTTTTAAAGGTAAATCAGCGTTGCTCAGAATCTTTTAGTAGAGGTAGAGCTGTCACAGGCCTCCCTCCTCCAGGTGCTGCAAGGCAAGCTTATGCTCTAGTCTGGACTCCATCTGGTATGCTTGCAGGCTTAGAGCATGGCTTCTCAGCAAGAAGGATCCTTTGCTGCCCAAACAAATGTCTTTTTATAGTGTTGCTGCTGCTGGAGCACGTGCTCATGATGCGTGAGGGTTTGTGGGATGTCTGCAGATACTACTGGTGGCTTTTAAGCCATCCTTTGGTCTGTACCCCAAGTTCTACAACCAGGAAACTAATTTATTCCTAGAGTATTGATGTCTATTAACATGCATGCAGGGTCATTGGGAACCTTAGGCAAAACACTGAGGCAGTAGCCACTGTAGCCCAAGAGCATTATCTACTGTAAGATCACATGGGCAGTCACATAGCTTACTCACTGACATATTTAACCTTGGGACACTACAAAACAGAGGAACAGGGGACCACACGGGCACCTGTTCTGTCACTGCTGCACTGCCTCTCCTCTGTCTCAATGAACAAACTTTACTCGTCCCTGCCTCGCCTTCCTGGAGACTTCCAGGGATAACTGCTGCCAGCTAAAGCAGAAGACACACAGGTACGTTTTTTTTTAAAAAAAAGCAAGCTTGCTACACAAAAATAAATTAATAGAAACATTGGACAACTATGGCAATAATAAAATGAACAATTATTTCATTACAGAACATTGAATTCTATTCAATGAACAGTGTTCTTTTGCAAAGTAAAGAAAACTCAGAATGAACACACACATATTTTGAAACTGCTGTAGATCTGCCTAAAACTTCCAACTCCATTTTTTTTTGCTGATGTGCCACTACTCACACATAGGCAAAACGTTGGGGAGACTGCTATTCTTTGTAAGAACTGTTTTCCTTAGGGAAAGTAGGGAGCATTAGAGGTTTGGAAATTACTGAATGTTAAGCCTACTTTGGGATAACACCTATTGTTATTCCAGGTTAGCAACTGGTTTTTGAAACAGATCCAGTAAAGAGATTTATTTTCACCTTCTTGGAGTAAAGGGATGTTTCTGGCAACGCTGAGATTTGCAGTGTTGCACAGAAACCAAGTGCAGGAGGAACAGGATAGCTGCACCCAGAATCATTAAGTGGTTCTGGTCCTCTGCTTCTTTACAGCAGAACCTTGGCAGTCAAACAAGCAGTTACAGGATTTCTGCAGCCAGTGACAGAAATAACACTACAGGAGATAGAAAGCTACATGCTACTTTTCGAAGAAGTAACAGTGACTTTTAACAGGACCTCTGTGTATAGGAAAAGGAAATAGAGTTTGTACATTGTTAAAACAAGCATTGCTTTCACACAACAATCAGCTGAGCAGCTAAGGAAAATCCACTTTCGCTAAGATACATTAATTTTTCAGCAGTGATACTTTGAATAATTTCAACAGACATATTGCTTCATTACACAGAATGTGCCAAAAAGCCAGGTCAAAGCAAGGTAAATACCTCAGATACACCCTGGAAATACATACTGCCCTGAATCAGCAGGGTATTTAAGCTGACAATTCACTATGTCTCAAGAATCTGTTAAAAACAAAAAAGGAACCAAAATTTATCTTCAGTGATTATTTGTCCCATTTTCAGACACTTCTCTGTCAGTCTCTGACCTGCTCTAGCAATAGTGTTCTCTTAAAAATTATATTACTGGACTCCACTTTGGTCACATCCTTTCTCTGCACCCCCAGAAATAAGATGCAAGCCACTCTAGTTTCAGGAAATGGTTTTTCTCCACATAAATCTCCCAAGCTAAAGGTGTGCCCACCACCGCAATCCTCTGCTCCTCCGCACCCTGCCGAGCCATCACTACTCAGACTATCTGCTACAGGTGCCCAAGCAAGGCACCGTTGTGCCTAAAAAATGAGGCGTTCTGCACCAACAGGACAATTCCAACAGGCTAAATAAGGAGCTTTCGATTGATTACAGACAATCAAGGTATCTCTGTGAATGGCTCTACAACGATCGCGCACAACAAGCGATCAAGGCTCTTGGAGCCAGCTAATTAGCAACGCTAGTCACAACTGTAGGTCTCAGCTGAGCTCCAGAAGATGCTTCAGTAGCTTAAGGAGTGTTTTTACTGCATTTCCCTTCTTCAATTTGTCTCAGTACATCGGTCAAAAAGATCTTATTTACACAGTCAGAAAGCAGCCTTCAGTTCTTTTGGCCAATTATATGGCACTGGGTATTAATTTTCCTTCTCTGATTACGCCCGTAAGCCTGGGCTCACCCAAATTGACTTTACTGATATGGAGCTCACAGCCTCAGAGGTCACAACCACCTCGCATTGCTGTCTTTAGCAGGGGAACTCACAGACATTCCCAGGATGGGAAAGATCTTTTTATTTCTTTATTTTATAAAAATTGTAATTAATATCTTCTTTTAAAAAGACAATTTTCCATATGACTTCTAATTTAAAAATGCTTTTTCTTCATAGCATCAACATAGGTTTGGGCTATTTTCACATATTCAGAGAAACAGAGCAAGCTATTAGCTATAACACTTTATACTGACTGAGGCAACAGTTGCATTAACATGAAAGCATGCCAGAAAGCGTAACACAAATAGCAGTGGGAAGAAAAGATAATACTTCTTAAGAGAAATTTTTACTACTCCAATGTAAATAAAAGCTCCTGAAAGCATTTTTTAAGATGTACATAGCCACTTTAATATCCAAGCTTACTTAGTAAAGGGTTTTTTTCTCAAATTAATTCTTACTGTTTGACTGCATTAAAACATCAAGAACTGTATTTGTCATAGTCTGTACAATCACTCAGTTTTCTGTTACTGGGGGCCTTACCCACTGCAACTGGGAAGTACACAAAAGGACAACTGTAAATAAGTTATAGGATTGGCATGCATCAGGACAGCTCCAAAACTTCACTTTTCAACCATTTCAAATTTAACCTATCTCCACTAGTGCTATCTCAAAATAATTACAAAAAAAAACCTTCAGCAGAACGTACAGATCAGAAGTGTCATTACACAAAGTCTCCTGTGTCTTAAGACAATGCCACTCACTAGAACTGCAAAAGCAATGGAGAAAAAAAGTGCCAAAACTAAAAGGTACCTTACAAAAGAATGCACATTCTCAGGGAGGCACAGCTTCACTAAGAAATACAATACTATGTAAAAAGCAATTCACATTTTATTTTAAATTGCAATAAACTGTACAAAAATGTTTTATTCTTGCCAAAAATAACGACAATATTTTCAATCTTACTTCTAGACAAACAACAGACTCTTATTTTAATCTTTCCTGGGTGTTTTACAAATAAACAGACAATAAGATGCACGATTTTGAGTTGGGATGGAACGATCAGATTTAAACATTTGTGGAATAAAATTTAAGTTTGTAGTGTCTTTTAGGAATTTCAGCACTCCTGCCATGCCTGTTAAAAGCCTAAAGAAGAAGGGTTTGTGTCTCACACAAAGGAATGTAAACAGCCATTGAGAGATTAAAGAGGTTGGCTTTTCGACTGAAACCATAAAGGTACCTCTATACCACTAACATTCACTTTACAAGAACAGTCCACAGCACGAGGATCGTGCAATAGCTGAATCCACTCTCCAAAATGCCAGTTAAATACACATCAAAGACTTTTCTTTAAATTTTCCAAAAAGAATAAAATCCTAAGTAACAGAACTAAAACGGATTACGCCTTTTGACATTTTTAGGTTGTTTTTTTTTTCTTATCCTAATTCATGAGCGAATATGTAACAGCCCCATCAGATCTACAATCACAATGTACTTTTTCCAAGATGCAATAAAGTAAACGAGCACCTAGCTAAGTCAATCGGATGTAGAAAGCCAAGAGCATGGGCTTACTTTCAGGCTTGGTTTTGTTCGCATAACACATTTAATGCAGACTAACAAAACATAATTTGGGTCACTGACCACAGCTTCTTCAGTCTGAGACCTAAAATTGAAATACAATTGCAGTGACTTTTAAGATTTCACAGTTTTTTTTCCCATCAGCATTGAAACTTAATTAAAAAAAAGCTGTTTCAACAGATGGGTTAGAGCTTAAAAAAACTAAGCATCTTCCGTTACTTCAGAGTTGTTTGAGGGAATAAAGTCCTCTTGAAATTCCACTTTGTCTGGATAGAGTTTAATGTAGGTGTCCACCATTAAATCTAAGTCATGTTTTATATCAAAGTTTATGTTCAGCAAAGCTAGGTTGCTTGACCTTTGCCCTGTCAAGGTGTTTTTCAAGTACGCCTTTAAGCGCTTTCGTCCTATTTCGTATTTTTCATTCTCCACCTTCATCACTGGAAGTATGCACAAGACTTTAAGCAATGCGTAAACATTAGGGAAAAACTTTATGTCAGGCAAGTGAAGTGCTTCATAAATAGTAGCTGGAAGTTCAATATCTTTTCCTCTGTGCTTCCACTTGATCCTCCAACAATGAAGCTCAGCAGAAAGTGTATCTGGATTAGGCAAGTCATTTTTGTACATGTCAGCGTGATGCTCCTCGGACGTATTGAATTTGAGCTGCCCCATGACTGAGGGCACTAATGATAAACACTTCAGAGCTTTTAAATGTTGTTCTGAGAATATGTCTTTCAATTCTTGAATAATATGCTCCACTGTGGGGACACTAAGGATTTCTTTGTAGTAATTTTCTGACGTTACCTCAGAGTTCAAGTTCCCCTGTTGTGCCCTGCGAAATTTTCCTGGGAGTTTAATTTGTACATCCAGTTTCGTAGCCAAATTTGTTGCTTCCTCAAACCAAAATTCGTGGTAAACTTCAATATTCTCCATCACTTCATTCAGAGAATGCAACACTGCTGTTAAGCTGCTAGCTGCAAAGAACACATCTGATGTTTGTCCTTGGAGATTTTTTCCGAATGCTCTCGTAAAAGACAGAACATTTTTCAGAATTACGATAGTGACAATGAAGTCAAAATCTGTTAATGCACTTGAAAGTACAAACGCTCGACCAGCAATAAAGCTGTTCCACCTGACGGATGAGTCGCTGCTTACCGCATCCAAACACAGTACCAATGCTTGCATGAGGTCCACTAAAACCTCGAAAATATCGTGCCTGCCTGTCCACTGGGAACGGCAGATCTCCTTCAGCTCGTTACCCTTCTCCTCATTGCTCTGAAAAAGAACAGAAATTGTGTTGTCCAGTTCTACTAGTAATTGTGGAGACTGATTAAAAAGACAGCAAACTTCTTCGATTGTTCCTAACGCAATGGAAACACCAACAACAGGAACGGATTTTGCCAGCCAAACATTTAAGGCACAAGAGGAACACAACGTGTACACAGCTTGTGGATACTTTTCCAACAGTCTTGTAGCCACAACTTTCATTTTAGAAGCAAACCCACTGGAGACGATGTAGGCTTGACCTCGACAGTACTCCATGTTTAGACCCCACTTTTCAGTAATAGTCGTGTGGAACTTTACAGCTAAAATTTCAGGATCAGCCTCATATGGCAAAAACCCTATGAATTCTTCTCTTAGATTATGAGAATCATCAACGAATCTCACCAACACCGGCAAATGTTCCTCTCCCGCTATGTCTACTACTTCATCGGTGATAATAGAAAAGAAGTGCGAGTCTCTTACTTCCCTCAGTGTCTCTTCTCTAACACAGCTTTCACAGATCTCAAGCATTTGCTTCTGCTGAGTTTTCGAACAATACTCAAGATTGACTGCAGTCATCTCAAATCGTTTCCTCAGAACTTCATCTCCAGCATTTATTCTGTATTCCAGTAGAGCCTGAAAGTTATCTGAAGTAAAAATACCTTCCGGAAGCTCATCAACATTATGGCCATCCAAAGGAATATTTTGTTTACCCATCAGGATCAAAATTTCAAACAAAGATTTAAGGTAATCTTTGTTTTCTCTTTCTTCCACTGTTAAGGGGACAGCTTTTTCCTCTTGTTCTTCCCCCCCTTCCTCCGAGACAGTATTTTGTTCATTGCTTTCGTTCAATTCTTGAGTTGCCTGCTCCCGTTCAAAAGCTTCATCAACTACAAAATGTAAAATACTGTAAGTGTCAAGATAACATGAATGAAACATAACATTTGCTTTCCCTTACTATCCCCATTACCTTAGAGTTACTGGAGTCCAGAGCAGAAAGCTTCTAGTTTAGAAGTGAATGAGTATTTTGGAAAGAGTTTAGACTGGCTGTTCGAACTGTTTGAACAAAGCAGGAACTCAATTATCCTCCCGATACATACAAATTTACAGTTATCTGTCCTGCATTACATTGCCAGCCTTAGTAAACACAGCTTTTACAAACTCAGTTATTTTGCCCACTTACTCTTTTGTTGCTTCAGTGTTCTTATTTCATCTTCACTCTTTAAAAAAGAAAAAAAGCCCCAAACTTATATTGATGATAATGTTTAGCGCATGTTCTTAACACATTAAAACACATCAAGATTAGATATAAGCATTGTGAAAAGACCATTTAAAGAGCGTTAATATTTACCAAAAAGTGCTAGAAAGTCCAAGAGAAGCAGGTTTCTTCAGGTAGTTTATTGCTGCCACAACATACATCTACTTATTACATAAGAATAGTTTGCTACTATAGCTACTCCCATACTTCTAGTATTAGGGAGTTTGTTCAATATGTATTTTGTAATTCTTAGTAAACAGATTACATTAAAGAATTCTGTTTCAATATGAACGTGCACTGTCAGTAGACAATCATCTTTAACTCTATTTTCAGTCAATACACAGACTCCATCAAACTCACAGAGAAATATTTAGAAACGGTTTGTAATTTTGCAACATATAAGCAGAGTTTAGGAGTTTAATTCCTCTTAATTGTCAGCATACTTATAACCACTATAAATGACAGAAAAAAGGTATCCACAAGACACAGTTCCACAAAAAACTTTTTGATCTTGGTTTTATACATGGATCATCTTTTCAGAACAATAAGCTAAAACGAGCACACATGACTTGGCGCAGACTTCAAGTGTCAAAGAGGTGAACTGAAGATCACAATCAATATGTAGCAAGAATTTCAGGGTACCAAGCATAAGTTGTACTCAGTTAGCACCGCAATAACAAGCAAAAGGAAGCTATGCACTTTCTTTGGAAGACAGAATCAGCTCTGGAACAACACATTTCATTTTCCAGATTGTTTCACTAAACCTTCCTCAGTAGATAAAATTTATATCAGCACAATATTTGGGCACTTAAATTTTAATCAACAAAAAGACACTAGAATAGGCAATACAGAAAATGCAAACATTCAAGTGCTAAATATTATTATTTGACACTTTTAAACAGAAGTTTCACATAAACTTACTTGCCTTTTTTTTAATACTAACAAAATTAAAAAAACTTACATTAAAAACTTACCAGCTCTTTTATCCTTTTCCTATGTCTGCTGTGGGGATTGTTCAAATGACTCGTAAGGTCAAATATAGTTGGCACAGCATTATCCCGTAAAACCGTTCTGTAAGGGCTCTGTAGGAAGACAGACATCTAGATTAGGGATTTATTTGGGAAATTGTCACTGCGTGTGCACAAAACCCCCCCGGAATTTCAGATGCCATGCTTTTTCTTTTTTGTTAATGTATTTTCACTTTCTGATGTTTCAAAACAGACAGCTATGCTACGCTATTCACATTTTGGGATATCAAGAGAACATTGAAAATGAGAAGAGAGATACTAAAGAAAACCCCAACCCAAACCATAAATACTTTTTATCTTCACAACAAAGACCCCAGACACCATAATTTTAATTTACTACAATATTATGATTCTTTAAAAATAAACATTCTGGATAAAAAGATATTTAAGCATCAGAAAGCAAACATTTTGTTACTAGTAAGCTTTCACTTATTTCACAGTTCTAGAAACCATCACACAAACTTTTTTATGTGAAAATGCTGTTTTATGTAGACTTATGAATTCCACAAAACACTACTGTGAAAGATCATATTGAAGGAAAATTTATCTATCAAATGAGCAGGAGGAAGAAAATACATCTAGATGGTCACATAAATGTTCGTAGCAGTTAAAAATATTTTAAGTAAAATTTAATATTTGGAAATACTGTAAACGTACGTTGTCTAAGCCAACTAGTTTCTAGTACATACAAAATCTTAACTGATGACATTTATACCTGTCATTAGACTGAAATACATTTTAAACAGAGTTTCATCAAGCTTCATTTCACATTCAGAATTACTTCCCACATTCATTTGCACGATTGTTTCTGGGATGCTGGCTAATCAGAGACCCTGTCACGTGTAATACCAGCAGGAGCTCAGAGTCTGACCTGCATATTTTAACTATCCTTCGTAACTAAAGGACTGATTTTGCCTATGTATCAAAGTGAAATTCGGCCTAGAAATTAAAACTTAATACAAAGCCCCAAGTCCACTGTTCCCTACAGTTACATAAGCTGTTAAAATCAACATTATCTTGTTAACAACAAGAATTGAAAGGTATTACTTCATTAACAGGAAACAGTGCCATGATTTTAGCTGGATAAAGTATATCAGGAAACAAAAGCTTGACAGAGGCAAAAAATGTTTAAATCTCTTGGCCACAACAGAGTGTAATTTCACCTAATCACACCATGCACACACTTCAGTAACAGCACATTAATGATTTTAAATAGAGGTATGCAAACTTACATACTTACACCCAATAAATTTATATAATGTTGTAACATCTAATGACAATAAACAAAATGAGCATTGCTTTGTATGAAGAAAGAACTGCAGTGAAGACCAGGGCTCCACAAACATATCAAATCAGCAGGAGCAGCTCTGCTTTCCTCCTCCCCGACTGCTCATTTCCACCTCATCCTTTGTGCCGACATCTGCGAGTCTGTGTGGTGCTCTGGACCATGACAATGATCTCAATTAAGATGAAGAGATTAATTTTCCCAGGGACCCGTTACCCAGGGGATCAAAGACTGAAACGCAGCACACTGATGAAAACCGTTAGTCATGTTTGGCAAGACACAACAAACAAATGCTTGGTTTTACTTACACTTCTACATATCATAGAAGTCTCAAAATGTTTAGCGCACAATCTGTAATGCTTGTTGAGTTGATCTGGAGTTTTATCTTCTAAATCCGCCCTTCGACAGTTCTCTACCCATCTTTGACACCTGCATGTAAGCAAAAGAATTAGCTAGTTTTAAGATAAAACAAAATCCCCTACAATTTCAAAGCGTACTCGGAACCAGAGTGCAGTGAGCCCTGCCATTTATGTGAGGCTGTACACCTTCCATTGTAACATACCATCAAATCTATTTAAACATTTGTTTTTCTCCTTTTGCTCACCACTTAACACAGCCCCAACAAACTCAGGAATCTTTTCCCTCTATATATTCTTGCCTTTGTCTTACAGACACACAGCAGACTAACGCAGATGGTCATGAAACCTGACCATTTAATTCTTAAGAATTTAATCTTAAAAACCGAAGTTAAAAAGAGATGCATTTGTAGACTAAAGTCATAAAGGTTATGAAGGCAACTATTAAAATAGTTGTCTGCTCTGCCTCCCTCCAAAATAGAGCATTTTTCTTATTTATTGTGGTCATTGGGGAGTTCAGAGTAGATTTCTGAAAAGTGAAATAAAAATAAAAAAGCAATCATTGTACAGACAGTACTCACACACCTGAAGTAGGATTTTGTTACATACATAGTTTTACAACATTTACTTCTGCTTTGGATTACTTCTCTGAGATACAACACAAAGCTGAAGAAACACTTCCCCTACTACTAGGGCTCCTTTTAGATATGCAAGATACTGTTTCCTCTGGCAAGTAAACCACCTGCAGTAATTGACGCAAATGCAATAGTCATCTTCTGTTTCCCCAACGGGGTCTATCACTTTCTTGCTACGTATTTTTGAGCAACAACATGCATAGACTGATTCCGCACAGCTGCTCCAGTAAAACTCATCTGCTATTTGATTTGTGCAGTGTGTGTGTGTGTGTGTGTATGTATAAATTAACACGACTCCAGGAGCTATTGATATCTCTGTATTCAAAAGTTCTAAAAAAAGTCATTTCCTTCCTGCAAAAATAATCCTCTGAAGCAGCATTATTTCAACGCACTTGCTTACAACCTGTGTCACCACAGAGCCACCAATTGACAACTGCACATAAGTAAACAGAGTTGAAAACACACAATCATAGAATGCTTTGAGTAGGAAGGGACCTTTAGACGCCATCTACATCAAAACCGTGCAGCAAGCAGGGACATCTTCAACTAAAGCAAGTTGCTCAGAGCCCCATCCGATCTGGCCTGGAATGGTCCCAGGGATGGGGCCTCCACTACCTCTCTGGGCAACACCCTCGGTGTAAAAAATTTCTTCCTTCTATCCAGTCCAAATCTATCCTCCCTTAGTTCAAAGCCATTGCTCCTTGTCCTACCACAACAGGCCTTGCTAAAAAGATTCTACTCATCCTTCCTATAGGCTCCCTTTAAATACCGCAAGGCTGCAAAAAGCTCTCCCCGCAGCCTTCTCTTCCCCAGGCTGAGCAGCCCCAGCTCTCCCAGCCTTTCCTCCCAGCAGAGGGGTTCCAGCCCTCCCATCATTGCTGGGGCCTCCTCTGGCCCCACTCCCACAGCTCCAGCTTCAGCTGATCCTGTGCTGAAGGCTCCAGAGCTGGACGCAGGACTCCCGGGGGGAGTCTCACCAGAGTGGGGCAGAGGGGCAGAATCACAGTACAGATAGATGACTAAAAGCCTCCACATGAACACAACTGACAATTTGTTCATTGTTCTAACTGTAGAGTGGTGCAACAAGCTCCCAATCCTCCTAGGCTAAATCCTTCCCCAAACTCAAGAATGCCAGAGACAACAACATTATAAAGAGCAATGGTAATATCACAATAATTCTACAGGGAAAAGGAGAAGGAACTTTCACTACAGTCTCAGTGACTTATTTTACTTTACAATCCATCACTTTGGAACACACTTTTCAATGTAGACTCATATTTTAAAGTGTTTTAAAGTGTTTTTTTTTAAATGGTAAATGTTGGCAATGTCCACAAAGTTCTAGGAACCTACACAGAAAAGCTACATGAAGAGTCTACTATTTCAGCAGGGCAAAGTGGGGGAGACCTCCCCACAACTCAATCACTGCTGCAATTCACGAAAGTGAAAAAAATTACTCAGTCCACTTAAAAACAAAAGGCTTTAAATTTTCTTTTTTATTCCTCAATTAAAAAGAAGCTGGTTCCCGACCCAAGAAACAGCTAGAAGTTACAAGAAAGAAATGTTGTTGTTATTTTTGACTGCAAACACGGAATTACTCCTCATAGGAGCAAGGAGGAAGAAAAATAACTAGTGATTATTCAACAATTTTGGAATGAAGGCTGTCTCGCCAGATGTTTTGGTGGGCAGCCCAAATGCAGAAATCCACAGCTCTGAGCAGATTCACCATCACATCTATTTTAACTGAGTGCAGTGAAAGGCAACTGTGAATGAAGATGAAAGGGGAGAACCCTGGATTCTGGTTCTCTGCTGGCTGAAATGTTTATGCATCTTTAATATTTTGTTTATGCAAAATATCAAAATAACAGTGACAGCAAGTGCCATAAAACATAAACCATTTCTATAGCTGCTCTTGTAGATCTAGACATAGTATCCTTAATAATGACTTGAAATAATAGTAAGATAAAATAGTATCGTTTCTTGATCAGTCTTTTGGTACCACAGATCTTGCACTCTTGCTTGGACAGTGCAGTCACTCCAACAAGACACAGAAGAGCATTCTCCATTTAACCAAACAGTAGAAACACAATCTTTTTACACAGGAGACCTTTAGCATGCAGATTATATAGAATCTGTCTCTCCTACCTCCTGAGTGGGTGCTGATTACTAGACACCTCATTAAAGGTGATTGCATCAGGCCATTACAAAGGCTGAAGAGCCTCCCTGTAGCCAGTGGGGAGGGTCTCAGCCCAGAGCGGTATCCAAAGGAAGAGTCTCTTCCACTGGAAGAGTAAGAGTAAGACCTCGTGGTCTCACCTCACCAAATCACAGAATGGTCGCGGTTAGAAGGGACCTCTGGGGATCACTCAGTCCAACCCCCCTGCTGAAGCAGGGTCACCTACAGGAGGCTGCACAGGACCTCGTCCAGGAGGGTTTTGAATATCTCCTGCAACTGGCACAGAGCTGTCAAGGACAGACAAACATCAGCCTGAATCCCTTCACCATCAACATTGCTGCCAACCAGTGAACACTGAAGTAGATACTAGCAATAGCTAGGGACCACATCAGACTAATGAGTGATGGCAAAGGACACCGTGAGCTCTTCAGAGGGGTCCTACTCAGGAACGCAGAGCTCTAGACATCTAGGAAACTCTGCTGGTAAAGGCTGGAGCCTTGACGTTCTCTCAGGTAGCTACAGGACTAGAGGGAGATGGTTGAGCTTACGTGACTGGACTCAAAACACGCAAACTCCATCTGAGTCCGAATTCAGCCCTTTGGTCTTGCTATGTGTTCGGCTGCAAATCGAATGCTCTCCAAGGAACGGAAGAACAAAGACCTCTGAAATCAACCAATGTAGCTCTGCATAGTGTTATCCACGCAGCAATTAAAAAGATTTCAGAATAAAATTCTGTATAAAAATATCTCCAGATTTTTAGTATTCAACTAACACACACTATATACTGTTGCACAAGTGCTTTAGTTGCAAAATATTTGGCACATATTGAAAGCCATTTCAATGTAATATATCACACCACTGCTTAGGTACCGCCCATTAGCTTTTAAAAAGGTTTTCCTCAGTCACAAACTTTACATTTTCAGAGATCTGCTGACATCTCATGGAACTTCAAGTGGCATTTTATTCAGGTGCAGACAGAGTGCTTTATGTTACCTCAATATCAGTCAACGGCAGTAGAACAGCATCCCTTTGCTTAAGAAGCATTTGGTTCTAAACACTCACACCTCACCTTAACTCCAACCACCATGACAGAGTCAGAAACACGGATGAGGGTTAAACAGATCTCACTGTGGGGCTCAGGGCCTAGACTGTATGAAACTATAAAATATACATCCTCATTAGAGTAACAGAGGCTATTCACATTAACTTTTGATATGAAAAGACTACATATCACCCATTAAATGCAGCTGGTTCTTTTTCAAAGTCTACTCTGTGCACCCCTTCTTGTTTTCTCAGCTACAAACAATAAATGAAGCCGGTCTTAAATAACTGGTTAGCTCTCCCAGACTTGCTAACGCTTGAAAGATCAGACTTGGAATGTCTCACTGGAACTGCTTAGCCCTGAACTGGGAAAATGTAAAGGCAGTTATTCAGTTATTGTGGAAAAACTGAAAGCAGTAAGGTAGTAGAGACAATGTACCTGGGACTATGGAATTTAAAAAAAATCATTGATGAGAAATAAAATATATATTACAAAGATGTATTCTAATGCTGTTATACTCAGCTTTCTTACTGTAAGCTGCAAAGTGCAAACAACACATTTTTGGCACAAAGTACTTTGCTCGCCAGACCAGTTTGACCTATAATGGCAAGAGCTTTCTGTGACAGCAAGTAGCACAGGGACACATTGTCACCTACAGCTGCAGATGACTGCTGCAGTCCAAACAGGAGAATAAACCACTAACACCCTCCAGTCTACAAAGACAGAAAGTTGCATGGATTTATCAATTTGCAAATGCTGTTGTTAAAACAGAATATATTATCAACTTCAGACATTTTAACATAAGTTTAAACGAGAAATGTGTAAGATCTCAGGGGGGAAAACTCCTAGAGAACTTAAAGGGAGCGTCATCTTTGTCACTGCATGTTTTTAAGAGCACGACAAAGACACTAGAAATAGTTCAGGTATAGCTTATCCTTCCTTTGGACAGTGGAAAGGTCTAGATGATCTTTCAGTGTCAACTTTAACTCTATTTTCTACCACTCTGTTACGGGAACATTAATCGTATTAGCCTGAACTACTTCAAGGGGATTATGAAGTGGTCGTGCACTCAGAAAGCACGCTTACTTGCACACCACAGAAGTGTAAGCCAGTACATGCTTCCTAACACCACGTCCACGATCCACTTCAACGTTTGCAAAAGCAACAGCCATAAAATGATATTGTTCAACTCACTGTAGCTGACACACATTTTTTATTTCAAGCGGTTTTTCCTTTTAAACTTCCACAAATGGCGGCTAAAAGTAGTACTAGTCTAATTCCAAAATACAGCTTAAAAAAAGCCCTTTTAAAATTGGTGCATCATTTAATTAACTGTACACTTTTTAATACATTTCTGCATTGCTACCATGGAAAAATATTCATTCAAAATGTATTTATATAGAAAAAATATAACTGAAGGGGGTATTTTCATCATACAATAAACTGTCACGTATCAACCACCTTTGCACAACTTGACATGCCTCAGATTTTACAGCACAGACTCCTTACAAATTAAGCCCGAAGTTCAGACAGAACCAAATCTCTTCAATTCCGCACACACCATCATTCCTTTGACTGTGTAAGCACCCGCCACTCTCGCGGGACTGAAGGTGAAAAGAGACAACCCTAGGAGCAAATCATACAAATGAAAGGTTAAGAGCAGGCACTCAACTACTTCGATTTCAGTTTTCATCAAAAGCACAAACTTACACAGTAAGGATTGTACTACAAAACCTTGCATGTCTGGGCATCAGAAAGACGTCTGGTTATCCTAGCTTTAGCGCAAGGCATTGCATTCACCCAGGAAACTTCACAGCACATCTGAAAACACAGCTTTAAGCAGCAGCTACTACCTATACGATCTTTTTGTATCCGAGGCTGAGACAAGAGATGCTGGTCAAACTAAGGAAGAAGAGGGAACCGCACAGGCAGTGGAAGCAGGGACTGGCTTCCTGGGAAGAGTATTAGGGAAGCTGCCTGGTTGTGTAGGGATGGGGTCAGGAAGGCCAAGGCACAGCTGGAGCTGAACTTGGCAAGGGATGTGAAAAATAACAAGAAGGGCTTCTACAGGTATG
>Ga0065711_1027817_pt1 | contig 45742 bp, 20 predicted proteins | sample Hoacrofraction12_FD_59098 | JGI IMG/M metagenome (GOLD analysis project Ga0065711, IMG submission 59098) | Hoatzin crop microbial communities from Cojedes, Venezuela - Epithelial fraction 12 v2 (version 2) | ecosystem: Host-associated > Birds > Digestive system > Esophagus > Crop | place... | reverse complement strand
CGGGGCCGGGTGAGGCGGGTCTGGTGGCTGCGGGGATGTACGCGAGGGCTTTGCCAGTGCAGCGAGCGGAGGTGGCAGTTCCCGGCCTCAGCGCGCCAGGATAACAGCGGGGGGGGACACACAAAACCTGACAGGAAAAAGCCGGGAGGGTTTCTCTGGGCTCGTCCTGGCCGGGGAGCGGACAGCGGCGGCCCAACGTTAGCAGGAGGGCCCCGGTGTTACTGTGGGGGTACGGCTGAGTCGGGAGGGAACAGAAAGGCTGGAGCTGCAGGGCCCTCGTCCAGGGGAAAACTCTGCCGCCCAGCAACAGATGGGCGAGCTCTGCTTCGCCGTCACCGCTCGGCGATGAGCCCGGCGTGCACCGGGACGGTACGGATCTCTAATAAAAGGGTGTGCCCTCCTGCCTGGATTCGGTTTTCGTGCATTCCTCCTCCTCACCTTGCCCCGCGCACACCCTTCTCGCTGGGAGGTGGGAATTGGTGGCTGCTGACGGGCAGCTGCCTCCGGAGCAGGGCGCAGGAGCTATTCAAGGACAGGCGGTGACAGTGCGGGGTGGGACAGGGGCAGCCCGCGCTCCTTAGCCTTGCAACACGGAGCTCTCGCCTGTGGTTGTGGGGTGGGCCAGCTTTCCATGTCAGTGAAGGACTTGGTCTGCCAGGTTTCTTTACCATACGTGAAGCTGACAAACTTATGCCTGGGTTTGAAAATACACTTTTAAGTTCTTCAGTGCTATTTTTTCCTCGATGTAATGACATAATTACCAGTTACAATATAGGAAGCAACAATGAAGCAAACAGAAATACAAGCAAGAAAGAATAGTGAAGGTCTAGCTCCCCTGTTTGAAGTTGTTGATTTTTTTTTTCGTCCCCGTTTTCCCCTGGTGTTCCCACCTGACTTCAGCCACTACATTCATTTGACCACACGGTGGGCACGGGTGTTACTTTATATGCTGACTGGAATTCTGCAAATAATACCTGCGCTTCTCTGTACGTTTGCGTGAACAGTCCGCGGCACGAAATACAAAGTTTTGGCTAGGAACAGGGCTCGCTCTGTGCTGTTGGTGTACACACAACCTTCACATAGGCAGCATCTGTCAGTGTTGCAGGTAGCTCAGACTACTCAACTGCCGCTGTAGCTTCAGCTTTTTGCTAAACAGCAGTGTTACTGCATATGCGTAGGTAAATCTCCGAAATTCATTAACGCAGGGAATGCTAGAAGCATTTGTTTAACTCATTTTTAATCTTTACCTACAAGATAAATAGAGGCCAATGACTGACTCTTCTGGCACAAGAGCCAAGGGCCATCAAATGAAACTGGCGGGTTTGGAACAAGTGAGAGAAATGTCTTCACAGAACTGTAGTTAAGCTGTGGAACTCCTTGGCAAGAGCGCTGTGTGGACTGAGGGATTTTGAAGTGATTAGATGAATTCACAGAAGAGAAATCACTTAAGGGCTATCGAACGCATCGCATCTCTGGCTCTGGAAATCGCAAAGCTGCAAATGGCTTGTTCCTGGGAGAGCATCCTGAGGCAAAACTGCTGTGCCCTGGTTCCGTGTGCCTCTCCAGGTATCCACTGTTGGCTCCTGTCGGAGACAGGGTGTCTGGTCAGACCTGATGTGGCGGTCCTTGCTGCGTTAAAGCTCCCCCGAGATAGTCCGTAAATGATCTGTCTCTGTGTCAGCGGGCAGTTTTGATGTTGAGAAAGGGCTTGTCTATGCAAGGAAGAAATTCTGGAGAAATGTAAGACATGAATTTTAAGCTGTTTGCTGTGTGGAGGTTTTTATTGTAAAACAAGAATTATTTTAAAATTAAGCTAAAAAGGGTTTTTTTTCTGGTTTCTGTTACATAGGAAACCATGCATTAATTTGCTTTAATCACTTTTCTGTATAGACAAGTAATACTAATTAAGTTTATTCTGATTTATTGCTGGCATATTTCACTTGTTAGAGGTTTGTCATTTTATCTTTTGGCATCTTTTTCTGCATGTTTCTTTTGTCCCAGAAAGCCTAGTTCAGACTACAAGGAACATGGTCAGTGTAGCTTTAACCACTCTATTTAATACATATTTGTATAACCTAAAAAACTCTACCTTTTAGTCTGTCCAGTTCAGTCCCGCTGATATGAATGCAAGATTTTCATTAGCTTCAGTGAGTGTTGGATTGGGCTGGAGATATTGAAGTCATTTAATGTCTTTTTTTTTTTTTTAATCCCCCACCCATTTTAGTTTTCTGCTTCCTTCCTTTTACAGAGGTGGAGTTTCAGGACTAGACATTCCAGTTTGCCAGAGACGTGTTGCTGCTGAGGCCTGTAGCTCTGAGGGACACCCATCAGTCCACTCATTACGTTAATTGCTAGTCACTTAGAGGTTATTTGGTCAAGGCTGGCAATAGGCAGTCACGCTGGTCATAAAGGTTGTGTGTAGCAGGAAAGCTCTGAAATCAAAGACAAATGCTCTTTGCTGCTCTGAGGGGATTTTCTACCTAACTCGGGACTGACGGGTGAGCGGGTGCTTACAGAGGTCTTGGCTTTAGATTTCAGCCGAGTGCCCCAAGTTTACCACCTGAGACTTGCTGAGTGCTGCCGGTCAGAAGTGGACCCCGTGAGCAGAGAGACGGTGATCCTTCATGGCCATTAGCCAAGGAGCTGGGAATTTTGGTGGCTGTGCCCTGATTTATTAAACAGCTATTACTTTAGGGCTTTCCCCCCCCTTTCCTGATGTCCTTAAGTCAATCTTCCTTTAGTAGTATGAAAGAACACTTACTGACCCATTTATAAACCATAGCCATTTACATGTCTCAATAAACTAGCTTGTGGGTAGGGACTGGAAATGAACTATATATCTCTGTTGCTGTGAGAGGCGGATGCTTGGAGTAGCAGTAATGCAGATTTTGATTTATAAAGTTTTCTAATCAATCAATACAGGACTGACTGAGGCACTCAGATAATCTGAATAATTAAATGACTTTTCAGGGACAAATTAAAATTTCTTATACATACCACATCCGTCTAAATTATATTTGGTGCCCAGGAATAAATGGGCTCATTGTTTTGTTTCCCTCCCATATCACAAATGCTTTTGGCTTATTTCTAGACTGTTTGAAAGAAAAAAAAAAAAAGATAACTGGCAGTTTCTGCTCTTTTGTACTGGAAACAATACTCACAGAAAGAAAATGCTTGTTTTCATACAGTTTTTCTTTAAACGTAGGTTTATTACACCATCTTGCTTTTTCCTCTCATCAGAGATGTTTCTACAATATTTTTATTATATAGACAATTATTATATACATTTTTTCTTTTTTTTCTTGTTTTCCCCACTCACTTCATGCTTTCAGGTGTGACATCCTGCTTCACCTCTGCGTGAAGTGAATAAGAATGGGAATTCCTGGATCTTCTCATACTACTTTTCACTTGCTTAAGGAATTACTATAGAGCAGGTTTCCCCAACTGAGGGAGGCAATGAAGAGTCAGAAGGAGCAAGTATTTTATTTACTACATCAGAGTATAGTGAAAGAACCTGGGAGTGAGAGAGCACAGGGAACAGGGTTTCCGTAGGCTAAATGGAAGTAAAATAATTCACAGGTGCTCCTGTTCCCGATTCCTCCCCAGTTCCTCAAGGTGTGTTTTCATAGTTGGTTCAAGTCCACCCAAGTCTGCAGCACAGCAGAGGTGTGGCAAAGAGGTGCCACCTCGTCCACCCCCAGCTTCCGTAGCCTCTCCTTTTGCTCTTTGCCCCCAGTAGTGCTCATGTGGCTGGGTAGAGATCCAGGAACTGAATCTGGCTGAAAGCTGAGCTGAAATAAAAAAAAAAAAAAAAAAAAAATTCAAGGATACAAGGGAGGGGTGGGAATGCATAGGCTGGGGGAACTCTCCTCAGAACTATAGGCACTTGTAAATGAATATCATGTCCATCTCCTCCACCCTCAATTAGTCATCGCATAACCAAGCTATACGCGTTTAGTCCTTTTCATCTTTCTTCTTGTCAAGCCCTTTAGCCTGTCCCCCTCACCTACTCATCCCACCAATCATTTTAATTAATCTCTGAATTTCTTTGAAACTACTAGTTTGTGGAATGGAGGAAAATGAGTAGGTTAGAGAGACAAGATTGTGAATGATGGAGGTGGGGCAAAGTTAGGAGACTTTGCAAGACCTGTTGGGTTACCTCCTGCGCAGGACAGCAGCACTGACTGTAAACACAGAAAAAGACTGCAGAATTACGGGAGGAACCACTAAAATGTTTTCTATTTTCTTAAGAATGCTGCCTGAGCAATTCAGACCCTGGATGTTTATGTGCAGCAACATATGAATGAATGATTTTATATGACTGTCTCTAAAGTGGACAGGATTATCTCCTCTTTACCCAGTGGTTTGTTATACTAGGTTTCTCACTATTATTCTTCCCATTCCCAGCTAGCTTTATGGAGAATTTCAGTGGTCACTGCAGGTGCTCAGAAACATATTTTCAAATAAGTTATCAACCATATTTTTTTATTCACAGAATCACAGAATGTTAGGGGTTAGAAGGGACCTCTGTGGGTCATCTAGTCCAACCCGCCTGCTGAAGCAGGGTCACCCAGAGCCGGCTGCACAGGGCCTTGTCCAGGTGGGTCTTGAATATCTCCAGAGAGGAGACTCCACAGGGAGGCCTGGGCAGCCCGTGCCAGGGCTCCGTCACCCTCAGAGGGAAGAATTTCTTCCTCATGTTCACACGGAACCTCCTCTGCTTCAGTTTGTGCCCTTTGCCCCTTGTCCTGTCGCTGGGCACCACTGAAAAGAGTCTGGCCCCATCCTCCTGACACCCACCCTTGAGATATTTATAAGCATTTCTAAGGTCCCCCCTCAGCCTTCTCTTCTTCAGGCTAAACAAGCCCAGCTCCCTCAGCCTCTCCTCATAGGACAGATGCTCCAGTCCAATATTCAAACAACTGTATGTATTTCACAATTTTTGATCAAAAACGTGACCAAATAGACCAAATCTACGTTGTCTAGAGATGAATCTGAAAGGAACTCTGGGGCCTTGCTCCCCGTGCTTTTTAGGATGTTACAAATCTAAATGTCACACCATTAATGTCTCCGTGTTCATTATTTCTATACCATAGCATAGCCGGTGCTCTGAGAAATAGAGAAATGGGCAAAGTTCCCGTCCTGTGGAGCCTACAGTTGGAAAAATCCTCTACACACAACGAAGGCTGGCAGAATAGCAGTTGATCCGCAGTGGGAGCCCGAAGAGTGAAGGTAAGCAGTAGAGGAGGCACTGGAGGACGTGTAGCATATGGGGAGCAGACGGCTGCACGCAGAATTTTGAGCTGCCAGCGGAAAAAATATTACCATACAAATAGAAGCATACTAATGCCGAGTGGTGGGGAGGCAGATGAACACCTTTGAAAAGATGTTTACTGTGTCTGGGGACAAGGATCCTGCTGGAAGCGTGCATTTGTTCAGCTATTACTGAGTCGCAGTTTCACTGTGGAGAACTGAAGTTAACTTTCTGGCATTTTCAGGTTTCAATAAACATGTATTAAAGCAAGTAGTGGCAACAAAATGCATTGATTTACGATTGCCAGTCATGACTGAAAGCCTTGGAATAACTGGATTTAACCATTCAGAGCCCTTGGTAAAATAGCTCAGTTTTGATTAGGGTCTCAGAACAGATACAAAATGCTTGGATTTTTAGTTAATAAACAGTCTGGCATCCTGTCAAAGTTGACACCTCACTCTGCCTTAACAGCTGTTGGAACAGTAGGCTCCTGGCAACCTGGAATAAAGCAGTGCTTGCAACAGGAGAAGGAAAGGAAGCGAGTCCGCGTGAGACCAAAAATGCCTTGTGTGAAGCACCATGGAGCTTAGGGATTTCCAGTGAGTGATCAAGCTCTCCTTCTCTGTGCTGGGGGTTGGGGCTTGGACATGGACAGTGCGTTTCTGTTACTGAGTGTCACCCGTGGCTGGTGGCTGACAGATGTAAGGACACCTGTCTGAATTAGAGGAATGTTTCTGACAGTAGTGGCAATAAACAGAGAAAGCACTGAACAGTGAAAGTAGGTCCTGCAGGTTGCTCCTTCCCAGGGATTATAGTGGCCGAGCCTGTGGGGAAGTTTACGTGTAGAGTGCCTGCTCATGTAATTCAAATGGAAGCATTCACTCTGGATGACAGTCATTTGTGTTGGAGTCATGGTGTGGGAGCAGTTAGGGTTGCCAAATAGCCAAGGAAGGCATTGTAGGAAGGAGAGGGCACGGCCTGGGCAGGGCAATACCTGAAAGCACAAGCTAGTTAAAGACTTCAGTTTTGGAGAAGATGCTGCTGAACTGCTACTCTTCCTCCATCCCATCTGATTAGCAATAAACAACCCGATCTCTGATCACAGCTGACGTACCGCACAATGACTGCATAGCTGCTCCGCACTGGTCTGGGCAGCCCTGTCCCCTCAGAGGGTGGGAATGTCCTGGTCTTGTCCACAGCAGCCCCTTAGAATTTCCACAGGAGAAGAACCAGGACACTAGAAACCCTCAAAATTGCTGTTCTTTCCTCTGCAGTGAAAACTGTATGCAGTTGCCAACACCACAGTGTCTCTATGTTCCCTTGTTTCATACGGAAGCAGAAATGGAAAATTTACTCTGGAATCAATATTGATCCCTACCTGAGATCTTGTTTTTCACAACGGGTTCAGGAGCACTGTTCGCATATGTGCTGGAGGAAGTACTGCATGAACAGGCGGCAGGGCATTTGGCAGACGCGTTGGTCAGCTCACAGGACTGTTTATTCAGTCTGCTGAGAACATATGAAATGTATAAAAAGCCATAACATTTGAATATATTAGAAACAAGTTCATGAGATCAAGGAAAATTTTTAGGATAAAAGGATGATAATAAAGCAAAGGTCTAAGGGCTGTGATGGCTGCGAATTGAAATTGAGATTTTTTTAAATTTTACTTTTTTTTTTTTTTTAGGGAGCACAGCTAGAAAGACATTCCACAATATGGCTGTATGATATTTAGAGATCCGACTACCAGCCACAGTGTGCACATATTTGCAGAGGCTTCTGTTCAGCTAAGAATGGGCTGCGGATTCAGGTAAGTCATGTGAGCGAGGTTAAGCACGCGTGTTGTAAGAGCTAATGGTACAGCATAGCCTTGTTCTATATAAGCATGTTTTGTGCTGATGTTTTCCAGTTATTGCGTTCCTTACAGTCAGTATAGGAAAAGGTGTGTGGCTGGCAAAACTGCAAGCCCGGACAAAGCAGTTCTGGGTGTGGATGCTTACAGCCTGTTGCCAGGCGCGTCAAATAGGCATTTGTGTCAAAGATCCGAGGTCAATTCAACGATAGCCAATTTCAGCCCTGGACTATTACATAAATATTAATAAGAACAGTGGTATATTTTGCATTTATGTTATTGGTCTGCAAAGTATTTACCTAACCCTGTAGCAGTAGTGGTGGGGACTATATATCACTTCAAGACAGCCAAGAGAATTTACAAAGTGAAGTGTTCACCTCTGTAATGTGACCTCGTGAGTTTAATGAGAAGTAGTCTTATTTTCTGTATACCAGTAGAGAAAAACAGGAGAACAGAATAAACTCAAATGTGGTAGAACAACAGTGTTCGCTGGTTTTGCCTCCTTGCTGAATGACCCTTAATCACTTTTTGCATCTCTGTGGCTTGGTTTCCCTGCCTGTAAAATGGGCATAATGAGACTGAAGTTCTGGTAAAGCATGCAGATCTATGGGAAATAAATGCTATACAAGTGGTATGAACTATTTTTGTTTTAAAGAAGTACATTAAGGAAAAAGGTACAGAAAGGAATGGAATTTCATCTGGAAGAAGATCTAGGATTAACTTATTGGTGTAAAATGTTTGTTACTGGCCCCATTTGCTTTTAGTGTATCAACCACTGACATTTTTATTAGTTCATCAGCCTTGTAATGGGTTTTGAGTCTGACCCAGGACTGTATAGAAGCATATACTGGCACTTAGATTTATGCCACTTTCACTCTCCGGTCACTCTCTGACATTTTGACCAAATATCTTCCGGTTGCTATGGGCTTGCTTTTTGGAGGTTTTTGTTTTTGGATTGTTTTTTTTTTTTCTTCTTTCCATTTAGAGTCTCTGCTGCAAGAGGCTCTGACGATGATTTGGAGTTGTTAATGTCAAAAATGCCGTGTAGGAGGAAGTATTACATGTCAGCTTCCCAGAAGCTTCCCCCCAGAAGGGGGAAGCTGAGGCACAGCGACCACCACCTCTCCAGAATCACACAGATGGTTTCTTTGAACAAAAAGCCTGACACTTAGTGCAAAACTTTGACAAGAAGATAATCACGTGAAACATAGGAGCTCTTCTGCATTCTACACCCTTGGGGAAGCGGGTGAGCTCAACAGGCACCCCTTACTCGCAGGAGTGAGTATTGCTAGTCCTGGGGAGGTGAACCTTGCAGCCCCCTTGGACATTTCCACTCCATAAACTGGCACCTAAGCTTTCTTGCCTGTTTTTACTCACATGTTAAGTTTTAAAATGCTATACATATAGCAATCATTTTTAAGGGAAACTAAGAAGCGGTTTTTAGCAGATGTAAATCAGCACAAATTATGATGTCGTTAGTTCCCCAAGTGCTTTCGGCCAGCACTGCTGACAAAAGAGGCAGTCCTGCCCTCTTCCTGCTCCCACGCTGTCCCCTCCCTTGCGCTGACACAGCCATGAGGTGAAGTGTCTTAGGAAATACGTCCCGTTCAAATCTATCCCAGCAAAAAACCTGAATGGCTGGGGAGAGAGGGAGACATTTGCTTCTTTTCAGGCTGTCACCAGCATATCCCAGATTAAAGGTCTTGTGGAGCCACCGTGTCCGTGCAATTCACTGGTCACCGTGAAAGCCAAGACCTTCACTAGCTTGTCCCAACAGCTTCTGGCTAAAAGAGAACTGCGCTGCAGCTGGAAACTCAATCAAGCAAGTTTCAAAACATTTCATTCATATGTGGTCCTCGGTTGATTCTTAATACACCTTTGCTACAGTCGGTAGTACTTCATAAACCTTGTCAACATTGCAGTCGAACAAAGGCTTGCCTCAAGATTTTGTGTTGTGTAAATAAACCTTGTGCCTAGCAGGGTGTCACTGAGTTAATGTAAAGCCTGAAAAGGGGAGGGCGTGGGAGCAGCATGCCAGTGTTAACATTCTGTTTTCTGCACAGGATTGCAACAGGATTGCAACAGCTCAGCCTATCTGAGCCACTGCACGTACCATAAACATGTCTCTGCACTTGAATTTGATACGGGTGGTGATAGAACAATATACCTTTCTGAGAAGTGGCAGTGGACAGGAAGATTTTCTTTTAAGGAAATGCCAAATAAACAATAGCAGTTTTCTTCTTAGAGTGCTGATGCTTTCCAGGTGGCCCACCAGAGAGCCAGACAAAGGAAATAAATATATATGGCAGCATTCACTCAAGGGTTAAAGTTTCAGGGTAAGGAGGGGGAATGTCGAAAATCCCATGAACTTTAATAGTTATGCTTGTATCTTTGTGGTAGTTCTGACTCCTTTTCTTGCTTTTCACAGATCAGTAACCAGGGGACAATTGACAGGAATAACCCCCCTGGTAAAAATACACAACTGTTTTTGAAACAAACAGTATTTCATATGCAAAGCTGTCTGGTGAAGTGCATGCCCAGGGTGCTTTTTCAGGCCTCATGGGAAGTTTTACGAAGAGCAAGCTACCTTTTAGCAAGTGCTTTTTCTGTTAGTTTCAAAATCTTCTGTTGCTTTTTTTCTAGAATGATTTTCTCACAAAAGATGATACAAACCATAAGAAAATTCTCAGCAGAGCTTAGTGCTCCCCCTACCCCCTTCTCTCGCTCCCTCCTCCCTCAAATAGTGGGAGCTCTCAAAAATATTTTAGTATCCTGGAGATTAAGAACAGTGTCTTTAATTTGTATTCGTCTTGTAATAGCTCTGACTTTCACCGCCTTGTCCTCCCCTTTATTGGGAGTACATGTGTGAGCACTCCCTCTAATGTTGTTTATATGCTCGCTGTCAGGTTCAATAAGCAGTTTCTTAGCAGGGCACCTTCCCACGTGAAGGAAATGTTTCCACTTCTTGTCTCCGCTCCTGCTTCCTCCATGTGCAGTGTCTTGATGAGGCACAGCAGAGAGCAACAGAAATGAGTATCAGCAGTATCAGTAAATCTTCACTGACAAAGGGAAATTAACTCTAGAACCTCGTGAATCTAGCTTAGATGTAGGGCAGCTGTTTACAGGGTGTTTTATAGGTGTTCTAGTTATGCGAGTTTTGCGTAGCGCCTATGTTAAGTTTAGGCATTTTATTAATAGTGGATCTGGAAAATTTTAGATCTGTAGTACAACCAATGCACCTCTTGGGTAACGCTGAAAAGAATGTGGTAATCTGTTTAAGGATTCTCTACATAAATAGAGATATTGCTAAAGAGAATCAAGATAAAATGTAAATGTGAATAACTGCTCCTAAGACAAAGAAAAACTGGCAAGCAGCCAGATAGAATTTAGAAATTTAATTCGTTTTATACCACAGGTACTAAATCACACTGGTGGAGTCCCAGGTCTAGTCAAGTGAATGGCAAACCCACTGCTAACTCATAGGACCAAGGATTTCCCCTTCATGAATGGGTATAGATAAGTAAAATTTCCCAGAGCAGAAAAACATGTTATAGAGGTGGACAGATTCTCAGCTTTGAGGCAGAAGATACTTTCATTTTCAGTATCTCCTTTAGAGCTTCTTTTTGCAAGACCAGGAGTGTTAACTCTTGTGTCTGAGCCAAAATTCCAACCTAAGCAGAATGTACTCATCTAAATTTCCCTTTTGGTTTCATTTGGACAAGGTATTCTTTGGTGTAGTGTTGCTGTGTACTGTTACAGCAGTTGCTGTGTTGGGAGCTTGGGAAGGCGCCCGCATGGAAGAGGTTACATAAAAATTAGACCATTGTAAGCTCAGAGAAACCCCTGAGTGTGATCATTAAAAAGAGAAAACGATTAGGGAAAACGCATCAAAGAGTCTCAGTGAGAGTCCTAAAAGGAAAAATACTGATTATATTTGTTTTGATTTTGTCTTACACGAAGTAAAAGATGTGTGGTGTGTCCTGGGTCGCCACCCTAAGGGGTGTGTGCTTAAAGACAACAGGATCAGACTCCAAGACTTCGATGTGGTTTATTTTGGTTGCAGGGCTGGGAAGATAAGATATAATTGTGCCGTATACATAGTGGTGCTATCAATCTGATGGATTATACTTCCCGTACACCCCTGACCACCTTGCCTAGCCTCAGCCTGCTAATCTGTTTCTAGCAGGGTAACTCCTAGCTTTCTGACCTTTCAAGAAACTTTCAACTCCGAGTTTTAAAACAGTCACAGAAATGTTTTTCTTTCTCCAAATGTTCAATTCCTCTCTCCGATGAAAGCAGTCAGAGGCATGAGGTGGGTAACATTGATTACTAAAGCTTGCATGCAAGTTCAGGTTCAATAAATTGTGACTCTTCAGGGCTAAAAATTGTGTAGAATTCCATTCCAAGTCTGGGAATAAAAGCAGACATTTATTGATTGTCCTGTTGTTCACACTCCACCAGATTCTAATACTGTTATTTTAGACCAATGTTAGATTCATTTTTTAAAGTTTGTTAGACTTGGTCTGCCCTGGGAACCATGTTAGAAGAGGTTTGAACTAATGGAATATGCAAAATGTGGTTTCAGAGCTCGCCTTTAATGTGGAAAGGGGAAGAAAGGTTTTAGTCTGTTATAGCAAATCCAGTAAGGGAACTGTTTACTTAACGCTCTCACAGTTATTTTTTTAATGTGCCTTTTCAGAGCTTTTCAGCTGGGTTTAGTTCATATGGACGAGCATATTGAATAATGTTTTCTACTAATATGTGCTTTTCAGTTGCTACTCTGACTTCAGTAGTTACAGTCATTATTTTACCTGGCAGACTGGTATAGTAGATCCCAAAAAGCTAAAGGAAAATAAATGAACAGGACTTTGCAAATGGCGGACTATGAAGTATAATCCCTATAGACTTTGAATTTAGGTTGAAAGATTGCATCTGAGTTATTTTCCCCTGGAAATATCTAGCATTTATAAATTGACGTGTCAGTAAGAATATTACAGATTGTTGTTTGATATGGCTTGTATATATTATGTGACTTTTTCACTTGAGTGATGTAGCCATCCTAAGAAAATGGAAGGCAATAAAGTCTGGACATACCGTCCTTCTGAGAATATTGTCTCGCTTTCGAAGTCCACGTAGTACTTCTGTGTAACAAAAACACGTCCAAAAGGTGCGTGTATCTGAAAACGGCAGAAAAAGTGCCACTTTCCATCTCAGGAGTTCCACTGCTTCCCTGGCTGCCTCACGCTGGTGGTCGTTTTAGGACTTTTTTTCACATTGGGAAAGGCACTGACATCCTACATCAACAAAAATAGATGTAAAAAATGCAAGGTATAGGAACATACTCTCTTTGTGCCAGTTAGGTGATACGTTGACTTTGCTGCTTATGCATATTTGGCATTGGCCTTTTTAGACCCATCCTGAGTTTGGGTCCAAGCTGCTGAAGAAATTGTCTTGTAGTTTATGTTTTTGAGTAAAAACAAGGGGTTGCTTGGAACAAGCATTCTACGTGAAAGATCCTTGCATTTTCCTTATATCCTTCTGCCACCTTGATTTGGTGACGTGCTGTAAAATCCACCTGTTCTCCTGGCTCATTTGGGGCTCTAGAGAGCAGTGGGTGAACGAGCCAAACATGAGAAACAGAATGGAGAATGAGTGTAGATGGCAACGCTTTCCTTCAGACCTTAAAGGCTCAGAGAATTTTTTCTGTGTCTGGGACGTCCTGCTCTTGTGCATTAGGTAGATTGACTTCTTATTCGGATCAGGAGTCTAATCTTTTTTCTCTTCTTGAAAGAAGTATAAAAAAGTCACTCTGTTTATATTAACAGAGGACCTAGATTCATTTAGTTTCGATCTAATCCTCACCAAACATCAGATCTGTTTGCAAAGCTAATAGAAGTGTAATGGCAAGAGCAGCAGTGGCAAATACCTTTTTCTTTTTTTTTTTTTTTTTCCAAATTCGCTATAGAGACTCAGCTTTGCTCTCTTGAAAAGTCAATATTCCTGTGTGGGGGTGTTCCTACTCTTTCCACTGACTTCATTACTTCTTCACCCGGCTGTGGATGTGCTCCCTATTGATTCCTTACATGTGTAGATCTAAAGGAAATACAACTTTTGAACTTTATCAAGTAAAATCCAGACACAAAGATTAACTATGGTGTTACTGCACAGAGAGTCATTTTCTTATGGATTGGAGTGGTTGTAGTCCTGGTTCCTCAAAGATACTTCAGTTCATATCTCCTTTGAGTGGAAGGTTTTTCTTTTCAGTTTTCCTTGTATTGATACCATATGACTGCTGGCACATCTCACATCCTCCTTTTTTAGCGTCCCCTTTTTCTAATTCCCTTTGTTCTTCAGTTTTTTGCTTTTCATTTGTATTTACTTACTTCCTCAATTAATTCTTCCAATTGATCTAGCTCCCAACCAGACTGCAAATACAAAACCATATTGCTTTCAAATTTTGGAGCTCTTTGCAGTAAATGCAACCTTTGTCTGTTATCACTTGGTCTTTCTGCAGTGCGTCTTTAAAATCAGAAACTGCAAAACAAGCCAGCACATTGTTTTGTAAAGATGTAGCCAAAAACTGCTTAGTCCTGAAGAACTCGATTTTCTTGTTTTTCTGCTGTGTTGTACTGAGCATATATTTTATCGTTTGTATTTTCTTTGACCTTTTCTTTAATCTTCTTAGCAACCATGTTGCTCTTCTTCTTGGTCATTCCTTGACCAACAGTGACAATTATGATTTTCCTCTGTCTCTTCTCCATTGATCAAAAGAGAAATATGGGCAAAAAAAAGCTGCTAGTGCTATCGAGATGCTAAAATCATGGATTACTTTGAAAGGAAGGAAGTAAAAGCACTGGAGGAGCAAAAAAAAAGTTTTTATTAGGAAAAAAAGTCCTGATGTTCAAAACATTAGGCACCTGAAATAGTCTCTTGAACTACAGATCTGGAGTACAGAGTGCTTTAAAGTTTCATTGTACGCACTGAACCATCTTAGAAAGCCTGAAGTTTAGGCATAGTGTTTGAAAATGCAAATTTATCCTTTGGTTATATTTTAATTTTTTAAAACTTTGTGTTTTCCCTTCTCCCATGTGACTTTCAGGGTAAAAAGGCTGTTTTGTGGCTTGTACTCCAAGTTACCAATGGACAAGCAAAGCTCTACTTTAATCACTGGCATTCTAAATTTAGGTAGTGAATTTAAATAAATTACATTATAAAAATGGAAAGCTTTTAACAACATAAAAAGTTTAATTTCTGAAAAGAAAGCAGTTTTTCAAATATTCAGTTTAATTTGATTAAATTTTGGACAATTTCTTATGTATTTTCATAAAAATCAGTATTGGGATGCATATATTCTTGTCAATTTTCACTACTATACTACAGATAAAATTTGTTGCTACTAGTTTCTTCTAATTAGTTTGAATGTACTGCTTCAATGTCTGCCTTGATTCAAAGACTAATGTATAATGGATTTTCTAGTCATATGTTTCATTGCTATATGTTCATATATTTCTCATGTAATTCACCTACCTGTACATTGTAATAATTTACAGTGATATGGTTAGGAGGCACCTCTATCTGTATTCACAGTTAACCCAGATTGCTAGAATGAATATTTGGTGGAGACTAAGTCATGAAAAAGAATAATCCAGCACACAGAAACAGCTAAGTAATGGTTTATTTTCAGCATAAACATGAACAAAAGCCACGCTCAAATAACTTTGAGGAATTTATGCTGTGTCATACAGGACTGTGATCATTGCTAGTTTGGTCTCCGGGTTTGTGTTCTTACCCCCTTTAGTGGAAACTTGGCTGCCCGTGCTTCAGAAGAGCTGAGATAGTTTGTATTGACCCTGATAACAGCCTTCACAGAGCAGAGGAGACAGATACTCATTTCTGTGGTTTTCATGCTTTAAAAGTAGATAGCTTTTTCTCAGAACTTTCAGGTGTTATTTTCTGGAAGAGAGGATTAATATGCTCTAGTGGGAACAACTCCATTATTCCAAAGCTGCAAACATTAATCCCAGTGAGAAAGACTACCTTGGAGCCTACCTGTGCACCTCTCCAACCTAACAACGCTGACACATTTAGTACTAATAGTGGCGTAGATTTTAAACTGGTTGTTTTAACTTTTTTTCCCCAGATATGCCTCATACATGGGATTAGAAAGGTTCTTGTTTACCATCTAATGTATTTAGCCTCACATACTATTTGTGATGAGACTTTGATTGTAAGCTCTGTAAGATAGAGGGTTTCTTTCATATTTTTCCACAAGTATTTTCTCTCATAAAAGTCCATATGGATATGATTACTTCTTTTCTTTGTCAGGGTCTATTGCTTTCCCTAGAATTTATTCAGGGGCATCCAGCACACTCCTGAGGACATCTTTTTTTCACCTCTAAGTACCACTCATCTGCTTGCTTATCAGGAACCCAAAGAGTTTTGAAAATTGCAAGAATGGTTCACCAGCTTCTTATGAATCATAGATGCTTCATCCTTTCTTTTTTTTTCTTCTTGCTGTTTAAACAGATCTCATTAATTTCATTTTTATCTGGGGTGTAGTATTACACTTCTGTGATTTAGTCTCACTGTCAGGTTCCTCTGAATGTTAAAAACATAAACCATTTTACAGCTTGTGTCTGACTGTCTTCCTCTTTTGTTCATCTATTCCGTGCACATAGAGAGTGAGTTTTGTTTGCCCTATTACCAGAGTTTTAGCTTCATCTTTCAACAATTAACATTTCTGTTGATGGCTTGCCTTTGGGAATTAGATAGTGGTTATCAACCACTTGCAGCCAAAGAGTCCAGAAGAGACTTGCTTCGTCCTGTGTCTGAGCACTGGCATTTTCAAGTGAGTCTCAGTGTTTGATCAGGACAGTCTAACACAAATGTCTGCTGAACACAGCAATGGTCAGGCGACTGTATGTTTTAATAATGACACTGGGTCCTCAGCCTTCTTCTGAATATTATTTTCACTAGTGGGTTTTGATCCTTAGCGAGCCATGTAGTAGGAAAAGCAGCTAGGTGAAAAAAAACCCCAAACCTGCTTGTGTTCTGTGTGCACATGTGTTCCTGATGCCACATATTAATGCACTTTTTTTGTTGGAGTAAGACTGCATTACCTTAGGAAAAATTTTTCTTGCTCATAGGATTCAGCGAAGAGTTAGAATCCATTCTTCACAGAAAGAAAAATGCCTCACAGAAGAAATAAGTGAGATGATTTCCATTACATGGAAACTATTCCCTTTTTTCCCTTAAAGCAGGGCTGATTGAGCATAGTTTCTAAGAAGTGTATCTTGGCACATCAGGCAAACAAGTTTTCTCTGCAGAATTAATGAAACTTACGTTAAATTTATGTTCAGAGAAAAACTTAGATAAAGTCTGTGGTCAAATCAATCAATTTCAAGCCCACATTTGGATCATCTGGCAAATAAGTAAACAAAAACTTCTAAGAAAAAGTGCTGGAGGATAGAACAAGTCTGGCAGCTACCTCGCTTCTGTAAAAGCCTTGGGATAAGATTTGACAAAAAGGTTAGCATAGGTCACGAATGAGTGATTTAGATCTTCTAAAGAACCACTGTCAAAGGGATTAGCGAAAGTGGTTTTAATATCATGTTTTAAAAGTACGACTTAACAAAGTTTGATGCCAAGGTTCACTCTGATAATTTCTACATGCAAGAAACTTACAGAGGAAAACTGAGTTACACTAGAGTTAGAATGATTTGCAGAGAGACCAGAGCCAAAAAGGGTAAGGAAGACCCTCCTGTTGAGTCATAGGGTTCAGAATGGACCCCCTTGCTTTCTAAATTCCCTCTCAGAGCAAAGTCTAGGTGAGGCTGGATCCAGACTTAGCCTCAGACTTGATCATTGATATATGTCTAAAGGATCATGTATGAATGTTTCATTAGCATCAATTCAGCATGCAATCAAAGTTACTAAGGCAAAATCAAAGTTATACTACAGGGTTGTGTGCAGTATCTGTCACTTACCAAAGATCTGCCGTTGGTGAAAGCTCTCTCTGCTTCAAGGAGCAACCTTGAGGGACATCGTAGCTCAAGGGGAGATCACTGCCATGCAGCCACACTGCCTAGAAGGGAGAGTCCAAAGAAAGCTCACTTAGGCTGTTATATTTATAAAGTGGTTGGATTGTAGTCAAATTACATGTAAAGGGAAAGGTACGCATGAGACTTCTTGTACCCACAAATTTCTTTGTTCCTTGATAAATGAGTCTTGGAAAAGTCATCTACTATTTATGAGTTAATAGCATGGTCAGCGTTCCAAGCTCATCTGCACTGATGCTCACTGTGTCACTCTGCTCTGTTCCAGGTTTTTAAAGAACAGGTTGAAACTAGAGAAATTCACAGCTCGGCCATGACTTCGGCCTTTACCTCCTCTGGAGCCCGTACCAAGCTACTGCTGATTTGGTTAGGGGGATCGAGTGCATCCATCAATACATATACTGAAACTTTGTTCTGCTGCTAAATGCCAGTGGGCAAACGTCTGAGGGAAGGCTGAAGTACCAAGCAGGGAAATGCAGATGGCGATGTGATGTTAATTACAAGTGCACCATGGCCTTGTCGGCAAAGGAATCATGAAGCCATGTAGTAGAAAATGTGATTTCTACTGTACAAAGAAAGGAGGTGTATGAAGAAAAAGTGTTAATTCCATTAAAATCTACATTTCTGTTAAATTAGTCATACTTTTTTCCAGAATGAGAGACATTTTGACCAACCCAGAAGGGACACATCACTCACCAATTACCGTCCCAGACCAAACAGATCCAACTTCGGGAAATTGGTTTAATTTATTACCAGCCAAATCAGAGTAGGATAGTGAAAAATAAAACCAAATCTTAAAAACACCATCCCCCCACTCCTCTCTTCTTCCCAGGCTCAACTTCACTCCCAATTTTCTCTGTCTCCTCCCTCCAAGCAGCACAGGGGATGGAGAGTGGAGATTGCAGTCAGTTCATCACATGTTGTCTCTGCCTCTCCTTCCTTCTCAGGGGGAGGACTCCTCACACTCTTCCCTTGCTCCAGCATGAGGTCCCTCCCACAGGAGACAGTTCTCTACACAGTTCTCCAACGTGAGTCTTTCCCATAGGCTGTTATTCATTGTGAACTGCTCCAGCATGGATCTCTTCCACGGGGTGCAGTCCTTCAGGAACGGACTGCTCCGGAGTGGGTCTCCGACATAGTCACAAGTCTTGCCAGTGAACCTGCTCTAGCTTGGGCTCCTCTCTCCACACATCCACAGGTTCTAGCAGGAGCCTGCTCCAGTGTGGGCTTTCCACGGGCTCACAGCCTCCTTTGGGCATCCACCTGCTCTAGTGTGGGGTCCTCCAAGGACTGCAGGTGGATATCTGTTCCACTGTGGACCTCCATGGACTGCAGGGGAATAACCTACCTCACCATGGTCTTCTTCACAGGCTGCAGGGGAATCTGTGCTCCAGTGCCTGGAGCACCTCCTCCCTCTCCTGCTTCACGGACCTTGCTGTCTGCAGAGTTGTTTCTCTCACATATTCTCATTCCTCTCTCTGGCTGTAGTTGCCGAGGTTTAGGTTTCTTTCTCATTCTTAAATATGTTATGACAGAAGTGCTATCTCCATCACTTATGAGCTTGGCCTTGACCAGCAGCAGGTCTGTCTTGGAGCCAGTTGACATTGGCTCTGCCGGAAGCTTCTAACTGTGTCTCACAAGAGCCCCCCGAGTAGATCCCCCGACTACCAAAACCTTGCCACCCAATACATGAAGTAAAATAGCCAAAAGACCTTCAATTTCTTTTCTGGGTTTTGGATCATGTTGCTGTACATGCAGCTGTATGTGCATGTGTACTGCTTTCAATCTGTCACTCTCACATTTGTGATTTTAATCTGTCACTCTTACATTTGGAGGTCAAGACAAAAAATGTCTTTCCCTTTTAAGAAAGGTTATGTCATAAGCAGTATTCCACCCTTCACAATCTCATTTTTACCAACTCAGTATTATTGGCAAAATCCTTGTGAGGGATTAACAGAGTAAATCTGCCCTTGTACCTTCATTCTCTTTCAAAAGATGACTAGCTTGTTCATTTAGCTTTAAAAGCAATTTGAACAATCCTATTACTTTATCTGTTATTGGAAATGTGTGAAAGGGCTCTGAGATAAAGCCTTACAAAAACATGTATTAATGTTTAGAATTTTTTGAAAGAAAATCTCTTCTGAGAGCCTTGCTTGATAGACGTGCAAAGTGGACAACATAACAGTTTATATTGGAAAAGAGAACAATAATACTGCATGTGAGAAAAGCAGAATAAAGCTTAGCCAGGTTTTGCAGCTTGCCTAAGAAGGTATGGCATTCAAAATACATGGTGTGAGGGAAAAAGGCATGCGATTTAGAAACAGCCACAGCAGGAGGGAAAGAGAAGGTATGAACTTTATGGGAAAGCCCGGCTAATGGAAACAAAGAGCAAAAAGGAATAGGGATCTATGTGGAGTGGAGTGATGGGGGAAAGAAGATAAGGAAGAAGTGGGTCTTGTACTTCCTTACAGTATCTGCAGTGGGTGTAAGCTTTAGGAAGCACAGGAGGTTTTGCTAAAAGACGTATGTAACAGCAAGTGTCTTTGTCAAGTAGAGAAGAAGACTTGGAGGCAAAATAAGATTTCTGGAGAAGACAGGATGGATTTATCATGGGAGAAGTGTAGATGAGAGGAAAGAAATGGAAGAAGAGGTGTCTGGAAGAAACAGAAAATGGAAAAAGTGGAATAAGGGATGAACTGGGTGAATCTGAGAAGGCAGTTCTTCAAGTAAAGAGAGATACATAATTAGGAAAGGAAGCACTATTCGAAGGATGGATACTGGGGGATTTTCAGGGCAGGGAGTCAGGGAGGAATTAGAGATAAGGAAAGATGCAAAAGACGGAGGATAGAGGAGTCTCTTGGGAGAGTGGAAACATGAAAGAGGAAGAGGAATTCTGAGGGAGATCTAAGAGAGAAAGAGTTGTGACAGGAGAAAGAATAAGAGTAATACAAAAGGGAGGAATAGGGGACACAAACAATGGAAAACCAGCAGGAGGTAAACTACAACAAGCACTCAGATTATCTCTAATGGTGGTCGGCTGTAATCAATGTGCTGTATGACTGAGCAGTTTTTATTGACTCTTAGATTGTCAGTTTGGGAATGACTAAGAGTATCACTACTGTGTCACTCCATCTTACTCTGTTATAACTGTACTTCATTCTCATGGAGTTGGGCTGTCTAGAGGCACTGGTTTTCCTTTGCAGATCTTTTCGGGTTCACTAGCTTTACAGTGCTGTGATAACCTACTCAAGATGCCATGGCTGGAATACTTTTTCTCTCTGAGCTTGCTCATTTAAAGAGTTTAAATATTGTCACAATTTGCCTTAATTGTGTTACACGAAAGTACTAAGAATAGTTTTCTTTTTTATTACAACACTAAAATGTATGTGTTAAAAGAGAAATTACAGAAAATAACACCGTTTGCAAGAATTACAAAATGAATTTAACTTAGGCTGTTATAGTCGATGAAACAAATGTAGTTATTTTAAATCCAAATCATCTCATGTTTGTGTAAGAGAGCTGTTACTTTCTCCTTTACCAGTAGCAGGGCAGGTCAGTCTGAGTTCAGGGTGGCCTGAAGCTCTTCATACACTGAAATAGTGATAGACATGGGAAAATGGAGATTCAAAATATGCTCGTAATCCTCCTCGTCTGTCCTCTCTGAAAAAAAATGTCAATGTTCATATTTGATGGTTTCCTCTCAGGAATGCTGTGCTGTAATTTGCTCAGCCCTGAAACTGCATCCTTAACAGGCATCCTCCTGTTCAGTGGTTGGTATTCTTTCTCATTGTCTGTTTATTCTTCTCATAAACTCAACAAGTTCTAGGTGGGTTTTTTTGGTGTGGTTTTTTTTTTTTTTTATATATATACAGTTTTGCTAATGCTGTGGTTATGAGAGAGCACTATTTAAAAATTATGCTTTCATAGCATCAGGACTGTGAAGTGCCATCGTGAGGAAGGGTGATACAAAGGTGATGACCCTCTTAAGCTATGGTCAATGTGTGAAAGACATAAGTGCCGCTCATTGTGAGACTTACCTGGGTCTGATGTTGCTGCCCTGGAGGCACAAATATCTGGAGTGGTCTGGAATATGCAGCCATTGTCAGCTCCTGGGAATTATGCCTGTCACTCTTCCTCTAGTTTGCTCTCCAATTTATTTAGTAAGTGTTCTGTGGCTTTTATCAATGTAAGAATTTGAGTTGCAAGTTCCAGAAGACTGTAGCTACTTCTACTGCTATGCATTATTTTCTTATGAAATAAATGATTGTGTTGTGTTCTAACGTGGTTGATTTGGACAACAGATTGGGACGCAGACTTCCTTGTACAGGTCTCTGATCTTTGTGCTCCTTCCTTCTTTATTTGTTGGGGTAGACTAAACAGATTTTAATCTGTTTTTTGGCTTATACCTATACAACACAAGATGCTAGTATTCACCCTGTTGTATTCTACAATATATTCTGCAAAAAATTTGTTCTTTGTTCAGCTTAAGCCCTGCAGCTATAGCTCTCTCTTTTTCTTTTATACTACTGGACTGTCATCCTCATAGACCTTAAAATCTTGTTTCAGCTTTTTCTTCTGTGGATTTTCTCAGGTGCCTGAATGCACAACCTGCATGGCACTTTAGAGAAAAGATGTCCATCATAGGTATTTGTACGCAAACATAGAATTTTTTTACTTTTGCCTATTAGAACTCTATCTGAAAAGTGAAGTAACTGATTATTTTTGTGTTGTTTTCTTTGCTTTCCAGAGCAACAAAGTGGCCAAACTGGACGTTCTTCTGAGTGTGTTAAGAAGTTCCACTTCTAACAGAGCTACTCCTCAAATTCTCCTTCAGATGTTTTTGTCCCTTTACCTTTTTCAAAAATTACATCATCTTGAAAGAGAGAGAACCTGGGCTTATTTTTAATCCAATAACATTTTAAAGTATTTTTTCCACAGTACTATTACAAATTGTATTTTCACCAACTTCAGAATCATATTTCGTTCATGAACTTGTTTAAGAGATTAGATCAGCACTGCAAGCTTTATTGTTTTCTTGATTTCTTTTCTGTGGTAATGTAATTGACAGGAGCTGATAAGCCTGTAAACTCCAAAGTAAATACGAAATGTACTTCCAAACTAATAGACCATTCATCTTCATCTACTGTGTTCTCTGTTGTCCCTGTGAAGGATCACTCCAAGCTAGTGGAGCTCTTGCTCCTGATATGAACCCTGTCCTGATACTTATATAATTTTATGGGATGATGTGAAAAATTGTTGCTCTTGCATGTTTTCCAAAATACTAATTTCCAAAACCATCATACTTTTCATTATCTTTAACATTGTTGTAGGCCCTGATTTTCAGAGAGTGACTTTGTGCCTTTCCCCAATTGCACAGTACTATACTGTCTGCCTCTGCAGTTTTTTTGCATGGATATTGTTTCATACGAAAATTCTTATTACTTCATCAAAATTCACCCTATAGTCTTCCTCTAAATGTTTTTGTCTTGGATTCCAACACAGCATCAGAACAGTAAACATCACTTTTTGTTTTCTATAATTTATAAGCAAATTATGATTGTCATAAGCCATTATGAAAATAAAAAAACTTCCAGTTCTACTCAGGGTAGTGAAGGTAGTCAACTTATTTTACAAAAAATTAAGTATATAATTCTAGGACCATGCTTCAAAGCTGTATTCCATCTTTCTTTCTTTGTCGATACAGCAGAAAGTAGCATTTAAATTTGTTTTACTTATAATCTCTGTTCCCAAGGAGTTTGAGCCAAACAGCTAGCAGTCTTAATTGAGCCCTTGCCTGTCCCACCTTGCAAAACTGGTATTCTCCAAGGTGCACTTACTTGTTGTCAACGAAAGCATGATTCTGCCCTCCTGTTAATGAATCCAGCTTGCCTCAGTGTAGCACCTTTATTTCCAGCTACCGGCTGGTGTTACTGATTGGGAATGGATATCCATCTCTGTTCACTATATTTCTTAGGTTGTAGCAAGTATGTCACAGATATCTCTGTCACTAGCAACTTTGACGGGAATCTTTCAATCATTTTTTTTTACTTTTTATCTATTTTATTGTGTTGTCCCTATGTTGAGAGTCTAAATTAAATTAAAAACAGTGGAATAATAAGTGCATATTTACTGTAAGAAAATAAACGAAATACAATGATCAGTAGTTCAGGATTTCAGAGTAAAACGATGTAAGAGAAGTCTGCAATTGCCTATTCCCTATGGAACATTCTCGTAGAGACTAAGCAGTTCGATAATTGCATCTTAATATATTTAACCCTCTTGCCTCTTATAGTGCTGACATTCCTAGGCATATCACTCTTGAAGATTACAATGTAAATATTTTAAAATACAGTAATGACTATATTCTTACATACAAATTTCCTCAAGGCAGCTCCTGGAAAATTAGACTGAGAGTAATTCTGGTTTATGAAAAGACCTTCCTGGTGTTTATGATATTGCACAGTTTCAAAAGAAGGTTATCACTGTACTTCAAACATTCATCATGGTAACTGCAGAAAATAAATCATCCTGACTGCAGAAACAATTTTATAGCTGTAAATTACTGCACTGTAAATTATCTTCCTGGAAAACATGCTTTTAGTCTGGAATTCTCTTACAAGGAATCTTTATGATCTCATTAGGTTTCCCCTTTGCAGCAGAAACTTAAATAATTTAGGTTTTGATTACTACTTCTTTGCAAAGTAATGTGAGAATGTTTACACTCTAAAAAGCTCATCTATTAAATTATTTATCATCTGATATCATTTCAACAAGCATTTGTTTAATTTTTCATGCTTTATGTACAGCACCGTTAGCACAACAATACGCCACATTGTAGATTACTGTAGAGAAGCTCCCTATATTTAAGCAGAAAACTATGAAAGAATATATTCAAATAATATAATATAACTTTGTTTGTCGCTTCTGCCTCTATCTCCCCAAATACCTTGTTTATAATATTTCCTGTGACCTTGTACTACATTTACCACTGGAAATTGCTAGTAGTATAGAAACAGAATCAAATGTATAGTGCTTCAGACAAGAGGGATTTATAGTGGCTATTTAACCTTGTTTACAGCACTAGAACTTGTTTTTTTTCTAGTGAAGTGCTTGGAAAATCAGCCCATAGGTGAAACACAAGTTAATGAGGCATTGCTGTGAACAAGAAGGGAACTTCTTTCTTGTAATTGGATACGAGGTCAAGGAAGCACCCTGCAGACTATTGAGGGTGGGGTGTGATGCTGGCCAGGGTGTGGCTCGTTGTATAAACTCTCACTTGCTGGGGGTGGGGTGTGTGTATATGGTTTTTGTGTGGTGGTAGCCTGTGTTGTCTTGTGTTGGGCAAGATACAAGCACCAAGCTCACAGCTTTTGCGTATGTGTAGTGTGATTGATCAGCAACAACAAAAAATATTTTTGATCTCTTACTTATGTATTGTAATGAGCAACATAGAACCCCTTTCTGCGGCCCTCTATGGGAATATAATCCTTTTTTAAAAAAGAAAGCTGTTCCACGAATACAAACTAAGGGAGGTTGTGTGGTGAGCTTCAGTGTTAGTATGTGTCAGGACTTGACCTGTGTTGATGTTTGGGTTGGACTATGTATTTCTGGTTTTCTTTCATTCATTGAACTTTGAATTTGCAAGCTATTTAAAATACTTTAATGAATTTGAAGCTAGGTAAAATAATATCCATAGGATTGTTTGCCTAATATCACATTGCAATGCATATCATTATTACTTATTGGCAAATAATGGTATGAGTAATAATGCTATAGGTAATTGGTGAGTAAATGGTAGGTAAATGAAATGGGCAGTGGTGATCAGACTATGTGTTGCAGATTGTTTCTACTTATTGCTTGAACCTGAGGTTTAGAAGAACTGCAGATTTTCAGAGAGGAGTAACCTAAGGAGAAGTTTACTCATTTTTTCTACTTCAGGTCTCAAATCAGAAATCTGGTGTTAAAGCTCAGCCTGATGTAGTACAGCAAAACTCTGAAGGTTCGCTTTGTCTTATAGATGAGATTTACTGAGAAGGGTGCAGAGACATCAGGAGACTGATCCTGTAGGCTGTGTTTGAGCTACAGAGAAAGTTTGTTTTATTTGAGTGAAAAATTGTTAGGGAACATAATGCTTGTGTTTTCACTTACGCTGTACGCAATCTAGGAGACTCTAGAGACAAGATTTGTAGGTTGCTACTCCTGTTTTTCTTTGGATGACTATCTGTTATAGATGTGTGAAATATCGTGGGTTTTTTTCTGTGAAAATCTGCCTACAACCATTCCTAGGAAGCCCCGCCACACTGCGCTATGAAAACCCCAGTGGTGGGTGCCACCCTTCCTCTTGCCCACCCAGAAGGACCCTTCTGCCGGTGAGAGCTGGGGAAGGGTCCCCACTTTACCTTCTTTCTGGGAGGGGCAGACTGGCTGAAGCTGCTGGAGTAGCTGCTGCAGGAACTGTGTGTACGGCTCCTGTCTCTGGCTCCCAGGACCTCTTAAGCTTCCTCTGTGCTCTTCGTGTGCCTGCCTTCTGTCTCATGTCCCTTCCCTCTCCTCTGTGCACCTTGAGATAGCCCTCGGCTTCCCGGCTCTCGCCTGTCCCAGAGGAACGCTAGTAAAGTGAATGCTTAAAAAGAATGTGAACAGCCTGCATAGACTTGTAGTGGAGTTCTTAATGCTATGTCTTTTATTTCCAAGTTCAACACTATCTTTCTGTAAATATGATATGGTAGTTGATAAAATTTGCTCATTCTGCCAATGAAATTTCTAATAAAATTTTTTCTTTATTTTATTTCCAGAAAGCCAATGGGAAAGAAGTTCTAGATAGAAAAATCAAGAGGATTAACTGTTTAAGTTCAGAGCTATTTGGTCTGTTTTGGTAGTGTTGCAATATGCTTAATCATTTATACCCTTCATTTTGAGGGGAGTGATATCTTAGATTTTCTGTTTGGCAAGATTAATTTTTGTGGGTGAGATATAGAGATATGAACGTGTTTCTTTTCTACAATATACTCTTAAAGTAGGTATTAAATACATTTTTCTCAGCACAATGAAGAAATTAAAAAAGGTGAAGAAATCCAGGCTTTTAGACAGATTTTTGATGCTGCTGCTGAGCACACAGAACATGTGGAAGTATGATTTCTAGAAGCATGTATGTATCTACAAACATAATTGCTAGGGTAGTACCACAGGTAGGTGAAAAGAAATTAGCTGAGAGAAATTTACTGTAAAGGTCAATTTCATCTTAGTTGTTTGATATTTAAGTATTCAAACACTGGAATATATATATGCTCATCAAGCATGATGAATGAGAATGTAGATTGGAAAAAACATTTCCCATCTTTAAAACTTATAGCAGGTTCTTTTCAGCAGTTTTGTTCTTTGGCAGTATTTTCATAAACCACTGTATTTTTCACATGAATACTTCTGAACATGTTTCTTCTTTCATGCTCATACAAAGGAACTTGTACATGTGGGTTGTTCTATATTGAAGAGGACTCCTCTTAGGACAAAGATGATAGGCTGTGGGTGAAGCTCTTACAGTGCAGAGTCCTGGAATGAGAGAAGACTGTGTAATGGCAGAGGTCAGAACTGCTAATTGGAGACTGTAGCAGGTATAAAGGCCAAACTGATAAGTTTGGGTTTGGATTTGTTGGAGATAATACCTCTAGAGGTTGCCAACAGGTTTTGTGTTGGCTTATACTGTAAAAGGGAGTGAGCAAAAACAAAGAGAGAAATCCAAAACTTGTTTTCTATCATTCCTCTTCTCCACCAAAAATAATTTTATAGAATACCTAATTTGTAGCTACAAGTCTTTTTTCCTCTAGAAGGACAAAGTCATAAGATAAATTATAGACCACAGGGTGTGAAGTAAGTAATCATCTCTAGTTCAATTGAACAGGAAAAAAAAGGGATAATCTGGCATACAGGAGAATGAAAACCTTTGTGAAAATATAGAAGGAACAGTGATAAGTCTGCAATAAATTTGTTAAAAGTTATATTCACTTTCTGAGAATTTACTCCACATTCAGTGACACACTAGTGTAGGTAGAGTTTAGTTTGGGTCAGATTTCTGCATTTCCAAAGCAGAAAATGGGAACTGTACATATATTACATTAATTTCCAGGTCATTTATGAATAGGATAGCTGTACGCATGTCCAGTGGGATCATTGTGATAGGCTGGGGGTAGGTTTGTTTACAATGAGAGATTTGTATTTTAACAGCTCTGACCTAAGTCCTAACCTCTTACATATTGTGGGACTAATTTAAGAAAATACTAGAAAATCTAAGTGAATTGGAAGTCTGAAAAGACTTCAGAACTTCCACAGAGTTCCTGACCTGGTAGATTACCGATGAGGATTTTAACTTGTAAAAACTGAGAGATTATTCCTTCCTTTTGCTGTGTAGTGTTGTAATATTATGGGAAGTTTCCTTCCTTAATTAAGCATGAAACCCAAGTGTGGCCCTTTTTAAAGCATTCTATACCTTCTTTTTTAGAAGAATAACTTGAATATGAGAATATTTTTGTCCCCACTGCCATCAGTACTGAAGTGTGTATAAGGATAGCTTTAACTGCCCTTATGGATCAGCTGTGACTAGCATGCTTATGAAAGCTTCATATGTTACGGCATTTGTGGCTTAACAGCCTCATTGGAACAAAATAATTTTGTATTGAATCTTTTTCTCTCAATGCTCTGATGCATTCACTTTTTAAAACTGTGTGTTACCGGAAAATGTTCTACTAAACTATTAATGCAATTGTAATTATAAGGAGACTGTAAAAAATATATATAAAAAATGAAGTAATTTCCATAACATTTATGGCAAGCAGTGTAGATCCTCTTCTACAGGACAATCACAAGTGTGTCAGAAGGACTCTGGTTTTCAGCTCTTCTGTTCTGATCCTGAATCCTGGGTGAAGGACTCTACTTACAGAAATGAGTTATTTACAGGAAGAACATAGGTAGTGCAACTTACCCTTTACACAGCAGGGGTAGAAAACTTTGTGGTAAACCTAAGTCTTCTTCAGTTTTCCAGCTATTTGTTTCAAGTTGTCTTCAGGACCCATCTGGAATTTTTGGCTATGACCTTCAAAGAGACTGAGAATGATTTAAATGGCACCTATGAGACTTTGTGGATGTGAACCGCAGGCTTCAGTCATGACATGTCCTCCTCTTACTTGAACGTCATATGCTAGGGAAATTTTTGGACCCAGATAACATTTAAAATGAGGAAATTTGAGAGTCTGCCATTGTCCTAACTTAGTATTTTTAGTGTTTACACTTAAACGCTAAGGAACAATGATGTTTGCTTCCAATTTTCTGAAAATACTGGAGACCTATGTGCCATCTCTAAAGCTGAAAAATTCACAGAATGCAATAGACTGATACTTGCTTAGGAAAAAAAGGTTTTGTGAAACTAACTTAAAACAGAAAACAAGTCTTTTATCTTCCAAATGTTCACAGATCTAATTAGTTCTAGTCATGCAAACTGTTCACGTCTGAAGAAAAAAAAAGGAATTTGTAACTTTGATCTGTTGTACTGATTTGTGGTCAAAATCTGTTCACAGAGGTTAGTTGAGTCATTGAATTACACAGATTTTGGATTTTCACTGGTCTGGATTTAAATGAGGCCATTATTTTTTGCTTGCACTGCATTTATATTATTTGTAAGGGAAGGAAGAAGAGGATTGTTCTTCAAACTGCAGAAAATGATCTGTTTCTGCTGCAATTAGCAAGGTGATCTTTCACAGAATGATTGCTAAATAACATCATAAAGCTTTATTTTTGAGAACACTTACTTTAAAGGTGTTAGTGGCATTGTGAGAATAGATACATGATGACGAAAAAGCCCTTGACAAATGATACTTGTGTCACTTTCAATTAAAAAGAAGAACTTTGGGAATAATTAAAAGCCGGAAAAGCTTATTCTAAGCTAGATCAAACCAGGATGAAGACATGAAAAGAAAACTTAAATATGACTGGATTTTAGGTGTTTGCGCTGTATATATCTGTACATGTACCTTTTTTAGTGGGGTCTATCCTTTCCAATTACTGAATCAATTTTTACATGTGTACACAGAAATGTGTGGTGAGAACATATATGTGTACAAACAGTATTATAGTTCTGTCTTGCCTGTTGAGAACAGTTTAAAAGGAGCTGTAGTGTCTCAGCTCCCTATGCATATTACCCTGACATTACAGGGAATTCATCTCAGTATGTACGCTGTGAGGAGGCTGTCCTCTGAAGTCAAACTGCAAGCCTGACATGTTTTCTGAAAACTCACCAATCCTGTCTAGTGGGTGAGCAAACCCTCTCTGAAAGACCGGTGCTTGCTCTTCTGCAGTGCTGCTGGTAATGTTCTTTGTGGACAGCTAGTTAATAGTTTCACCTTGATAATAAAGGGCTTGGATGTGTATCTTCCCTGAAACCACGGAAAATGCAACATATTTCTGTGAAGAATATCTATGGGAGCAAAGCTGTTATTCTCTGCAGAGAACTCATTGTTTTTGAATGTCGACCATGATCTGAGAATGCCTCCTGGGTCAGTCCTCTTAGAGAAATGAGTATCATCGCAGCTAGGTTTTAGTGCCTAGTTATTACAGCTCTGGATAGGAACATAACATTAAACTTCTCTTGGGTTTTAGGCTCCTATATAACCAGCCTGGTACTGAACAGTTTATTATGCTACAGCTTTCAACTGGACAACTGAAATCCTCTAAGATGTCAGAGTCTGTGTGCAATCCATCATCACAGAAAAAGTATTTAGCATGTACTAAGTGTACTTCAGGTGATGGGTGAAAACATGTAAATTTTCTTACGCATTAGAATAGGTGGACAGGACATGGAGGTCAGGATTGCTTTTTTTGGCAGTTGGTATTAGTTGAAGTCCTTTGTGACACTGTAGTTGTGAATGTGATAGAATGCAGTCGTTTCAAGGGTCCCAGAGGAGAAGGCAGAGAACATTCTATCCGAGAGCTACTGTGAATGCCTGCATTTGAAAGGGAGAGTGTGCTGCTGATGTGTTTGAGTCAAGATCAAGAGTGTGCTTTTAAAGTTAACCTTCTGATGGTCCCCACTTACTGAAATTTGACCCAGATTATGGAGTGCTCTTGGACTGCGTGAACCAGATTCCTTTCAGAACTCTAAAAAGGAAGATTTACTCCAAAAGTAACATGATAGTGTTCTCCTTCTAATGGACATTCAATGTATGCCACCAGAATTGAGCCAATAAGAAGCGAAAACCTCCAGAAATGCATACTGTGCAGCTCATGGCTCTTCAGCAGCAACCGTTTCACTGTATCTGCTGCCACTGCACCACATTCTTGCTGTTATGATCATCTTGTGACTACAGAAGAGGACCAATCCTGCTAGAACAGAGGGCACAGGCAATGATTATTGTGCAGTCTATTTTACCCAACTGATCTGAGCGTTTTCCTTCACAAGCATTCATCTCATCTAGAGATATCGCGAAACCAATCTGCTACTGTTGTTGTTTGTAGTCTAAGAATAAATTAATTTTAGAGAGTGCAGGCCATCAGTGCGTTCAGGGTTCAGACAGGCTCAAAGTTTGGATTGGGTGTTAGGATAAACTCCTTTACTGGACGGATAATGCAGGACTGAACAGGATTCTTCCAGCCCTGAGGATTTCCAGGTCTTGGTTAGAGAGTTCTGTGGATCTGGTGCTGGCACTCATCCTGCTTTAGGCAGGCCCTTTCCACAGCTCTGATGCTGGTTTGATGTATAGACTTGGGAGCTGATGAGGAAAGATGAAAACCTGGGGTAGTTCCAGCTAGGATCTTCAGGTTAGAAGCATGTCCTGCCTGGACAGCTGTTTCCATTCTCTGTTGCTGAGTTTTACGTATTGATTTATTTTTAACCCACAGTTCTACACAAGTGCAGCAGCAACTAGTCTTTCAAGCTGAGCATAGATAACCTTAAAGAAAACTAATCTGTTATTCCTCTTATAAAACCAGTCTTCCATCATTTTAGCTTTATGCCTATGCTGTAGCTATAGTTATGTATCTGATTGCATAGAAAATATGAAGCTTTACTTGGCTTATACAGTTTAACGGGAGTGTTTTTTACCCCAGGAAAATACATCTGAAACTGAAATAAATTACATAAACGAGCTTTCTATATGTTTCAGTTTACCTGCATTTCATACAGAATCTGTACTTGAGTCTTGTCTATTTTTCCAATGCAAAGAGACAATATACCCATATTTTTCAGACTGTAGATAGTACTCAGCCTTTATATGAGGAGATAAGTGCCATTCTCTAAGTATTTTTCCTAAAGCTTCTCAGTTAACTGCCCCATGCATTTAAATTTCAGGTCTCAAAACTCACTGCAGTATTTCAAAAGTGTTATTTTTTTGTAACTTGAGTATACTTTTTCAACATTAGGGTTTTGGAATATTTACTGTGTGACAGTAAGAAGCAATTTCTGATTTTAATATGTTTTAAGGTTATGGAAACTTTGCAAACAGTCCAAGCTGAAGATATTCTTCTAAATGGGTATCTGTAAGATTTCTTCTTTCATTTACTGTTTACTTTGTAAATAAGTAGTTTGATCCCTCTTCCATCACCTTTAAGAAGAAAAAATGTATATGAGTTTTTTTAAGAACCTGGTACCTAGTCTAAGTAAACCTTGAAAAGCTGAAGGTTGTGGATGTCCCCTTTCCATCTCGGTCCCCTCTTCTTTGTGGGCACATCCCTAGAGGATATCATGCCTTCATGCAGAGGAGTTTATTTTGCTGCTGTCCTATTTATTTTAACTAGATTTGGATAAAGATCTAGCAGGCCAAAAACACTTGCTCTGAAATGACAATGGGCATAACTGTTTCACCAAGTTGAAAACTGTCATGGTTGGGATGCAACACCACCAACAGATCAGGTAGGCCTTTGTCAGAGGACTGAGGCACCCCATGTTTTCTGAAAAGCAGATTCTTTTACCCAGTGTGCAATAAGCCGATTCTCACACACTCAGGAGAGATATTCTTTTATTCAGGCCTGGGTACTTGGTGGACTTTTCCACAAATCAAGCACATCCAGGGCCAGCCTCTTAATTACATTTATACATTAAATTCATACATATTCTACCAATCTAATACATAATCATTCTAATCTACATAAGTCGTGCAACTATGTGGCATCATTCTTCTTGGCTCCTTTTCAGACCCTTCTGCGCATGTCTTCCTCCTTTTTGGGGGTCTCTGGTTGTCCTCAGTGGTCTTCCTGGAAGAACTACCCAAACTCCTTTTTTCCACATCACCTAAGGACAACTTCAGGCTACTTTTTATTTTTTTACCAACTTTCATTTGTTCCTTCAAGAAGGAGAATTTTTCTTTGATTAAACGGATAGTGTAGGTGGCCAAGATATTCTGTCTCTAAACTTTAGTTAAATGTTGACATGATCCTGGTCAGATACTACTTGACCAAAGGGATGCTATTAAACACAAACCATACCCCTCCTTCCCGAGGGAAGAACTTGTTCTACTACACCCAGAGAAGCACAAGGTAGAACAGTGAAAATTTAATACTCTGATTATAATGTGCTGCTGCAAGGTTGTTGAAGTCCTAAGTATACTTATTTATGGGAAAGAAAGTGTGTAGTTGATTTCCAAGTTTGAATGCTTGTCTCTGACTAAAATGACCTTACAACACATGTAAAATAATAGCAGTTATTTAAATTAGTAGATCAGTGTTCTTAAAAATGGCTCTTTAAAAAAATTTTTTTGGTAATATATTCTTTATAGATATAGACTTAAATAAGCCATTTGAAAAGGTTCTGTTGATATTAGGTTTTTTGGTTTCAATACTCTGAAGAGTTTGCTCTTCATGCAAAGGTAATTCCCTTGGGCTATGTGTGCACATGGTATATACAAATGCACTACTCGATACATGAAAAATCAATTTGATCTACTCAGCTGACTAAAATAAGTCCTTCGGTAACTATTAAAAGAAGTCCTAAAAACTTACGGGTATGTTTTATTGTTTTCCCAGTGTTCAAAAGTGAAACTGTCTTTCCTGTAAGACCCAGTCTTCATAAAAATAATCTCTTTAATGCTCTTAACTGTGATGTGAGTAACTGCAGCAATACAAAACCCCACAGTCCCCAGGCCACCTCCCTCCCTTTCCTTACTTTCATATGACATTTTGCTGAATGAGTTGACAGGCCTGAGCAACCTTAAAATGCAGAAGTATTTTAAGCTTCTTTGTATTTGATGATGAGGATGCTTGATTGCTGAATGAGTGCAAGGTTATAATGATTTCCCTTGGCTTTTTTGTCATCATAAACTGCTTGAGCTGCTCTCTGCTAGCTTATGACATTTCCAGGATCTCTCAAGTGGATTGTAACCTTGTGTGTACTTGGTGAATTCCAAGGACCAGTCCTTTTAAATGCTCTTTAATGAGATGAGATTTTTTTCCTCTGTCATTTGAAATAGGGTTTCATGCCATATGGTTTGTTTCTCAATGCCTTTAAATGTTCACAAAACAAGGCTTATAAATAGGAAATTAAAAGTAGTTTAAACTGTCCAAGTCCTCTGTTTGCTTCTTAGAGATTTCATATCACTTTACACATGTAATGATAACCCAGCAAATATAGCTTTAAAAATAATTTTGGAAGCTTGGCCTGAAACATCTTTACTATTTCCTTTTTTGTGCAAACCTCTGTTTTCAAACGGCACCCTGTTTTGTTATCAGAGCATTTTCCAGTGAAAACCAATAAGTATTCTCCTTGACATAAGTAAGCTTGTCTGAGCACACTGTTTCTTAATCATTATTGATTTTTTTTTTTATTTTCACCTAGAATCAATGGAGTATTATTCCTATTAATTGATAGAATACCATTATATGACCCTTAGGTATTATAAAGATATTCAATACTTTCCTTAACACCATTATTACAACATACTGATTTTTGTTGTTAAAAATATGTAAGCCAGCATTTTCAAAATAATAGCAATAAAGCCTTTAGCTAGAGAGGTTAGAATAAAGTCCTTTTATTTTTGAACACCTTGCTTATCCTGGTGAGTGACATGCAAAGTGATATGAGAGAGTGTATATGAAGGCAGTGTCAGTTTTGTGCCCAGAAGGGAAACTGGCAGCTTGTTTGACCTTGTAAAAGCCAAAAGAAATCACAAACAGCCTTAAGGGACAGATTGTTTGAATAGACTGCTGCAAGAGTATGTTATAGCAGATATCATTTAACAGCATCTTCTGCACCATTGGAAAGTCATGTCCATGACCCGTCCTTGATTCACAAATAGAGTACCTTTGTCTCCAGGGAGTGTTGTACATGTGAACAGAGCATATCCCCCATTTCTTTCCTCCTTTCCTGCTTACTAAGATCAGTTCCTTTAGACAACATCAAATAACATATATAATCCTATGATGGGGAATTTTTGTGACTTTTTTCTTCTTCCTGTCACTTTCAATTGTTCTTTTATGCTTGGCTATACGCCACTTCTTCCCAAGCAGCTTTGGATGTTAAATAGCACGTATGTTTAGCCTGTGACTTTAAAGGTTGGGTTGAATAAAAACATGTGGCAGTCACATGAGGCAAATTACTTCTGCTGGGCTAATTTAAGGTCTCAGGTCATAATAACTTGTGTTAAATGGGTGTAATTCCCTTGGATTTGGTCCAGGTATGCAAGCAATGGATTTATTTCCCCGTATCTGCTTAAACTTCGCTGTATTTAAACTTCATACACTTCATTGTCTTCTACAACTGATTTTTCTAAAAGTTCCCTGTTCTCTTTTAAAGGTATATCCCTGCATCTTATCCTTTGCTTTGGATTTATTGCCTGTTGTCTGTTTTGCATTTCTACATTGTCTGTCTGCTAAAGGATAGTATTATTGTGGACAAAGTCACTAAGCCTTGCTTTCTCTGTCTCTTCTCCTTCTCCCTTTTGGCAGTAGCACAGCCTGCAGGAGTTGAGAGAGCATTTGAAGCCATCATTCAGGAATGGACAGCTGCACCAAGCAAAAAGGACTGCCTGCAAAAGAGAAACTTCTCTTGAGTGCTAAAACACCCTTTCCTAAACAGGCTTTGGATAATCATGTCTGAACACTGGTCATGTGTTTTCTTTGGGGCAAGAATAACGAGTGAATGATTTTAGTGATCCCACTGCATATGCAGGGGTGTTTCTTTATATACTCGTAATAATCACACTCAACAGCCTCAATAATTTATTTGTGTATGGAATTAGGAGTCTTTAAGACTTCTGGTGTTTTTTTCTGGTTTGAAAATTGGTTGGCAAGACATGGGAAGTGCTGCTCCTCAGCTAGCCAGAGCACCGTGTTCTGCACACCTCCTGGCATACATTGGCTGATGAGATAGTGGCTCTAAGGGTCCTGAACACCTGACAGCCCTGAAAGGGCTAGAAGTCTTCCTCCCTAGTTACTGAGGCAAGAAGGCCTCAGGACTCACTCCCATCTCTGTTTTAGTTGTCAATAAATTAATTTTTCCTCAGGTTGAGTCTATTTTTATCACCTGTAAAGGTAATTGGTGAATGATCTCCCTGTCATTATCTTGACGCAGGAGCATTTTTTTAAAATTTTCTCCCCTGTTCCATTGAGGCGGGAGAGAGTGGTGAGAGAGTTAAGACTTGTTCTGTGCTCCTAGAAGTCTTCTAGCTTAGAAGTCTTTGGGGCCAGAAGAGTGCTACTGCTATCCCCCTCATTCCATACAGGGGAAATCTGGTGTGAATAACATGCATCTTGCAGAGAAATTTGTCCAAGGAAAGCCACTGTTAACAATTCCAAATAGCTGCTTGTACATCTACCAGTCAGAACATTGTGGCCCCACACAAACATCTTATTGTCTATGCATTGTTTGAAGGTTTTGAATATAAGACACTTAAAGTCTGAGAGAGCAAACATTTTGCTTTAGCAGTGGAAATGCATGAAATGTTCTGAGAAGTTGTAGTTTGACTAACTATTGCTGTAATTACTGCACTTGGAAATGCCAGTCATAAATGGAAATATTCATTCCAGTACAAAAGTATCTTCAGTAATTTCCATTTAATACAATTATGTGATTAACCTATTGGTAGTCCTACTCTGGCCATGGTCTCAAGGGAAGAACAATATGTGTTGATAAATCTGCCTCAAGCTACTGGGAAGAAGTTGACTAATTGGATGACTCAACAATAGGGACTGAATGAAGCTGTCAGAAGTGGAAGATGAGCCATTTGGCCACTTAGTACTACATTCAGAATTAATCATTGCTGAATATTGCTTCTTGTGGAAAGAAAATTATGTGTGATAGCTCAAGAGAGACAAGGATTTTAAGTGTTTCTTTGTTTTGGCAGAAGAATCTCCATGTTAAGGAGGCTACAAAGGCTCCATAGCAGCTCTACAGTGAAACCAAGACAGCATATCTGAAAATACTGTTTTCCCTATTCAGACAGAGATCATTAATGATTAAAAGAAAGATTGTGATGTGAAAAAGAGCACAAATATATAAAGAAGGAAATAAGTGGAATTTGCTTCCAAATCAAAGTTTACAGTTTCCAAAAGTCTCTTTAGCATCTAACTCTGAAGATCTCATCTCTATTTATGTAAGCAATTTATTTTGAAGTTTCTAAATAATGTAATGTTGTGCTTTTGTGTATGCCCATGGCACTTCTAGTCTTGGCCAGATAGAAAGGCTATCTGTGTCTTGCATCCAGATCTAACCATGACCTCGAAACTAGAACACTGCCCTTCTCTGAGCATATTTAGCATGTGCTGACATGATCAAATTTAGCACAAAATGCATCAAGCATTATTACTTCTCTTTAATAGAACAGGAGGAGGAGCTGATGATGCCTCTCTTCTTTTAAATAACAGCTAAGAAACCAAGCAGTTTCTCTGGGTTAATTTCCCTGCCCTGACTGAAGAAGGTGAAATGTAAATCTCTTATTCCAGAGCGTGTCTTGGTACTGTGCTGTGGCCTGAGACAGGAAGGTCTTAGCTATTGTCACCCCTCACATTCTACTGCTCAGAAATAACTCTGAATGTATCACTGCAAAGAAAGGCAGAGCATGTGGAAAGGAACATATTTTACAGGATTAAGACACACCTCTAGAAGGCAATGTTGAGCTCTGGTCCTTGCTGCGAGGGGGTCCTGAGATTCATTGTAGAGGAAACAGTTGCTGGGAATACTATGTAGTAGCTTGGACTTTCCTGTAAGGCACAGAATAATCAGAAGGAGATTTATCTTGGATTTTACCCTCGTTCACTGGCTTCTCTAACTTCTTACTGTGTTTAGGGCTCTGTACTGGGACCAGGTAAACTTTTGTTTACCCCTCACTTGAAATCCTCTTCATATTGTGAATTTTTATTTTTCTTAAAAAAAAAAAGCAAACGACTTCTCTGTCTGGAAGAGAGTTTATAATCATCACTTGCTTAATCATTTTGACTTCACTGGAATAATGTTAAGACCTTATCTGATGCAAATTATGCAGCAACTGCTATTTATTGTGTTAGATGTGCATCTCAAGTATGAGGTCTTGAGTTAGTCACGTTTCCTCAAGAAGATAGTTGCCTACTACTGTGTTATTCCCCATATGTCGTGAAAGTAGGAAAACAGCAGTTGCTTGCATGTTCAGCTTAGAGTATTAGGTTTTACCAGCCTCGCCCATTCATTTTGCTGCACATGTTGATTTCTAAGATTCCTAAGGGGTAAACGAAGTGGAGCTGCTTCACAGGAATGTCACTGTTAGGAACTTTGCCATAATTTGCTGTTTGTCACAGGTTAATCTGGAAGCACAATGTCAGGAAGAGGTGAATCTTTGCTGAGAGAGGATTTTCCTAGTAAGAAGAGATGACTTAGATCTTTTGCAGTTCTTTCCTTTCTTCTCTGTGTTTGGAAAGTGTTTTCGACTCTCTAACAGGGATTTCTTTTCAATTCCTCACTGCTTCTCTCGAAGAAAAAGCAACACTTGCAAGATCTTAAGATTTTTTTTTCCCCCCGTCTTTAAATTAAATAAAAATGAGGTTCAGAGCTCAAGTGGCAACTTACCTCATGGACTGTTCCCATTTAATAGTGCTGCATTAAAGTTGCTTCTGAACTGGGTAGTGTTTTCTGGATATACACCAAAATGCCAGGCATTAAAGGTCCTCAGAAAGAAATCTCACAAAGTTGGTTAAGCTCAATGAGACAGTGCAACTGTGAATAAAAATGTTTCTGTAAATGGGAGTTAATTATTCTGTTTACTTTAGCTAATCTTTTAGCACACTTATAAATGCATTCAGCTACCACAAGGCAAATAGAAGGACACTGAATATTCTATGAAGAAATTTTGAAGAGAATATGCTGGTTTTTTCTTGACTCTCAGCTTGATATCTGTGGTACCTTCTGATTTTTCTCAGGGGAAAAACTGTTGCTAAGTCACCTTGTTCATAAACCAAGAGTAGCTGCAGACCAGTAAGGCAGAATATTACAGTTTCCATATTAGTCCCAATATGAAAGCCGTGTAATCTTTCATTCTGCTCTCCACTGAATCATCTATATTAATTGTTGAGATACTGTTATAATGGAATATTATAGCATAAGTCATTTCCTAGCACTTTCTGATCATGCATAATTGCAGTTCAGTTGAAAAACTCCTGTTGACATCAGTGTTGCAGGATCAAATTTACTGGTTGATCCCATGATGTTAAAAATAAATGTCAGGATGAAATTAACCCTTTTCCCCCTCCAAACCTTGTAAGGCAGCTACTAATTATCGAGAGACATTTTCAGTAATTATTTTTTACTTAGTTTTATTGATGAAATGAAAGAAATAAAACCCCTCCAAACAAAACAAAATTACAAAGAAACAAGAAACTGGGACAAGAAACAAGACTTGGGACTGTGGTTGGATGTGAAGGTCTGTTTCTCCTTTGTTGAAACTCCTTCTTCCCCCAGCTGAGTTGATCTTCCAGTATCTGAAGGGGGCCTACAGGAAGGATGGAGAGGGACTTTTCACAAGGGTGTGTAGTGATAGAGCAAGGGGGAATAGCTGTAAACTGAAAGAGGGCAGATTTAGATTAGGTATTAGGAACAAATTCTTCACCATGAGTGTGGTGAAACACTGGAACAGGTTGCCCAGAGAAGCTGTGGATGCCCCCTCCCTGGAATTGTTCAAGGCCAGGTTGGATGGAACTCTGAGCAGCCTGGTCTAGTGGAAGATGTCCCTGCTGATGGCAGGGCGGTTGGAACCAGATAATCTTTAAGGTCCTTTCCAACCCTTACCGTTCTAAGAAAAGAATATAGATTTTAGTAGTTATGTAGTTAATCAGTGTAGGATTGTATATTCTTTCAGTGCTGGTGGCTATGCTTTCTTCATGGTTGTGTTTTTAATGAACTCAGCTCCCCTTTAAGCAATTAAACTGAAGGACCAGGTTCCGAGGGCTCTTTTTATTCCAATGCATGCACCAAGAACATCTTGGATAGAGACTGCTTTCAATTTTGAATTTCTGTGCACTTTGTTTAGTATCTTCTGTCTCCTCAATTACCAGTTCAACTGTACAACAGGGTGTTTTGGGGGGCTTCACAATAGTGTACTGCAGTTCAAAGCTGTATGTTGTATAAGGGTTGAATTCTGTCTGTTGTAGTTGGAGGAGAAAGTTAGTTCTCTTACACAAGATAAGTGCTTGTGCAAAGCAAATTCTCTTTAACATGTTTTGTAAATGTGGCGCAAGTAGAATTTGGCTGGAAGCATTTCTTGATATATATTTTTTTTTGTATTTTTAAAGCGATATTACAAAAGAAACAGAAGAAAGCCATGCTGGCTTTATAGCCGGGCTCTATTGAATTGACTACAGATGAAAATAATAGGTCTTTAGGGTAACTTCTGTGAGAACACATATAAAACATTTATGGAATTTTATGGCTGTGACAAGGATATATGTTTTTAAAACTGCAAGAGTAATACAGATATATGTCACTACGTATGCATTAGACTGGATGAGAACAATAAAATTTTGTGAAAAGAGTTGCATGAGGGAAGAAAGAAGGGGTTACTAACTGTGATAGGTCTACCATAGCCTTTTGGGGAGAATGGGGGAAGGAGAACGAGTGACCTTAGGGGTTAGAATTGCATGCTGCAGAGCTGACACCTTCAGTACTCTTGGTTGTATCAGAGGCCTGCAGAAATTCAATGGCCTTGGACATTTTACGACTTCTAGCTAAGTCAGAAACGGACCTAACACAGTTGTTCTCAATCTTAAAGACTTTTATGAACCATATGTCAGGACTGTTATCTACAGAAACTGCTACACTTTGAAATAATTAGGTACTGCTGCAAGTTGCAAAAATTTTGTTTTATGTTTGTAATTTCCCTTTCAGAGTACTTGAACACTTTTTTTCCTAAGGTTTTCTCTGAAGCATGGAAGGCACAGGTCAAATCATGGATTAGAAAAACTCTTGCTTTATATGGATACTTTTTGCTTTAAGTGATGGTATGTCTCAGAGCAGTAACTGAACAAATGCAAGAAATAATACTCAGTAAGAAGGTTCTGAAGATAATTTCAGAAGAAATGAAACCTCCCTCAAGAAATTGAAATAAAACTGTGTGAAAGGGGGAGAGATTTATATAGGGTGTTGACAGCTATATGTCTTCGAGTGGTGATGTTCTTTTGTTGCCATTTTAGCTTCTGTTATTTCACTGATACTGTGGAGCTGAACACAGCTCAGACTTGCAATGTTGGTTTATAGAAGAAATCTTTGTTCGTGCAGATTCTTGGGCTCATGTAAAATAATGTTTTAATTCAACAATAGATGTTTATAAATCTTTTGTTACCAGTCTCCTTTCTTTCAAGTCGATACCATTACACTTACAGAAAATAGTAGTTGGAATGAGATTTAGCTTGCAATTTTTTTTTTTTTTGTGTTGCTAAGCATTGGGATCTGCTAGCAAGTGCTTTTTAAGTCTGTGGGCTATTGCAGATCTTACTGAAAAATACTAATTGTCTCCATTAATATTTAAATTAGAGAGCAATTAAGGGCCCTGCTTCTTAGTAATTGTTAAAAGAATAAAAGTTATTGCTCAAAGAACAGATAGGTTACATTGCCAGGTTTTTGTTCATTACGTAAGAAATTTCCTTTAAGACATACTGCAAATGCAAGGGCTGTGCTCTTGACTGCGTTGCAAATGCAGCAAAAGCAATCGCTGGAGGCATGCAATTACTAGAAGAAAGTAAAAGAAGAAGCTCGTTTGGAGTTTAAAATTTAGCTGAAAAGGTAGTTCTGGAAACCGAACAAACAGGAACAGTCCCTTTTTTGTTCAGGAAAACAGGGTTGGTTTATATTCCCCATAAACAGGATTACAGTGACTCAGTGCCTCACTCAATACATTCTAACTTTATTTTCTTGTCTTGAGGTGAATTCCATACTAGCCCAGTAGCAGGGGCTTGAAGTTATGCGTTTAAATATATATTTTTTCACTTTCATTGTACCTTAGTAGTTTTATTTACTAGAAGAAAACCTTGTGTTTGTGATATACCTCATGTGAGCAAATTTTCCATGATGGAATCCATAGACAATAAGATATATAATTCTGAACTCATCTCTTTCTGTTTTCTTCCATTGTTTTGCTTGTCTAATCTGTCCTTCCCCAGTTATTGGAGCTCTGTTCTTTACAAGTCAAATAACTGACACAGATCACTTGATCACCTTTCTTTGTGTTCACAGAAGTAAAATTTAAGAGGAATGAAATGGGGATGTTGTGCTTCTAGACTGGGAAAGAAACTCTGACAACATGCATGTTACAAAAAATCTGAATCTGTGCTGGAGCAGCAGCTACGATATGTCGCTCCACCAGTGTGCTACTATCTTTCAGACACAGATATTGGGACAGACTGGCCTAGCAGTGCTCATAGCTTTGAGGAAGAAGTGTTATTTTGCTCTAAAGTTGCAGTTTTATTGGGTGAATATCATCAGCCTAAACAACTAAGAATTTTTTGATTGATCTAAGTGCAAAATTTCCAGTGCCAAAAGCAGAGAAGAAATAATTGGTCACAATAATTTCACTTTCGAGGACTGTCATTAGGAAGGATCCACAGTATGAAGATTAGTGTGGGTAGACTGGACAAGAGGACATGTGAGCAAATGCTGAATATACTTTGACTCAAAGAGGTTCAAGATCTGGGGATTCTTGGAGATACAGAAGTAAACTTAACTAATGTTCTCCCTAGAACTGAACTAAAATACGGCATTTACTATTGTTAGATTTGGGATACAGTTTGAAGTCTAGATCTTTGAAGCTTGTGCTCTTTAACATTACACCTAGTTGTTTTCCTCATCCACCTCCAAAATTCTCTGCGAATACAAAAAACCTTCCCATTTCCACACCAGTTATGTAAAAACCAGTGAAGCAGTTGAGTGGAACCAAAGAGAAGCCTGGTAGCAGGGATTGCATCCACAACACAATGCAGTGTGTTATTTTCACATATATATCCTATACCCATTATACAACTGCATACTCTGTCCACTTTGGGAATCAGATACTATCCTGGCAGAATCAATGATATTTTAATCACTTAAGCATGAGAGATAGTAAATTAGTTGAAACCTATATACATCTGCTCCCTGGATTTATTTTTGTTGCTGAACCATTGATTGGCTTTATTCCCGCCCTTTCAGAGATGGTAACAGATAGGTGATAAATTGCTACTGATTTCCTGTGTTCTGTTACTCAGATTGTTTCCCGTAATAGAAATAACTCATTTTGAAATTGCTAAATTTAATTCTTTTTTCTTTAAATTGTCAATGTTAAGGTGGGTGGCGGAAGCTAAATACCACAAATCTAAGGAATATAATACTACTCTATTCTGTTCTCTAGTAGAGGTAAGGAAAATATAGGTAAGGAAAAATGATAAAAGGATGAGCCTAGCAATGTAGTCACCTAGCTATGTATTGTTTTCAGTAATCAGGCATTGTTTGAACATGACTGATGTAATCCAAAACTTCTTTTAGTCTGAAATCCAAGCTCTGGTACTTCTACTCCTTTACTTTGAGTGGACAGGACTTACACTCTGCTTTTCCTCTAACATGGCCAAGATTTAATGCAGCAAATCATCTTTTTTTTACTACCACCAGCTGGAACTTTAATTTTCAGTACTGAAGTCCTGAAATGTATCTATTAAAGGTTTGAAAGTGATTTTTTTTATCTAAAAAAATATTTAGTACAAAGAAGGGAGTCTTGCAATGCAGAGTCTTGGTCTTATAATGAACCCTATATGAACGGATGCTTATGGCCATACGGAGACACACCACAACATAGGTGTCAAGGTTAGATACAGTGTCGCTGTTATAAATGAAACGGGGAACTAAGGCAGAGTTGTACGTCATGAATTCAATTTAATTAGCGTAACATATCTTGAAGGAACTTGTCTGCAGGCTGCGTAATGAGAATAAGCAGCGAAGCAAACAACAAAAGATCAAGTTTAATATTTTACATCCTGACTTCTTTGCTTATTCTCCTCATATGCACGTTTGAAAGTTGTTTCCAAGTCTCCTGGTTTTGGCTGGGACAGAGTTAATGTACCTCCATGTAGATGCTGAGTTTTGGATTTAGTACAAAAAGAATGTTGATGACACTGATGTTTTCAGTTGTTGCTATAAATCAAGGACTTTTTCCAGTTTCTCATATTCAGCTAATCAGCAGGTGTGCAGGAGCTGGGACAGAATGTACCTGGACAGGTGTCCCAAGCTGGCCAATGGAAATATTCCTTAACGTAGATGTCATGCTCAGTTAGTGAACGGGTTTGACCAGGGGGAGGAAGATATTGGGCTTTTCAGTTTTCTGGGAGTTCAAATTTTCTGGGAGTTTGGGCTTTTTGGGGGAATTTTATGAAATTTATGACTGGGGGGATTGGTTATCTCTGCTCAGGAACTGGCTGCGGATTGGTAGTTTGGTGATGAGAAAAATTGTATTGTATAGCTTGTTTTGCGTATTCATTACTGTTATTGTTATTATTATCATTACTATTATTAGTATTATTAGTCTTAGTATTTCCTTTGTTGCCTTACTAAAATGTTTTTATCTCAACCCATGAGTTTTCCCTTTTGTCCATTTCTCATCCCCATCCTGCTGGGGAGGGAAGGGGAGGGTTGAGCGAGTGGCTGTCTAGTGTTTATTTGCCAGCTGCCAATAGTTTAAACTATGACACAAAGGAAGCAAGTCACATTCTAATCAATGAAACCTTTATATTGCCCTTTGTAGGAAGAAGTTTGGCCCACTACAGCCTGTAACTGTTAGTATCCATCCTGCCCAACTAAATACTTCATTCCACGCTTGAAATTAAGAGAAAAACATACTGTTTGAGCACCCTTCCTTTTTAATGTCTTGGATTATGTCAAAATTGATACTCCTTAAAGTCCCTTAATGACAAATTGAATATAATTAAAATAAGGTAGCTGCTCCTCAAATCAACAGGTTTATTAAAATTCCAATTACTATGGCTTTTTTTTTTTTTACAGTGTCTGTACTTCAGTGTTTTCTTCCCCTGTGGAACAAGAACACTTGCTTTGTGGATATTCTAACACTAACCAAAATGTGCGTTAATGTAATTAAAGAACGTAACAAAGCTGAAAGAATTCAATTCATTTTTTCTGCTGAAAGAAGAGTGCTTATTTTCCTGTGAATTGTGGCTTCTCATGATTCACATGTAGCCAATGCGAAAGGATGATGGTAGGTTCTCTTTTTCTGAAATACCAGAGACATGATGCTGCTTTTACAGTTTATCAAAATTAAATTTAATGAAAATAAATAAAGTAACAGTGCAAAAAAATTAACATTAGTGATGAAGCTCACCATGTTCTCTGAAAAATCCTTTTCTAAAAAAGATAAAACAGAAGCATAACATTTGGGCTATTGACTAACATTTGCAAAGGCTTAGATTTATTTGCCAGTCCTTACCCAAGACTTTCAAGCAAGTCTGAAATGTCACAACAATTATATCATGTTTAGGAAAGGCGACTTTTCACTATGACATTAGGATAGTGAAGTATTACAAAATTAACTCTTTTCCAAAAAAGTTAAAGAAGAAACATTGGCAATTAGACTAATGCAGAATTAGTTTTGGATGAGTCTTTGGTGTTTTGAGTAATAAAATAGGCATGTTTATGGATTAATTGAGATCTTAAGAATTTTATCTGAAAAAAGCTGTTTTCTGGGAGAACTAAGTTCCTTAACTGGGAAAAAACCTTCAACCACATAATGAACTGTATTCTGCTTTTTTTTCCACTTTCTTGAAGTGGAAATGTTAGGATACAGATGGCATTTCAGAACTAGACTTTTCAATAGCATCAGCTGTTTGTATCCCTGACTGTAATACCCTGTGTTCTTCCATAAAATAATATTTATTACACTTTCTTGGTTATTGCCAACAACTCACTGAACGTTTGAGAAATCAGATTCTATTAATAGTCTGTTTTGGTTTCGGCTGCCGCCGGCAACAAAAGTGCCACGCGGCTGCCCCTCCCCCCGCCGGCGTGCGGAGGAGAATGAAAAGAAAGAGGCAGAAACTGGTGGGTCGGGATAAGGACAGTTTAACAGAACAGCAAACAGAGGGAAACAGGAACAACAACGATACAGATAAGGAGAA
>Ga0065711_1027820_pt1 | contig 45744 bp, 29 predicted proteins | sample Hoacrofraction12_FD_59098 | JGI IMG/M metagenome (GOLD analysis project Ga0065711, IMG submission 59098) | Hoatzin crop microbial communities from Cojedes, Venezuela - Epithelial fraction 12 v2 (version 2) | ecosystem: Host-associated > Birds > Digestive system > Esophagus > Crop | place... | reverse complement strand
CCTGCCTAGACACAGTCCTGTGCAGCCTGCTGTAGGTGACCCTGCTTCGGCAGGGGGGTTGGACTAGATGACCCACAGAGGTCCCTTCCAAGCCCTACCATTCTGTGATTCTATAACTCTCCATACACTTCTGATCCCCTCAGGTGAATTTCCGAGGAACAGCACAGAAGCTGATCAGAATCCGAAATCCCTGGGGAGAAGTGGAGTGGACTGGGAAATGGAATGACAAGTGAGTTGATGTCTCATGCATTGCCAGTAGGCTTTTACTGCAGGGGTACAATCAGGTTTTTGCTGCCGTCTGTCTGCTCCCTACCTCAAATTCCTCTGTTACATCTGGATGTGATGTTTCCTCTGAGCTGTTTAAAAGAAGCATCCCACCACTGTCATCTCCCATGCATCACAGGATGCGGTGCCCTCCGTACAAACACCTGCCTTCATGTAAGATGCAGTCATTTTGTTGGTGGTTCCTACGAGCCTCTCTGTAGTTTCTGCTTCTTTAACGACTCGGGTTCAGTGGTGAGCTATTGAGAAGTTTCTTTCTAAAAAGGGCTTTAAAAATCCATTTCTGTTGTTAGCAATGAAAGTTGGAGTTTACTTCTGTGGCTGGGCAGTATTTGTTCTGCGTGTTCCTTTTTCTAAAATAAAGCTCTGTCTCAGTCAAGGCATTAGCACTTTCTGCATATAAAACTTCCTGATCCTTACCTTGCATATGTAAGAAATGGAGTATCGAATAACCCAGGTCTCTGTATTTTAATTCTGCTGTGGTTTGAGAGCCCTGGAGCTGCTGTCAGCTAGATGTTGTGGAGTGTTGCAGTCACGTGGAGCTGTAACAAAATTAAATCGTTGTGCCAGACCAGCTGCATTAGGATTTAACCTTTACTGTACCCTATAGTTGATGTGGGATTGTCTTTCAGTTGCCCAAACTGGAGTGGCGTTGACCCTGAGGTGCGGGAGCGGCTGACCAGGAGACATGAAGATGGGGAGTTTTGGTAAGTACCGCTGGGTTTCCATTCGGGCAGAAGGGAATGTCTTCTCCTCTGCTTTTCTTCACACAAAGTAACCTCTCCCAGTACACTCCTCAAGACGAGTGAGGAAATTCACCCTAAATCCCAGTGCTAAATCGCAGTGGGAGAGGGAGGATAGACAAGATGCTTGTCCACCCCAAGGAGACATTGCCTGTGGCATTGCCTCCCACAGGATGGCGTTCAATGACTTCTTGAGACATTACTCCCGCCTGGAGATCTGCAACCTGACACCGGACACCCTGGCAAGTGACAAGTACAAGAAGTGGAGCCTGCTGAAGCTGGATGGGAACTGGAGGCGAGGAGCCACTGCAGGGGGCTGCAGGAATTACCCAAGTAAGAGCATGCAGTCACCACCCTGATGGAGAAACCCTTTATACTCGTCCACTTGTACTTTCTCTGGGAGCTTCTTCTGGGAGCTGGTTTGGGGTGGCCTGTAGAGGAGGAGGATGTACCTGGGATATCGGGGACTGAGCCCCCAAAAGTGCAAGGGTTTGTGAAATGGGGCTCCCTGGTAAGGATCTAGTTGTGGTTGTAGAGGCTGGGGTGGGAGTGTTAGATTTCCTTCTCACAAGTGGTTTTGGAAATCGGTCTCGCATCTGTCCTAGCTGACATGTATATATCGGCACGGGTGCTTTTAGCCTCTGAGCAGTTTGCATAAATCCACTTCCCAGACACTTTCTGGACAAATCCACAGTATTTAATCAAGCTGGAGGAAGAAGATGAGGATCCTGATGATCCTGAGAGGGGCTGTACTTTCCTCATTGGCCTGATTCAGAAGCACCGGCGAAAGCAGAGGAAGATGGGAGAGGACATGCACACCATCGGCTTTGCGATTTATGAGGCAAGTAAGGCAGTACAGGTGCATGAGAGGAAAAGGAAAACTTGCCCTATAAATGAGGTAGTGCAGTTCTCAGACTGGGCTTTCAAGCAAAACTCAGCTGGGTTGAGTTGGACACCAGCTGTAGCAAGGGAAAAGTCCACTTAGATGTTTAGAAAATTATCCTTCACCAAAGCAGTGGTCAAGCACAGGGACAGGTACCCAGAGAGATGATGGAATCTGCATTCCTGGAGATACTCAAACCTAGAATGGACATGGTCCTGAGCACCCTCATCTAGCTTTGATATTGGTCTTGCTTTGAGTAGGGGGTTGGACTAGATGACCCACAGAGGCTGCTTCTCACCTATAATATTCTGTGTTTCTAAAAGGAGGAACAGAAAAAAGTACTTAAAAAACAAAAGTGCAGAAATCCAGTCTGACCTTCACTTGTCAGGCTGTAGTGAAAAGCAGCAGAATGAGAGCAGCCGTGGCAAGGACGTGATGCTAGCTGGGACACCTGCGCTAGCTTGCAGGTTGTGAACCCAGCAGCAGAACCAGCCAAAACACCTGTAAAACTCGTTCTGCTGAATAAAGGCTCAGAGCTGTGCCTGTGGTAGCTCTGTAAGCAGAACATTTCGTTCAGAGCTGCAAAGCAATGGTGGTTAACTGGCAGTGAAAACAGGACTAATGATCTTGCCTATGGGTTTCTCTGTAACCCTAGGCATTACGTGCGGCTGCTTGCTTCCTTGATGTCCCAGCTTTGGAAAAGCTTGTCAGAAATCTGGTCCCCGTAGGCAAATAAGATTTAAACCAAAGCTAGGTCCCCTCAACCCATAAAGAAACAAAACTGCATTATCGTCTTGCTCAGCCTCTGCCTCCTCTCCTGATGATGGAGAGTTCGGGGGGGGTAAAGAGAAGGTGGGAAGAAATAATAGAGAAACTGAGTCTGCAAAAAATATCCCAGCAGGCCACGAGGTTGAGGGTCAGCAGGAAACCACGGCCAGCCTGGCTGTGTCTGTGCCGGGCTGTTCCCATGCTGCCCGGGGTGACCCTCGCCCGTCTGCGGGACGGCACTGGGAGCAGAGCCAGCACTCAGCACTGGGCTCACCGCTCACCTTCCCCCTTCAGCTGACTCTTTTTCTTTTTTCCAAGAGTGTGGATGTACCCGCTAACCAGCGGTGAAAAGAATTAGTCCTGGAGCTGCCATTCAACAAGCAAATAACTCTCTCATTTTCTCCTTGCAGGTGCCCCCAGAGGTATGTTGCATGCATTGGTGGTCAAAGTGCAGAGCTGGGGCTGACTGGCTTGTGGGAAGAAACGGTTCAGAGGATCCTCCTTCACTGCAGGACAGTATTGACTGTGCAGAGGCTAAAGTTAGAGGCCATTTATTCTGGAAGGGGCCTTCAGCCCATGTTGCATTTCCAGAGCATCATGGGTTGGGATAAGAGCTCTCTGTGCTGCAGAAACTCACCAAAGCTGCTCTTCCGTGGGTGTTCTCCCAGGCCAGACCCACACCTGCTCCCCCAGAGCGCAGCTGCTTTTCTCAGGTTTGCACAGAGTTCATGTTTGACACACAACGAATATTCCAAGAAGGTGTTTCTTTTCATTTCCCTAAGCACCATCTTTACTGGTGTCTCTGTGTTTCTACCTGCAGGTAGCTAATAAGGTGCCCCGGGGATCAGAGAGGGGTGGCAACGCAGTGGGATGCCTGTGCAATAGGAGGCAGGGCTGCAGGTGCCTCGGAGCTGCTGCTCCTGCGAGGCGTGAGTGAGGTTGACCAAAATGCCCTGGTAACCTCATTACATGGCCTGCTGTACCTGTGAGGGCGCATACGAAGCACTGGGGCTATGGAGGCTACGCTCAGACCAGCTACTGCTGTGTAAAATGTGGTTTCATCGGGAAGGAAATGGTGCTGCCAGTTAATTAAATTTCTTGTGTACCTGACACTACTGTGTCAGCCACTCAGCTCTCACCCTTGTGGTCCAAAAACCTGATTTCCATAAAAAAGATATTCTAGCTACAGTCCCATGATTTTTCTTTCCCCCCAGAGGTAGAATTTTATCTCCCACCATGGACGCAGGTCTGACAGGTTTTATGTTCTGAAAAATCCAGGAGGACTGGAAGGGGGAGGTGTCTGAACCGTGCACATTCCTGATGTTTGCTTCTAGATCCGAGCTAGCCCACCTGTAAAACCCTGCACGGAAGAGTTTGTTCTGGGAGATGTTACACTCCAAATATGCTTTTAAAATGCGTAATGTGTATTTTATTCTTGGAGGCCTCCGTACGCGGGCTCTCTGCCGTAAGGCAGCCTGACCTCGGAGGCAGAGCTGAGCTGTGGTCCCCCGGTGGCACCAGCTCTGGGGACCAGAGGGACGCGGGTCATAAGCCAGCTCGCTTTAAAGAAAAACAGTTGGTGGAAGAGTCTGCCAGATGTCTTCACACACCGTTCATCATCTGCAAAACATAAGCATGGCCTTGAATGATTTCTTGAGATGATCTGCATAATGTGTTTGCAGCTGCAGCTCAGGGGTGCTGTGGTGGGACATACCCACCCCCTTTCTCTTCTCTCTTTTGGTTTTGTTGAACAGACTTTTTGTTTTTGTTTTTTCTCCATACATAGCGAATTGTCATATCTATTATATTTTTAATTTGTAAATGCAAATACATGCAAACTGTGGGGTTTTTTTTCTCGTTCTTTGCTTTTCATAAGTTTTCTGGCCAGACGAATATTCATCTGAGCAAAAACTTTTTCCTGACCAACAAAGCAAGAGAAAGATCAAACACCTTTATCAATCTCCGAGAAGTCCTCAACCGGTTCAAGCTCCCTGCGGGAGAATATATCATCGTGCCCTCGACCTTTGAACCCAACAAGAATGGGGATTTCTGTCTGCGAGTCTTCTCTGAAAAAAACGCAGACTCCACGTATGTAGCTTTTCTGTAACCATGTAAAAGCGGTGGGGGCATGGGGGTGATCTCTGGTCCCTCTCGCGGGTGTAGAAGGATGGAGCAGCCCAGGGCCTGGGGTACGTTGGTACATCGACTTCCTACAGGGAGCAGGAAGAGGGGAGGGGGGATGCGCAGCCGCCCTCCATGGATGGGGTCATGGCAGTTCTTGTTTGTCCCCAGTTTCCCCATGTAAGACTGAGAGAAGTTTGACTAAACATAGCGGGAAGGAATGGTGGAATAATAATTATTGTTATTAATTGACAGCCGTACCTCGGCAGACATTCTTAGTTATTGGGCTGTAGGCAGCTGGGTGCCCCAGCACAGGCTGGTCTGTGGAGAGACCAAAGTCCCAAAGAGCGGCAGGCTGGGCTCTCCGCTTGGGAGGCAGCAGTGCGTGTGCTTTCGGCTGTCTGGCAACATGCAGATGGCAGCAATTCATGTCACACCTTGGAGATCAGGCTGGGAAAAAAATTCAGGATACTTGTTCAACAAAATGATACCTTTAATAAAATTAAAATGTGTTTTAATGGAACTGGCTCAAACCACACCATTAGCTGTGAAAATATTTAGACATGCCACATCTTAAAGAGCAGCTGGGCTAAGGCCTTGGGAAAGGGTGTGGGGTATTTCGTATTGCATTCACTAATTCAAACCAAGCAAAAACCTTTCTACTGTTCTGAAATCTTTTGTTGCGTGTTTCTGTAGCAGTGAGAAAACCGGGGCGTCAGTTGTGTGAAGGCACATTGAGCTTTTGATGGGCCCTTAGCAGTGCTTACGCACCATCTGTAGGTGTGATGCTCCCACAGCAGCTGGGGGACAGCGTGAAACGGTTCTCCTCCCACTCTGTCACGTCCAAATGACTTCAAGTCTCTTAGTTTTGCTGTTTTATAGGAGAAAAAGAAAAAAAAATTACTAGATGGAAGTTTGATTTGCACCCGAGAGCCTGGTCCTGTGCTGAGGTCTGTAGGCAGTGGCATGAGTGACCCAAAGGGTTATTTCTGACCCAGAATCCTGTCTGTGGCTCTGCAGGCTGTTGCACAGTTTGTAACGTGTTTTGAAACTCTTATTACTACAGCTGGCAAAATCCTGCTTTCACTGGTGGTATGCAGTGTCTGTGGCTGGTGAATCCAGTAACTTTTGAACACTTATCGTTATTCCCGTAATTTAAAGAATCTCTCTTTAACTGAAACCTGAAGGAAGGGCATCAGAAAATGACTTGTTTTGTTTTTAATGTTGATTTCTCTATCTTTCTAGGGTTATAGACGATGAAATTGAGGCAAATTTTGAAGAGGTACATCTTAAATGTTTTAAATTGAGATAATTTTGCTGTGAGTAAGTGGGGTTGGGTGCCTGTTGCCTGTGCAGGGCGGTGTTTTTCTATAGGCATTGTCAAGAGCTGTTGCCCCTTTGGAAACAGATCTTTCAATACCCAGAGCTGAACGTCCAGCAAATGTAAACATCGTAAGCAATAACGGAAACTCGTGTTGTCCCTTATCCAGAGTGGTGAGCTTGGGCTTCCCAGGTAGAGGAGATCAGGTGCTGTTTGCAGAGGTAACTGGAGCCACGGGAAATTCCCTTTGCTCTCCAGGAATCCAGGAGCACAGCCTTTTAGCCATAGGGGTGTCTTCACATGCGATGCTGTTTCTGTGAATAAGTAGCGGCTCACATATGCTTAGTCTTGCTAGAGATGTTTCACCTACTAATACATCTACCTCTCTGATTTTGTTTTTCCCCCAAAGAGAGGAACTTTTGTTTTGCTTTCTTTTCTTTAAATGAAGATAGCTTTTTTGTTTGTTTTTGCAAAAGCCATTGCAAAAGTTCTTAATTTCTGCAGTGTTTGCAACACCAGCATTTCGAGGTGTCCCTGAAAATAAAACTGATTAAAATAAAAGCACTCTCTACCTTCAACTTTGCCATTTAAATTATGTTTTACTAGGGGCAAGGAGATGCATTAAGTCCTTCTCAGGCAGAAAAGTTCCTCCTTTCCATGTTCTCTGTTTCTCTCTTCTAGACCGAGCTCAGTGAAGAAGACATCGAACCCAGCTTTAAAAAGCTTTTTGGACAGCTAGCAGGAAATGTGAGTTGTTGGTTTTGTTTTTTTTTTAAGGACTTACTGGTAGCATGAGTGAGTGGGTAAGAGAGATGCCTCCCCCAGCGTGGAGTTTAATTCCAGTGCTGAGTCAGATCTCGAGCATGTGCATAATTTCGCATGCAAAAATCTGTATGGTTACCAGTCTGCTTACACAATGGATTTGTGAGGGCTCCTGGCAAAACATCTCTGCTCTGTTTGAACTGCAGGCTCAGCTTTTACCTCTACAGGTCTCCAATTCTGTCCTTCAGGCAGAGCTTTTGGTGCAGGCACATGGGTTCCTCCGGTGTATGATGAGGACTGGGCTGTGCCTTCTCCCCAGGCTGCTCTCACCTGCCCGAGGGGTCGGGCAGACCCCACAGCCCAGTGTGCTAATGCCGGGGCGTCGATGCTGCTCCTGGAATGGCTGGTGGGGACACCAGCCAAGCTTACCGCTTGCGTTTTCCACCCAAGGGAAACTTGAACTCCAAGGGATGTTTGAACTTGGCCAACTTGCCCAAAGGAGTCTGCTTATGAGATGGTGCCTGCAGCTCACAGAGAAAAACTTGTTTTCCGCAGGATGCAGAGATCTCCGCCTTCGAGCTGCGCAACATCTTGAATAAAGTCATGGCTAAACGTAAGTACCTTCCTCTGGCTGTCTCTTCAGCTGGCCACCAGCAGGTTTCCAGCGTGGCCGCGAGAGCACAGAGCACACCACTGACCTGGGCAGAGTCAAACCCCTGCGTGTGCTTGGCTCTCGGTATGGCCACAGCCACGTGCCCTGTTCCTTCAGGGGGCTGCGGAAACTCTGAGGCTGTGCGCACAGGACTTTGGGAGGGCACCTATGGGTGCCTTTTGTCCCAGCATCTGCTCCTGGGAATTGACTGCCAGGAAGACAGACGGATTTGGTTAATGCTTGATAATAATCAAGAGAAGGTATTGCTGCTGCTCTGGTATTGACCCATTCAGGATTCAAACAGTAGCCCAGCCAGTGATCTGGGGTGTCCCTGAGGAGGAGGAGAAACTTTGAAAATCTGGGCTTTTTTTCTGTTAAGTGATTCAGAGCTTGGCTCTGCATTATTTTCCATTCCATTAAACAGTGCTTGAGAAATAAGTCCTTGGAGAAATAAGTAGCTCTCTAATTTCCAGAGTGAAACCTTAGCCAGGTAACCAGGACTGTGTTGTATGTCTGTGTGTACCAGCCAGTTAGAAAAGGTGTATTCCTAGTTACCAGGCTTCATGTCATATTCTTCCCTTGCATGATGCTACGTACCACTGACCTCCATAGGTCAGAACTCCATGTTGTCCACAGAAGTCCACCCTTGTCTTTGCAGGCAGACAATAAGTGCAGGAAAGCTTTATCTCTGTCTCTCGCTTCTGTAGCACACCTACAAACCAGACTAACTGGGCTGTTTGCTTGGGGAAACATCGCAGCTAGCTTTCACCCTAAGCCTCTTTGCCAGGAGATCAGAGGGCTGCTTATCAGCATCCATTTGCCTGCTTCAGTGCTGCGTCCCTCTGGTGTACGAAACAAGGACTATCTTATGACCCTTTGCCAAGAGCCTTGCAATTCTTGCTCACGTGTCCTCACACCTGAAGCTCTCCCTCGCTGGCAAGTCCTGACCCCACTGACCACACATCTAAGTGAGCACTGCCTCCCGCTCTGCTGGGTGCAAAGGAGTTGTCCGAAGTCGTAGCATACCTCAGAGAGGGTACCTAAGCAACATAAGGCAACGGTTTCCCATCCAGTGTTTGAGGGAACTGTAGGGTTATCTGTACGCAGGTGTCCTGACTACAGCTCTACACCACATCCTCCACAGTCTGCATTATGCTAGGTACTTGTCAGATGCCAAAGGCTTCAGATGATATTAGTAATTCCCAGAGCAGGAGGCAGGCATCCCCTGCTGCCCACTGCACTCCTCTGGCCCAGACTCTGGCAGCGGTACGGCTGGACACCTACTCCCAGGAAGGGATTTGAAGTAGGCAGCGGACTGCCATCAAGTAACTAACAGGTGTAGATCACAAACAATGTAGAGCACTAAGCAAATGTTATGTAGAAGCAGAAAACCACACCAAAATGAAAAAGTCATCTTGAAGTTGCAAAGGAAGCCACCAATGACACAAAAGCAAATAAGGGCTGAGGTGCATACACTGGTTACAGAGCTCCCAAGCGATTTAGGAAGGTGCTGTGGTACTGCATGCAATGATAATTCTGTCTTTTGCTCTTTCGTTACAGGCCAAGATATTAAATCTGATGGCTTTAGTATTGAGACGTGCAAAATAATGGTTGATTTGTTAGATGTATCCTTTAAGGCTGTTCCTACATGATATTATTCGGCCTGTGCTGGAGTAGGTGAGCTGCCGCCTTTGCAGTGGCGGGTCCATGCTGATGTACTAGTGACTCCTGAGGTGGAGAAGCTGATTTTACTCTGGTTCCCCTGAATAAATGGTAGCCATTGCTGCTGACCGTGGCACGTGCGTTCTCCCAGGCAGCGGGGAAGACTCCCAGGCCGTGGGGAAAATCCATTTTCAGACAGGACGATCTGCTTTGAAGTCTTCCCAGCTGTTGCATGTTCTGGTTTAGCTGGGGACACAGTGATGTTTGTGCTGGGAAAAGACACCTGGCTCTTAGCATGGTGTGGATAGCCTTGGCTGTAGAGTTTGAACACTGCACTTCACTGCTTTGTTGCCTGGTTGGAGTTGGTAAGGGCATCGTAAAGCCATGAGGACTTAGCAAATAGAAAATGAGGGAAACAAACACAGGAGCCAGGCAGTATGCTGGCCTTAAGGAGCTTCTACTCCTAAAAATAAGGGCAAAGGCGTAGGATGAAGGATTCAAGTCTAAGAATAATTGTGTTCAGCTTCTTTGAGCAGTGGGAGTTGAATTGCATAGTCAGAAAAAGGGAAATTACCAAAACAGAATAATGCTGTGCTGTAATTTGGTGTAAAATATGGCAGTCCACAGGGACTCCTTAGTGGGTTTTGGGAGCAAAGCAATGATCAGGTTCTTTTGTTAGCTGTTTGTGCAACAACTTCAGTTCTCCAAATAGCAGGCTTGGTTGTGGCTTTTCCTGTTTATAATCCAGACTTAGGACTCGTGCTCCTCTAACTGCAGGTGTTGAACCAACGATGCAGAACAAAATGGCATCGTCGTGGCTGTTTGGTGCATGCATTGAAAAGATAGAGAGCTGCCAAAGGAGGAGCAGAAAGAACTTGTGAACCGATCACGGTTTAAATGAATCGGTCACCTTACTGATTTAGAACGACAAGAAATCTTGGACAACAGTTACGTCTTCAACAGGATGAGTCCTTTAGAGAGGACTTGCATCCTTTTCTTAATCGCAGTTTTATTTTTAAATATTAAGTAAGTAAACCCAGTGCATGGAGGGGAAAACTCTTTTCCTTCCCTCCAAAGAGATTACCTTAACTCAAAGAAGAACGACGGGAGCGGTAAGCTGGGACTGAAGGAATTCCACACCCTCTGGACAAAGATTCAGAAATACCAGGTAAGACGCAGCCTTTTTGGGTGCACGTGCGACCAGCTGTAGAGGTGGCTGTAGCCTGATTTGCCTTGTACGGTGTATACAGTCACACACTGCCCACAGCAGGGACTCTCGCTTCAGCTCACGATGCGTTCGTGTCCTCAGTCCCTCAGGACCCAGAGGGATTTTTGCTTTATCTCACCCCCAAATCCGTAAAGCCTTCCCACCTGACAGCGTGAGTTTGGCGTCAGCCTTGCAGCTTTGGTAGTGATTGTGCCATTTTGCACAGACGTTCAACGAATTCTCCGGAGTCCTTATCCACTCTGGCTGCTGCATTAAAAAGACTTACTTTCCAGAGCCGCTTTTAGACGACCTCGGGGATAAGCACCTAGGCCTTCAGACCGACGTCGCAAACGCTCCTAGGCCACGCGCAGGCTGCATTTCAAATTGTTTGACTTCTGACGAAAGCCAAAACATGCCCTGAATTATTGAAGTTTTTGACTTTGGGTTTTGTGTTCTGCAGAAAATTTACAGGGAAATTGATGTGGATCGATCTGGTACCATGAACTCGTACGAGATGAGGAGAGCGCTGGCAACAGCAGGTATTTGTATTGGTCTGTCTCTTTTTAGGACTATATCAGCTTTAAGCTGGGTTGATAGATGATTACCAGTCTCCTGTCTATCATTTGTAAGCTGAAAACTCCTGTGTTCCTAGACCTGAAAGGCTGTTGTTAAATCTAAGTGCTCAGCCTGGGCTCTCGTTTTTGTGTAGCAGTGGCTTGCCACGCAGGCACACGAGAAGCATCTCAAAGGAGTGACAGGCCTGCAGTTATTTTCTGTAATGACCAGCTTTTGGAGAGGCACAAATAGCTGCAACCATCTGGTCCTGTAGCAGTATACCGTTGTCTTTCAGGGGGTCTCTCTGGGTACGTGTTTGGCATAAGCCTGTAAATGAGGGATGCTGTGACCCAGGGAATGCAAGTGGCCTGACCCAGGCGTGATGCTCACAAGAGGGCTAAAAGAGGGGTCAGTTTGCTATCGCAGCCACTGAAAAACGAATCTGAGTTACGACAGTGAGGCAGGTGTCCCAGAGCCCTACGATCTCACGTTAACTTACTGATCTTCTGAAGCCATCTTAACGTCAGCGTTTGGGCTCTCTGGAGCTTCCCCTCCTGTGACAGCATAAGATGAGGCAGCATTTCATTTTGTCCCAAAGTTTAGAAGCTCTTTGGAAATGAGAGAGACCCTGTTTGCCCACAGAAAGCCACTGCTTCGTCTCATGTGCCTGAGCCTGGCAACCACCTCACCACCCAGGGAAGGACCACAGGCTGGAGCAATTGGCTGTGTCCCCTGGGAAATGGGAGCCCACATGTGGCAGCACGTGTAGCAGGAACAACACGAGACCTAGTCACAGCTCGAAATCACTCCAAGTACAGAAGGGCTTGTTGGGAGTTTCTGAAAAGTAGTAAATATTTGTAAAATTGGAGAATTTAAGCAAAAGTAGAGAATTGAATTTCTGGCAGTGTATAAGGTTGAGGGGGTTTGTTGGTTGGCGGTTTTTGCATTTTTTTCTTTCTCTTGTTTTTTAAATCCTTCACATTGTATTTTTAGGGTTCAAACTGAACTGCCAGTTACATCAAATCATTGTGGCTCGTTTTGCTGATGAAGACCTCATCATTGACTTTGATAACTTTGTACGGTGTTTGATTCGGCTGGAAACCTTGTTCAGTGAGTACACAATAACTGGACAGACTCTGCTGATGTGTGTTTTCAAGTCCAGAATTCAGAAAACCTTGGTACTGGAACCAAAGCGACTTCAAAGCTGAGCTATTAATCTGGCAGTGCAGTCTGCACGCTCCTCCTAGATCTAGGAATCAGTGTTTTAGGCCACGCTGCCGAACTGGAGCCAGACAGTCTTCTGTGCAAACAACTAAATGTTGATTTAAAGCCAAAAAAATAAATCTATCTAAACAGTTATACATTGACAAATAGTGTTAATATTGCAGACTGAACAATTAAAAATGTTCAGTCTCATTTTTGTGCATGAGCATTCAATGACTTTAGAGCGGCTCTTTCTGGTTTGGGGTATAGACCATTGTCATACATTTCAGAATATGGGAATAAATTTTGATCCTGAAACACAGGGAAGGGGAATACTTTCTTATTAGTTCCTCTATTTATCCTTGTCTGTCGTCTCATTGTTACCACAGAAATGTTTAGAAAACTGGATACTGAGAAAACTGGAACAATAGAATTGAACCTCATTAATGTAAGTTCATTTAACTCTAAAACATTTGTTGTCTTCTTTTGGGGGGAGGAAGGAGTTAACAGAAGAGACTGTCCTGCTCCATTCTGACTGATTATACGCATTCACATACATGCTAGATTTGTGTAGCTTGTGTATTTATAAGCAGTCTTAAGAAAGGTTACCCTTTTTTTAAAATTTACCTACATCCCACTGTATTCTGTAACAAGCAGGCTGGGTGACTTGAATCTGATGCCACTTATCCCTTCCTGGCAGGGATTTTGGCCGATAAGTACACGGGCTTCCTCCCTGCCTTTTCTGTCAGCAACAGGGTAAAATGTAGGTGCAGTAGTGACTCATGGTATCGGCCATGTCTGCTTCTTTCTGCACCACGTGTGCCCTGGAGAAAGGACAAAGTTAGGAGAAGGCTACCCACCTACACATGTTCAACTTGTTTATTACCCGAACGTAACTTATTTTTGGACCTAAATGAGGAATATGCAAATCATCCCAAAACTCTTCTGACTTCAATGAGAGATAAATTTAAATCATTCAGGAAATGAGTACTTCTGTTAACAGCAGACTTTCCTCCTCATGCTAGAAATGGGAAGATGCATACTTGCTACAGGTATTTTTACTGAACTTAATCTTGGGCCATTTTCTGCTCTCTCTCGCATATAGTGGCTGTGCTTTACCGTCATTTAAACCACTGACATCAGCTCAAGACACATCAAAAAGAGCAAGATCAGGTGAAGATAATCAAGAAAACATACATGTAATATCCAAACATGAAAGTGCCTTAACTTATGCATGGCAAGTTTTGCACACAGTTATAAGGAGGAAAGTATTCTACTTCAACGAGAGAAGAATCTGCAACCTCATTGTTATGGGTCTGATAATCTTTATCTAATATATATCCTCTCTACAAAAGCTTTAATTTAGTGTAAGTCCTCAGAGCAAATTTTGAAAATACTGCTTTGCTAATATCTTTGTATTCAAGGTGCTTTTACATGACTTCTGGAAGAAAACTCCTTATAGCTTGACAGTCTGGTTTAATAAGTGCTTTTTGAGTGACAGCTCCATTCCATCCTGCGTATCTGAAACTAGAAAAGGGATGGTACTGCACATCTCTGAATACAGGTGTTTAGGTAAGATATGGGTCCCTTTCTGCCAAGCCCCAGTATTCTTCTTGTTAAATATTCTTCAAATAATTGAGCAGCAAGTAGATGTTTGACCCAACTGAAGGATAAGTCTTTCCATCCTTGCCATTGATGGACCTGTAAGCAGGAGGCTGTTGGCAACCAGACTCGCAGAAGAGACTGCCTATGCTCAGGTGCAATCTTGATTTCCTGCATCACTTTTCCTTTGAAATACAAGAATGTATTTAAATAAAAACAGTAGAAGTAAAGTTTGCAAGATTGTTATTCCTTCTGCAAATGAGCACATTTTTTTCTTAGACACAGATCATCACAGAGCACATGGAGAGCTTCTGTTGTCAGGAATAGAATATGCTGTCGTTTAAAGGGGAAAACAGCATTCTGGAGCTGACTAGGCACTGACAGACACTCTGGCTGTGTGTCAGTTAATGAAATGCTAGCTAGTCTGACACTTTAATGCTTGAAAAAAATAAAGGTTTCAAAGAAAGTTAGTTGGTAATATATACCCCATACCTAACCTACTAAAATCATGAGCAGAGTGCTGCTCCCAGGAGTTCTCACTAATGCTGACTTAAGTTTACCCACTTGTTAGTAGGAAGGAGGACATAATTCCTCAATTTCTTGTATTTATGGCACCTTTTCAGAAAGCACTAAGGACCCACCTAGTAGGAAAACATGAGCCTGAAGGGTGAGGCAGGGAGACACTTCATAAATATCTTTATAGAAAGATTTGACCCTTGCCATTAAATAGTGTTCGTTATAAGTGATTATTCCCAAATAGATCGCTATAATGCATAGTTCCATAGGAAAGGCGTTGTCTGGAAAATACTTGTACCAAGTGTTTTTCTTGTATGTCCCTTAGCTTTTAGGTTAACAAAGGTCATATGCAACTACCCGATTTGGCTTAATTTTAAATGCAGAAAGACTGTCTTGAAGGATGTGGGGAAGAGGGGTTCAATTTAATACAGAAAGTAGTTGAATGTGAGCATAATGTAGAACAGCAGTGTGTCTTACTGTTAACAGTTTCAGATGGTCTAATAAAAACTTGACACTAAAATACCCAGAGTTAAAGCTTAAAAGGAGACAAAAGTTTAATGGTATCACAGTCAAGTAAAAACAAGTAAGTTGTCAAGAACTAGAGAAAGTTTCTACACTTAGTTTTCAAAGTACAAAATACAATAAATAGATGATGCTCTTTGTAAAAAGAGGAATCTAAAACTACGTTGTCTGTTACAGCACATAATATTTTGAATACATGGAATTCCTAAGATGCTACAGCATTTTTAAAAGTTATTGCTTAATGGAGCAGTCACGTGGTTGTCACTGTTCAGATGCACTTCAGTTTAGCTTCTTTAATGAGTGGTCTGCTTTCAGAACTTTATTTTAATAAATTTCTCCCATTTGGAAAAAGCCTTGGGACAAATTTGGACAGAGCCAAGTTGTCTGTTTCACGATGATTCCTTCAATGGTAAATTGAAATGGTTCTTGTGTTTAATGCAGGAAAATGTGAAATTCTTTTCTGCCATGTTTGAAGAGATCAGAGTGGGTACTTGAACATAATGGCTTGCTTAGACCAAAGGCAGCCAAATTTCATTTGCTTGTAAGCATTATTTCATCTTGTAGAATGCCCTCATCCATTTGTGAATGCATCAATCCTTCATTTGTTTTCAAAGCACATTCTTCATAGCTTTCAAATTACATTGTCACTGAAATAAGTCTCATGATATTGGAACCAACACAAAACAATTTTTTTTTTTGCAAGTCATCCATTTATTCGTACTTCAGGATTCTGGCTTCCGTACTATTTCATGCCAAGCTTCTTTGTCTAGGTTTAATCCTTGGATATAGCTGAGGGTAAAACAGAAATAAGATTTCAAATTTTACTGCTTTAAAAGGTTACTTTTTTAAAAAAAAAAAAAAAAAAATGGAAAGAAAAGCCTTTCTTTGGTGCTACAATACTAACGTAACCTTGCATAGCAAAAGCATGGTTATAAAAACACCCAGAGCACTAACAAATATAAATTTAGCATTCTTAGGCAAGCTTAAAAAATACTAACCATGTCAGTACACAAGGCAGGCATTGAACAGCATGTAGTTCAGTACCTTCAAGCCTACCTAGACGGGTGGGCTAGGAAAAGCATGTGGCTTTAAGTCAAGAGATTTGTGTGTTCAGTGAACTGTAGGATTCTTCCCTGCTTTATAAATGGAAATAGAGATACTAAAAGTCCGTTTTGCTTTCTCTCTGCCAATGCCTATCAGCTTTCACTTATCTGTAGCTTTGGGCAAGCTGGAAACATCTGGCTGTATAAGGACCATGGAAGTGAAAGAGCTGTGCTTTAGTGAGTGGGTAGTGGGTGGCCAGTTAAATCCATTTAACAGCCCCGCAGTAAATCAGTAGCTGCCACCCTGGGGCCCTTGTGCTGTGTGCCGTATACACATTCTGGCTACGCACACAGAGACTGCCTCAGCTGCAGGGTGACGATGGATGGGACACAGCTCAACACAGCACACAGCAGCACCGAGACGCTTGGGAAGCTCCTGGCTCCCACTTGCAAAGGGTTTTGGGAACAACTACTGTTCTGCACAGCACAGCTACTGGCATATAAAAATGGAAGGATATACGTCATACAATTAGGAAAGATGAATCCTCCATGCTCTAAATGGCAGTGCATGTCTACATTACATCCTGGATTTTTTCAGCTAAAGTTCTCCTTAAAGATGCCCTCTTCTCTCTTCAACCAGCATCTGGTTTTCTGCTTTTTCAGAGTCAGCTGATGATTAAGAGAAGACCAATAACTTCACTCACAAGGTTTGTCTCAGCCTGCTATGATTTCAGCAGCAGCAGAGATTAAGTTAGTCAGTCACAGCAGCACAACACCTGATAGTGTTCCAAAGATTCTGTCTGGTATCAAGAAGTCAGTATTTTGACAGTATTATCTTATTTGCATTCAGTTTTAGAGCTCTCACACACCTTAGGGAGCTAGCGAGTCACTAAGAAGGGTAGAGTACTGATGCAGGTAATTTCATCCTTGGTTTTATGCAGTGCACCTAACTGCAAAAGGATAAAGCAGCTGTGATAAAAATACAGCTTAATATAAGAATATATTAAACTACCAAACATTTTCCTCTGTGCTGAACATCTTAGCCTAGATGTCAGCTGCTATATAAAGAGTCCAGTAATTGCTTTTGAGAATAGCCACAGAATACTTCGGTAGCAGGATTAGCATGGCTGAAGAGACACAAGAGTGTAACAGTTAATACTGGGCTTGGGGAGTTTTCCCCAAAGGTTCTCTTCAGGTTGTGTTGTGCTTAGAAGGATGAGTTGTGATCCCCAGGTCTAAGCTGTGTTGCCTTGTGCTTTTTATTACAGAAGCACAGACGCTCCTTGTGTTCTTACACACCTGTGCTCAGGCTGAGCACACGCTTATGAAGCCGCAGCACATGCTTAATTCACCCTGGGGCAGGAAAAAAAAAGCTGCCACTTTTGACCTTTCTGACCATAATGTGTTGGCCAGTGGCTGCACTAAATTTAGAAATGTTTATGTCTGGAGAGGGAAAAGCTGAGCAGAAGTACTATGTTAGGGAGAATTTTACAGTACATGGTGGGTGGGCCTGACCTGAAAGGGATACAGACATGAAAACTGATTTTGCGCTAAACGTAGTTGATCTGCAAAATCTAACCAGTTTAGGAGGAAGGATTATGTGCATGAAGGAGGTTCAGCCTCTTTCAAGCATCAAACATCAATCAACTAAAATTCCCAGTGGTTAATCTTTAGCATTGGCAGAACCTCTTATCTCCGGCAGCAGGGCAACTAGAGATGTAGAAAAAAGCTTAGTGGAATTTTTATATGTGTCCATCTGCTATAGTTTTCTAGCAACTCAGCCACGGGGAGAAATACGGGGACATAAAGTATCTATTATTTGTACGCAGTTATTTTTAATAAAAGAGGTAGTACAGAATGTGATGAGGAAAGGAGATGCCATTCATTTAAGGCCTTTAACATATGGTTAAATATTACTTAAAGAGCATAGGAGAAAAAAAATCTGCCTTTATTTGGCAACATGATCGCTTTTTCAACATTACAAAAAGAGATGACCGTAGATTTTCGCAATGTTTTTCTTAAAGCTCCCTGTGAAACGATCTCAGATCACAGGGTGCAATGCATGCACCCAGACAGGGAAGGACTCATGACTCATTCTTCATACAAGTGTCAGTTCTTAAGGCCCTTTGTGCCAGTGCATCACTGTCTAGAAGAGGGGAAACCCAGTCCTGTTCACTTGCTCAACAAAGCCTTATGCACACATCATGTTCAGATAAAAGTGGTTTTTTTCCTCTAAGATGATGAGACAAGGTTAGTATTAGAACCTGCTATGTATAGCAGGGTGGTGACAAATGTTGTTCTTTTATGCACCTATTAATATAATCTGTGTTAGGTATCTAAACAGAGGGTGTTAACCCACTCTGCCAAGATATTCAACTCCCCAAACGAATACAAGAAGAATATCAACTCCTTCCTCTTGACTTCTGAAATTACACCTAACCTAGATACATGAGAATAATGCTGTGTATACTTCCACATAGTGGCATTGGGTGTTTGGACTCTGCAAATATCAAGGACTCACCCCTAGCAGGTTGCGGGGAACATAGCCTTCCTTGTCATTCAGCCGTGCCCACCACCACTCAATCTCATCTTCATCTTCCCGACGCAGGATTGTCATGCAGTCTCCCTCTTTCATCGAGAGCTCATCGTCATTCTGAGCCTCATAATCCCAGAGTCCGTAAATCACTCCTTTGTTCATTATCCCCATTTTCTCCTGGACTCCTGCAACATTAAAAACAGAGCAGTTCAGTAAAAAAGTTTAAAAAAAAAGAAAAAGGGCAACAGGTGCAAAGACTCCTGTACTCTTACTGGAGAGCCATCCAGGAATAAAAGAAAAACCCCAACCTCGATTCGTATCGCACTGAGCACCTTGTTGTCACCAGCCTACTGAAAGTCAGTCCTGGAACAGGCGACACTGAAGGCAGCCCTTGCACACAGCAGACAGGTTCCTTCCTTACACGTGTTCAAAACACACAAGGTAAATGGGGACAGGAGCACCGACTGATAAAAGGTTATATATTTTTGTGCTAGTGTGCACACTTCCTACACCTAAGTGATGAGCAAGAAACACTCCTTTGTACTCTTAGTTCATCAGTAATCTCTTTCTGTCAAAGGGAGACAGCTCTACCTGCTTCTGTTGACCACCACTGTCATTCTGATGCTTGAGGTATTATTTGCCATCCGTGTCACTTTATTTCAGACCTTTAAACCAAGTTGCATCTCAGATCTATACCCGAAAGATCTGTCTGCTACCCGCCAGCCACTTTCAGTAAACTTTTATCTCACTCTTGTCTCAGCAGTTCTTAATTTCTGCCACTATTGTAATTCTTTTTAAACACTGACTTCAGAAACACAATTCTGTTAAATTGCTTCTGGACCAAGGTGTTTTGGAGTATGTGCATACACCTTGCAGATGTTATTTAGAACTTGTTCATCTTACAGCTGTAGCCAAAGATGAAATTCTATTCCTTCTGTGCACATTCCTCAGCTTCTAAGCAGCAAACTAGAAAAGGTATCTTAATCAACTATTATACAAACTTTCTCTTAGGTAATGATTCCATTTTAAAAAACTGAATCCTACTGGGGGTTTTGTTTGGTTTTGGTATTGCCAGGAGCAAAGAGTACATTGCACATCGTATCGCAAAACTTGGAAAGAGAAACGACATCTTTTGCATATTGCAACCTATTGTATAGGATTCTTACCTGCGTCTGCTGAACAAAGCATCTGCTCAAATCAAGTTTGTTATTTCTGCATACCAGCTCATCACATAAAACTAAGTTACTTCCCCTGCATGCTTAGTTCTGCTCCGAGAAACTCTTCCCTTGCTTTGCATTTAGTACAATTAAAGGTTTGGCAAAAGATGTGCTCTGCTTCTACCCATGTGGAAGGTACAACTGAGCACTGAACATCAAAGCAGACAGAAAATGGATCTGGTCTTCTAAACAAGTGTTAGAAGTCACACCAGGGTGGCAGTGCAAACATGCTCTAAGGTTTAATGCCTGTGCTGTCTCTAAGAAAGTGAAAAGTGACATAACTAAGTAGCATCGGACTTGTCATTTAATCAGTGCTAAAAGACTAGCAGTTTTATTTAAACCTGCCTGTACTTGATGATATTCAGTATTGTGCATCATTTACAACAAAAAGCGATAAGGTGAATCAGTGGATTACACCGAGGTTTCTCACCTCACAGACGAGTATAGAGAGCCAGGTTTTAATGTGATATCTGCTCTGCAAACAGACAGATACACATCCCCAAACTTCTTTCACAGCAAGAAGCAGATTTAGCCAGTGAATTAATTTCTTGCTATAACTACAAGCAATCAGAAGCAGTCTTAGCAATAGGCTTAATTCCTAATGGAACAATATGGAAATTTGATAGCTGAATAGCCAAAGTATCAAGAGATCCCTTGGTTTCAGTGGTTTCAGTCTGGAAAAACTTGCAATAAGCCAGAGCTTTACAGTCCTTTCAGGACCCATTGAACAGTATTTCATAATACCAAAAAGCCCAAACCCAACAAAAAACAAGAGTATCAAGTGAGATCACCAGATGGCGGGTCCAAAAAACCCCACAAAGAAAAAGAACGTGTTTCTTCATGCTGTATATAATAAAGCCATGGATCTCCTTCCCACAGGATCTTGTGGGCTGTTTACCCAAATTTAAAAATTAGACAAATTCCTGAAAGCAATCTCTCAAGACCTATTCAACACAAAGACACCACCCTCCTAACTCATATCAGAGTTAAAACCAGTAAGAAATATCGGACAAGTATTTTCTTTTTAATCTAGTCTTCCAATCTTCCTTAGGCATTTGCTGTTGATGACCAAAACTGGAGTCTGGATAAAAAGCAAAATGGAATTTAGCTTGGCCCACAGATTTCGACGCCAGTTAAATAGGCTCCCTCCCTTCATAGGGAAAACTGTATATTTGGCACCAAGAGATACAGTTTAAGCTCAGTGAGGATAGCTGGACAGACTGTTTCGAAATATGCTGGCTGAGCATCTTGTAGAAACTCAGATCTCGCATGTTCCACAAAAACAGAAAGGCTGTATTACAGCTTTTTACACCATATTACATTGCTATTACTCTAACCTCTTATAAATAGATGACACTCCAGCTAGCAGGCACGTAGGGGACAAGCACTACATACAAAACATACAGAAAAGTAATTTAAAACCTCATTACATAAAAAACATACGGTAAAGTAATTTAAAACCTCATTGACTAATACTCATCACACCCTGGGGGAATGCATCCTCTCCATTAGAAGATAGTTTCCCTGTAGTCTTACTAGTTGAATAAAATCTAAATTTAATCTGTGATTTCTTTTTAAATGCAAGAGATGAAAAAGGCCAGAAAAATAAAGTCAAATTCAGTGCTTACTAACCTTCATTAAGGGAGAAGCTTGGCAATATGTTTCTTGGTTCTAAAGTGCACATTAGGAAATATTCCTCATTTAACGATACCAGGCAGCAGATAGGAACTGCCTACCAAGATTCCACACCACTTCTGGGTTTATGTAAAAAAGTACTTATGTGGTAAGATTCACCTAATTGTCACCTCACTCTAACATATTTGTCAATGCACGCTTTTAACCCATTTCAAGGTTTTTAATGTAAGGGAACGTTTTGTTACTCAGATCTTCTCTGTAGGTTCAGCATTATAAAGTCAGTCTCGATGGACCTCATTTTGTGACAAGAAGCTGGCTAAACCCTCTCTCTTTCCAAGAGAAACTCAAGGCATGGGCACACAACCTAAGCATGCAACTTACCACTCCCCACACAAAAACATACCAAAGTGTGCCAGGTGAGTCCCCAGAACGCTCCAGAACTCGGTTGCCACCACCTACCATATAAGAACTGGGAGCACTGTGTGTAGCCTTCCTCCATTTCCTCGCACTTGTCTGCAGCCGTCTGCATGTCGCTGTAGGTCATGGCAAACACAGCAGCACCCGACTCCACCAGGAACTTGCACACCTGCACGTTATTGCAAGATGCTGCACAGTGTAATGGGGTCCTGCAAGCCAAGAAGAAAGAGATGACAGATTACTTTTATTTGCTCATAGCAATGCTTACAGACTCCTAGGGGCAAGCCACTTCTGCGCGTGACCTGCGGCACTCAGTACTGCATCACTGAAGGCTTCCCACCAGAAGCACTTAACCCAGGATGTCAAGAGCAATTGCTTTTCACAGATAAGAGTTACCAAGAGCTGTTTGAGCCCTAAAGCTGGGTTTCCATATGGATCTCTAGTTATACTACCTTTTTGTAATCCATTAACATTTTAAGAACATTCATTAAGGCAATAAAAATAAATCAGTACTAAAAAACCCACTCAGAAATCCTCCTGACATCATTCCTCTTAGAATCTAGATAATTGCTTCAAGACCTGACTTGGTGAGAAGCGCAGGTAATGGGGATAACTACTGAGGCTGGGGGACAGCAAGCAACTTTACTCAGTCTTGGGCCTCAGACACTTTTGTTATAGGCAGAAATAATAGTAAAATCACTGCCCCCTGCCCCTAGTCTTTTGTAAATAAGCTCCCTAGCTACATGTAAGAAGGGTTTGTAACCCATTATGAGCTACAAGCCTAGTTTGTAGGTTTTGGTTTTATGCTTTCTTTTGTTTTTAAGTTGTCCAAGTATTGGGCAAAGAACTGAGGAGAGTTTGCAGGGCTAGATACTGCCCAGACCACATGTATACTACAGGCTCTCTCACAGAGAGGACATTGGGAATTTCAGCAAATAGCTCACTATGCATAAGCCGTTTTCAGGATCTCAGAGAAACAGTGATTTCCCAACAACTGTCTCCTCTCTACTGGGCCTCAGACAGACACTTTTTTCATATAGGAAATATTAGTATAATTTGGCTATTCTCTCCTCTGCACATTCTCATATGATGCCCCACAGAGAACTGCTGTTGCTCTGCTGTGGAAAAGTCACTGCCAGCTCTACAGGAGCAAAGTGAGAGACCTTCTGAGGGACCTGCAGCAGCCCCCAGGCTGCAGCTCTCTTGTGGAGAACACCTGTAAGGTACCACTCAAAGAAAGCCTTACCATCCATCGCTATCTGCAGCGTTCACGTTCACACCAAATTGCACCAGGAACTTCACGATTTCCGTGTGTCCAGCACACACAGCGTTGTGCAGTGCAGTAATCCCTTCATCATTGGGCATGCTGGGATCTTCAACCTGTTCAGCCACAAAAGGAGCCATTCACATTTCGATGAGACTCTCTACAATAAGCACCTCTTCACGTATAAAAATTAGTTGTCTTATTCCAAAATACGATTTTGAGCCATACTTCTACAAAGGACATGAGCAACAGGCAGAAAGCTACAGCAGTCACCAGTCTCGCAAAAAGACTCACATATAAGCTTACAGCCTTTTGATAGTGAGAACCTAAAGTGGTTCAGAGGAATGGCATCCTGGTAACTTAGTAAAGACATTCATAACAAATTTCTGATGTTTGCCTATTTAACTGTGCAGCTTATTAAATTACCTGATAACATGCCAGACAGGGGATGAAACACTACACAGAAATGAGGCAAAAGTAGTCCTGCAAATTTACAGTCTTGATGCCAAATACCCAGTGTGGATTTAACACTGTTAAAATCAGCCTCCAAGTGGCCATGTCCTGTTACGACTTATCTCCTCAAGGGCAAATCTAGGCTGTGCGCTATTATTTTAGCTTCCCCAGTCCAGAAATGCTATGACTTCCCAGTTTGAACCAGGATTGCTATTCCTCCTCTTACAAGTTTGCATTTGTACCTCATAAATTATTCTCTGCACGAGGTCAAACTCCCCCTCCAAAGATGAATCCAGAAGCAATGCAAGGGGATTGAATTTCACTCTCATTCCATGCCCAATTCTCTCAGAGCCAGTTTTACGCAAGTTCGTCCTCTTCCCCTGTGAAAAGGTAACACAAGTTACAGGCATTTTTTTCCCGGGAAGGACAAGAATACAGAATTGATTATTTGGGAATGACAGCAGAAATGACCAATTAAGGCACTGTTTAATATGAAATTTAGACTATTTTCTACCAGTTCCCTGACACATTATGAATATAATAGGTTAAGCATGTTATGAAAGATCTCTGCCTTTATCTCTAGACAAGGTCACTATTCAATTCAAATACAGAAGTCACCTTGATCAAACGTATCAACAAAATAATAAAACTCTTAATCCCTGAAGATCAAGAAAAAAATGCAATTTTTTTTTTATTCCGACTACTTTAGCATTAGCTCTTAAAGCTGTTACACAAACCAAGTAGTACCTTCCGAGAAGTATACTACCTTTTAAGCACAATGTTAAGTTCCTAATGTCTTCGTCAGTTTAGCAGAGGTTAGCAGGAACACAAACAGTTACGGAAAATAGTTTTAGAAAGAATATAGAACCAAGTGTAGAAATGTTTTCAATGCTCCCAGTGATACTGGAGACCAAGTATTTCTATCGCTGAGTTTGTAGTCTTTCCTTTAGAGAATATGCACGCGTGAGCTCAGCGCTCTCCCCAGCTGGCTGTGCAGCAGCAATAAGCACTATTCATAAGGCTATGCAAATTCCTGACAGATGTCCAAGCAAAGATGAATAGAAATGACTCATATTTTGCAAGAGCAAACATGTGAAGATAAGACATAGAAGAGATTCCCAGAAAACACTCTTTCGCCTCTTGATTTATACAGAATATCAAAAAGCACAGGCTTTTTAAAGAAAGAGCCTGTCAGCACAACCTAAGTATTTAAATATGAAATCAAGAAGTTGGTTTCTTCTCATCATCGCAGAATTATTACAAAACCAACCAGAAATTAGTTCTTACAATTTAGGAAATCCTACCACTCAAGCTTCCTTGTAAAAGGGAGCAAGGACAAAGTCTTAAAAAGCATGAAAACGTGCAGTGACTATTCCGTGAAGGAATCAGAAGGCTACAAAGCACATTTAAAGCTTTTAACTCCTCTGCAATGAAGCGATGGAGGGAAAAAAAAACACTTTCATATATCAAGTTATTAAAATTCTATTTATGGTAGGTTTTAAAAGAAGCTCTTTGAGGAACTTAAAAGCAGTATTTCTGTTCTACAACACTGAGATAACACCACACCACACACACAGATACAAACTCCCAAAACAAACAAGATGTTAAAATGCTGCCTACTCTTAGCCTAAAGAGACTCCACGTTGATGCAGCTCGAGAACTGACTGATGTTAAATCAGGTTCCAAAGAAAAATTCAGAAAACATTTCAGTAGAGGAAGTGCAAGCAGTTGATGCGTACAAAGGAGTTTTTAAAGCAGAAACTGAAGTAGTCTGTTTCTCCCTGTTTTTCAAGCAAGGAACTTTCAGATAAACAAATGCAATCCAAGATTAAGATAATTAATTTTCATCTCATATCAGTGATATGTAAAATCTGTATCTGTGCCTCAAAAAAAAAAAAAAAAGAGCTTTAATTTTCCTTAAGAGGGAAGCATAGCTTAGATGTAGTAGGCAGACTTATATAACGAATGTTTTTACATCCCAGAAGAGTTTTACTATTTGTGCATCAAATTTCATTTTAAACTTTTCATTGTGTCGTTAATTCTAGAGACAACAGAGACTTTTCATTCCTGTCATTCACTCTGGAGACAAGGGCATCACACAAACAGAACAGATACCCACAGAGAGACTCCTACCCTATTGTGCGACTGTTCTCCCACATCTGGTTAAGCTCTACAATAAAACGCACAGGATTATGGCAGAGCTTGAGATGAGTTATTGACAGAGCACCAAGTTGTAGGCTAATACTTACAGGAGGCAAGGAAAACTGCCCAGTAACTTCAGGAGGCCTCATATTGAATGAGTCCTCTCCCAGACTCTCTGGTTCCCCTGATGGATAGGGAGGTGGTGGGTATGGAGGATATTCTTCCATGTATACCTCCAGCGGCAGTGAAGCTTCTAGGCTCGGTTCTTCCATTTTTGGCTGCGTGAGTTCATCACCATCTGATATTCCCTCAGGTACAGCATCCAAAGGTACGGAGGGAAGAACAGCTTCACTCTGGTCTGCTGGTGTGTTTTCCGCTTCCTCAGCAATAGCCGGTTCCGGCATAGAAGCAGCTGTTTCTTTTTCCAATTCTGCACTTAGATACGGATTTGGGATTTCTGTTGGGCTTTCAGGACTGGCAGCTGATGCCGTCTGTTTGGAGGGATGTGACGGAGCTGAGATAGTCTCCATCGCAGCCAGAGTGGTTCTCTGATACAGCAGCTTCTGAATATTGGGGCCGTTGGGTCCTTCTGGCTCAGTAATGGAGCTACGTTTCTTCAGTGGTCTCGGTGCATTAGACAACTTTTTTCGTAGCGCTTCCAAATCAGCATCACTCTGGTTGCGGTACGGATTGGATAAGAACGGCAGCAATTTGGTTGGGCTAAGGGGACGGGGTATTCGCTCTATTTCGTGATTCTCATGACCAGAGGCTGTTGTTTCCATCTCGGGCTCCGGACTGCCTGGCTTGCCTTGGAGGTTTGAGTAGACGTTCTCTGTCTGCGGCAGCTGATTCTGTACACCAGCTCCTGCCATCACAGGTTTGCCATACACTGCAGAACAGTTCAGAGAAGGGTGGGGGGAAAAAAATAAGTGTGAATATTTGACCAACAAACCTAATAAGAACACAAAACCTCATTCACCTACCTATGGCAAAGAAGCAGAATAATGTGATCAACCAAACAGAATTAGTGTGGTAACCAGGTTTACTGATTACGTTATCTTGGAAATGCAAGACAGATATTCTGCACTTTGTTAACGCTGATATACAACATGCCAGATCCACCTAAGATTCATACACTTGCATTAACCTGCTTAATTCCCCAGAGGAACAGCTTTGTACCCACAGACCAAGTGGAAAGTACATCTGCCTGAGGTTTATGAAGACAGAAGATATGCTTACTGCTTGGGAAGTGCGGTCCTCTGGTCTGTGCCCTTGTCAAAGCACTCTGCACTGCCTGCTGGAAGTTCTTCCCAGGAGTCTGCTGTTGCGTGTACATGCTATAAATTGAACTTGCAGCCACAGTTTGAGGCTTTCGAAATGGCGGGAGTGAGGTCTCTTTGGACGGCTGAGGGGTAAAAGGTCTTACAGCTGCTGCTGGGGGACTCTCCTGTTTGGATGAGGGAAGAATTTGGTCCTGGCCAGAGGAAGGACCTGCAGGAGGTACAGAAATTCTTTGCTGTATCTGCTGAGAAGGATGGGAATGCTGCTGTGCCACTGCTTTCTGTTTGTTCCCCATAGTTACAACAGCCAAAGGCAGCTTCTGCGGGTTTCCATCCAGCTTAGCATCAGTAGGTTGCAGATGACTGGCTTGACCAAAGTAAGGCAAGTTTATTTGTTTTGGTTTAGTGGGGACAGGCGGTGGTACCTTCGTTATGTTTTTAGTGGCTGTCTGAAAGACAAAAGAAGCTAATTAAGATTAAACAGCAAAACACATTCTAGTAGTTCTACTGCAAAGGACCGAAGATCCTCAAAGAACAACACAGTATCTAGCATTTCTGCTGTTGCTGCAATACTGTTTACAACATCATTGGAAAATGAAGAGACTTCTTCAAACATTTCATCATCACAGTTGTTTGTACTTTGAAGCCATTCTCTTTAATTCTTTCTATAGCAGTTCTGTTTAGAACAGCAAGCAATGGTAGGGCACAGTAATTTCTCTAGAGATAGCAGAGACACTTAAGTAGCATCTGTAGGCAAGAAGCTTGTTTCTCAATGGAGCACTTGTCATCACCAGTTGTCCTTTGTTACTTCACCCCTACCTGATCAAATCATGCCCTTGTGCCAAGATTTAATGAGAAGTCTTGCTGCAATCAAACATCTGAAGGACACTGCTGCATTAAACAGTGAAACAAGTGTGTAAATGATTAAAAAAAAAAAAACCACCTATGTAAATGCCTCTGTGTATATAACGTTTTGTGGAAAAAAATACATGCATACACACTAGTACAAGTAACATAGCCATTTTTACGTATTCAGTCAAAAAGTATATTTTCACAGTGACTGTAGGGAATGACTTTGAGTTAACAACTGCCCTTAGAAGCCCAAAAGACTTTTTTCCTTAGAAATAGTCTTTTAAAACAAGACCTAGGGACTTTTCAAAGAGTGTTCTGGCAGCAATATATCAAAAGCTGTGTAGTAATCCCTGTCAGATAGAATGCAGTGGTTCGAGTTTCCTGCGTACCTGAGCTTCTCGCAGGAGATCTTCGCTGCTCTGGTTCTTTCTCAGCATGCCCAGCCCAGCAGAATGGTCCACAGAATCAAACATTGAGAATGGACGCACTTTCTTCTCTTTGTCGCGTAAAAAAGCTTCTCCTTCGGCTGTTGTTAGACAGAGAGGAAGACTTTTAAAAAGGACAACACAACTGTGGAGTAAGAGTCCTGTTCTGCGCAATACTGAAGACAGCGTACACCAGGGATGCTTTCCACATCCATCCTTCCCCTGCACTAAGGGCCCAAGGGCCTGACAAATGCTGTAGCTTGCAAATTAAACAGGAGCATGTATGAAGGCATTCGTATCTACTTCACCACCTGAAACAATTTAAAAAAAATAATCCCTTCAACACCAAACTAAAGTTTATTTGGCAATATTCTTTGATTTTTTTTTGTGCTCTCAAATGGATTCGACACATTTACCAAAGCATTTAGAAGAGACAGATATAATTAACTAGATTCTGCATATTTTAAGATTAGTCAAGCATGTAAGAACATACCTTGTCCTTCACTAGTCACAATTCCTTTTCCTGAAGTCAAGGCTGATCCTTGACTCGCGTGACTGTCTGGATTTGAACTACTCCAGTCAGTGGCAGACGGGGAAGGTTTTCCACTGGGGACCACAGAACCTAATAGAGAACAAGTGGAAGAGACTAAGCTAATGTTTTTATTGACTTATTTATTACAGGTAGGTGTTTTGGGGGGGTTTTTTTGTTTGTGGGTTTTTTTTTTTTTAACAGTCAGGTCTAGATGGTGTACAAGTATCATACACAGGTTAACTGCCATAAATTCTATCACTTTAGATTTTTGCTCATTTGTTTGTTTTAAAAAGAGAATGCAAAACCAAGCTCAAAAGCAACTATCAAAGCAGTAGCAAAACTATTTGTCCTAGCACGTGTCTGCATTTACACTATTCAGACAAGAAACTTCTCCAGATTGCCTTCTTTCCAATTAGTAAGAAACTTTCCCTGGATGTTTACAATAAGTTAAAGGTGACAGAATGGCAAGAAGGGATGAGAAAGATCTACTGTGCAAAGAAAAACATGATGCTTTAAAGCATAAACAGATCCTGCCAGCAATATCCAAGACAGTAGAAAAATCATCTGTATGTTCAATGGGCATATAGGCACGACATTAAAGCTGATCTTTACGTTCACTGGAGTAGACATCCAGTCTGCTTCAAAAATAATTAAGAAAATCCTTGCAACTTGCTATTAGTTCAAATATCGCACCAAATTCTCTCCACTAAACTCTAAATTATCTACTACAATAAGTGATATTAAATTCAAATAGTAATGATAAGCAGCAGGAGAAAAGTTTCATTCTGACAAAGCATCAGATACTATGTCTCTAGAAAAGCAGTCGTTTTGCCCAAATGCTGAAAAATAAGGAGTGATGTTTTAGTTCAAATAGCACAGCACCACCCATTCCTATAGCAAAAACTCAGAGTTTGTACTGACTAGAGCTAAAAATTCCACTACAGCAGTTTTAAGATCTGCAAACCAAATAAAATGAAACAGGTCCCCATTCCCCAGTACAGCATGAAACACTTGGATTGGTTTTGTGTCGTGGCTACTTTAATAATATCTGCCAGAACTGGAGATATAGGGAGGGAGATAAAAAATAAACAGAACTATTCTACAAGCTCAGCTTCCATTTCTTCCTTTTGGGAAGATCAGAGTTTCTCTTAAGCTGAAAAGTGAGTCTTCGCCTCCCAAGACAGCACACAAGGGATATTTGCAACTCTCCAGTTTCTCCAGACTTCTACTCTCTACGGAGCTGAACTGTATCTCACAGGAGAAAGCCCCAGAGAGAAGTCAGTCAAATTTCCATTAGCAATCCAAGCAGAAGAGGCCAAGCCTCAAGTCAGGTGTTGGACTTCTGTCTCCCCATATTCCTACGCCATCAACATGTCAGCAAGTTTATTGCTATTTCTGTGCTACAATAAACTGCCTCCTTTATAATATTTCTTATGACGTTGGTTAATCCTTTACATGTGTCATTTCCAAGACACACGATCAAAAAACTCAGCTTTGCTAGTTTTTAAGTCCAAGTGCCAGGTTGTTACCACGTATGTCCTAAAACTGCCTCTAGAAACCCAAACAAACACTGCTGTATAGTTTTGATAAGTATTTTAAAATAAATAAATCACATCAGTTTACAGAAAAATCCTCCCACATTCTAGGCTGTATAAGAACTTGAACTGCTCATTAAGAGGATTACTTAATTTCTAACACATTGAACCATATAACCTCAGTGCTTATAAAATATATTCACTGGGGCAGGAAAACTGCAAGCAGTAAGACTGACATCCGAAATAATATTTGTTTTAAAGAAAAAGGACAGAACTGGTAGATAAGAAAACATTTCTGGAGAAGAAGTATTAATTGTAAACTGTTACCTGCAGGAGCTTTAGCTTGTGAACTGCTCCCAGCTCTCATGTTGGGCAGAGTTTGTGTCTTTAGTGGACCATCAGGCACCTGCAAAGCTTGTGTCCCATCTGAAAATGCTGGTTTCACCAAAAGTTCAGGTCTAGAAGCAATACGTGGCATAGTAGAGGACTGAATATAAGGACCCACTGCTGCCACTCGACTTGGAGCAGAAGCCACTGGCTGGGGTAAATTGCCATCTGAAGAAACCTTCGGAAAAAGAAGAAAGAAAATTTGAAGAATGTTACACTGCAGCATGCATCCATCGGAGTTTGAAACAGAAGTCAAAAAGGACAAAATAAGAATTACAGTCCAATATATTAATTATCCTTTTTTAAAAAAGCTTTAAGAGATACAAACATGAGGTAGGAACAGCAAAAAAAAAAACCCCACACAACATGCCAGCATAAGAAGAGTCCTTGTCCATTAAGAGTAAGTAGGTTAACAGCAGCGTACCATGAAAAGTACTTTAATAATACAAGACTTCTACCACGTATGAATAAAAACAAGCAGTGTAGCATCTGAACAGCCTTACCCGCAAGCAAGTTTTTACTTCAGACTGAAATTAATTTCTTTGTTATTAAATATCCCGCACTTACTGGTACATTCTCTTTCTGTTGCAAAGCTGCCTTTTTCTTCCACAGGCGCTCTCGCAGCTCATTAACACGCTTATCCATGACCGCCACCTCCGAGTTGCGCTTGTTCAAACACTCCCTCTGTTGCTGCAGCTTGGCATTCTGCTCCTGGTTCAGTTTGTTCCTCAACTGAATAAATTCACAAAGCGGGGGGGGAGGAGGGGAAAACAACAAAAATCAAAACAAATTAACTTTCAGGATGCAGGACAGGAAACGGTTAGAAAGAGAAAAGCCCTCTAAAAAGTCAAGTCATGCCGGCAAACTCAGATTATTTTCTCCACAGAAAACGTTGATTAGTCTCCAAAATTTGCAGACAGGAAAGATACACTGCGTGCTCCTTCCCCTGCTTATCTTGAACCCAGTACAACTAACCCTCCATCCTCAACACGCAGGCAGCCACGCAGTTCTGTCAGGAACGGGAGCAGTGGGATTTCTTTCCAACGAGGCAAGAAACGACCCAACCAACTTTTGGCCCTTAAGAGTTGCGGTTCATGGCATTGCCTTACCTGCAGCTCCTTGTACAGGCGGTCGAGCTCAGCTACAGCTGACTGGTTGTCATGGTAACCATCAATTCGGCCGTTCTTCAACATCTCCAGTTGCCTGGTGAGTTCCTCTACCTTCGACACCGCCAGCACCAGCTCGCGCTGCTTTTGCTGGAACAGGCTGTTCATCTGTTCAATCTCCTCCACTGGAGAGGACGAGAGAGCACAATAGCTGCCCTGAGCAACAGCCGAGCGTGGGCTGCTTCCAAGGCGGTGGTTCAGGGGACGGCGAGCGCCCTGCCGGCCCCCGGAGCTGCGCTGCACAGAGGCTGCGGCCCCCGGTCGCCCCAAACTGACGGGCCCTGGCAAAGCAGCTCTTCCTCCAAGCACTTGTAACAGCAAACGCACTGCAACGTGATGTAAATCCTACCTACTTAGCGCACTGACGAGGAGGGAAAAGAACATTTTAACTTTCTGAAGTATGGAAACAAACAAAACCACATTATCAGGCTGAATTTCATCTGGTAGAAGCCTAAACTCACTTAATGCTGAATTCCGCAGGAAGACACTCATTCAACCACAAGGCATATTTATGGTATTTAGAACACTGAATTTAGGTCATAGGAACTCCATGACAAAACACACAAGCTGTTACATTAAACAAAGACTCAGAGGGCTTTTTAGGGTCTATTACAAACAGCTGTCATCAGCTGCTCCCACTGCCAAAATTCTTGCATTACAGAACAAAGTTTAAGGAATCCGTAAGAGTTCAAGCACGTGCCAAGACCAGACCTGCTGGGGAGGGTGCAGGGAAACAGATACACATGCTCCAAGATCTTGTATTACTCTTCCATCCTTCCATTTCTTTAAACTGATGTTTATTTTATGCAACAGAACCCAAACAGCAAATGCATTCTCTGCTTAGAAAAACACTTTATCAGCAAAGCACTGTGCTTCTTAATAAAACAATATGTTCTCATTGGAGTCCAGCTGGAATTAACAAGTTCTGTACAATATGTATAGAGGGAGGATGAAAAGGTAGGCAGCAGAACGTGTGTTGATATGGAGTCTGAAACAAACATTTAACGTTGCACCAACATGCTGAACTGCAAGCACCCCACTAGTACTGTAGCAAGCCAGAGACTAGTCCGATTTCCGCAATTAAATGGAAATACTCTGCCACTTTGGCCATTAAGTTACCTTTTGCATAAGGGGTAACATGAGTATCATGCCAAGCTTTGTTATAGGCCAAGAAGAAATAACACTCTAAATGTGTGGGGTGGTAACATCAAGGACGGAAAAAGTTACTGCGGTACATAAAGGTATCTGACTAAGGAAATTACCTATATCAAAATTAAAGAGCAGATATGCTAGGCTCAAAACACAGAGTGAAAATGCCCTTATGGGATATTTTAAAACACAGTAAGCAAATACATTTTGCTTTAGGTTATTCAGGAATTTTCTTGGTAAATATAAGATGTGAAATTGTTAAGATTAACATCTCCTGGACCGCTGTAAATACATCCTCTGAATCAGAGAATTCAACAGAAATTTTAGAGTTCCAAGAACCATCCTTCATGAAAAAAAAAAAAAAAAATCACAGGCTACTTTCCCCAAGAAGCAACTCACCTAATTTCCCATTGCTGAGTCTTTTCTGCTCCACATGGCCTTTCAGTGCTCTCACTTTCTTAAGTTTGGCTTCCTGATTCTCAGCAATTTCCTTTAATCGCTTCAGTTTTTCCTGTTCGGCGGCTTGCTGTTGCTGTCGCTGATCTTGTTGTTTCAGGAATTTCAGACGCTGTTCCTGCAGTCAAGACAATTTTTTTTTCTTTCAATGAACTTACGTTAAGGTACTGACAGAAAAAAACACCACAGCAGCTCAGATCAGCTTTAGCCCAGTATCCTGACTTCCCAGGGTGTCAAGCGAAGCCTGAGAGAACAGAGCAAGCACATACAAATTCTGGCCCAATATAATCCTCTACAGTACAAGAGCCTGTGGAAACAGAGGTGGTATCCATGTCTAACAGCCCTTGGTAAATTTTTCTTCCATGATATTACTCAAAATCTTTGGAAGCCTAAGAAAAACTTTAGCATTCATGTTCCATGCCATTTGCCAATTTCATTTAATCACTGCTTGCCTCTTGAGTTGCAAAAGCTAAGGATTATTTCCTCTCTACCTTCTACATGCTGATTGAACTTTACAGATCTTTACCATACATCACATATTAAACAACTGTAAGTCATACTGGAAAATATTAGACATTCTTTATGCAACAGATCTTCCATAAATTATTGACCACTTTCATCATTCTGTGCTTCTTCTAGTTCTGCTAAAACCTCCTTCAGATGGGGGATCACTGCACACCAAGCTCTGACAATTTACCATTTCCTGGTAACGATCACTGCTATCACAACACAGGAGAATTCAAGACATGGGAAAACCTTCTCATTTACCTGGCCCCCACTTATACAACAGACATCATCTCGGTCGAGAGAATCCTTTTGCCTCTCCAAGAGTATTAGAGTAGGATGGTTTCTGTGTACAGGTGTCTATAGTTCAGAGCTAAAAGAAACCACCAGATCACCTATAGACACTTCCCTGAAGTCACACACCATTACACATGGCTTCCAGTTCTGCAAGGATAGGTTGTTCCAGAGGCAGGAGAACTACTAAGACTTTCCCAAGCACCCACTAACAGCCAAGACTACCACTGCTTGCTAACATTAGAACTCCACACTTTAAAAAAAAAAACACACACACCACCAAAACAAAAAACCCAAAACTACACCCCACCAGTCATATTTAGAAACAGAGACTCTTACATACTTTGAATAAAAAAGGAAGAGCCTTCCAGGCAGCACCTGCAGTGTATGCACTAGTTTAGAGTCAATCCCACTCAGGAAAATGTCAGAAAATAGATATTACCATTTGTGTCTAAAAAGAAAGTGTATTTTTCACCCTCAGAATCTATTTTTAATACTGCATCTGATTTCAGAAGCCAGGAAAGAGGTGATAGAAAGCTTCTCTTTGAAACGGCATCTAGGAAAGCAGGTTTGTTCCAGAGAGGCATGTTAAGTGAAAAATTCTCCAGCGTGACACCCACAAGGCTACTCTTCTGCAAACCACAGGCAGCAGACACCTACCTAATGGGTAGCTAGCCAGACTCAAACTCACAATTTTTTTTTTAAATCTTGCATGACTCCCTTTACAGTAAATATAATGTTCCTATTTCTCGTTTCATATATATAGTGACAACAGTGTTATTTATAAGGCCATGGTCTATTACCATCACCTGTGAGCGAAACAGCCAAGAAGTCTGAAAGTTTAGGCTTGTCTTATATTTAACACATCTCAGCTGGAACTGAGAAGAGGGTAACATTCTGCCTTGGCAAATTAACCTAGGCAGAATAGGTATCAACTGTGCTGCTAAACTTCAAGTGAAAACTGTGATCACTTGGTTGATTGACTGATTTTTTACATTTATAGTTGCATCTTCTTCATATTCTTACCATAAAACAGAAATAAAGTTTTATTGGCTATTTTGATGGGCCACAGTATCACATTGAAGGTGCTGCAGAACCATTACAAAGCTATGGTTTGAAGCACTTCCCTGAGACACAATTATTGAAAGCCAAGGAAACTGAACAAGATGCTACACATACAGGGGGAGAAAAACCCAGCTGATCTCAAAAGGAGAGGGGGGCAGGGCTTCTGACAGAGGAAGAGTAGAGAGACAAGAGCCCCAGATCAGCCACCTTCCCCTGTAAAGCACGTTCTGAAAGGCATGGAAACTCATCCTCCCAGACAGCTTAGTGCTCTTCAGGATGGGCTTGCATTTAGTAATTCTCTGCCAAAAGCAGCATTTTCCATGGTATTATCAAGAGCAGGGTGTACCAACAACACTTAAGTCAAATATTAAATCCATGCCACCATTCTGCAGATGCATTCAGAGTATTTTTCCCCTAAACGATTCAGGAGCAGCCTGTGTGCTTTCAACAGCTTTTCTGTTATTGTTCAGCAAGCATTTCATAAATCACTCCCCTAGCTGCTTTTATCACATACATGCCCATCTTTTCTAGAGAGCTGCCCCAGGAAACCAGGCACATTGAACCCTATCAGGAGAAAGCAAGATATCATTATAGGACAGTATTATATCCTGAGACAAAACTGCTGTTCAGTGATTAAACCAGTGAATGGCTGATCACCACACGGAACACAAATGCGGCTGGCAGAGCCACTGAGATGAATGACAATATATTAAAGTTATATGCTCTATCCTTTTAGCAAGCTATACGGTCACTTCTATCACTGGCATTATTGCAATGTTTTACTACTGGACATTTGCATAGACTGACTTTCAAATTTAATAAGAGGGAGCCCTCTGCTTGTAAAAGGTGAAAAAAACCCCTAAATCTCCAACCCTCCCTCCACCTCATGTGACTCTCATTACCTTTGTTCCTGGCTGTAAATAATCTCACTCCAAACTCACCTTGTTAGCCAGCATTTGCTGTTGAGCCTCAATTTGCTGCTGCTGGCGTGATGCCATTTCCTGAAGTTCAGCCAGTGTCATATCCATCCTTGGAGCACTGACCTGTCAAAGAAAACCCAAAGCATGCTAAGTCTAGAATTTTTAATTTGGCTAGCCTGCAACTCAATAGAGCTACTGCAGAGAAGTATGATAAAGGTCTTTAAAAAGATAACAGCAACAACTTAGTATCCAATAAAATAATTAGAAAGAAATGGCGTATTTTCCATGGTAAAAGAATAAATAGTTCTAAGCTCATACACATGCGTAGCCCAATCCAGCAACACATTAAGCTGACATCTCTTCAAACATCATTATTTCTAGCAAAATCCCAGCAGCATTTTAACAAGGCCTTTCAGAACTCTTTATAATTAAGCTCAGTATGAGTCAGCTTTGACTGACTGAGCCCAGAATGCTCAGCACACGGCAGGACCGATCTATGGTCGCAGGTGTATCGTTGCAATTCAAAGCACTTCAACATAAGCTGAAGTAAATATAAAGTTTAAATATAGTGTGGGAGGGAAAAACCACCTCCCTCAAAGGTAGCACTATTACTACTTTAGTTATCTGTTCACATCTGTTTCCTGAATCTAGATTCAGTCTTATATCCATAATTATTATATCTTCTAGACCAAGAATAAATGGCGGACTGTGGATTCAATGCTAAAATAGTGACTGGTCTCAACCTGAAATCTGGAACTAAGGGATCTCTCACACAAAACTGAATTAAAATAATCAATGAACTGAGGAAAACAAGAAAAAATTTTCAACGGGAGTAGAAAAGGGAAAGTATGCTGAATTTGTATGGGTGATCTCAGAGCAACAAAACACAGATATGCCAGTCAATGGATCTCAGAGACATCTTAAGAACCGAAATCAAGGGTGATAATTATTAGAGGCTTTGTGTCTGGTTTAGAGCGGTCATTAGAAGTCTCTCCAAATTAGTCTCTTCGTTTCCAGGGTAGGATTTGCACCAGTATCTCAAAGGAAGGGAAACCTCCGTTTTCACTATACTGGCCATTACATGAAGAACTTACTCCATTCTCTATTCTTCGGTCACCAGGCACTTTCACACCATTTCTTTTTAAGGATGGATCTTGAGATCTTTGTCCCGTCCCTACACAGAAATACAGGATAGTCAAAGATGGTAAGGTATTTTACAATTTTTCTTACCCCTTCAGACAGAGCACTCGATACAAAAGGCAAAACAGTACAATCATTTTGGTTTAGAATCTTAACAACTGTTATTCCCATGCTCTTAACCAGTAAGAGAAACTTAACTAATGACACAAGATATTTTATGAAGAGGCTGCTGTTCAATGTCAACATTTATTTTAAGATATAAGACTGTTTAAAACAAGACCAACAAAAAAGCTTAACCAGCAGTATGCTATTTCAATATTTCTCCCACAGTCAGCAGGCCCCTGGTAAGTCTGCATTACAGACGAATAGTCAAAAAAATGCGTTCCCCTCTGCAAACGACACAAAAATATCTGGTTAATTCACAGAGAGGCATTTGGATCACAAGGCGTTAAAACCAGCATCTAGATGTTCTGGTGTGCCTTTGTATACTGTCTCACAGAGAATACGAGTAACAATAGTTAAAGGTTAGTCACTCATAATGAAGGATGCACCATGGAATCTACAGCTGATTATCTGCACATAAGAAAGTTTAAAAGCACATTTTTTGCTTCCTGGCAGTCATTGTGACAGTAAAGATGCTACTTAACTGGAATCTTACTTTAGTTTTCCCATCAAATTATGTACAAATGGTGTTCAGATACCAAATACCAAGCTCACTTGTTTCCCTCTAGGACATATACGTACTACAGGATGAAGCCATCCCTCTCAGCTTTTTGCCTACTTGATACCTATTTCAAGAGCATATCCCTGCAAGACTAACTGCAGAGCTCCTAACTATTCATTTGCTCTTCCTCAAACATGTCACTTAGCGATGCTGTGGCCAAAAAAATGCCAATAATCTTTATACTGTGAGCACACTGGACTTGAAAAATTACATCCTGACAACTAACTGCACTATAAGACCTTCAGTAGGTAGAGGTGGCACAGCCTTAACTTTTCATGTACTCATTCTATCATCATTACACATTTCAAACACCAAGATATGTTTAGCAATTTTAAAATATGCTGCGTACAACACCATTTTAACACAATGTGGTATTTCCAATGCCAAGGAAGATTACCAAGGGTGAAAACAGAAAAAAGTGAAGGAAAAAGACTGATTTAAATGCAAAAGTCTTAAGGATTCTAATGAAGAATCAGATTAATATGGGATGCACAGAAAAACCTTGAAAATCAAAAAAGTAATTTTCTTTATAGGTTTCATATATAGATTTACAGTGCATAGATATTAGGTTCTCAGAGAACTTCACTAGGTAGTTCATTTAACACTATTCCTGAAACTAATACGAATGTGTAGATTGTGGGAGAAACATCAAAGGAATGAACCAGCTGAGATCAACACCTACCTGCTTCTCGGCAGGGAGAGCGTTCATGCCGAAGAAAGAAACGAACCTCACTTCTCTGCATCCCAAAGTGCTGCAAAATATCCAGCATCCGTTCATTATCAGCTACAGGACGTTCTGAAAAGGTAAAAAGCCAGTTAACTATTACATCCCTACATAGCTTGGGCATATACCAAAACAAATCCAAAATACCTGGCCATCATCTTTCACTTGAACACCTGTTATTACTCAGGTGCAGTGTGTGCACCTAACCCTTGCCCTCACCCAAGGCATTTCTACCTTTTCCCTGCTTCTGAAGTTAAACCAACACCTCTGAAAAGCCAGTACAGCCCTTTAAAAGTCCACCCCTGAAGGGAGAAGCTGAGGCACCGTCACAGCCCAAGAAGCAGCAAACAAGCAATTTCGAGCTTTTGGCTCTAGTGCCTAAGTTCTGCATTGCAAATTGTCTCACTCACTCACCATGACAGGACATGTGCCGGCCTACCTTTCGCTCCACTTGTGTGGTACCTCAGACAAACTTATTTCTCAGACATTCCTACCCCCTCCCTCAAGGGCTCCTCTGCCCCAGTCCCTACAGGGGCTCATCATGCCCTTCCTAGTCCAACGAGAATTAAGAAAGATGCAAAGATAAACTCTCAGGGAAGAGGAGCTCTTCTCCTAACGCTTCCCAAGGACTGCAATCAAATGCTGGATTGTAGCCTTTGCGCTCAAGCTCAGGCAGCGGCACTCAATACCCTGAAGAGACTCCCAGGCAGTACCCAGCGGGGCTGATCTGCAGCAAGCCATCACAGCTCCTGTCACTAAGTGGTCTCCTGCAGCTCCTGTCAGCCATACATATGGCTCACTCTCTCAGAGAGCAAATTTCACGAAGTTCAGATTACATGCATTTTGAAAGTCCCACTTCTGATAAACCTGGAAAAGCTGAACTATTTTGGATTCACAGCTCAAAGGAAAAAAAAAAAAAAAAGATCAGGCAGTGAAAAGTGACTCCCATAAAAACTTGCCATTTTCTTTCACACAGTAAAGAGGAAGTTTCTTAAAAAAATTACATGCACAAGGTCCGCTGAATTTCTTTTCCTACTCTTGTTCCCAAGTTCAGGATTCAGTCACATGTCTTTTTCAAGACTTACTTGGTGCCTTTTGATATCACAAAAATCCAGAGGGTGTCTGTATCTACCCCCTCCATTTACCAGTGTTCCTCTCTTTCTTTATTACTGTTCTTCCAGATTTTACACACTTGATAGCTGAGCATTCACAGAGAGGATATAATTGGAATTACTTATTGGCCTCTAAATTGTTACATAAAAGCAATTGCTTTTGTTGTTCTAGACATTTTACCATACATTTTTATGCCTGTGTTAAAAGTGATGGCAAATATGTAGTCAATATATTATAGTAGTCAACTTTATTTAGTCAGGATACTGTCACAGTATCTTGTGACAACATCTCAGACTCATGATCAGGTTTGATCCATTTGTGCTGGGTGCCAGACAAACAGAATATATTGTTCCTGGCCTGAGAAATAAGACAGGCAGACAAAGACTGAAACTAAATACCACCAGGTTTTTTTTTTGCTGACATCGCTTTTATTGGATGTTTCCTTTCATTATTTAAGCAAGCGGAAGGGAAAAAAATAAGAAAATAAAGAAATCAGAGAGTAGTTCATTCATATGCAATGGAGAGTCTTTCAAAGTCACTATCTTAATATGAAATAATTATTTCAGGGGGAAAATTGTTGGTGTTAAGCATAAGTGTTTTCAGTTTCATAAGAAGAGGAGCTAATAACGTATGTTTTCAGCATGTGAAAAACTTTTCAACATAAAAGTGTTTCTTTAAATGAAAAAGCTGCAGCTGTGCTCAAGCAATCTAGGAAGGAAAATTTCTGGAGTCACTGTCAAAAGAGATTAGCTATACAGAATAAGCAAGTAGGTCACTGTTACAGAAAAAGCAGTCTCTTGGCGGTTACTTGTCTAGACAGCTAAAAAAGCTCTTCATCTGCTAAACCTTAATTCAAGAAAAAAAAAAGCCAAAAACCAAAAAACTAACAGTACCACTGTCAGATTTCCATCTTAAAGAATATACAGCAGGCTTATGAGACAGATTTCTAGCAGCTCAGCAATACTTCAGCTGAAACTCTATAATCAAGGGAGATGTCATTTACACAAGGATTCTGTCAATACTACTCAGTGGCTTCAAAGGAAGGTCAAAGAGATTTTCAAACACCAAACAAAACTACATTTGGAAACCTCGAGAAGGAAGGACAAACAGACTTCATTTTTATAATTCCCTGTCTCAAACAGGGGGAGAAAAAAACCCAACACTATCTAGGCACACACCTTCTGACTGCTTTACACAGCGGCGAAGGTAGTAGCCTAACAGAATTCTTGCAATAACAGGAAGATCAAGAAAGTCTACCCTGACAGTCATCAAATTTCAAGCAAAACCGAGATGACGAGGAGAGCAGTAAACTTGCCCCCTTCAGGGAGCCGAGTGCCTCAAGCGCACTTGCAGCAATCTTTCAAAGTACGCTTAATAAGGTCTGACAAGATAAGCTAAAATTCCTGAGCAAGCATCAGGGGGGAAAAACCCCACAGATAATCTAAGAAGGATCTCAGTAATTGAAGTCTGAGAAGTCATTTTCCAACACAAATCTTTTGTTTCTACCCCAGAAGGCTAGCTACCATGCGCCATGTTTGCTTTAAAATAAAGTTTAATTTGTTCAGTGTAAAACGCAAACAAAATAGAAGTCATGGCGTATCTTCACAAAACAAGATAGTGAACTTTGCTGCCATCTAAAATGAGATTAGGTAAAAGCCAGAAGTACTTCTCTCCCTCCCCCAAAAAAATCCAGATACACATGAAAACATATTTTGCAAATGGTTCTCACTGGATGTTATACAGATGCTTAAGAAAGGATATATTTCAGCTGAAACAACATACATGTACTTCATCCAGTACTCGGGCATTTTAACATTTCATGATTTGAGACTACCACATTTTTTGTTACCAAGTACAGTTTGAAACTGTAGACAGTTTTACATACACACACATATCAGTGCTTGTATACAGAAGTAAGTATTAGTAGATATGACAGGATCAGTGAAGGGAACCAGAATAATTTGATTTCTAAAACAACTGTCAAGGTTTTCACTGCATAAATGGAAGATACTTGACAATAGCTGTGCAAATAACAATTAGATACCTGTTCTCGTGGTATCTCAGAAAAAAACCAAACATCTCCACTCTGTATTCAGATTATTTTTTTGAGTATCAGAAAGGCTGACAATTTGACTTTACAAATAAAACCCCTTGTATTATATGGTCTCACTTTCCCAGAAGTTCACTTTTCAGCTTAAGACAACCATTTGGACAGTAAGCACTGGCAGCCTCTGTTTGCCTCTCACACAGGTGCTCTCCCTTGACTTCAGGACAAAGTCGCTGCGCTTTCCCGTATGCTCTACACCAACACCACAAAAGCCAGTCAAGAATCCAGGCTCAGGGAACACGAGCAGACAAGCTGCCCCCTCTTCAGCAGGGCTCCAACTTGGTACCAACAGGACAACCCTGTTCCTCACCATCACAACCTGTGCTCTTTAACAAGACACAGGGCTAAGGCTAACTACAAATTCAGTGGTTTTACCTAAACCTTTATTTTACTTGCCTTTCACTGTGGACATTAGCTTGTGTTGATTTAGACAGAACTGGACAAAGGCGTATAATAAAAACACTTTCCTAAAAGACTTCTTTCCGTGCTGGATTATTAATTTTTTATTATTATTTTTTACTATTATTTATAAAGAAGAGATGCTTTCTTTTCCAATGAGAAAAGAAAAAAAAAACTTCTGTTGCATTTTTAAAACTTAGAAATAACAGAAACATGACATCTCTGTCAGAAGAGGCTAAAACTCAAGAGACAACTCAGGTATCTCATGCTATTAAACAGCTCACCAAAGACTTCTTTGAACAGGTATGAGCCTGAGCCAACAGCAGAGGAAGACAGGAACACAAGCCCTTATCATCCGATTCTTTTATAATTTTGATGAAGCATCTCAAAAAAGTTAAATCAAAAAACCATTATTTTTCATGACTTAAAACCCTGTCCATGATTCATCTATTTTACACCTCTGGATAGCAGTATCTAATGAGTACCACAGAGACAACAGACAGTCAAGAGTCTCTTCCCATTTAAGCCATAAAAAGTTAGCCATACTTTAGCTTTTGATTTGTTTGTTAACATGTTCTCCAATTCCAGCTGAGCACTGCAAGCTTAGGAGATTTGAACCTCCAAGGCAAAAGCCACAACAAACCACATACACAAACCTCTCTTCCATCAGCCTGAAAGGCAGGACAGGGGACAGTCAAAGTTAGTTTCTAACTCCTCCTTCCCACCCACCACACACCTTGTACAGCACTTCACATCAGATAACTCCTACTACTACTTCTGGTAACACTCCTTCCCTCCTGTCCTCAACACTATTCAGGAACAATGAAGGCATCATCATAACTATCTGAGAGGAGGTTGTAGTGAGGCAGGTGTTGGTCTCTTCTCCCAAGTAACGAGCAATAGGACAAGAGGCAATGGCCTCAAGTTGCATCAGGGGAGGTTTGGACTAGATATTAGGAAAAATCTCTTTACTGAAAGAGTGGTCAGGCATTGGAACAGGCTGTCCAGGGAAGTGGCCAGTCACCATCCCTGGAGGTGTTAAAAAAATGTGTAGATATTGCACTTCGGGACATGGTGGTGTTGGGCTGACAGTTGGTCTTGATGATCTTACAGGTCTTTTCCAACCTCAGCGATTCTATGATGATCAGAAAAAGGAAGTTTTCCTTTGCCACTGCACTTAAAAATGGCTATGAAGTTGAGAAGATGCTGTCTGTGTCACAGAACCCCCGACACTTACTACTTCAAAAGTCCCACACAGGCCACCGGGATCCCACTGTGGGGAGGAGGAAGAGGAAACACCCCCCCACACACACCCTTCAGGGACTCATTTGAGTCAGAGCAGGGCTGCACACACACAACATCTGCATGCTTGACTCCCTTTCTTTTGCTTTTAACCCGTTTTACATCTATACACCTTTCTGTAGATACCTTATTGTTAATCTCTTTGTCATACCTGCAGTACAAAACTGTACGGCAGAAACCCCCTGGGACAGGACCACATCTGTCAGGTCTCCGCAGCACCTTATTAGATAACTGAGTGAGCCTAACCTACCTGAGCCACACCACACTTCAGCCAGGTGGCACTCGCTCTCACCAGGCTCCTTGCACAGCTCCACCACATCTCTGCAGGTTGTTTCGGGGGTGACCGGCACCTCGGTGAAGTGCTGCTCATTGTTACTGAGGTACACTGTCAGAAACATCTGGAAAAGGCAACAGCACACGGTTACTTCACAACACAAAGCCATCGGAGCACAACCCTCATTAAATGCATTATTTTCAACACAACTGTATCATTTCTTATCAACTACTGTGCATACCGAATTTCAAAACAAAACCGAGTTTCTTGTTAAGATGCAAACGAGACACTACGAAAGCAATTTTCTGCTCAACTAAATTACATTGCTGGAGGATTGTTTCGTTTAAAATCTGGACCTACTGCTCCTTCCTTCTCTCAAGGTGATGTGTCAGAACTCCTCCCACCTCACTATACGTTTATACTGCACCCATTTGACGCAGCAGGAGAAACAGTCATCTGGAGTTCAGAAGTACTCTTCATAGCGAATTAACAACAGCAATTAAAAAATAAAATTTTAAAAAAAGAAAACACCAGTGCTTACTACATAGGCAGTGCAGTGGAAACATAATTTGCATCCCCATAACACATTTCATTGCAAGGTTTGTCAGAAACACAAGTTGACTTGCTACACCCTTAGTCTCTGACTGAATACAAGGTCCCCCCAGATGCCACTGAAAGGAAAGGAAGGATATTTTACTTGGCTTCCTCTTCACAGCTGTACAAGGATCCTTGATCCCTAGTTATTATTCTGTATAAACAGATCACACAGCCAGATGTTATTCTTGCTCATGTCTTTCCTGCCACAACTAGAAAACGAGCATTTTAAAAATGAGTTGCCTTATTTGATAGAAAATATTGATGATTACTGCCTCTGAACACCACGTTGCTGTAGGCTATTAATATTCAACTGCTATCAAAGTTTAGCCGCTAGCTAAAAATTTATGTCAATTCTCTTCTGAGACCTATTCTCAACTTCAGAATCAAATAGCTGCTCGTTGTATGACTTCCAGCGACACAAAAATCAGTCATATGTCTCCAAAAAGCAATTACTCCACTAAGCATTTCAAGTAATAGAAACCTTATCAATAGACTACACAACTCAGTCTTTTTCATACAGCTGGAAAAGCTGGTTTTGCAGGAAAAGACACAAAACCTTGCCTGTCCTCATTTTTACAGGGTAGAAGGGGTATACATCCTTGCGAACAACAGTTCACAGGTCAAAAAAAAGAAAAAAGCATCCAAATCAAACAAGTCAAGAAAGAAGTACAAATAGCATTCTAAGAAAAAAAAAAAGGTAACAGGAAACAAAAAAATGCCAAACCACAAGCATCCTTTCTGTGATTTTTTGTGAATACTTCTGAATGAGTATTTTTGATTCCACTGCAAAGTGAAATTCAGCCTCATCTTCTTCAGTTTTAGGAAACCCCTCCTCTTGATGATTCTCCCAGAATAGAGCCACACACATGCACATCCCTGACATCTCCAAAGACTTTCCAGGGCTCTTTGGAGTGCCAAGATCCCCTCCATCCCTACAAGAGAAGCTGCCTTTATTCTTTTAAACTTCTACGAAAACATTCCACACTCCGCGTGTCTTGTTATACAGACTCAGTATTTGTCACACTTGTGGCTGTATAAACACTTGTGAATAATATTTTGGGCCCTGGGACGGCACCATATTTAGCACGAAGAGCACGCAGAGTTTCTGATCTCTGGTTTTGCCCAGCTCCCCAAGACAACGGTTTCTGATAAATTCCTAAAAGACCTTCTACAAATACTCAGAGCAGAAAAATCCTGCTGAAAGAGAGCTCAAAACTGTCTGTAATCCTTAGGAAAACGTTCAGATCCCCCAACCATTTCCTTGTCATGTTATTGGAAAAAAAAAAAAAGAAA
>Ga0065711_1001262_pt1 | contig 45744 bp, 19 predicted proteins | sample Hoacrofraction12_FD_59098 | JGI IMG/M metagenome (GOLD analysis project Ga0065711, IMG submission 59098) | Hoatzin crop microbial communities from Cojedes, Venezuela - Epithelial fraction 12 v2 (version 2) | ecosystem: Host-associated > Birds > Digestive system > Esophagus > Crop | place... | reverse complement strand
TAACATAAATACTGCCAACTGTATTAAGATTTGACAACAATATAATATGAAGCTATACTAAGAAAAGTTGGATTCATAATTTTCAGAACATATGCATGAAAATACATCTGAAGTAAGTGTAACATCTTGTTACACTTAGGAAGTGTAACAGGAAGTCAGTAATAGTCTAGCAATTCTTTAAGACCTCGATTAACATTAAGGAAGCTGATAGACCAAATTACGGCTGAAACACAGCAATTTTTGTAAAAATACGACAATAATTTTTTTTGGACTATTTCAGGGATGCGTATATATTATATGTGTATCCAAGATTTCTAGCATTTACACTTTAATTACAGTATAGGAATCCACATTCTGTCATCTCCAAGGAAAAGACTTATTCTTTGAAATAACTCAATCTAAAAAGGTGTATGTAAATTTATTCATTCATTCTCTTAGGAATTCACATATGCTTTAAAAAAAACCACATCTATCATCTCAAAGGCAATTCTGAGAAAGAAAATTTCTTATCAAATACAAAAAAGAAGAGTGAGGAGGACCTGCCTTCATATTATGCTGCTTTAAGACCTTCCTACCATGAGAGGCCTAGCCTTCACCTATGACTACGTGGCCTATTTGCTCAAACAGATTACCCCTGCTCTAAAAAGAAAAAGGATTTAAGTATGCGCTTTGTTGGGAGTTGAGTTTAGCCACCGATTTCAGTGGGTCAAGATCTTCACTTAGAAATGACAGGGCCATGTTCACAGAAGAAAAATGAAGGAAATAGTGAAATTCTTCAATGGATTTTGACAGGTACACACGGAAGTTCAGGACACAAAAGCCAAGGCGTCAATGAAGCTGAATCGTCTATGGTATACAGACTTCTGCATTAACTGGACTGTGAAGACCCGAGAGGCTGGTTTAGCAAGGCAGATGCATTGCACTTACTAGTGATGCTCTACGAGAACGTCGACTCATTGGCTGATCAAACGGTGGGCTGTTAATCTGCAACTTTTCAAGATAGCCATCGGGTATCCTGATGTCAGCAGGCAGGGACAAGCGCTTGTTCAAATCCTGCAGTGAATAACGTTAAAAAGAGAAGGGTGAAGTATAACTCGGAATTTCCTAAAACATCTTTTAACACCTGTAGTGTTAGTGGTTTTACAGTGGTACTATTTAAAACTGAAATATTTATATGAAGGAAAGATACATAATCTCACAGAAATTGTTTTTAAAACATACTCTTCTAATAGTACTTCAAATTGCTTAGGTTAAAAAATCCAGTGCTTTAGAAACTCACTACTCTAACAAGAGGAATGAAATATTAACTTGTAATTAATTACATTGTGGATAAATCTATTGCATTTACTTGAACACTTATACATACCTGAGAACTCAGAGGCTAGTAAATACATTTCTTTTCATATCGTTATTACATTAGAATAACAAGACTTCCACGGTTCAAAATGTATCACCCTCTCTTTCTTTGACTACTAAAAGTTATAAACTTCAGTTTCCATTTTTCCAGTCTTACAAAACAGAATCACTTCATTATTAGAGCCAAACTATTAGAAGTGCTAATACATTTTTCTACAAACTCTTTACTATAGGATTTTTAGAAAACCAAAGTGCCATTATACTAAAGCAGTTTTCTCTACATCAGACTCTGTTTTTCATCACTAAGTTTTTCCAGCAACAACATGTATTGTTTCTAAACAAGAGGGAAACAAAATGATTTCACCTTCCAGCACATGTGAAGAAAAAAAAAAAAAATTGGGGGGGGGGAACTGCATATTTTTATAATTTTTTTATTTTCAGTTTGGCTTTAATCTCAAACATGCCAGAAAATAAAATATCAAATATTCTCTTGAAGTGGCCAGTCACCATCACAGAGATAAAAGGGAGACAAATCCAGACTCATGAAAAATGGGAAGTAATTTCCCAAACAGCAGGAACTGTTTTTCAGTAAATGTAGTTTATCCAAGCACAGAAAATCATGCTCGGCATCAAACAATACAATTCACTCCCACGGATTCTACCCTGAAGTTAAAGACATCTCTGGAACCACCACTGTTTTCACACTTTTCTTCAGCAGAAGAGGGAAACTCCAGATTTCTGCTGGTGGACCTCAGATTTAATCAATACTGACCTGAGGGCAGTAAGCTCTTCTTGATGTTACTCTATTTGATCCTGCCCATCACCTCCAGCTCTGAAGCCTGGGCATCCCGAGCTAACCTACACGCTGGCAGCTACATCCCCATTCGGTTCCCCCCAGGCTTCGCCATGTGTTTCTACTCGTGTCTTTGCAGCAGCTTTGAACTATTTCAACATGCTAAATCATCGACAAACTATCTCGGGCGAAGGGCACAGCTTGCTGCCAGCTTTGTGCTCCCAACAGGTTCAGCCTAAGGTCAGACAAGCTCACAGCCTGAACAGAGGGCAAGAGAGGCAGCAGAGCAAGCCTGGGAAGCCGGCAGCTAAATTGGCTTAGGCTGCCAAAGAACTGGATCATCAGACTTTCCAGGCTCGAGATCTTGGTGGACAACTTGCTAAGGTTTCAGTGCTGGTAATGTATTTGAACCACTTACACACATGATCTATACACGTACCTGGAGCAAGAGCTAAGCAAAAAATACCAGTTAAAAATATATATATTAAAAAAAAAAAAGTATGCAATTTGGCAATTAGTTGAATTTCAGGTAGGACCGGAGCACTAACGTACATCCTCCAGTTGATTGATCTACATATGCTATGCACTGCGACCAGCGGATACAGGTAGCAGATTTTGCAGAGATGTCCACAGAGCTTTAACTTCTGGCAGCTGACCTTCCTGTTTTCCTTTCCCTCCTCACACCTCCTTAGGCACAGAGCACAAAGTCTGTTAGCTTCTACTTTGCTGCCTAACATCTGCTTCTTTGCATAAAAGTCAGCGTCTGTATTTCTTATTCTGTACAGAATTTTTAAATTATCTTTGTCTTTAAACAGAAGTAGTACTGTTCACAGAATGGCAGCTTTGACCAACATTTTGAAATTAAACTAAAAGAAAACAAATGGATGCCTCAGTTTTGGCAGCTGCAAATTTCTTCACTAATTTTCAACTTTGGTATTTCAAATTTTTCAAAACACTGCCAATTTTAAAACTGCCTTTGTGGTTTTTGGGAGAGCAGAGGAACTAATTAATTATAATGGGAGCTAGCAGCAATTCCTACAGTAGAACAGTATTTTCTACTAAAGAATTCTCCTTTGACAGGCTCTGCCAATGCCATTTTTGTAACAGGCAGCTAAAATTAAGTGAACCTAGTCAGCTGAAAAGAGAAATGGCTCTCCCCTACTGCAGAGGGCTTCAGAATATTAAAAATAAATAAATAAAATCACCCTATAATTTATTGCATTCTTCAGAAAATTCAAGTAGCTCATCAATGTGCAGATGAGCACAAAGGAAAGGGCTCCATGTTGCCTTCAAGAAAGCAGCTTTGTCACCTCATCGCAGCAGGAAACCGCGGAACTACTGGAACAAGACACGGATGGCAGGAAAAGGACCAGCATCAGTCTCTACTCCATTTTCCTATTGTAATCCAAGACAACAGTGGGGCAATCTCCTGATTTTCTTTCTTCCGTTGCTCAAGAACATACAATAAAGCAGAAATTTGACAAATTCCAAGACAGCAGAAGAAAACAGTACCGAGCTGAGTTTTTCTGTATAACTTCCTGGACACAGCAGGTATCATCATTATCCTACATACCCTGCAGTGAAATAGCCTTCTCCTACACCCGTCTATTAACTCTGTGACACAGAAACCCACTGTAGTGCTCTTTTCTTAATGTCCCACAGTGCTTGCTTGACAGTAAGTATTTTCAGAGTCTGTTCACAGGGATACCGAAATCATGGACCACAACTCAAAGGCCTCATGAAATACTGAGTTGATGGTACTCCAAGGTTCTCCATCTGTATGTTGTCTCCTCCCAAAGCTCTCATCCTTGGGGCAGCTGAAGTGGTGCTTCACACTGAGCTCCACAGCCTTGAAGAAGCATTTCCAAGCATATAAAGTTGATGGGTATGTAGGCAGAAGGAACCAAAGGCAGCCTTTAAGCTGTCATGGTAACTTGAAAACTATGCCATTAACTGTGCGCAGTGCCTGCCATCAATAAACACGTACCTTTTCAAATGAAGAGGAAGAGAAACAAAGCAAGTCTAACATCACAGAATCACAGAATGGTTGGGTTGGAAGGGACCCTAAAGATCATCCACTTACAGTCCCGTAAGATGCTTTACAGCTACTAAGAATTACTGTGGAGTCCAGCTACCATAAAAACTAGAGATAACAGTATTTTACATTCCAGAAAATATTACAATGGCAGCTAGTTGTAATTCTATTACAGAATTCCCCTTCCTTCATTCTCAAAAGCTCTGCAATAGGCAATTGTAAAATCCTCCATGACTGACTTCAGAGATCCATGTGACATCCTTGGTTCTAAACTGAGCTTCAGCTGCAAGCTTACGTTTGGTGCTCCACGGTGCTCAGTACAGATACTGTTTGAATGCAAGTACTCACTGATGCAAAGGCCAAAATCTACTGCGGTTTGGGGAAAACACCCACAAACAATAGTCTACTTTAAGTATATAACAATAACTCCCATCCCCATCCCCCTGCAATGTCTGTTTTAAAAAAAAAAAACCAAACCAAACCATACATCACAACCTGAGGGGCAAAGTAGGGAGAAAATATTTTCAGAATTGTAATATCTGTTTTAATATAATTTCTCTACTTACATTTGTAATACAATGACAATACATGACAGCAATCACTCTTTTTTTCCCCCCTCTCAAAACATGAGTATTTAAACTGGAAGCTTAAATTTTCATCATGTGGTAAATAAAGTCAAAACACTATCCATTCTCAACCTCTGAACAGCTGAAAAAAAGTTTCTTTTCTGAGAGGAAAAAATTATGAATTCATGGAAACTTCAGCAAGTACTTTATAGATTTTTTTTTCCTCCTATAGATCTATGCTACTACTCTGTTTGCAATACACAGGTATATTTGGCTGTGTTGAATTTCAAACAAGGCAAGATATCTTTTTTAAAATCATGTACTAAAATTGTTAACTACTAGTTAGAAGCCTTCTATGACACCAATATTTGAAAGATCATATATAAAGTTACATATATAGTCACATATATAAAGTCTTATTTATATTACAGTTATCCTTCACCTAACTGCCTAAAATAGGCAAAATTAAAGTCAGTCATTTAGACTGCAAACCCATATACCTGAAAGGCAGAATTATTATGTTCTGTTTGCCTGTAACACCTTAATTCCTCCCAGTTTTTGCAATAATTGAAGCAACCACCTCTTGGGAAAAGAAAGCAATCATAATTAAATGCTATACTGCAACATGAAACGGGGTTCATCAGACGCGCACGAGAGAAATAAGCAAGTTTCCTAGTGGCTAAATAGAAAAACTGGAAACTAAAATTGCATGAGTTTAACACAGTTGAAAAACCCAGCTAATTAAACTGAGATTATGTTAAAAAGAAAAGCAAGAACCCTACCACACACCAATCAATTTTGGGCCTCGAGTGTTCAAGACCGGGCAGTCTGCTGACGCTCAGGCAACCTGTTGAGCTGACGGCAGCAAGAGACTTCCTCCCCCGCTGTGGGCTGACGCCAGCGAGCAGCCGAGCCCGCACCCAGCAGTGCACTCGCTCCCTGCTCCTGCGGGATGCCGAGGAGACAGAAGGATGGTGAGGAGACTCGTGGGTGGAGGTAATGACAGATTAATAGCAAAAGCAAAAGCTGCGTGCCCAAGCAGAGTGGAGAAAGGAACTGATTCACCGCTTCCCATCGGCAGGCAGGTGTCCAGCAGCTTCCCGGAAAGCTGGGTAGTGGCTTGGGAAGTGGAAGATAAATGCTACAGCCACATATGTCCCCCCTTTTCCTCCTTCCCCCCAGCTTTTATTGCTGAGCACCACGCCAGATGGTACAGAATAGCCCTTTGGCCAGCGCGGGTCGGCTGTTGAGCCCCGGGGAAGCGACCCACCTCCCCACTGGGGCTGAACTGTGTTAATGGAGAGGACGCCCAGTCCGAGCGCTGGCCTTTGCGTACGAAGCCTGGAGTCACATGTCCGACGCAGTCGCCATCTCTGCTTCCCCGTGCTGCTAGCGCAGCCGTCCCACTGCAATCTCACTAGTGCTGCTTCGGTAGCGGCAAAACCTGCTTCCCTGAACCCCACAGCCTGCTGCTATTTTGGCACGACACCAGGCTGGAGCATAAGCCACAGTAGGAAACAGTGATTTTTAAGAATTTCTAATTCTCTTAAACCTCTGCGGAATTCTGTGAAACAATCAAAAAGACACTTCTGGGACAGAGGACTTTGTCCACACTGATTTCAACGACCAACTCCATCTAATGACACGTTAGCATTTCTCAGCAAAAAGAAAAGGAAAAAAGCCCCACCCCTTAAACCATGGAAAACAACTAAAACCAAGAAACCTTTTATAATGGAAATTATTAGCAAGCTGTTAAAAACACAGGCTGTTACAAGATTCTGCTACAATGCTTTTTAAAGAAGTAATAAGGAAGCATGCAAAATTAATGGCAGGACTGATTATTTTCCCCATGCTCTTTAATTTTTGACACTTAAGATTCTGAGCTTGGCAACACTACAGAGTTAAATGTCCATTTTTAATACTAATTAATATTGCATCCCTTTATGAATATTTTTTATTTCATTTGTAAAGGTAGTAAATTGCAGTTAACTCCCTATGTTATGTTATGTATCCTTTTTTAAACATAACAGGTGTATAAGTGGTGTACATAGACCCTCAACTATGCAGAGGGAATCTGAGTGCATTCCTTTGTAACTCTAACAAGCAAAGGTTTACTGGAATGCAAAACCTTAGCTTTCAAGGACCACAAAATACTTCAGGTAAAACAAACTACCTTTTAGAAAATTAAAAAGATAGTATTTTCTTGTATGTCATGATTTATTTTTCCAAATGAGGTCGATTTGTAACATTTTCTAGTTTGAGTCTTTTATGGTTATCTTTAGGGTCAACTTGCAACAGAATATATCAGTGTTGAGTAAACACAGTACTGTTAAATGCTCAAATGCCTACAGTTAACTGTATGTTGCTTAATGAGCTAGTTTTTGATCCAGTTCCAGAATATATTCTGGATACCATATTCAGGCACCAGTTGCTTTGCTAGAGTAGCCAGAATGCTCGTGGTATTTTCCCCCTCCCCTACATCTTAAAACCACATTTTTTATCTTCATGTGCAATGATTATTCTCAGTCCTGCTTTATTACTGGCTGAGCAATGCATACTATTTTTGTAATTTGCCTGAAATGAGAATCACATTTGTCCTACTCTGCTTGATGGCAGATAAACATGTAAGCACTTGTGACACTAGTATCACTTTGTTTTCTGTGGAGATAAACTACCCCAACTCATGCTCAACTCTACCATCTATTTCTAATGCCAGCTACAGCAAATGTTCTGCAAAGAGCTACACTTTGTCGAGCCTCTTCTTTCGTCTGGCTAGTATCCAACTGCGTTGCTGTAACTTCAGGTATATGTTCTGTCTACTACCAGCTACTTATGCTTGGGCACAAGGAGGCGGATGTTTCAACCTAAATCCTGCAGGTCCCGTGAGCCGAGTAATTTGACATTGTAAGTGAACAAACATGTCTTCCAAGTAAAAAAACCAAAACACTGACTATTTTTCACACATCCTTGGAAGTGAAAAACAAACACCTCAACCTTTTTGCAGATCTTTACTTCTGGTCCCCTTTTGGATGTCCCAAAATACTGCTGCAAATACAAGCTTCTTCACTTGTCACCCACAGTAAACCATTCACAAGAGTTTAGTCCTAGCATTTTGTTACCGCATTCTGCTTTTCCCATCTGACCCTCAAACAACTCTATTCCTTTTCTACCTGTCCTACTCTGATCTCCTATTCTCCATAATACAAGCTTACCAGCTACTCCTCTTTCTAATTGCTTGCCTTGGCCCATATAATATTCCTTCGTGTCACAGCATGACACTTTCAAGAAAGTCTCGTTCCTGGTCAACAGATCTATTTCCACTTCTCTTAAACCCTGTCAAAAAAAGTACGTTTTTCCACATAATGAACCTATGCCTATCTGTGAAAGCAACACTTCGCTTTTCGAACTTTAAATCAGACATTAAAATCAGGAACTTCTGTTTTTCCTTAACTCACCATTTATATTTTGCCAAGATGCACTACACATTAAGGTACATTTCACTGAAGTGAAATAAAGATGCTTTTTAGATATACAATGTTTGAAGTCCTCAGGTTAAAAAAGCTCTAGAAAGAAGCAATCTGAAATATTCACACCTCTCTAGTCTGTCTTCTGATGACTCAAGTTATTACGTCTTTGACTTCTATAGCACATTTAGATAATAAACACTAATATTTTACACAAAACAGAGTAACAATAATAAAAAATACAATCTTTAAAAAATTACCAGAAAATTGCCCTAGGGGAGGATCTGTTGAGGTATTCCCAAATCCAATCCTCTCTAATCCCACCAAAACCAGAAAAACTATGACTACTTTTATTTTTATTCTTTAGCAAATGGGCCAATTTGCAGACTGTTTGTTTCTTGCTGGAGTAGCAACAATAAATCTTTCCCAAATCTACTAGGCTACAAATGCCATCGATCTTTGAACCGCTAGGCTGTTTCAGGCTGCTACTGCACTCTCAACTGTGGCAAGAGAAGATCTGCGCTTCCGGCAGTGAAGCAGCAGGAGGCAAAAAACCCCAGGGCAATTCTGTAGCACCAAATGACTAGTCAGAAAAACTGGAATGGAAAGGCATGATAGCATCAGCCTCAGTCTGATGATAGCATCAGCCTCAGTCCACTATTCCTTGAATGTTTCTTTTAGCTAATCCAACAGCCAACTACCTCCAAAACAGGTATTTCATCGCCTGTGGCCAGATGTTCCGATCGCTTCTTGGAAGAGAACGGGCTCTCGGCTAACGACGCAGTGGTGTGGTGGAAGAAAGTCAACTGGCAGAAAACTAGCCCTTCAAAACAAAGTGAGTAATTATCTGCTGATGCAAGTTTAGGAGCTGAGAGGAGAAGAAAGCTGGCTCTGTCAGGAGCAGGTAGTCAGTGGCCGAGACAAACTAATATCAATCCCTGCTGCTTTGGTTCTTCAGTTTATTGATAAGTTACATTTCCAGACCAACCATTACTTAAGGTACGTACTTACTATACTGCAGCAGATAACAAGCTCCCCACCTCTTCCTGAAATTTTAGCTTATCTTTTAAGACTTAACATTGTTAAATTCCATCAGTAAAATTTTGTTACAGCCTCACAAAGAAAAAGAAATGTTCTTCTAAGTCTACAGACATCAGTCTGACAGCCCAAACAATCCACTATAGATAAATGCAAACACTTCGCTCTCTTGTGTAAGCATCGGTCTGAATTAGTCTTCTCACCAGTTTCAGCAAATACCAGCGAGACATGTCAGCTGTTCACTAATAAGTCATCGTGCTTTTGTTCACTGGAGAATGCTTAAAGAGATATAAAATGCTACATCATATAGCCCTCTATGCAACACAGTTCAGCTTCATGGCATGCTTACTGTTAAAAAAAAAAATTCCACTTTTTATAGTATTCTTTCTTTGCATATTTTAAATAAAAATGTGTATTACATGCTACTTCATGACACAAACAAGTTAATTGAAAAACATTTGCTTATGCCAATGCAGATTTATACAATCTTATAAGCATATACTTACTGTACCATTTTAGTATCAAATACCATGTGGAGTTTTTTCTGAAGGTTCCTTTATCAAATCTCAGTGCATTTTTGTCAAATGACACGAGTTCGCACAGATGAAGCCAACTGGATCATCTACAGAATTACAACATACAACAAGACTGCCAGAGGCAAAAGCAAATAGAAAAAAACCCCCACTCCAAATCAGAGAATATATTTGTAGATAATTTTGTTGTTCGGTTACAGTCCTGTAGACCTCCAAGGTCCTGAAGCAAAACACCAGCATGCACATCCATCAGAAGAAACCTATAGCACCCTCACAGCATGCTATTTGAACATCTTTATAAATAAGTCTCAATTACTGTAACCCAAACCACTATTTTAACAGTTGGTATAATTTACCTATACCAGTTTTCCTGTTAGGTATATAAACCCACCATCATTCCCCTTCTCACCTGACAGATGTAACTATAATTTCATTGTGATGCAGAAAGTGCATTTTTTTCTGCCTTCTGCAGAATGGTTCATACCTGAATACTACATTCTTCCTTCATACTTGAATGTTGTTGTTGCTGCTGTTGTTATTGTTTTACTGAAAACATTAAATCACAATGAACCAACTACTATTCTGTTAAATTTGAAGAAGGGGTCTTCAAGGAATCCCTTCTTCTGTTAGAAGCAGTAATGAAAACACAACCTTAAGACCCATCTGCAAAGGATCACTGCTACCTCTCACTCCACAAATCCATGATGGTGTTCAGCCAGTCTACTGAAATGCAACACAGTTCAAAAAAACATCAATTTTGAGCACTGAATCAGGTGGCTTATATTTGGGACAGAAATGACTCAAGATATGGAATTCATTCAGCAATTACATCAAGAGGGTTTTTTTCAATATTCTAATCAAATCAAGTACACAAAATATTTTCAGGGATTTTATCACGAAATTGAGCCCACAGGCTGTCTCACACCCTGGAGAAATACCAATGACCACAGATATTCCATTTTCTCTTCTCCCTCCTCAGCATAAACAGTTTGTCATATTCAATGTGGAGATGCTAGGAAAAAATGAGGAGTCAAGTGTAATCAGTGAAATATTGATGTTCTTAAGAATTCTAAGGTTTAGTGTCTAATTTGGGACTAGGACTCACGTTTTTCCCAGCACATCTATTATCATCAATCAAAAAAGCAAGGACTTCACTGCCAGAAGTTCAAGAAAGCTATCACCAATATCTACTGTAGCTATGGCTTCTCAAATAAAAATACATACAATAATTTTCTTAAAAGCACAGAAACCAGAATTGCAAGCAGACACCTTTGCTTTTATTTACTTTAGCACAAGGAAAAATTTATTACTGAAAAGAGAAGACTTCTTGTCATATTTGTAACAATTAGTAATTTTGAAGCCACAAAATTGGAATGAGAGGTCAACAGACAGGATTTTTTCATGTAAGCAGTAAAAAAAAAAAAACAAATTCTGAACAATTTCTTCTTCCAAATACTTTTAACAAGAATTTTCCTTTCATGGATATGCTGTTTAGACTACTGACAAGCTGAATAAAAGCTGGTTTTTCACTCTTTTTCAAAAAACCCAGTCAGTTTTTTTATTTACTTCATATCTCTCAGCAGTTTTAAGGTGAAAGCCTGAAACTGTTCAGCACACATACAGTATGCAGGAAACGGCACTCCAGAAGATTCTGCTCACAACCAATGAAACCAAACCAAACCCATGTGACACATAAAACCACTTTTGAAAAATCTGAGAAAGAAGAAATTAAACTCAAGTGTGAGACATTACTTTCGTTTCATCAAGTGCATAAATACTTAAGAAATCTGTGACAAATTATGCCAGAAATACTTCAGAATTCTTCTTGAGTGGTTTTGTTTTGTTATTATTTTATTCCTCCTCAGAGAGCTTGTAAGGAAGTGAACTTACCAGAGTATAAGGAAGAATCAGAAAAACAACAACAACCATAAAAAAATCATGTCTGATTTTGTTTTTCTGCCTAAACTATAGTAAGATATCACTGTGTGGCATTAGCCTCTGAACATAAACCCTGCCGAAAACTGGGGTTTGATGGCTGTTTAACTCGGTGATAAGTGCTAGGCAGTAACAGATGTTAATAAGGCAAGCTATCCTTCATTTATCATTACACCTTCCTGATTTTTAAACACAGTTTTCTGTATGTTTTCATCAGTTTCTGGAACAGACTAGTAGGAGAAACCGCCCAACAGGAAAAGGTAACGTAAGTTGATCAGCTTACAAGGAGAATGAGGTGGAGGTGAAAGGAACTGGAAAAAATACCATGAGAAACAAAACAGACTGTATCACTGCAAAAAATGCAGGCTTGGACCCTTACAATAGCTCTCTAATGTTAATTACTAACATGAAACGTTCACATCAACACAAAGCTGCAACTACCAGAGGGAAAGTCCCACGGAGAATCTGGCTAATTTAAAATAAACCAACTTCTTGAATACAGAAACTGGAAATCTGAACTTCCTGGACAGGACAGCAAGGCTGAAGTGCAGGGTGTGAAACTGCATCCAAGTACTGACTTCTCATCTGCTGCATTCCAGTAATTACTAGAGATGTGTTTTTTAGATGGCTGAACACATCCAATATGATAGCAGACTACTTTTAAATGGAACTTAAAAGGAAAACCCAGTTATGAAAAAGCAAAACCAAAAAGCAGATATTCCACACTTATAGATAGGGTACTGCCTCATGCAGTAACTTCTCTAAGGGAAGTAGCATCAGCAAGTGGAATGCAGAAACATCAGCATCAGGATTACGCAGGTTCCTGCCAGAAGGGCAGAAAAGCATCAACTGCTGATAACAGTTACCCCTAGAAAATCTAATGAAAGGCAGGTTAAAGTCGTCTGTCTGAACTATTTTTCTTGTTGCAGTCTCAGTTTTCTTCTGTAGAAGAAATGAAAGTCTGCTAGACTAGATCAAAAGGAGCTCCATCAGTTTTGTCAAAACCATATGAGCAATTTAGAAGATGCACTTGTGTTTTCAGAAAAGGGATTTCAACAACATCAAGGCTCATGTGAACTTGAAAGCAGGAGTCTACAAAAATAACAGCATATTTTCTAGTGCAACCTTGCAAGAGGTTGAGACAGCTGCCAAGTATGGCTGAATGGAGAGAATATAGTGACTACTGAAAATCAAAAAGTCTTGATTGTATTCAGCTTCATTTTTTTTCTGTCTAGTACTGAAACCTTCCGGTAGGTGACGACATGCTGAGATTTGCAGAAGAGACAATCAGAAGAAAAGCTATGCATTCTCGGGAGGTGCAGAGAAGGAGATTAGACAAGATCCAGTAAATAAGACAGAATAAGTTATATACATGGCTGCCAAGCACAGAAGGAAGGGGGAAGGAAGAAGGTTTGCACAGAGAAGGCACTGTGTAGTAATGCCTGCTGGGGATCCAAGGGAGCCTCTTGAGCGGCAAGAGATGTAAGGCTGAGAGTTCAGGCTGTCTTTGATACAGCGCTTCCTGTCTCCAAAACTAACGATGGGAGCAAATACTGTGCTGCTGTTTACCGAAAGCCGGGATCGGTACTGCCATCCAGTCTGCTGCTCAAGAACTTACAACAATAAAGCCAAGAGTGCCCTATTTGCACACGTGAATGGGGACCTACAAACCACATTCTAATTTGAAGCCTACAAACAGAAAACCTTAACACTACGTCAGCTGAAACACCAATTCATTTTGTGGGTTTTTCTCTGGAGAACGTGTGCTTGTCCAGCTGGACCAACAGCAGATCCAGTTACTCGAGCTGTGTCAAGACCCCTGAAGCAGTCACACCCCTGGTAAAGTGTGGAGCTCATCAAAAACTTATTTCTCATCTACTTTCTTTCCTTTGGATGGTGACCAGTACAACACAGAAATGACTACAGGATCACTTCGCAGCCTTTGTATTTCTGTTCAGCCAAAAGCACTAACCTTGCAGCTAATCCTCCCAGGGGAGAATTCTCCCATACACCAGTGTGGTAGGACCAGCCTGATCCAGAACATGCTCCCTGACCCTAATGCGGCAGTCAGATGGATAAGAACTGTTTCTCAGGATAAAATATCTGGGAAACAGGCTGGTGAACAGTGGGTTATGGCCCTCCGCCAGTTCACATGCCAAGACAGCTTACAGACCTGGGACTTCTGGGAAAGGGAAACAGATGTTTCAATTTGCACAGACTGTATCTCCCTATTTTTTATCCACCACAGTTCTTAATGAAGCATTCACTATCCAGTGCACAGGCACAGGGCCCCCAGTGAACACTTAGGCTTGAAACACGAATTTATATTAATGTATTACTGCCCATGTCATCTTTTCCAGCAAATCAACATGAAAATGCTTTAAGCTGTAACTCCATGATCTGAAGAAGTGTTTCTCATTACATGATATAAGCACCTACACTTAAAATACAGACACGCATGTATTCCTTCCTAGGCTATATTGCTTCTGGTGCTTGGAAAAAAAAAATTATTCCATACATCTGTTTTGATAAACAGTTTCACTGATCTACTAAGTAATCATTAATATTAGTATGAGATTAGTAGACATTTTAATTAAAACCTAACAGCTGTTTGAAGCCAAGTTCCTCACACAATAGATGTTCACATCTACTGTCAGCATGGGGCCTGAATGAGGGGAAGGAAGGAGAAATTAAAAAAAAAAAAAAAAAGGGCAACTGCTTTATGGACCATTTGTAGCCTGTGGATTACAGGCAAAATAAACTTTACCTAGGCAACACAATGAAATTCTGGTATGTTCTCTTTGTTTTCTAAGCACACAGTAACAATGAACAATCGTTAAAAAAAAAAAAATCTAGTCCCACAACTGCAGTGTTGTCGAATTCAGAAGCAAATGTGTATCATGTCCCCGTCTGCAACAGTCACGCTGCCCTACATTTTATGTCATTTGAGAGGGATGACTGATGGAAAGCTGGTATTCTCCATGGCTGCTACTGTGGATGGAAAGTTTTCACCCCAGCAGATTTTTTCACTGCGCATCAGGATTGTTTCTCATTGCAGTATCACCACTTTGTAACCAAAATGCTTCATGTTCAGGTTATATTGCAGTGTGATGAGTTCCTGCCTAAACCAGGTCAATTTAAGGTTATGAAATTTCAGCTTGCTATTGCTATGGAGATTCTTCTACAACAAACACATTTTGTGGTTGTATCTCCATTGTCTATTTTGGACGTCTCTATCTTCCAGGATATGTCTGTATGAAAATTTTAGTGAAATCAAGTCTTCTTTCCCAACAAAATCTTTCATATACTCTGGACAAGAGGATCTCCCTGCTCTTCGATAACGTTGCAACTTTATTTGTAGCGCTGAATTATTTAATGATTACAGAGAAAGTGGCTTTATTATATGATTCAATGCAGTGGGAATGGACACTAAGAAGCAAAATGTGTATTCTAATGTACAAAACATCCCAGGAATTCTAATACTCAGTATTGGTAATTAGCACTTTGATTACAATATGCATGTTTTTAGCAAGCATCTTAAAAAAACTGGTTGTTTTTTTTGATGGGCTGCTAGTTTTCAGAATTCTAAAGGAAGTTCAAGCTGAGCATGAAAAATTTGGTTCTATACACAAAGGTCTTACAAGTAAAAAGGCCTGTTCCAAGGTTTCAGCTTTACCCGATTAGTTACCTACAAAACAAATCAGGACTCCTGTCAATTCAGCCGAGAGAAACAAACATATGTAACAAAGACATTACGTATAAAAATATTAGAAATACAGTGAATATTGACCAAACTAAACACAAAAAAGGATATAGTGATAGCATGACAGGCACATTCACCTTCACGCAGAGGAATGAGGAATATTGCTTAATATTGAGTTTATCCAACTTTGTGTATTTAATCAAATACACTTGAAATCCATTGTAGAATCTGGCTAATGACTTCAGCAGGCTACAGCAAAAACATAACATCACACACATACTAATTTACTTCAACCTGTACATAGCATACATACAGCTATAACTCATCCTAAATGACTATAAAGGGAATATGGCCTCAGGCTACCCAATGATGTCTAGAGATGACAGATCCCCACAAACCAGCAAAATAAAACTGAAGTAACAGAAACTTACTTCCCAACAAAGACTGTTTCCTTCTCTTTATATAATCAAATTACTACTATTGAACCATCCAGCTCCAAGGCACAAATCACTCAACGCATGCAGGCAAGATTTGGTACAAGGGGAAACCTTTATGTGGTTCCCTCAAAGGCCAAGGAAGCGAGTGATCCTGTTACACAAACAGCAAAACCATTAAAATCCGGTTTTCTATGGATGCATGTCTTTAGACTCATATGTGGACTGTTTAATAAAGTTTGCATCTTTCCTAGCAGTGGACACATTAGCAATCACTCCTGATGCTCTCTGTGAGAGTTGTTTTCACAGAAATTAATAGAAAATTAGCATCTGAGATTTCTATCCATCTGTCAAAACTGACAGAAAATGGCCCACCAGAAAAATGACTGAAAAGATTCTGATTCAAAAGATACTTTAGCTATTATTTTATTATTTATTTATTATTTCATATATTTAGATAGATTTAGATATTTATTTTATTTTATTTATTTTCTTACTATTTTTTTTTCCTCTGGAATGCACAGACAGGTAAAACCCCCACCTACTCTGCTACAAAACACTTCTAAGAAGTAAAGTAGAGTCCACTAAAAATACCACTCAATGACAGCATTCTCACCATTCAGCAGTGAGAGTGTTTGCAGACATTGGCTTGAAACCTTACCAGAAAAGTCACCATACGAATAACGAAGCGATTTGGGGAAATGTTACAACTCTCACAGAATATACTTGAATAGCTGCCAAAATGTTAGTGCTCTCATTGACTGAGCCAGTCAGTGAAGAAATAATGTTAATTTCAACAGTCAGAAACAATAATTTGGAATTTGGAGAAAAATTAGAAAATTAACATTGGACAAACAAAACAAATAAAAGCTTCCCAAAGCCTCTTAAACAGTAACATTAGAATTACTTCACAATCAAAGAGGCCAATGAAAAGATGCTTTCATCTGATACCTTCTGAGAAGTTGCACAGGAATTTCCTGAACTTCTTAACGACTATTCCTGAGTTCTTCTGTAATTTCCTTTCGAGTTTCTTGAATCCCTATCTAAAAGAGAACCTTGTAACTACGTAGCCCTCTCTGGAAGACTTGACACATTTCCATTTCAGTTTGTTAATTTCACTACGTATCATTAATTTCCTTATTTCTTTCCTGTTCTAAATGCGCATTTCAAAATGCAGAGAAAACAGACAACTAACAAAAAGCAAATAATCCTTTTAAATAATGTCCTTGATACCCACTTTAGTTTTCCCAAGTAAATGGTTTAAAAGTGTTTAGGATCAAACCTGAGATTAACATACAAATTCAGGAATTTGAAGAGAAACTGCCCAGGTGCAAGAAATTATACAAGTAATTAATACAGCTAATTCACAAGTTCTTGGAATCATATCAGCATTACATGCTTGGAGTCTTGGAATTCCAAGCATAATGGAACGCCTCACAAACAAAAAATTTTTGGCACGTAAACCCTACTGTAACTTTTCCAGATTTGTTTCCCCAATTCTGTATTTGATATCAGGCTTTGAATGAAGATTTAAAATCTCGCAAACTATGCATATTGGTATGTATGCTACAAAGCAGTAACTACAAAATTTTACATGCTTCTGTAACAAAGGCATCATTATAACTGTAAATTTTATACACTCAAGAAACAGGGAAGTCTTCTGTTTTTCTTCATCCAGGGAAATGACAACAAAGCAAGCACAAGGGTGGCTAGTATTCATAATGAGACTCATAAATAAAGGAAATTATGTGCACAGTTATTCATAAGGTACTTTTCCTCCTTTTGTTTACCATCCTGTAAAGTTCCGTTCATTAAAAAACAGGAAGAGAGGGAAAGGCTAAAGCAGTCAGGACCACCGCTGCCATAGTATTAGTTTTACAAAGATCAGAAAACATTCTTAAGGAAAAACACTCAGTGAATCACACAGAATGTGACAGAAAGATATGCAAATGCTACACTCAAATTCTTCCCAAAAATCCAAGTTTCAGAACATACTTCATTTTCAAAATTAACAGCTCATAAACAATGTAAGATAACTGATTTCTGTGTGACAAATGGAGACGAAAATTTAAGTAATATTAAAATAGTGCTCTCTGCAAGAAATGTGTGTCAGAGAGGTTACAGTTAATTGAGAAGACACCCAGTTATAACAAACAATTAAAGCCACCCCAAACTCTCTTGTCAATTTAAATGATCCTTATATGAAAAGCAAATTACCTCCATTGAGATTCGTCTGTGTATCCGGTTTCTGAGACAAACACCTGTGGGAGACTGAACTTCATCAGATGATGTTCCAGAAGCTTGGTCACTCTCACCATCGGACCCCATTTTCAGATTTTCATGAACAATATCTTAAAAATAATCCAAAGAATTGAAAACAGTTAATCAGTATTCCACCAAACATCTCTCTTGTACAGATGGAAAACAACTGTATCATTACTGTGCATTGGGTTATATGGCAGAGTCAAAGACGCATCACAGTCATGGCAGTCTTTGATCTACTTTTTATGGCTCAGGAATCACAAAATGAACAGGATTATTTAATAGGACTTCTACACAAACTTTATAATTACTTTTCTTATTTGGTTTGCAGCAGAACTCGATTTTCCAAAACAAAAGACAGACAGTCCAATCCCAATTTTAATTCCTATAATTCCACCTTCCCCTCACAGCTTCAGTTCCTGAACTCCCTCACTACCTCTTCTCTTTTTGCTGCTCTTTGATATAAAACATCACAAAGAATATCTAAGATACTCAAATCAGGCTACCTGATGTTAGCCACTTAAATGTATCTTCAGAAAGCTTAAAAAAAATCCTGAAAGGTATTGGCATTATTTTCAGAAATGTGAAATATGGAAACTTTGGGTATAAAAACCACTTAGGGGGTGTGTGTGGAGGAAGGGGATGTGTTCTAACTGCCTAAACAGAGGCCTACAATGCACAAGCGGTCAGCAGAGGACCTGGTATTTAGAAGCAATTAAGTGAAATCTGTGATCTTATGGAGCAATTCAGGTTACAGACTGCCCGAGTTGTATGATGTTGCAGGATCTCCATGTCAACTGAAACCAGTACTTTTAACACAGTTCTGGAGATTCATCCACACAAAAGAGTTTATGTACATTATGCATATACATATACATTACTCATCAGCACCACAGGATCTTCCAGACTTTGGAAGACAAACGCCGTACTGAATGAAGATCAGGGTGGTGTCATTAATAGCATAAAGAGCCAGATGACTTGCAAAAGGACACACAATGGGAAATTGGTCATACAAGCAATTCACTATGAGTAATGCTCCATCATCACCTCCGAAATAATTGAACTCCAAATTACTATGGAGATTAAACACTTACACACATAAAAGAGGTGCTTCAAAAGACACCAACTTCCCTGATCTTTAGTATTAAGCATGATATTGTACAGGTTAGAAAAGAGAACCTGATGAACAACTCAAAATCTCAGAACTCTACTCCTAAAAAATGCTAATATTAGCAAACACACAAAGCTCAATTCAGCCTTACTACCAACACACCTGAAAATATTTATCATTTGCACAGCATTACATCAATTAAAAATCCAAAAGAGCAAACGCAAATTTTATTACTATCAACAAGCCAGAAAGCTGGATTTTCTAGAAAAAAAAGCCTTTAGGCCAATGTTTGGTTATCAGCACATCTTCCAAAATGTTTGTCTCGTTTGGCTCACATAAGATCATGTAGACTTCAAAGGACCAAAATCTTCCTCAGCACAAAGAATTTCCTTTTATGCAAAATAGAATGGATATAAAAAGATTAACTCTTAAGGCACTGGCACCACGTATTTTAACTCAAAGTACTGTAGTTAAACACAAAAACTAAGCATGCATCTCATGCACAGAGCAAATTTTCCAGCAGCAATGTGGATCTAAATTGGATTTCGATTGAAAACCCACATTATATCAGAATTTTCCCTCCAAGTCGTGCTCAGATTTGGACTGAATGAGAAAAAAACAAGCTGCACTCCTTGCCTAATAAGATGCAATCTTCTGGTTTCTAACAAGGTAAATACTCATCAGTGCTTCTAAAGGCATGGTAGTTTGAGCCAGAGGCGAAGATTTTCAGAAAGTGATCCCTTAAAGATCAGCCTCAACCTTAAGCCAAGTGGACAAAACGTGACTCTCTTTTGCCAAGTCTCTAAGAAATCTATGTTATTCTCTGTAGCGACTTCATAGCTGTCATTTAAAAAAAAAAATCTCTAACAAACTGTAGGAAATAATTTTTAATAATATAAAAGCATTATTGAAAACACTATTTGCAACAAAGCTGTTATGCCAGCATTATTGTATCTGATAAACAGCACGTTCATCATATCAGTTCTTTAATAAAGATCCTCTTTTAAAATATTTTTGAGAGGAGATGTAAACCATTTTAGCAATTATAGCTCTCAAGATTCTGTTTGTAAAAATAAGTGTAACGGCTACTGACAATTGTCCCCCAATCTGTTTATCCTCATGTTAGTACCAGCTCATCAACTGGTCCCCAAAGTCTATTTTCTTTAGACAAGCTAGACAAGAAACAGTTATCTAGGCAACCTCACAAAATAGAACTGCCAAAATTAACTAAGTATTACGTTTTAAGCCATGGAGCCATTACATAAGCTCTTTTTAAAAAAGACTGACACTTTTTAAAGTAATCATGTGATTGATACTGTCATACTTTTATCTTGAAATACAACGTTCAGTTCACAAAAGCGTACTTGTTACGAAACTACTATAAAAAAATGACACTTTGAAATGCAATGTTCAGAACTACGAAGAGCATCCTAGCTGACTAAGATAACTCTTCCACAAGAACACCACCTATGCGATGATACACACTAAGGCCTATTTCAAGAAGTAGTAACACAAATCCATATATTTGGGGCAGATAACGTAGCTGTAAGGAGATTCCGCTCTTCATAAATCAGGAATGCGAAGAGAAAGTAGGTCTGTACCACTCAAGTCTAAAAATACAGTATCTCAGACTTAAACAAGATGATGGTCAGTCTACTTCAAATACTGCTGCGATACGATTAATTCTGGTAAGTCTGGGTAAGCTTAACACCCATACCCCAAAGGCTTTAAGCAGGATACTGGCTGTAGCATCCAAAAATCTATCATTAAGCACATGCCTGAATTTGTGATGGGCTAAATACCCAACTGCTCCTTGACTATAAGGGTTTCCAGATGTTTTAATTATATTCTAAACAGGGATACTTCTAAGCTTTTTAAAAATTTCTTGGCTGTGTTATCATCTCATATAAATGTGTCCTTTTATTTTATTCAGTTAAAAAGACATTAGTAGTCTCTTATGTTCATTATTTTAATAACATGAACCCAGGAATAAGGTATTAACCTAGCTGTTATAATCATTTTACATAGGTGCATGATGATAATATTTGATTAAGCAATGACGAAAATCACGCAAATATTTCCTTAGTTTCACCAAGCTTTTCTACAGGCAAGTTTACCTGCACCAAAGCCAGCCTTCATGGTCTTCAGAGGTTTTAGTTGTCCAATAATTCATTGAATTGCTTTCACTGAATACCCAAGCCATTCTCTTACACAGATGGTTATTTTAATGTAATCTACATATCTAATTAATTATCTAGTGTGGCCACTTAATGAAAAGCTGTAGATGACTACAATATAACAGGAAAACCATGGAAGTGCATTTAAAAGAAAAGGCTGTCCTCTTTTCAGCTGTGGGGAATGCACCACAGAAGAAATTAATACAGGGAACCTACAGTGCAGCAAATGAGAACTCCTCCAAGTGAGCTAAAATAACATGCACTGATTAGTTAGTAGTGAGTCAGACTGCATGATCGTTCCATCTTATTTCAAATGATTACAAACAATGATCATGTGACTTGCATATTGGATTCCTTCCAAGGTGCACTTTTCCAAAGATTACTTTTCCATGAAGTGGCTGAATTTTATGGTTCGTTTCACTAATAACAATTCAAATTGAGGAAGGCAATAGTGAGAAATTGCCTTTGTTGTTAACGTTACTAATCTATTAAAGCTGTATGGAAACATCATTCCCTCAATTCCAATATTTACAACAAAGAAACAAAACCTCTCCATCACTATATCAACACAACTGGCAAAAGCAGGGATCAACTCTCACCCAGCTGCTACTGAGGTTCACCAGGAGGGTCGGCTTCAGTTGGCTTTGCACATTCCAAGCGCCTCTGCAGTGTTCCCAGTAATATAAATATGGAACAAGGACAAGTAACGTGGCTCTGCATTCAGCCAGGTTAGGTCCAAAATGGGTTTTACTAGCTCTGGCTCCATCGTGGACTGCAGCAGTTAAACCTTTCTGGAGGTGCAAGACTTCAGAAGCTGTATCAATATACACGAGCTAAAAAACCCTCAGCTAGCCTTCAAATGCATCAGTGGCATGGCTGATTCACAATCTGGCCTGAGAATCATCTGTTATTTTAAATCATCATGATAACTAAATACTAAATCAAAAATTACTACAAAATTTTAAACAAAGGCACACTTTCTGGAGATCAGTTCAGAACTTCTGTCTTTACAATACATTTTACAAAACCTGAAGTTTAACAGAGATGTTTCCAAGCACATATTCTTTTAAATATATTTTAGGATTTTACACGTTACCACAACAGCAGGAACTCATATTCAGTGCTCAGAAAGCAAACAAAACTTCAAAACCCTCCCAGGCTTCTCAACCAATTTCTATACTGACAATCTCATTCAAAAGCAAGCAGCATGAAGATGCACCTGTGGCAAGTCTCATTTAAATCGTTTTTTTAACTAGACAACCATAATTTAACTACCATCATTTTGTGGTATTTCAAGCATATCCCTCTGACAGCATTTTTCCACCATTGGAATAGAGGAGAAAGTGGAAAGAAAAGAGAATGAAGAGAACAAAGAAAGTTAAAAGTCTACTGGAGTGTAGCATGTTGGACCATTTCATTTCTGCTGTTACCCAATGGAGAAATCCTCAGTATCCTGATGAGTAATAACCATTATCGTATCGCAAGAACAACAGGAGGAAAGATATGATGAAGGAGCAGAAAGAACATTAGTAATTATGTTTGTACATGCTTGTAATTGTGATATCTACCACTAGATAACAGTACAAGTGCTTAAATTTTCATCAAATGAGTGAAAAAGGCATCGTTAATAGTATCATTGGATCCAAAGGAAAAAGATGTTTAACATACACGTACATACACTCAGTAAATCTATTCCATACTAATTCAACAAAATTACAAATTCTACATGAATCTATAGCTATTTAAAATATGTTATTATAACACTTCCTACAGACTAACATATTAAAATTGTGAGTGCTATTTAAACACTCGATTACCTGCAAAACTTGATCACCTGAGAAAAATAAAACTAATGGCATTCTTCTGCAATACTTACATATTAGTATTTTTTTCAGGTAGAAAAGTAAAGCCTTGAGAAAATTGGAAAATCATTAACAGAAACAAAAAACTGTTTATAAATTTTCCTTTTGCAAAGCTGATTTGAAGTTCATACTGAAATTTTGAAAAGGAACAAGTTATTGGTAAATTTACATTTAAAAATGCTATAGAATGTTTTTAAAGGCAACATTCAAGAACAAGCATATAGAACTATACATCTCTGCTGTTCCTGTACACAGTTCATATACATCTGATTTGACAAATAATCCATAAAAGACTAAATATTCCTAGCCAGAAATTTCATTAGGTATAAAATTATTTTTAAAAAAACCCAAAATCTTTGTCTTCCTGTTGGATTCTTGGCAACTTTAGCAAAGCTTGGCTAGGCAAAAAAGAAAAAAAAATAAAGTGTACATGACTTGAATGAAATCAGGAATTGATATAGTAGTCAAAGTGTGCACACTAAAACCTGTTTTCTTCTGTCACAACAACAGCTGCTAAATTCCATTCCAGAGGACAGAAATCTTTTTTCAGTTTGAATGGTAGCACAAACAGTGAAAAGGCAAGGTTTTGAACATGATGAGTGATATTACAGCAAAGGAGGATATAAGTGGCTTGACTACTATCCTGAAGACTCATTGCTTAATCTTGAAGATCAGTTTATCACATACTTCTAAAGAAGGGCAGAAGATTGAAAAATTCATAAACTTCAAATTAAACTGTGACGTGCTCTCATTTTGTAGTATTAATTAATTAAGCATAAATTAAAATAACATAAAAGCAGGGTGAAACATTAATGGTGACTGGAGGCAGCAACCTGTCAAATTACTTGAAGGAGAAGAAAAAAAAATTTCGTAACTTATTTGCCCCACAGAACCAAAAATATAGCTCGCGACCACAACAAGAATATAATTATAGTCGAGTGACCTTAATTTATCACTGAAAAAAGCAATAATGAAAAGTCTACATCATACACCAGTTCTTTTTAAATTCCACATATTGGATTTTCATCCTCTGTTTTTATCATATTCAATTTATTGTAGTTCTCACCAATGCTTAACTGTGATGAGACACACAAGTTTCTTGCAAAGTATTCAGAAAGAATATTTTGTAACTTTGCAACTTGTCAAAAATTCATGGGTGACTTCTGTGTATTCACGCAATCACTTTCTTCCTGAAAATTTTAAGAGACATTCAGTACCTTATAAACAAGTTTCTCTAACAACCCTAGAAAAAGACTACAACAATCCCAGAGATGTATTAAAGCATTAGAATAACCGTATCTCTCACTAAGAATCAATACAGACAATATTCTTCACAGAAAAATGAACTTAAACAAACAATGTAGTAAATTACCTAATCTGCTCCCATTTCGGGGCATTGCCATGAAAGAGCCGAGGCTGCCCCCTATGACGCTATGTGGTCTCCGTAAAGGGGGCTTCTTGAAAGATCCTGTGTATTGGTGGAGAAATGAGTGCATGCTGTGAGACGTTGGAGGCCTGCCATTCTTCACAATAGGCTCTACAATTCACAAGGATCAAAATATTCATTCCCACAAGCAAGTAGGAGTGTCAGGAACATGCCAGAAGGAAAAAAAAAAAAAAAAAGAAAAAGAAAAAAAACAGTTACTAGACAGGAAATCACCACTCTGGTAAGATTCTCTTTCATACTAACAGCAGACCATAATATTACTGCCATTTCTCTATTAATCAATTAATACAAAATATGGCATTAATTATTACCCAAATTTCATTTTATCAAATTCTGTCCCTCTGCTGCTCGATCAGTAAATGGCCTGAATATACAGTCTAGAAATGTGAATAAAACCGGAACATAGCTTTTAATATCAGTATATTTTTTTGCTTCTGAACTAATGATTTGTCTTATTGCACTGTGTTTCATCTTTACTACAATTTAAACAGACCAGCTGTTGGATCACTCGCATGATGAGCAAATTCAACCGCAAGCCTTTGCAAATATTCTCCCTTTCAAAATTCTTGAGGGTCACCAGTACCAAGGCTTCACTACCGGCAGTCCTTACAAGGAAACGTACCTGTCTATACCGACCAGAGCTGTCATGCCACAATTAAGGTTATTAACTCAAAGGATATCAGAATAATTGAGTATTCAATGAGTTATTTTGACTTCCTATTGGATTGTGTCTCAGATAGTTCGCTGTACTTAAAACAAGGATTGCAAGATATTTTTTTAAATTATTATTATTATTATTGATAAACACTTTCTAAAAAGGATGAAATATTAGAAATTTTAAAATCTTATACGCTACTGTGCACAGAAACTGAGTGTTTGTGTTCTCTCAGCGAGCCTGACTCCGCACACGTGAACTATCACTCAAGGACTGCCATGGTACTAGAAGCAGCCTAGTTCTAAAAGCAAAGAGGATTTTTTACCCCGACAAGATGCAGAATAGGTTGGCAGCTTGTATTGATTGTCACTAAACTGGACTTACCAGAACCACCGATGAAGTCACTCATTCAAGAAATTAAAGAAGAAATCCTATCACTACAGAAAAAGTACCCAGAGGTGAGAGCCACCCAGCAGCTATGCACAGGCACCGTCCCCATACTAGGAAAAAGCCCAGGACATGTGCCCAATGAACATTTCAGATTCAAGTAATTTTATTTTCCCATCACTTGACTCTTATTACCGTTACAGATACGCGTTACTTGGTATTATTCAGAAGACAGCAAAGGCAGCAGCTCACGCACTGAGCAGGTGCAGTGCGAGGGCTGCTGAGCCAAGTGGCACCTCTGAGGCGTTTCTGGAGCCACTGCTCTCAGGGCGCAATGCAGCGAGGACCTGCTCCGAGCTTCACCCATGCCTACGGGGACAGCGAGCAACCTTGGATGCCGACTCATATTCTCACATGCAGGGACCCCAAAATCTCTCTTCCCCTTCCAAAGTAAGATATGAAGAATAGTATCACTAGGAGAACTTATTTTATGGAAAGCAGAATTTCAGTGGTGAAGGAATATAACAGCAAGAAATACCTAATAGCCTAAGGAAAATAGGCTCCTGAAAAGAACCTCCCTGCCTCCCCACATGTACAAAACCCCTTTGCCTATATTATTATGATTGGCCTAAAGCAAAGGGACACAAGTACACAGCCAGAACTACCCAAGGACAGGTCAGTGACTTTAAAAAAATAATTACACAATAGATGTTTACATATAAACATGAATAATACATTAAGACAAAAAAGTCACTTCAACTCCACTGCTGCAGGAAAAAAAAAGCCGTAAAAACGCTTCAGGCAGACAACAGAATGTGAAAGGACATAACAGCACAGCTACAATCCTGCCTACATCTTTCAATTAGCATCCTGCATAAACAAAGTGTGTGAATATGAGGACAAATACACGATATATCTCTGTATACGTTTCTGGAGTACAATCGGTGTCTTCACCTCCAAAACTCTGCAAATCTCTATCCCAAATCCTTACTTCTGTTTCTAACACACTGCATCATCCCTTTCAATTTAAGAGTGGTATCAGTTTCCTTGTTCTGTGCTTTTAAAAGCAGATTTATCCTAGGGCAGCAGGCAGTAATTCCTTCCTCATCAATTTTTGAATAAAATCTACTACTATCATATGACAGAAAACACACAGGTTCACATACAGCACAACTACTGCTTTGATTTTTTTTATAGATTAAAATTTGCTTTCTACTTTCTATCTTTCTTACTAATCTTTGGTTTGAATATCATCTAGCTTCTAGACTAAAAACCTCATGCTGAGTTTACACACAGTGCTGAACAAACGAACTGTAACTCTGAAAATCCAAATACCTGATGAGTAAATAGTTTGTTCTGTTGAGACAGTCATCACCGGTTGTAACTATGCTGCTCGGTGGGGTTTAGTTGCTAATTTGCATAACTTTGAAATTACTACTTCACTTTTACTATTATATAGGCAATAAGTAATGTATATTAAGCATACAATTCTACTTCATTTTAATTGTTCCAAAAACTAATTTCTAAGGAAAAAAATCGAGCAAACCCAGAGATATTTCTTTCTGGGAAAATCTGGGAAATAACTCTCCTGCCTTTGATCAAGCCTTGCTATACCAAGCAAAGCAAAACTCCTTCAGCTGGGTTTTTGTTCTTTTTGTCTTGGCTTGTTTTTTTTTTTAAGTCCTGATAACAAACCTAGGAAGAAAGTTCTCTTTTTTAGTGTGGAAATGTACCGCCAAAAAAACCCAAACCAAAACAAAAAACCCCGCTATTTGTTTACTGCTAAAAATCACTCAAATATTTTTTAGCTCTGTTACTAGTGTCAATAGCCCTGTGCTTTTGGGGGTAACTTGAAGCCTGAGCAAAGTGCCGAGACAGACTGATGCCTGAAAATTGATCTCCCACGGCAAGATTATTCTCCCACACAAACAGGCAAATCCCGCATCAAAGCATACATTACTTTTTTCATCCTACTGAGAAACAGCAGATGCCGGGGTGCATCTCCACCAGGGTCGGAGAAGCAGCGTAGCCAGCAGCAGGATGGGGCTGGGCCCTGTGGCCAAAGCAGAACTCTGCCCACGCCTGGGCCAGCGCATCGCCTCAGCCCCCCGCGCACCCGCACCCACCGCTACGCGTCCGCAGTTGCCGGGCTTCCAGCACCATTAACCACACCAGGGTGTACGCACACACGTGGACAAACAAAATCACTAAAATATCCGAACACACAAAAAGTTCAGCTCAATTACAAGGATAAACGCAGATAACATTAATAAGCAAACAGCAAATTTATACAAAAGTGAGAAACAGATGGTTGCCATAATAAGATCCAATTATATAGAAATAACTTTTTCCATCATAGGAAACTATTACCTTCCTGCACTGTCATAAGCACTGTTCTAAATTATGGAGCCCATTATAAAATGTAGCAGCAATAATTTAGGTCATGTAGTAGGACAGGTATAACCACTGACAGAGAATGAAATGAAGGTTATAAACACTCTCAGATCACTAGCATACTTCTGAGCAAGAGACGTATTAATACTACTTGCTTACAAATGTGGGGTTTTTTTAATTCTAGTACACATTAATTTACAAAAAGAAGGGATCATATGACATTTTATGATAATATAACATACAGATTTATGGTCTGGAAAAGTATTTTTGTCTTGTACAGTTAAGTTTGCACTGTTGTACGCTAGAAACTTTAAAGAAATGTTCACATGAATTCTGCATTCTGCACTACCTCCTCCCTGCAAACATGACAGTAACAGCTAAGAGCTGGAACAAATATTGAAAATGATGAAGCAAACTTTTGCTGGAAATGAATTTACAAGACTGTTATTTTTGTGCATTTACGAGATACAAGTTTTAAAGAAAGTGCTTTTGAAAAAAGTATTTAACTCCTTCTGTCCGAAGATCCCCAAGTACTTCTTCCAAAGTTACAATTTCATTTAATTATCCTAAAGAATGAATTTTTTTCAGGATTATTAATATGTTGAATCACTACAATCAAAGCGTAACGCTGCAATTTTTAAGGTGTGAATTTAGTGCAGCTGCCTGGTCTTGAATGAGAGAAGTCAAAACTGTAAAATGCTTTACTACATACATCTATAAATTACTTCTTACAATTTTATCTCTGTGATTATAGGTTTGGCTTGTCTTTAAAAAAAAATGTTTCCCTGTATAAAACTCACAAACATTCCTTATGTTAGTGTCACTGTATTTGGTAAATATAACTCAGTAACCACTCCAAGGCTTAGCTAACGTGTTGGAGGTTTTTCAGGTAGCACAGTAGGTATTTTCACGGTGCTATTGGTTTAATATTCAGCCACAGCCAAAGTGGATGATAGAAATTACGGGGGGAGTAGAAAAACCTCCAGAAAATCACTACACCACTACGCAAGTGTATGGATCTACTGCATTTTGAGCATCATGCACAGTTCTGGTCTTCCTCTCTCAAATAGGTCAAAACTGGAGAAGCATGACAGAACCCACAGACTTGCAGGAGGGCTGAAGAGGGCACCCTGGAATGAGCTGCACCCACCACCTTCTCCTGCACAAGAGTGAGGGTCACTGAAGCCGTTCTTCACACTGTGCGGTCTGTGGCAACGCCTCACCACAGGATGTCACGACTGTCAGACGCTTGCAAGACTAAAAGGGGAGACCGAACGAGAAATCTGCTCATGATTACTGACTGCACAGAAACTTGCCTAGTTCAGGAAGTCTCTGAACTAGAAACCAGCACAGTACTCTGGGGGAATGCTGTTATACCATGGGCTCTAATCTTAGACTTGCCCTTAATTGTCATCTTCGGAGTCCAGAGAACAGCCAGGCAGAACTCCAGCCCTCCTTACGGTGCAAAACTTCTGCAGCACCTGGGCTCGTGTTGGCTCCTGCTGGCACAGCCATACCAGCGAGGGCCTCAATGATTACACAACTCTAGCTCTCCTTCCTCACTCTGCTCTGTTATCTATAACTCCAAACCGATAAAATTTGTAAACATGGAAAGCGAGCTGGAAGAGAGACTTCTTGGTGGTTCTTCCTCACTTGTGTTTGGTCAGTTGTTGTTACATAGTATTCTTATTTTGGCTACAAATCACTTAATCTTTCACTCCTCTTTCAAGGAAAGTCAGCTCAATTCTTAAATCTCTTATTAAACCTACTAAGATACCATGCATATCTAGTCTTCAAATGCAAAAAAAGTTAACTGAAACATTCTGAATGAGAATATTTAGAAATATTGGCATGCTGGAAGAACACATGGTTTTCTTCTCAATGTCCCTGAACACTTCTTGAAATATGAATGTGTTCTGCTTGTTTTAAAAAAAATTTTTTATATATACACACAAACATACACACACACATATACACACACTGTTTTTTTAATGCCACATCCATGTTATCTTGCTAAGTGTGCATCTTCAGTAAGGTTTAAAACTGGGCAATGCATGGTGACTGCACTGTTGTAGTACTTGATTTTCAAGTTTGGCAAGTGCTGAGCTGCTGGTTTATTTCATTTGGATCATTTTCTTGTATTTGTTACATCCTATCACTTAAACTTCAGTTATTACTGGCACAATACAAAATAACTAGAACAGCACCATGCAAAGAAAATATTGTTTAAAATACAGCCAGCCTGGCTTATTAATTTTCTAAGAGTTGCTAGATCATGTTGCTGATCTGTTTTAGAACACACACATGTATTTTAAGAAAATACAGTACCCAGTAAGGTACCACTGCTTTGCTAAATTTGAAATAACGCCAACACCAATGCCAACAAACATACAAGAACAGAAAATAACTCCAATGAGCCACTGAAATAATTTGATTGTGAAGTGACAGAAATTTATGCTTGAATGTAAGTGGAACTGATTTTTTTATTTCATAATTATGACAAATGCCAGAGTCGAGTAGAACAATAGCCTATATAACCAAGAAGGCTTCCCGAGGAATTAGTTAAAACCAACTATTATATGAGGTTATAAAGATGTCTCCTCTTTTTCCATTAACTGCAATTTAAATTAACCACAAACCCTGACCTGAAATTACTCCCAAGTTGAGCAATTTTTCAATAAATTCCCAATGTTTCTTCTGCTTGTCCATTTATCTTAACAAAGAGCCACACTACCACTTACTTTCCTGTGCTGGATTTACTTAACTGGATTTACTTAATCTGAGTTCCAGAGAGCCTGCAGAATTGCCTGGCATTTCTATGCAAGGCCTCAGCAACTGACATACTGTCACAAGTCAGTCAGAAAGTGTTTGCATTAGGAATGTAAATGTATTTTAAAACACATTTTATGAATATCTAATACCACTTATTAAACAACCTCTTTTTCTTTTTTGATGTCCCATGAGCACCTCTATTACATGAAAAAAAGACCAAGCTGGCTTTCAGATTTCACTGCCTAAATTTTGGAATGGTATTTGCTTCAGCTAGCTTTAATAAAGAATCAAAATCACTTGTCATACATGGTGACATTTTCCCCTAAATCAAGCATCTCTGATAGAGCTGAGTAAGTCTGCAAGGAAAAGTACTATTCAATAACCACTACCCATTCTGGACATGGAAACCACACAAATACATAAATATATATTTTGATTTCATACTAATGAAGTACAGAAGAGGAGTTTTCTCTGATCAAAGTAAGACAGATAGCGGAGACACAGCATTTATCTCTCTGATTTGGGTATATAATGGTGATTGAACCCAGGCACACTGCATATTCTAAGTAAGTATGAACTTCTGTGTGACAGCAAGCCTGCCGCAATTCACTGCTGCTACCAAAAAGGTGGCTCAAGGTCCTCCTCTAGCAAAAAAGAAGTGTAATTTTGATTCAGGTTTTTGAACTAGATCATCGCAGGGCATGCAGAGTGCAAGTGCTGATAGAAGGGTGGAGGCAGAACCTCACTCGCCACTTTTAGCTGCAGCTTGACTTTGGACCGGCTCAACTATAACAAAACCTCACTAAACACCCTGAGCATCAGCTATTGGTTTTTACACAACAGGACTCTACACAGTTTCTTTTCCACCCACCTTGACCTCACCCTTGCTCCAGAACACTTCCAAAGTTGTTTAGGCTTGTTTTCTTTTCCATTTTGATAGAGAATGGGGAAGTGTCAAAACTCTACATATATGAAACTAAATATTCATTCTCTAAACAGCCTTGCAATGATGAAGCTTGCGATGCATTACAATAATCTTTTAAAATTATTTGCATCGACTGTCTCAAATGCTACTGTCATATAGCTTAATCGTATTTTGGCCTCATCTACTACACACGCATTTATCTAATATCTGAATGTACGCTCTATTAATGATTACTCAATTTTTACATGTCTATTGGCAATAAAGACTGATTTTTTTTTTGGACTTGCAATACAAAATATTTTGAACAAACTGCTTTCCTGAAGAAGCTATTGTCAAGAAGCCCTTTATTTCTTCAGAAATTGTAGAATGTAAGCAGGTGAATTTCTGACACTTTAGACCTGGCATGCTGCACTGTACAATATTTAATTACACTGCTGTAATTCTGTCAGACCCACTCAGTAAAATAAGGTGACTGCAGGTAATGGCTCCCATAGAAGAAATATTTAAATAACCCAAAGCACCTATAAGTTTGCTATTATCTGTGCTCTCAGGAAGCTGCATGAGGAGCACTGTGTAAAATACTATGTATTTCTACATTATTTTATAGAGTTGTTTCCTTGGATTCGTTATGTGATACCCAGGAATACATCAAGTCACTCTAAAAACAGAGCAACCACTCAATACCACTTAAAACTATTTATTCATTAAATAATAAGATGAAACCTTCAAACTATTGACTATTACAATAGTAAAACTTTGCAGAACCTCAAGGGATTCCTCCCATTGCTCAAAATTAATCCATTTCAGTATAGCAGTCATGACCAGAGCAAACATTCTTCACTTGGAAGACACAGGGCAAAAAAATATTGGTAGCATGTTTGAAGAAATATGCCGACAGAAACCTAAAGAAACACAGTCTTCAAGTTTCTCCCAGAAATTTAGTAACTCAATGTTTAAAATGGCACTGTAACATCCTCTAAACTTTTTTTTTTTTAATTTGGGACAAAAAGGACAGAAACTTTTCCAAAGTGTCTGTTTAAACTACAAAACCAAGAGATAATACACAAAGCAAAAAAATGAGGTCAAGATGTCTAAAAGACCACTACAAAACGCCTTTCAAAGTTGGCTTCACATACAATGAGGTTTTGCCTTCAGTTTAACTACCAAGACAAATAAGATCAGAATCAAATAAAATATATTCAAAGCCAAAAACCTGCCTTTGAGATTTATGTATTTCATACTTTTTAAAAAGTTAATTCTCAATATAGTACTTTTGGTCATCAGAACACACACTGGAACATAAGCATGGTAGTCCCGTACCTCTAATCATATACGCGTGACACACCACCAGTTCTTCGCTTTATAAGGCTTAACTACACCAAATCCTTCAGAACACTGTTTCAGGCATAACTTAAATCAACCTGAGTCAGCACTGTAGCCAAGATATGAGTATCCCTGGCCTCCATCCCTGCGTCCCCAAACACAACCACCCTGTAGGCTCCCCACTGCAAGCATCTGTGAGGCCACATTACCAACCAAATCAGGAAACAGCGGATCTGGCTTCTTTTTGCCCTACCTTCAGAAATAACTGTGTTGGCTAGTTACTTGTATTTTGCTTTTCTGTACTTAACAAGTACATCTGAATGCTATTTAAGAACAAATCTCTACATATTCATCAGCAAGACTATGCTAGCAGAAATTTGGTGTATTTACAGAGCCTACTTCTGCACGCAAGCATCATGTTCTCCTGCCAAAGCTACGTTCTGCTTGTGAAGGAGAACACTTTTCAGTGGACAACTTGCCCCCCCAAGACTATGGCTCTCTGCAGCATACTTTCATGCACTGATTTTTCATGCTCATTTCACTTTATAAGCACTTCCATACACAAATAGAGCCTCCAGGTTTTGCGGGAAGAAGCAAATTAAAACAGGAGGGAAGAAAGAACACTATGTTGTGCAGTGTACGTGGGATGGAGAAGCCATACTGAACAGTAATAACAAAAACACAGCACAGAACGGTACATACAGGCTCTAACAAAAACATTGCCAGTACGGTGTAAGGGACAGTACAAGGTACAGTATCTAGCTGTGACAGCTGCCAGTTATTTGCAGTAATCTGTAGCTACAGAGTGAGCTCTAGCACTTCTGGGGATTTTGACCCCCTTCCCAGTATTTTTACATTGATACTTTGTTCCAGCATCAACAGAGAAATTTTATTGATTTATTAACAGTAAGTATCTCTGTGCTCATATTTTCAATTGAAGAACATTATCTTGAAAATACATTGCAACACACTGTTTTCCTTCCATACTCAAGGAATCACACATAGCAGATGGAATGGGAGTTTCTCAGATGCACTGAAGATGATAGGAAATGACTACAACTACAAAGGCATTCAGATGTGCACTGCAATGTGTCAATTTTTATAAACATTCATTCCTCTTATCACAGCATTAACTAGTCAGTAAGGCCTTAAACCTAAAAAACACTTACGCACTTTACTGTAGCTGATCCTTCCATTATTACTCACACCTGTAAAATTACAAAAAAATTATGCAAGTGTTTGTGAGACTGGACCCTATGATCACAACACTGAGCTAAAGCACACCAAATGGAGATGAATATTATTCTAGAAATTCATGAAGCTATTTCTATCAGAACCTCACTTGTTTTGGTTTAGTAGGTATGTGTGTACATATCTATATATAAAAAAACCCCTGGCAATAGAGAATGGCTTTCCAAGTTACTTATACATTAATGCAAGAGCTGTGGACGTATTTCTGAACATATCTTGTAATTATTCTTAAAAGCATGCTTGGAGTTTGTGATAATGTATTTAATAATATTAGACAATACAGCCACATTTTTCACTTTCATTAGAGAGCATGCATTTAAAGTATTTGCATAAATTTTACAGTTCATTGGGCTTTAAATATGCATGATTTAGATGTTACTTCTAGCCTAATTTCATTAGTATGTCATTGGCAATGAAAAATTTCAGGAGCAAATTTAGTTGTCAACTGCTACAAATTACCATTTAGTATTTTTAATATTAATCTGAATACATATATTAAGGTAGAACTTAGAACTAAAAAAGCAAGCCACCACATTGTTAGTGTGCTTGAATCAAGACAGACTGAAAAATAAACAATGAATCCAACTAATTTGTTTTATATGTTGAAACATTAGAGACCACAAAAAGCTTACTTAGATAAAAGAATAGTCCAAAGTATACTTCATACAGTCCACAGCTCATAAGGCTTCAGATCTATATCAGGCATTTCACTGGTCCGTCTGTTTTTATGGTTTATGCATCCGATTTGGTGATGCTTCCTCACTCAGAAACCAATTATGATGACTGTAATTTGTAAAGCAAATTTAATTATATATAGGTTTCTGGTCACTAAATAATTTGATGGTGTTCCAAAAAAACCCAAAACTGTCAGTTCTTCTACGTTCAGTGCAACAGCTCTGTGCTACTGCACTGACCAACATGGGCTGATCCCTGCTAATCGCATTTTGCTGCTGACAGATGAGGGCTGCATACTGAGATCGTACTGACATCACGCGATGAAGGAAGCTGCGTATGAAATGAGACTGCATACAAAAAGTTAGCTGATTCAGTGGTATCAATGCACTGCAAAGAAATCCAAAGTTACGTATCCATTTTCACGTCTGTGAACTACAAGTAGGACAATTTGTTCTGCATTAGGAGTGCTGTTCTTTAAAAGTAAACCTTCAAACAACCCACTTGGATCTGGAGCTAATGACAAGGTGGGATTGGAGCAGCAGTTACTCCAAATCAGAGGCAATTGTTCAGGGAGAGGAAACATTTGGCAGGGGGCTGAACGAGACAAGTTATTGCAAAGAGGTGATCAGGAGGAAAGATCCCTGGCACGATGTGCATGTGATCTACATCTGGAATCGCAGTGCTGAACTGGAACTTTATAATACAGATTATACAGGACACGTATGTAAAAATCAGACAGAGATGAGCATGGACCCTAGGTCAGCACAGATGTGGTTTTCTATGGATGTAGCCTCTACAACTTCTATGGCCCAGTAACACAGCCGTTCTCCAGGAAGCAAAAAAGCTAGCATGTATAAAACTATATCCTTCAGTGAACACAGCCATCAGAATGGAATGACAGGAGACAAGACAGGCAATTTGCTAGGAAGAAAAAATAAAACAAAACTGGACAGCAACAATGGAGGAAAATTCTGCTGTAAAGGCCTTCGGCGTTCAGGGTCTCTCCTTGCCTTCTGGCATGAGAAGATCAGTTGCAATGCCCTTCAACTCTCATTTCTCAAGTTCATGATGGTTGCAAATAAACCACATATGAAGAACCAGTTTCTGAAGAGTCTTTGTATCCCTGACTGATTCTCTGTAGATCAAGATATTGGCTTGCCTTTGATTTACTAGGCTGCGCTTTTTAAGTTCCTTTAAGAACAGATCCAAAGCCTGCAAACTGGGCACATTTGTGTTTCTCTGTTCCACAGGGTAAAGGAGCTGTTTATTCTTTTTAAAAGCACAACTAGGGAGATGGTTACTCATGCCTTCTGAGATCAGCACCACTGCAGTAAAAGATGTACTTTCAAGATCTTAATGCAGATATCACTTTGTAAACTATTCTTCAAGATGCTACATCCTCTCACGTGTCCCAGCTGGATATTTACAGTTTATATAGGCTTCTTAGCACTCTGATTTTATAAGACACCAAGGCAAACCTTTCTCATTTAAGCACTCCTCTAAGTCATTTTTTAAAATAATGTCCACTGAAGGATTTTTTTCCAGGCTATGTTCTCTACCAAACCTGTCCTTCACCAAAAGAGAGAATTTGTTTCCTGACTGTTTTTTCCAGCAATTGTTGTTGCCTAAACCCTGATTCCTACAGTCTGTCTGAAAACTACTCCTCCCAAAATATCTTGATCTGTGGGAATGTTAGAGCTTCCTTTAGAAAAGTAGGACCAGCTGACGTAGCAAGCATTTTCCAACCCTACTTTCTAAGAAAACTAGGGTTAGAAAGGAAAAAGAAAACAAAAAATCCACAAAGTAGTACCCTGTTCATCTCTGCAACATTGAAGATAGGACAGATAGTAATATCTGCTCCTAAAAGTATCAGAAAAAGGAAGCAAATATCAGTAAAACTTTTCAAAATGACATAACAATGATGAGTTAAAGATTACACATAGCAAAAGTACTGTTTATATTTATTCTTCTTCCTCTTTCAAAAGGATCAGCAACACCTCAGTGTATGCAAAGATACTAAGGCTTTAACAACATTTCGCAGTTGTAAACACTGCATGTATCGTATCACATATTAGCATATAAACTTCCTTTTGGCCAATGAAATAATGTGGAAAGCAAAATAAAAGGAGCACTAAAAGCTAAATAATGAATTTGCAATTAGATATATTTTCTTGTATTTTTATCACTTTAAATATCTGCTGGGAAGTTGTTTGTCAAAATTTGGTGACAAGCACGCAGAAGGTATCCAAGTATTGCTCTTTGAAATAATTCTCAGATAAATATTAGAAACTGCCAATAGATTCATGGTTTCTTCTGTAAACAAGTTATTGTGTCCTCTGTCCCTTGAGCTGGCACCCAGAACACGGTCCAGTTTAAAGTATAATCTTTTTGTTCTTCCTGGATCCAGTTTTCAACTGAATGAATTCAGTGACCCGGTTCACTACATTCACTGATGCTGGTGACAATTTTTCATGCTCACCTCCCAGCGTGAAAGTAATATTCTTACCACTTATTTGCATAATGAAATCAATCTGTCAGAAGTATATACAAATCTGAAGAAAATATGCATCAGTAACAAAGGCTAATAGAAGTGAAGCCACGTGGGACAACTGCTCAGTGTCCCACAAAGTACTTTGCAGAAATCATTGCAAAAATATTACAATTATTGTCTCAGAGTAGACTTATTGTATAATCACGTAAGAAGTTGTAACAAACATCATGTTCCAAACTATTGGCCATGGCCCATGATGAAGACAGGACAATAGCAATGAATATACCAGGGTTTACATGTAAAAATGAAAATATCAATAGCTTTGTTTTGCCAAAGGTAAATTCAGCTTTCAGAAGCTTGGTATGCAACAGATCTTCGATAGGGTTTTAGAAGTCTGCAGGGCAAATTCCATTGCCTCTACTTCTGCTCAAATTTCACAGTAAGTCTCCCTGTCAGTTTTCAGTGGGAAAATTCAGAATCATCTATTGGTGTAAAGTGGGGAAGAAAAAAAAAATCAGATCACTTGAAACTTGAGAAAATCTTAGATGTCAGCAGAGCAAGAAATAACACTAATCAGCATAGAAGATGAAATATGACTTAAATGCTGCAGCCCAGGAAACAGAAGCAACATCATTATTACTGCAGATTGTGTTCAAAGGCAGTATCATCATTAATGTGGACTTTACATCAGGCAGTACATTCATGAGATCAGCCAAAGACTTGCATAAGAATACACAGGCAAGCTGGTTATCCTGAACGTTTCCAGAGATATGAATAGGTGACAGAATTCTCAGACTGGAGCACTGCATCACCAATGATAAGGCAAACAGTTTTATTTACGATACTTCAGCAATTATTACCAATTATATTACTGAAAAACGATTTCGAGAAAAAACTGCATTTGAAGCCATACGAAGTTGATGTGGGACCCACTAAGATCATATAATAATGGGTTTGTTTAATGAAAGAGCATCTACGATCCTTGCTGCACACCACATTAAAGTATCAGTTTAGGTAATTTCTCATAAATAGTTGTGTAACAGTTCAATATCAAAGCAAACCAAACCAGTATGTAACAACATATTAATCTGTTAAAAGAACTAGGGTAGTCAAACACAAGGTAAATCAAAACAAAAGGTTAGTACAAAGTCCATGCAATTGTGAAAACCAAAATAAAATCCAACCACGTTCACGTGAGTAGGGCCTGACAAAATTCTTACATTTTCTGGAAAGTGAAAGACATGCTTACCGTTATCTTTACTGCTGTTTTCTTCAATTGTCATTTGTTCTGCTAGCTCAGACAGCGATTCATCAATGGTCTGGCTTCCACGCAAGGTTAAGGAAAGTCTCCTCTTAAACTTTTTCATTCTATCAATATTAAGTCTGGCTTAAGGAAGCCTGAAAAAAAAAAATTAAAAAGCAAAAAGTGAAAAAAAATTCGTTCATCAGAAAATGAAATTTAATTACTTCACATAAAAATGCAGCAAGCCTTACAGAAAATTTAGTCAATATGCAAGTTATCCTTCAAACAATATCCTTAAAACAAGATTACTGGACTGAAGAACAATGTCTTCAGAGGTAGGTGCCCATACATTTCTGTAATTTTCATTTCTCCTAGGGAAAATAATATTATTTGTTTTTTTTTAAAAAAACAACAAACCGAAACAGCTAATTTGATCACTAATTTTACAATCCAATAGTAAACCAAACAGTCATCTGAAAACTTTATGAGTGTGCGCTCTGTTGCCTCCTCCACAGCCTGTTTCACCAAACCTACTGCCAAGGAGCAGGCTGGAACCTTCTCTCTTTCAGCCCATTTGTTTACAGATGAGAAGCTGCTGAACTTCTCTATATTTTGCCCTTTTTACAAAAGGAGGAAGGGGACAACACCAAAAGCCTTAAACACAAAAGCTAATTCTCAAACCCGATCCCACCTAGGGAAATAGACAGCCAGGGCCTGATAACGACAGCTAGAATGGACGTTTCTCTACAGTCAGGCAATAAGACTGAACTGGGAACAAAGCAGGAGGCAGTTTCTCCGTGGAAAGCAGAAAGCAAACAAGCAATAACAACAAAGGTCCAGGCTGATAAACATGCTGCCACAAGTCTAAGCTGGTAAGTGAACTTTGCAGTGTGCCATATGTTTTGCCCTTACACAACAATAAGCACAATTCTGTCCTTTGTTACTCCACATGGACAATTCACCCTAGATGTTATTTCACAATAACTTGTTCATCTGCTCATAGCCTCCAAGAATCACATAGGCAGTGTCAAACACAAGCACAGCATACTTGCAAGTCTGAGCTGCTCATACATTTTTTTCCTGCATAAGCCTCTTTGTACTCCAAGATGCATAATTCACATACAAAAATTAAAAAAAAAAAAAACAGAGAAATGCAACAAGTAGTACACTAAAGATCTACATTTAATAACAGTGAATATGATTACTTTTATATTGACATCGTCCCTTCAAGCACATACATTTCAACTATATAGCTTACTCTTCATTTAGATGCTACATAATAAAAAGGAGAAAAAAAAAATCAGTGGAACAAGTTGGAAGTGGTTGTTGGTGGCAGAATGCATACACAGAGTAAACCATCACAATACTAGATTGCACAGGACAGTAAGTAACACATAAGGATGGATAAAAGGAGATCTTTGGGATTTGAGTTCCAAAGTCTCTGAGATGAACTGTACAATCGCTGGCAAAGCGGCAACTGCATCCAAGGGGAAACAGGTGCCTTACAAAACAGGGTAACATCTTAACAGCTACTATAAGCAGAAATAGTTAGGCATTGGGTACAGCTATGGAGGAAATAAAAATGTAACTGCGGGAGATCATTAAGCCAGCAGTTTCTAAACGGCCATTTTAATGCGCTGCTGTATGTGCAATAAAGCCACACCTTAGTATGAATAATTTTGCTCTCTCTCACTCAAAAGCAGGATATTCTTACTGTTAAGAAACTGTATTCAGAGAACATTCCAAGGGGAACATTTACTTTTCCTGTTCAGGACCTGCTTTAAAGACCTTTACTTGAAACTGCTTTATTTCTGCGTTTAACTTTTCCAAAACAATGGCCTGTTTCCTCTTACAAAACCATTTAAAAAAAAAAAAATTGAAAGGACACATTATTTATATGTGGTTTTACTCAATACTCCTACAGTGTTTCTTGAAACCTGCATCTTCCTGTGCAGTTTTTAGCTATGTAATGCCCTAAAGCTACCTGACAGCACAACAATTTCTTTCCAATTTTCCACTTGGGCAGTAACTGAAAAAACAGACACCTTTATACAGAAACAGGCTGTTCCTGGCTTTTGATCTTGCAAATATTTAAGCCTACACAATTTTTTGATCAAAAAGAAAGTCTACTGCTGAAGAATATTACATCTAAATTAACAGATATATGGATTAGAAAATCTGAGAGACATTCTAAATCTCAAGCTAATATAAAAGCAAATATTTTGTTAACTATAGTTACTGAATTCCTCCTGTTAAAGGAGGTTTTCATGGAGTGCTGAAGCGCCATTTTTACTAAGATCCTAAATTAAGTTCGGGGCTTGATTTTGAAAGAATTTAACAGTAAAAAGGAATCAGCCGTGGGAATCTATATGCGAATGAATGCTTACTTCTATTGAAATGTAATTCAGTTTTTTTTAAAGGAAAAGATGCTTATGGATATGAAACCAAATTTTCCTTGCTTAAAGCATCGGTACTCTTTTTAATTCAGATGTGTGAAGGATGTATACATAAAAAAAAAAACAAAAACAAAAGGAGGAGAAGGAGTGGCCAGTATCTAGCACTTGGAAATGTCCTATCTTTTTTACTTCTTTATTCTCACTTCTGTACCAAGTTGCAGTTAAATCTTTGTAGTTTCAGACAGGATCTCAGTGAACAGAGCTTTGAAAATATGATCTATACAATCCAAACGTAGCACTGACTCTCTAAAATGACAGCAATTTCACAGAAAAATTATTTTTAATTCAGTTTAACAAAATTAAATTGTCTGATACTCATTTTCACCAGTTCATAACAGATACATACTTATTTTCTCCATTTAACCGTGAACCAAATTTTAATCCAAAATAGAGTTACTTGCTTAGTAATATACATCTAGTGGCTAATTAGAGGCAGCAAGACTCTTGAGGTTCCCCCAAATTCTTAGCAATCGTGAGAAGAATATGCACTGTTACTTACATTTTTGAGCTTTAGAACAGAGCCCAGGGCCTGACTATTCTATTCTGTAAATTTATCTAGTTTGAATAAATTGTACCCAAATCAAATATTTTAGATGTCATGGCAGATAAATGCATACACTTGAATGCAACTAATGCAAATTCTAGTCTTCTGCAGACAGAATGAGGACGAGCAATCTGATACAACCAAGAAAAGCTGGAAGAGACACACTTGTTCAATCCTTCTACTGATACGAATGAAGGAAGTGACAATATATTAACAGAACTGCTGCTTCTCCCAAACGATCTCCAGTCCAACCCTGAAAAGTTGATATTTTTGTCTTTAAAAGCAACACAAGATAATCCTTTAAAAATATGCTAAAATTTACCTTTTGTACACATTTTTCTCCTTCAAATCTGCAGAAAAAGTGTTTTCCAACATTCATTGTCATAACTCCATTTGCTTCAACAGTCTTCAACTCCTGCTTTGCTCTCAACGTCATTTAACAGCAATCTCTATGATACAGTTCTGAAAAACTCCACACTTTTTAAACCATCCAGTTAAGATCAGACTTAAATAAGTGGGTTCCGTCTCTCCCTATATCACACCAGTCCTTCCCACAATGTCTGCAGTAGACCACTTCTCATATAGCAAATGCAGACATCCACAACACCCTGGATATACCGCAGACAGACATTAAAGCATTCTGATACCAAGTAATAGCTCAACTAGATTTTGCACTCATCTATTCACCAAAAATCAGAGGCCTTATGTCGATTGCCAAAATTCTCTAAAAACCCCACTACTCCCTTAAAGCTCAAAGTCTCTTGTACCTTGATACCTTGAGAGTGAAATAAGGAATGCATAAGATCTTTACACATAATTAACATATGCTTTGTGTTTAATCTTTTTAAGTTTAAACAAATTTAGCTAAAATTTTCCAAAAACAATGAAGTTATTTAATAGCTTACATTTTAGCCAGGTTATTTCAGGAGGGTCACAAATACCAAAAGCTCACTAAGATTTTGCTGATTCAAAGCCCTTTGAAGTCAATGGGAACCTGTCCTTCAATAAGCTTTGGATCAGACTAAGTGCTGACTCTTCTGTTTCCCGATGTCCTATTGCATTAAGATGCATTTACACAGAGAATAAGCATTTTAAAATTACTTTTCCACTTAAGATACACACTGAAGTTGCTATTTGACTGTTTTTACAAGCCGTTTTACAAGGCAGTAGGTGTTTTGCAAACATCTAAAGGCAATTCTGTTCTGAAAAACTCATTATCTGAAGACTGCAGCTAAAGTGTGAGGAAAGGACAGGAACAGAAACCCTATGTCAGAGCAGCACGTGATCAACTGCGTGGACACAGCATGGCCCTTAAGGATGAGTTAACAAACCAAAGCCACAGGCTAAGACATCCAAGAAAGCAGATAACAGCACTCCATATGAACTTCTAGGATAGGAGGAGGTGTAAACACATATGGAACACTCAGTCTGATTTCATAAAATCGCTACAACCAAAAAGGGGTATTTACACAGCAGTGGGCCAACCTGTGTAAAGATCATTAAAAAAATTGCAAAAAAAGTACACTGTGTCAGAGCTTTGCAGAGATCTGAAGATTCTGTCTAGAGGCTTACATTTCTCAGGAACTAAGATGGAAAATCAAGGTATTATCGAATGAAGAATAAAAACAGTCCACACAACAAGAAACAAGAGTAGCAAGAATAATGAAATTCTCTCTCATATGGTCCTTAGCATTACAGCTGTTAATGATTCTCAAAATCCATGGTGTCATTCACTGTGTCATTCAAATCTGAACAGATGATCATTTAACCTTCCACTAGCACTTCAATTACACCAGTTACAGGTCTGTTAAATATTTTCAAGCACTTAATAGACCCTGCATCACTCATTTGTCTGGCTGCATTAATGGTTTTAGATGCATCTAAATTAGGTATTTCTGAAGGTGATAATCCAAGTTTGTGTCAGAAAGGGAGGTCTGAAAAACTTCGAGTACTGCAAACAATATTAATTCAAAACAGAAACAGGAAACACCTGTCAAGGATATTGTCCTCTTAATCTAAAAAGAAAACCAGCTTTCCATAGAGTTTATGTTTATTAAACTGTTCTCAAATCTATCTGAATTAAAAAAAAAGAAAAAAGCTATTGATCACAAACATTTGCAGATCAAGTACAGAGCAAACTATTAATTACATTAATGAGAAATATATGGATAATTTAGCTAAAATCATAAACCACCAGTTTACACTTGTAAAATTCACATCTAATACAGATGCATTTCCTTACAATTCTACTCTACAAGAATGGATTATAAATATGACATCTTACTCATTGCATCTGTTCTTTGTTTCAACTCACATTTGTTCACATCAGTGAAAAACTTTTCTATTGCATTTTTCCACGCTTTGTCTTTAGAAGCAAGACTCTAGCCAACTAGACTCTCGTCAGGAACAGAAAACTCAAAAAGTTATTATCTTTTATGCTGCATTCGGTCAAAGAAATTACACCGCCCAGATATAAGCGACAACTGACAAACAAGGCTTTCGTTACTGATGAAAGAAAAATAATTATGAAGTCAAATCTCACAGCCCAGTTTGACCTCCCAGTGAAAACAGGGCAAGAGGACCCTCACCACCTTTTCCTTACGAATACAACAAAATTAAATATGAAATTAAACCTTTTTAGGTGAATCCCCTTTTTACATATTTATAGAGTCATAGCTAAATAATTACTGAAAACTGGAGGTAGAAAAGCATTCACACTGATTAATTTCTTATCTGAGGCTAGTTTTCCTAGTTAATACAGGCAAAGCGACTCCTCCCAAAGTGAATAAGAGCATCTATATTCAGCTCCTGATCTAGATCATCTACTGGAAGAACCTCTGCGAATAGACAAAATATATGGAAATTAGCCTGTCCTAATTTAATTTGGATTGTGAATACTTTTCCTTNTCTTCTTCCCCCAATCCCTTTGCCTTTAAAGAGTAATGCAGCACAGAAATCAAAATAAGGTTTTCTTAAAAAAATAATCCTTTAAGTTTTACCACAGGCATATTTAAGTATACTACTGGTACAGAATCTAAAAGAAAAACACCAAAACTGCCAAAAGGGTCAAATCTTGCAGTCCTTTTTTCATATCCTATGCTTATCTTCTTTCTCTTGGACTCAAAAAGTTTTACTTATGTAACTGCAGGAAGTTTACATTCTTCAAAATGTACACGTGTTCTCTCCATACAGATACAAACAATATCAAATAGAAAAATCAATAGAGGCATTCTATTTGATAGATCTCCCTAGATTAGATAGATTTTACTGATGAATAGCTTCACATTAATTATCAAAGGTTCTGTTGTCTCAACAGTCAACTGAAAAAACACAGTATGAGTCTGGTTAAATTGGCTGACATTTAAGCCAACAAAACAAACGAGCTGACTGGCAAAGCTTCTTGCATTTGCTATCAGACCCATAAACTGAAAGTCTTTTTCCTCTTGAAGGGGAAGGCAAAAACCAGAAGGTTACATGAATGTAGCATATATACTGTCAACGAGCCCTGGAACTTTCCATCTCAAAAGCTATAATTAGCACTGGAAATCAAAAACAACATCTGTAATTTTACTAGCTTTGGTTAATAAGCATAAAACCCTAATACAGCGTTCAGAAAAAAAATTCTCAAAAAAAAAAAAATGTTGTGCACACAAAGGTTGGTGCTCCCTAATCCTGAGAATATTTTAGGGAAAGATTTACAACACTGCAGTTGTCACTTCTGGGACCATCTTCCTCAGTCTTGCAAATGAGCCAGTCTTTTGAAAACAGTGGAGTGGAAAACCTCTTCTAGGCTCAAGAAGACAATGTTAGTTCTAAGACTGAAGAGCACCTGCAATCTTCTGAGAGCATAAGCAATTTTGTCAATAAAAGGCATGGACTTTCAAAAATCAAAGGCTTGCTCCCCCCCCCCCC
>Ga0065711_1027819_pt1 | contig 45748 bp, 36 predicted proteins | sample Hoacrofraction12_FD_59098 | JGI IMG/M metagenome (GOLD analysis project Ga0065711, IMG submission 59098) | Hoatzin crop microbial communities from Cojedes, Venezuela - Epithelial fraction 12 v2 (version 2) | ecosystem: Host-associated > Birds > Digestive system > Esophagus > Crop | place... | reverse complement strand
ACAAGATGTTACACTTACTTCAGATGTATTTTCATGCATATGTTCTGAAAATTATGAATCCAACTTTTCTTAGTATAGCTTCATATTATATTGTTGTCAAATCTTAATACAGTTGGCAGTATTTATGTTACACTGTGTTACAATGAATTAATATACAACTTTAATATCCATCAGATTGTAGGAGCAAATCAACATATTCTGGCTTGTGGACATAGGTGCTAAAGCCAGTCCAGTGTCAAAGTATCATTCCTCAAGAAGAAATAGCAAGTGGAGAGCTGTGTATGGAAGTGGAGTGAGTAGGTGATGCTAGGGAGAAAACCTGACTTTTTTGTCTTAGGGTCTGTTCAGTTGTCAGTAAAGCAAAACCCCACGAAGTCCATGGATTTTGGGTTTTGACAGGGTGCAGCCTATATGCACTTGGTAAATTGTTTTAAAAATTGACATGTTTCACATGTCTATTTTCAGCATTCTTTACACTGTAAGAACAACAGAAAACCTTGGTGTAATTGACAGTGGTCTTACATGAAAATAACTGTAAGAGATAGCCGTATTAAATGTGAGAGTAGCAGTGGATTTGAACGGGAAAGAGTAACGATCTTGCAGTCTCCAGAAAAAGGTGTTACACAGGCAGGCAAACCCTCCCGCATTGCACTGCATGGCTAAGCTGGTGACGAAAAAAGGGAAGGTGAATAGATCCGAGTAAAATACACAAAGACTTGAAGTTATGAGCCATGAAACATAAATTGTGGAGACAAAACTGAAGCTTGTGGAGGAATGATGTTTAGGGATTTTACTGGCAGAATTTTAGACTGAAAAGCATTGAGAAGTCAGAATGGGAGAGGAAACCTCTTGACCATAGCAAATAGGTAAAGTTATTTTGAAAGAGGCAGCAGCATATGATTATCCTGACTGAGAGGAAGGATTGGAATAGTTAGAGATGACTTCTGTTCTTTGGGCTATAACAACCTCATTAGTAGTAATCAGATCAGAAGAGTGGAGAAGACCTAAGTAGGAGGTAGGATAAAGTGTAGTTTTTGTGTATCTCCCTATATAGTCCTTCCAGGAGACACAATAGACTGGCCATGAGGCTGAGCATTAGACTTGGATGCTGAGACACATGTATATCATAATATGCTACACTGTTTTTAAAATAGCGAAATTGTGCAGTGTTTGGTCAAGTACTATCAGGTTTTTTTCTGAAACAAAATTTAGCTTGCTGAATAATGATGTGTAAATAAAGTGTTCAGTTTTAGTGATCAATTTTCCATTTCTTTTCATTGCAGTCAGAAATTGGCTTTGGAAAAATGGAAACCTATATCAAGTTAGAAAAGCTTGGAGAGGTATGTATAGCTTTTTTTTGAAATTATTGCTGCTTTGATGACAATGTCTTGTGTGCAATTTTACATAAATGTTAACTGAAAATATCTATATCCTTCAAAATACCCATTGAATTTATCTTTTCAGTAAACCAAACATATTCAACATGTATGACAGCGTCACAACAACACAAATGTTCTATGCTTGTATATATAAAATAAGGACAAAAAAAAAAAAGGCAGGAGAACCATCACAGAGCTAGGGAAGAGCAACACCCCCCTAACAAATGATCTGTGACCTTCTTACAGAGGCTGGCTTTGTGTGCAGGCACACAAAATTATTCTGTCAATAATAAAACTAGTAAAGTGTGGTGTCCTCCTGCCGTGAGTTCAGTGTTAGGGAATGCTGATGCTGGAGAAGAAGCCAGCACTTGCAGGGAGCAGGCAGTAGCTGTGTGTGTTCTGGCCGAGCAGCCTGCACGCCTGGGCTGGGCAGCCGGTGAGGTACGTAGCGCTGGGTTTGCCTTTCCTGCTGGGAGGGCAGCCGTACAGCTTTCTGCCTCCACCCAGCGTTTGGCTTCCTGAGAAACAGTAGAATTTGGGAGGGGCCAGGTGTCAGTCCTGTCCAATTTGATTGATGTTGGCCGACAGGATCAAAAACAGACAGGGAGCACTGGAATGGGACGCGCCCAGCGTTGCAGACGGAGGCAGGGCTGGTCAGCATCTCTGCTGTGAATGTTGCAGCTAGTCCTCCGTTTGCAATGTTTTCATTTCCAAACGCATTTATTTTTCACTTTGCCTTTAGTACTTGTTAGGTATGTCACTAGACATGACGTAACACTGCATATCTTTGGAGGAATGTTAATCTAGTAGCTATCCAAGTCACAGTAGCCAGTGTGCATGATCTGACTTGCTTACAAAGCATAGTGGACAACACCAGGTATGTACTGTAACCTAGGGCAGTTTCTGAACTTTGTTGCTTCCTTTTTGCAGTTGCTGGGTTTAGTTGTAGCTACTTGCTGTTCTGTCAGAATTACTTGTCCTTACGTAACATGCCTTGAGAGTTCTGAATCTCTTATTGTCTAAGCAAAAAAAAAAAAAATTTGAGAAAGATAAGCTTCATAATATTCACTGTTCAACAGCCAGAATGAAACTTTGACAACTTCCCCCATGCCCTCCCCCCAAAATTCTCGTGTAAAATATGTAACAAAGACAAGAAGCTATCAAAAGGAGTTACATGTTTTCGTAAACGTAATGGAAGAGTATGTCTGCAGACTTTGGAAACTTAACTGCAGCATAGTGTGAAGATACCTGAGCTAGTTCTAGTCAGAGACTTTCAAGAGGGTAAATGATCCCAGCAGTGAACTTACTGAACTTAACGCTACCTGATCTGATTTCTTTGGTAGCTGTATGGTGTGTAGCTTTCCATGTAGTTTCCAGAGTCGTTAAGCGTATGCAACCCTTGTGTCTCCTGTGTGTTCAGACCTGTGCTTACAAAATATTTGTGTAGTTTTACATATATCAAAAGAAGACAGTGTAAAAACTATTCATACCCAAAATGAAACCTTTTAGAACCTCAGAAGTTTATATTTTCTTTTTTAACTTGACTTTCAATGAAGGAACAATTTGTAAGAGTTTCCTTCTTCTGTTTTGTAGGGTACTTACGCAACAGTTTATAAGGGGAGGAGTAAATTAACAGAGAACCTGGTAGCTCTGAAAGAAATCCGCCTGGAACATGAAGAGGGAGCACCATGCACGGCCATAAGAGAAGGTGATAACTTTTTTTTTTGCTTCTAGATTTCTTTTTGCCCAAAGTACTGTTGGTACTTGGAAATACATAGGCTACAGGAGAGATTAATGAAGTTGGTATTAGTTTTGATGAGGAAAATTTTAGTCTAGGCGTTTGAAGAGTTAGTGTTTCAAATTTATTTACTTTAGGGTGGGGTGGTTCTCAACTGCAGTATTAAAAATGGGTGATTTTATACTGAATTGGACTATCATTAGTGACTAACTGTCAGGGATTCAGAATACATTTTACTAAATGACTGCTACTGCCTGAAATGTGTAATTTAGGAAATACTTACAGTTTGTTACTCAAAATATGTGTTCGGTGTTTTGATTAAATACCTTTCTTAACTTTATGTGAGTATTATGTTCTTACAAATAGCTTTTTAATTTAAAAAAATAGCATGTATGTATGAACTTGCTAAAAATGCATTTACTGCTTGTGTGTTTTGGGTTTATTTTATACTTACAATTCTCTCTTGCAGTGTCATTATTAAAAGATCTGAAGCATGCAAATATTGTTACATTACATGATATTGTGCACACAGACAAGTCTTTGACTCTGGTTTTTGAATATCTGGTAAGTGCTTAAACAACTAGTGAGCTTCACATTCGATTTATTGTTTCTAAGTAACACAGATATAACAAGATTCTGTACTCTTCAAAAATACTGGGAGTGTTACAGTTTACTCCTACATTTAGAATCATTCAGCTGAAAGTGAGAAAAATGTATTCAGTTCTTAAATTGCTGTAAATTAGTAAGTACTGTTCTGATAATTTCAGAGTTTCATTAATAGCAGTTAGTGGTGATCTACCTGAGCAAACTGTCTACTTGTACCAAACTCATTAACTATAAAAAAAGGATAATCATGCTATTATTCAAAGGATACTTTTCTGTTATGATGCAACTCTCACAAGTTAGCTAAGGAAAGAAGTATATTTTGAAGTAAATAACACATTCCATCTTTTTGTAACAACCTTTTCAAGCAAGTGTCTGCAATTGCTTGTCTGTCTTGCTCGCCTCTTCCATTGTAGACTTTTCACTTTCTCACTGAAGCTTTACCTAGTGATATTTTTTGTTTAATATGCTGGAATATATAAGCGTAATAATAGGGTTGAAGAAAAACTCTTTACTTCCAGTGTAACTGGAGAATGTAGCAATTTCATAAAGTACTGTGGCGCATACAAGATGGAGGAGAAGGCAACAACAAATTATGTTGACTAAGATGATACAGCTAGCCAGAAAATGGTGATTTATATCCTCTGGAAAGCCAGTTTTCTCTGCATGTTCAGGCTTGTAGGGTTTTTATAATTGAAAAGCTTCTGCAGAAAACTCAGTTTTCTGAATAATTATTTGAGTTCTAACAATAAATGATATTCACGTAATCTGTTGTCCACAATTTTACTGAACAATTGATTGTGGTGTTTTGACAGGACAAGGATCTGAAGCAGTACATGGATGACTGTGGTAACATCATGAGTATGCACAATGTAAAGGTGAGTGTTTTCAGTGGCATTGACCATCTTCCAGCTTTCTCTGTTCTAAGAATTTCAGAGAACTTACTAATCAGGAACTATATGGTTTAGGGCTTTTAAAAAAAAAAAATGAAAAAATTGAGAAACTTAACTCAGTTTTTGACCTTTGGGCCTGGCTTAACTACATTTTATGTCAGGTGGAGTCTTTCTTTTTGGTTTTGATGGCTTTTAGGTGTTTAAAGCACTAAAAACAGGAGGTTATATCAATTTATATGTTTTCATTCTCTTTGAAGTTAAATATTTAAAATTAAAAACTTCCTAAAAAATAATACATTCATACCTCTTTTGACCTCTTCTTGTCCTTCCATTATTTTATACACGCTTATTACTTTAAATCTGTAGCTTGGTATATCCTCAAATAAAATTTATATACGCACACTGAGGACAATGTTGCCTCAATCATGAATGTGGGTCTGGTTGCCACTGCCTACCACACAAATAAGAAATTAATAATACATGTTTAAGAATGAGTGAAGTTCATCTTTCCATTAGTAATAAAATGGAAATTATTGTCTTTTAAAGTTTAATTGTCTGTTGCTTTTAACTATGGCTGTGGGCAGGTCAAGTGACTCAGTTTCCGATCTGGCCTGCTGAAACTAACTGAAGTTCAAGTGTTACCTCTCTCATAGCAAGCAGGTTTCGATTTGGAAAACTGGAATAACTTTTTTTTGTTCTTTAATACTTACGGCTTTATAAACAAGATTCCAAACAGGAGACAGTACTGTTTTGAAGTGAGTGAATTTGTCTGAGGAGGCCTGAGTTACCAGTATCACCCTGCTGTGTTGCAGCCTGTGCTGGACTGTACCTTCAAAACCTATTCATTAGGCCTTATATAATTCATATAAAGGATGTTATTTATATGGTAGAGGTGATTGAGAAACTAATCTTGAAAAAAATTTAAGTTGTGATCCTAAAGAGCAAAGCCATGAGCTGCACGCATGGTAAGAAAATTGCTTTTATTCTTATACAGTAGCACATGGCACAAGTGAGGGTGACAACACAATATGCTAAATACTGTGAAGTGATGGGGTTTGTGTGCATTCCAGTAGCGATGTCAGCCTTGTTTGTTGGCTTAGTTGCATGTTGAGAAATCTGGTTTTAGTTGAATTGCGTATGGGGATCAGTCTAGGTCTTGGTTACTGTCTGGATAGCTTTTGCTTTTACTCTGTTGTCACATTGCATTAAGTGTCTCTAGGCAAAGACATCTGCCCTTAACCTAATCTTTGGCTTCCTTTGAGAGTCTGCAAAGGGAAATTCTTTAATTTATATCTGTTTCAGAGAGACAACAAAAAGCATAATTACGCTTGTGTTTTTAATTAACTACAAGTTAATAAGTAGTGCTTTAAGCTTAAAAAAAAAAAAAAAGTTGTAAGTGGGAAGCTGACTCCTGTAATAAGTTCAGTTGGAGAACAAGCAGAATCTGCCTGTGGTAATCCAAGCTAAGCAGGGAAACTGTTTTTCCTTGTTTGTCTATGCTTTAAGCTATACTTTAAGAGCAGACTTATGTGGTCAGTACCTTTGGCACTGGGAAACCAGAACAGCTGCTTCACTGTAGTAGCTGTAAGTGCTCACCTTACAATAACTGTGGGAGTTTGGGTCATCACTAACATTTGAGAGACCTCCCTGTCATCATTCCCCTCACATTCAATTCAGCTGATTTTAGTTTTTTGAGTTTTAACAAAATGAAGATGTATAATATAAAGATGTGTGTGATCTATGCAGGTATTATTGTTTCTAACAAGATTACAAGCTAATACATGTTGTCCCGTGCATTTCCAGAAGGATCCATGCCATCTGTGGTGAAGATCCACTATTTCTGTAGAACAATCTGCTTTGCCTTCTTGACTAATCCTTGCAGTCCCAGTGCACACTAAAAATGGCTACCCATTTCCACAGCAGTCCTGTTAACATTTCTTGGGACTGACTACCCCTGCAACAGCATGGGCATGAGTAGACAGAACAAAACTTGTTAATTCTGATTCTGCTCTTCGAAAAGAAGAGAGAAAAAGAAAAAAATCGATGTCAATTCCTTTTTTTTTTTATAGAACAGATAAATCCCACATAAGCAGACTGAGAACAGATGGATGTAAACTACACCTGCTGTGTATTTGTCCAGTTTAGGAAAAAGAATCTGGTGGTGTCACCTGGTACAAAAATAAACTGACGTGTTAGAAAATGATCATATAAAAACATACCAGGGTTCCTTCTCAAAAGTCCTGTTACATGCTGAATTTGTCACATTGGTTGACATTGCTTTCTGTAATGCTCTATATTTTTTCATTGCACATTTGGTCAGCTATACTGACTGAGGACTATTGTGTGGTAAACGCCAGCAATGGCTACCCAGAATTCCCATGTTTAAGATCAGACCGTTTATAGGTACAGAACCTGCGAAATAGCAGTTCTTAATGCAGTGATGTAGTGAACTTGCTTGGCTGCCCTCTGATAAACCTTCCTGCTTCTGTGTCTATATATGTGTAGTATTAACATGTATGACTGAAGTTGCTTGCTTGGCTTGCTGTTCCAAAGGACTAAAATAAACCTGTGTGTGTCAAGATGAGGGGATGCCAGAGGCAATTGGCTGTTTTAGTAAATCCTCATTTCCCTATTTCTCCACGTTTTGTGAGCTTGTGAATCCAAGTGTATTTTTCCAATAGCATGCCAAAACGTTCTTTACGTAGTTTAGCACAATTGGATAGAAAGGATGCTGAGCTGCATTTTGCAGAAGGGATTCTGTGGCAGAAGGGAGCCTCGGGTATAGTCAGAGACAGTTACGTTGAAAGACATTAGTGTGGGGAAGAACATTGGTAAATGCCTACTTAAAAATCAACAGCCCTATGATTCTCTTCAGTTAAGCACAACAAATTGCTCTTAAGATCTTTGTTGTAAAGTGTCTTGTTAAAGCAGTGCATTAGCATAAAGGGACTTTAAATCCGCAAACAATAATGATGATGTTCAGAACGTGTTCATATGGGAGAGTAACTTACTTTTTGAGAAGTATTTTTGTCCTGCTTACAGTACAGAGACTTAACTTTACAGTGCCCAAATGGGCTGGTTTAGTTGTGTAAACTGTAGATTAAGATTTGGAGTCTAATTTATATAAATGTTCTGTTTTGTAGCTATTTTTATACCAGATTCTTCGTGGTTTGGCATACTGTCATAGGAGAAAGGTACTGCATCGAGATCTGAAGCCACAAAATCTACTAATTAATGAGAAAGGAGAACTGAAGCTTGCAGACTTCGGTATGGCCTGAAATTATTCTGTAACACGAATGTTTTCTTCACTCAGCAACAGAGAGGCATCTTTCCTTATAAAGCAAAGTTGCGAACATCCGGTCTGTAGTGAATTTGTGCGTTCTCAGATGGAAAAGGAAAGTCAGCCTTTTACAGGATATTAGTAATCAAAGTAATATATATAGATAATATTGTCACTTGACTTGTGGTTTGAAAGTAGTCTTACAGCTTCCTTTGAGATTGGCACTTAGTCAAATCCTTAAGGTGGAGCTCAAGTTGCTTTTCCTACCGCTCCGCCGTCGCTCCAAAGCAGAGTAACCATGATGGGAGAGAGAGAAAGGGTCTGTCCACGTGCTAAATTGTCAGGTGTTACTCCATCACCCATACACCAGGTTCCACTGGGATTTCCAGCAGAGTGGGGCATTCACAGTTTCCAGTTATCTTCTGTGTCAGGAAGGTCCTTTGAAAGTTGTGCTGCCACTGGTTTTTCCCCTTGTGTGTGAAAGTTACTCAGAAGATTGCATCTAACACAATAGACCTGCATTTTATTGAAGATATTACTGACAAACTGACAGTGTTAGGGTGGAAAACCCCTGCTGATCCAGTGCTGATTTGGTCTGTTTCCACTGTTTCATTATTTGTTTGTTACCTTCTGCCTCTTGCAAGGTAATTCTGAAATGGAAATAGTGCTGAAGGGTTTTCACAGGGGAAAGTTGTCATATTGATCTAATGCTTTGTTGTTTTCATGAAATTTCCAGGATTACTTTGTGTTTTGTTCTTTTTACCTGTCTGCTATATGCTGATCATGAGATTACTGTAAATACTAAGAGGCAGATCACAAGTTGTAGAAATGTATTTATTAGGGCTTTTTAATGAACATAATTGGGAAGGTATTTAGCAGGTATAAGAAGGTTGATTTAGCTCTTAAAAATTCTTTGTCAATTCCATGGAAAAGAAGATTTCAGCAAGCTGCATGTGACTGTTTCTCTTTTTATCAAGGATTGGCTAGAGCAAAGTCTGTTCCTACAAAGACCTATTCCAATGAAGTTGTCACGTTATGGTACAGACCACCCGATGTTCTCCTCGGATCTTCAGAGTATTCAACTCAAATCGACATGTGGTTTGTATAACTGTCTTAATTTAAGTTTTTGTTCTCAGTCAAGTTGAAAAAGCTATTTGTTATTATGTAGTAGCATTCCAATACTCATCATTTGAATTTTTGAAGGCTACAACCGAGTTAGATTTTTAGAGAATGGATTGGCAAACAGGGAATATGCTATTATTTCTCTCTGAAAAATGCAGAGTACCTTTTTATTGGTTAGTCAGCAGCCTTTAGGCCCACGGTGTTAGGGGAAAAAAAACCCCAAACATGTTGTCCTAGTGACATGATAACATGGTATTTTAGTGTGAACTTTAATACAATTGATAAACTTGATGTCTGAAGGAAGAGAATGTAATACAGCTGTGACATAGGTTTTGTTTAGTCTTTGACAGTTCTTTTGTTGCTACATATCTTTCAAAACAATATTTTTAATAGCAACATGTGGCTAACAACTAATTTAATAATTTGTTTTAATTGAAGAGAGATCACAGAAGTCTTAAAGAGCTGAAAGCTTAAATTGTTGGATTGTTTGTGATTTATCTTTTTCTCTGTTTTTGTTAAAGGGGCGTTGGATGCATATTTTTTGAAATGGCTTCAGGAAGGCCTCTTTTTCCTGGTTCGACTGTTGAAGATGAACTGCACTTAATTTTCAGACTTTTGGGTAAATGAATACTTTTAGCAGTAATGTTAACACGATACATTTATTCCTCTAAATACTTTTTCCACAAGAACTGCAGATCTTCATCTATAAACAGTGATATTTTATATTGCATTGTAATTAAGGTGAATGAGTGTATTCTTGATCAGAAATGATTGAGCGGAGTGCACAGCTGACTTTGTACAACATAGGCTCTTTGACTAATTTTTTTTGTTCTTTCCTGTTTAAATTACAGGATTCAATGCTTATTTATGTCAAAGTTATTTCTTTACATTTTTTTCAAGTTGAATTTTTTGCTTTTTTTAAATGCAGGAACCCCATGTCAAGAAACATGGCCGGGCATTTCTTCCAGTGATGAATTTAGAAACTACAACTTTCCCAAGTATAAACCACAACCCCTCATCAACCATGCACCAAGGTACTTTGTGTTTTATTAATAGAAAATATGCATCCCTGTGGCTTTGCGTGTTTGTAAATGTGAACACGTTTCCAAGTACGGTCTGCAACTAAATTCTGGAAGACTGTACCTCAGTTGTGTTACTGTGGGCAGATACTAATGCACAGCGTAATCCTGGTACTATGTGATTACTCTGTCTAATATCATGCAAGGTACCACAGCTCCGTAATGACCTACAGAACTGTAAGCTCCCAGTTAATAATGCCTGGATAGTAGAAGTATTCACACAGCACTTTCTAAATAACCCAGATTCTCTTGTAATAAACCCATTGTTAAAATGGTAAGGTTTCCTTGAGCAGTCCCTCATCATGATTTCAGAATGATTTCAAGAAATTGAAGGGTCTGCACAGTTACTGTAAATAAACTTTTTAACAAAGACTACCACATCTTTCATCAACTCTGAAGAAAAACATCTAACATTGTGGCCTTCTAGTAAATGAGTAGTGTTAGGCTTTTTTATTTTTTTTTTAAATAAATTCTGAAATAAATTATTTGGGTCAACCTAGTAAATCACAATCCAAAGCTCAGGGTTTGTCTGTCCCCAGTGTTTTTCAGATAGTCTTGTTGTGAGATATGGTACTTGTATATATATGCACATTAACATGCAGAAAAGTTGTTTAGGTGAAAGCATTTCAGTGTTTAAATTAAATTTTCAGGTTTGATATCATTTAACGAAGTCAGTTCCCTTGCAGTTTTGCTTTTGTAAATATAGTTCAGTAACTGTTTTAATTTTACTTCCAGGCTAGACACAGAAGGAATTGAATTGATAGCAAAGTTTCTTCAAGTAAGATGTGTTTTTTTGCTTTACTTTATAAAATTGCAAATTTAGAGTTTTAATATATCATTGACAAAATGTATTAGAAGCTATAGTATCTGTTAGATCTATCTCAAAATGGAATATGCTGCTGAATCTGTAGTGGATGACAGATATGGGAAAAATCACAGTTTTGGGAGCCTATGTACTGTAAGAATTTAAAACCTGATGTTTAATATTTTTTTTTCCCCAGAAGTGATTTCTTCTCTTACCTGTAAAAACAGAATTGATTCTGTGTTAGTAATTCCCTGAAAAAACTAACTCTCCTGTGAAATACTGTATTAAAACACAACTTGTAAATACAAATACTAAATTTCTACAATGGTGAACTTAGCTTAGTACTAGAGAAGCGTTTACTAAGGTGTAATATTACTCTTTGACCTTGTAAACTGTATTCAAAAGGTGAAGTGGTATGTGGGTTTAATCTTTTAAACTATGTTAAAAATGAGCCAGAAGCAAGAAGAGGGGAAGCAAGATGGAAGGCCAACTCTTAAGGCTTTGAGTAGCTGCAGAAGCACTGTAACTTCACAGTGTTAAAAATTCTTAGTACATGAAGTGGAGTGCAATTACTCTCCTTTGCAGCCTATGATTTAAATTCTGCATCAGGTCTTAATCTGTTTACATATTGTGTCAGAACAGTGCTTGCAATCCTTGTCTGGATTTTGTTCTTGTTAGTACGCAGCTTTTTAGATGTCTGTATCTTTGTCCAAAAGTCCACATATGCCAGGCAGGAGACTTTTGAGCACAGATTGAAGACCATGTTGCCTAAAGTTCCATTTTATGCAAAACGCTGCAGCCTAGTCCCATCGCATTAGAAAATTTTTTGTGATCTCATGTAATAGCTTTTCATTGCAATTTAATCTTAGAACATAATGTAGACAGAAGTCTGTCATCTAATCATTGTTACATCTATAAATAAAATATATTTTTGACTTGCATCCATTTGCAGTAGTTATTTTGATTATTTTAGCAGTCTTGTTATATGTTGATAGTACTGATTTAGATAACATATGTTAGATTTTCATGTGTGAAATAAAAGTAATGAAAACAAATTTGTCCTAGCGAGTTGGTGGGAAGTACTGAGCAAGTAGAACTCTATTTCTCACTTTGATGAAATCACTTGATGCAAAGAGTTTTTTACTGAAAACCAACACACTTGTATCCTTTTATGTTAATAGTATGAATCAAAGAAGAGAATTTCGGCAGAAGAGGCCATGAAACATGCGTACTTCAGAAGTCTTGGAACAAGGATACACACTCTGCCCGAAAGTAAGATGAACACTAGTAAAGCACAGAGTGTTGTTCAGATAGTATGATAAAGCCAAGTACACTGCTTAAGAAAAAACTCTCAAATCTAACCTATTGAAGAAGTCTTGTGTATATTGACTTAAATATTTGGGAATAGGAGACTTTTTTTTATCTAAACTGTATAATTAAGGATAGAACTTTATTCAATAAAGCGTTGTTATGTTTGGATATGAATTAATTTCTTTGTTACATTCCAGGTGTTTCAATATTCAGTCTAAAAGAGATTCAGTTGCAAAAAGACCCTGGCTTTCGAAATTCCACCTACCCAGAGACAGGTATGGAAAGCTGAATATTTTCTCGTATCTGCAGATGGAATGCTGTGGCAGAGACATTCAGAAATGAAAAATACTTTGTTAAATTGGTCTGTGTGGATGTACTCAAACAAATGTCAAGAATGATTTGCTCAGGTTCCTGTAGAGACATGTAAGCTAAATGCACAGGAGGAGGTGAGTTTTACTAGGGGTGGGCAAGAGGGGCTGTTAATACGAGAACGTCTTGGAGTTCCAGACCGTTACTGTGTGGGTGTTGAATGGTGGCAAAGTGGAAAAAAAAGAAAAGGGCAACAAGTGCAGCTGAAAGAGACCCTGATACTGGTTTAAGCACAAAGGATATTCTCTCAAAATAAAGACAGAGGATGTGGATACCCTGTTGTGCAAATGCTTCGGTTTCTTACCATGGTCTGTGTTCTGTTGTAGGACATGGGAAGAACAGAAGGCAGAGCATGCTTTTTTGAAGTGGGCGATGCAGACTCAACCCAAGCCTATGCTGTCGGCCAAGGACTCGGATCTGAAGGCAGTGCGCTCTGTTGGTGGACTTGGAATCGCAGTTTGTCTACACTGTCCTCTTCACAGTGGAGTCTTTTTATTTCCAACCTGCAGATTATGTTTTTATATTTGTTGTCACAGTGTGACAATTTTTTGTACAGTTGGTTTTAAGGTCTCCTCTGCCACTAGAGCCAGTAGGTTACAGCTGTTGATGTAACTGTAGCTGCAATTTTTGTGCAGGACTGAGAAACACAGTGCATTATTTATTGCGGAATCATTGCTGCTAAATAACTACTGTCTGTATAGTTAACACAACAGTTCCATGCCTGAAGAAGTTGCAATGGCTTTATAATATGTGAATGCATCTGTTTCTCTTCATAAAATGTTCTACTGCTGCGGGGTTATTTTGTATTTCTTGAACTGCAGTGTTTCCTGGAATGTAAGCATAGCTTTGCTTGGCTATAGGTGAACCATCTTTAATGCTCTAAGTTCATGGCACTTAATTCCTTATTTAACATTGGAAGTATGTCTTGGAATAGTTGAAAAATTATAATGCATATTATGTTTTTGAAAAGCACATGGTGTGAAAGTTGATTCGAACAAGTGAACAGTAACTATTATTTGCTCTCAGATCCTACGTTAGTTCTTGATAAACTAGAGCATGGGCACTGGGTGATAAATTTTGTCAGGCTTATTCCAGCAGAAGATATTTGCACGTTGTTGTGCATATGGGGCCTGCAGAAGCAATGACTTTTTTACCTTGTTTTTAACCTAGAAATACAAATAGTAAAAAGAGGATTCATAATACGTTGGACCCTGGCTTACTTTTAGAATTTTACTACAGAGGAACAGGAAAACTAATTACAAGAACATGGGAATAATGTCACACTTTTCCCACCTTGTTGCTCTCTCATTTGTGCATTATTCACTTGAAATCAACTGGAAAGATGCAAGTTTGTACTTGATAAGAGCTCACTATACTATCGAGCTTTTACAGTGGGAACTTAGAGAGTTTTTCAGATCTTAGATGTTGTCTGTTTACCAGAGATAGTAAACATGTTACTACTATGCTTATGCATCTCAGTGAGTATCATAAGTACACCCTTGGTGATGGTTACAGTATTTTTAAGCATCTGTGTTCACCTTTATGAACCTATTTGTTTAGTGCATCTTAAAGAGACTGTAAATCTTTATTGGTATATTTTGAAATGGTCATGTAAATCTTGGCTGGTATATCATGAAAATAGTCATAGGTAACTTAATTTTTCCTGACGTTCACTGTAAAACATTCAGGGGTCCTACCATTTCTGTTCAGGAAATCTTGTAGTTTTATTGTTATTTAACAGTATTAAGTGAATTTTTGTATATTTCATTTTAACTTTATTTGTGAATAGTGATTGTGGCATGTTGGGGGGTGTTTTATTAATATTTCATTGATACTGGTAAATTTGAATTGGGATTTTTTTTTTTTTTTAATTTTCTGGAAGAGAGAAATTCATGTGTAATGGTGACTATCGGACCACTACTGCTTTTCAGCATTTGTTAGCCGGTTTTACGTTAAATCTTGTAGACCTAACAAACTGCTGTTATTTCTAACTGACCGACCTGTATTAATATTGTACTTTTGAAAGTATAAATATTATGTGGAATTCTTTGGTTTTGTTTTGAAATTTATAATAACAGAGGCCCTGTGTTGTTAAAAATACAGCCAAAGTGAACTTGCGGTTCTTGGGGCATTGCTGGAAACGTTCAGCCAGAGCTGTGTGTTGTGGGAGCCGTCAGTTGTCACTTCGGCTGCTTCTTCATTCGCGCGACGCAGACGCAGTGTCAGAGACCAGTCGTGAGGCTGCTCTGCGGCTGGGCCGCTCGGGCTCTTACCGTAAGCGCGGTCCATAGCCCGAGCGTTAGCAACTCCCGCAGGTCGCGTGGCATCGGAAGCCTTGCCTGGGGCTAGGAGCATGATTCGCGTCTCGGATACTTGCGTGGGTCTCCCACTGGTACCAGCGGGAGCGGGGGGTGCGAGTGTCAGAGGCGGGTTTGGCGCTGATGTAAAACCTTTGTCCTGAAATAGCTGTTATTTATTTTTTTACAGTTGCTACGGGTCTGATCTAGATTTTATACTGATTAACTTTGTAGGAAAAGGTTGTAGACGTGACGGTGTTGAAGAAAGAAGTATCAGAAAAACATCTTTTTTTACAGAAGTAGTGAAGCTAGAGAGTAAGTGTTCACTGTGGGTAAATGTTGGACTTAGCATTTCTAGAACAGTAATATTTTATAGGCTGTAAAAGAACAAGGAATAATGTGACTAATGAGTAAAGGACTTAAAGGTTTAACTGGTAAAATGAAGTGCATTAACAACTTTAGAAAGGGATCAAACAACAGCTAACAAAAGGAGGTTTCCGCTTTAAGTGGGAATTCAGCTTTTTTGTTACAGGTGAAAAGATCTTCCATAAAATGAAAGCACTCTGTTTATAAAGAGATTTTTCGGAGGACCTGCAAGTGAATCAGTTTGCATCATTACGAGGTAGCTTTAAAGAATGTATTTCTTAAGGAACTTGGCATCTGTGGTCAAGCCAGTTTCTTTGTTTGGGTTGGCTTTTTTTTTTAATTGTCTGTAATTGAAGTTCCTGCATCAGCAGAGGCGGGTCTGTGGCAGCTGCCTGCCTGGGGCGGCAGTCAGCGAGTCCGAAGTCGTGGGCGTTTCTCTGACACCTTTTCGTGCAGTGCAGCGTTCTGCCTCCTGTCTGACAGCGTCTGGCGCTACGGACTTGAGGCCGCTGTCCCCAAGAGCGGTAGGGACTGTCGGCCTGGTCGGGAGAAGACCTCAACCATGATGCAAACTAGGCAGATAGTCGCTAAAAATGGATGACTGTCAAGATTCGGTGTGACAAACTTTGCTTGAAGATGAGCGATCCGTTCATGAGAAACAGCCTGCAGGTTGTAGCTGATTTTAAGCGGTTATTTTCAGAAGACAGACAGTGTGCACAACCTGCCCCGGGGCAGGAATGCCAGGGCGCGCGGGAGCAAGGTGGGCTGGCAGGCAGGCAGGATGGAGGCAGGCGGTGGCGAGGCCGCGCACGGATGCGGGTGAAGGCTGCGGGGGAGAGGGTGGCTGGAGGACGGGAGCTGGCAGGGCAGGATGGAGCGGGGGACGGAAGGGGCAAACCGGCGGCTCGGCCGTGCTCTGGTGGAACGCGCGTCTCAACGCGGCGGTGTGACTGTTGTGCTGCTTTACCACAGCATGGAGTGGCCAGAGTGTATCCCTCAATTGGGCAATAAAAGTTTAAATAAACGATTATTAAAGAATCAGCATACTTTGTATTTGCAAATCATTTGTAAAACTGCGAGGTGGTGTTCTTTGGGCTGCTTGCTTGTTGTTTGCGTGAGAGTTTTTCAGTGTAATAAAGGTACATTGTTTCTGGTTTTCAGTGTTAAGATGGAATTAAGGTTAAGAATACGTTCAGTTATTGAGGACAAAATGTATGAGAGTTGTGTTCTAAATATCCCCAGGCTAAGTATTACAAACCCAGGAAATACCCAGAATGAGGGTCAGACTTGAAAGAAATCCAAGCAAATTAGGGTATGGAAATGCACAGCGAGACCTTACCCTGTCAGTGACAACACGTGCCCACAGACGTGGGGTCGGTTGGTCTGGTCACCAGCGGGCAGAGCTGCGTTAATTTGTGCACTCGTTAGCACGTTTCAGTACCTTTTGTCCCATAGTAAAGTTTGGCTTTGAAACAAATGCAATGTTTCTGTGAAATTTCTGAATTTTGGAGAGGAACTTGAATGCTTACTCTTTACAGATTCTTTTTTTTTCATTTCGGATCCTGGCTTGTTAGAGATTTAATGCTGAGGTCTGGCCTGCGTGTGGGGCAGCAGCATCCCTTTATCCCACCAGCATCCGTGCCGGAGCACTTGGAGAGACTGACAAGTTAGCAGGTATAGATTATAAAACCGAAAGGAAGCTCTGTGCAAGTGTTCAGCTGATTGGTGCGTTGTAAAGTGAGCTCTGGCCCTACAGGTAGGATGATTTTGAAAAGTGTAGAAGCCAAGTGGGTACATGGGCTTTGTCGTTCATACCATACGGCCTTTTCATCTGCGGAGTTCAGCCACACAGGAATCACGCTCTCATTCTAGGCCACAGTGGGAACTCATGTTGTCAGAACTACTAGGAGTTTAGCTATTCTAGATTTTTTTTTTTTAGTCTTTTGTGTGTGATTTTCACCGCGCTGTACTGGGCCCCTCGTGTTAACTGGGAGACAAAGATTGGTGTCAGTGGAAAAACGCGTACATTACAATTTTCCATTATTTTCACATTTCCTAAAATCCCTTTAGCTCTTTTAAGTTCTCTCATTTTTGAGCCAACTTAAACTGCGAATGCACACATATGTACACACTTACCGTCGTGAGTAACTGCTTCGTTTGTTGTCCTGGCTGCATCCCCCAGAACCACCTCAGAAGCGGGCCTGCCCGAGCGGGTTGCTTTCATGGCCGGCCATGAAACGCGAGCCTCGCTCAGCGCAGATGCCTTACCCTGAAACACGTTTTTCACCTGAGAGCTATGAAGTTCCTTCATTTGTTGCACTGGGATCTTCTTGCTGGTGGAAATGCCATCGCTGCGGCTTCCAGACTGGGGAGAATGCTCTTCCCCGTCCCCGCATGCTCTTGCAGGTCAGGTCCTTCGGCGGCAGCGCTGCCTGCTCCTGCTTTTTCACCCTCTGAGCTTGTTTTTTCAAAGACTTCCCCCCCCCTCCTTGTCTTCCACGTCCTTTTCCTTAATTTGCAGGAGGAGGCAGCTGGCCTGGAGCCCCGCTAGGAATAACGAAGGTTATGTTTATCCATTCGCACTTCTTGCAGAGTGAACACGAACTGATGGGAATCTTCCAAGAAAAAAATCAACATATCCTAGAGTCCTCTCCCCTAGGACGCTGTTCTGCAGATACCCGCCAAGGTAGGCCATGATGCTGGTGGCTCCAGAGTCCTTGCTGAGGTTCATTCTTTTTTCTTCTAAATAAATCTATTCTCCTCCTCACTAATGCTGTCAATCTCTTTGCCCTCGAGAAATAGGTTTGTACTGCATCTGTGTAGGCAGAGCACTCGTGTCTTAAGTGGGAAGAGCAGTCACAGCTTGGGACTAAAAGGGTTTTTGAAAGTTGCAGTTTTCTGATGACCTGGTAGAGGTATTCTTAAATCTGAGTGAGCTGTGTTTCTTTATCCTGCAGGATACAGAGACAGTCTTGGGACCAGAAGGGAACAGCGATGCCCTTAGTTAAAAGACTACCTGTAGTTACTGTGCCTTTCCTAAATTTATTTGGTGGCCACGATGGCTTCTAAAGATGCTTCCTGTAGGCACAAGACCACGCAGCCTCTTAATGCAGAGGCTCGTTCTGCTAAAATGAAGTGCTGTCATCTGTTTTAAAGGACGATCTCTCCTTTGAACAGTCATCTTGGTGACAATGCGTGACGTCTTCAGTAGGTATTTCCAGATTGGCAAGTGCCTGTCTGATGAGACTACTTCTCTTCAGACAAAACAAATTGTTCTTTGTTGACGTAATGGATGTGTGTCAAATCTTTCTTCTTCTGTCGCTGTTCAGCACCCATCACTGTTTTCCCCACCTCAAAAGTTTGCTTTCGAACCGTACCTGTGCCAGGGCAGAAGATGTGTGCAATCTCTTGGCAAAGCTACCCAGTAGCTGCGGCCCTGCTGCTGGATCCTTGCTCTTCTGGAAAAACAATGTAAAGGTAAGCCAAGGATAGCGTAATTGTGCACCCAGCCTATGTAACATCGAAAGCTTTCTGGATTGCTGAAGCATGAATACCCTGTAAACCTATCCAAAAACTCCTGAAGTGTGATCAAATTGCAATTGCTACCAAGAATGCTGAAGAGAGAGTAACTCCCGTTCTGCTCCCCAGGATTTTCCTCCTGGAGCTCTCCATGCCACAGAAATATTGACGCTGTCACAGTATTTATTTTACAAACATTTATTTGCTTTTTCTCTACAGTTAAAAAGACACCTGTTAATAAAATTCAATAGAAAATTACCAATAGAATATTTTCTTGGAAGCATAAGGCATAATAATCTAGTGTTTTAGGGAAGGGGTACACTTGAGGGGCTGGATGTTATTTGTACTAATCCTTCCCAGTAGGAAGAATTTTGGTTCCACATCATTGACCAATTTGGAAGGCAGATTTGACAACCTTTTTTTTTTTTCTTCATTGAAAAGTCAACCAGCAAAAGAGGATCTGTTGTTCTGTTGCTATTTTTTATTGTCTCCAAGAGAAGACAGCACTACTTTCCTGTTTCTAGCTAGGTGTCTTCCCTGAAGTTTTACTGAATTCTCTCGGATACTTTACGGCAATTTGTTCAAACAGATTTTGTCCTAGAATTGCTATTTTCTGTTACCTTTAAAAGAAAATCACAGTAACTGGGGGGGAGGTGTAGCTGTGAAACCTTGGAAGAAGCAAACTTTGGAAGAAACAAACTCATGATAATCCGGATGCTTTTTGTTTTAAGAATCTCGTCTCTGCCACACGCTCCCTCCTCTCATGTTCATCTGGGGTTTTTTGCCGTGTGGTATTCAATACTTCTTCCTAGGTCAAAGAGTGAAGAAACACTTCATCTCTGTGCCTTGTTCTCCCATTAGCTATACTGGCGTGTACAAGGCGAGACTTTACTGAAGTGGACATTGATACTTAAAAATGAGACCAGATTTGGCTCTAGAGTGGGAATAATTGCCTCTCTGTAACTTAGTCACTGAAAAATATTGCGTGTACCTGGGAGGAATCCGTTGAAAGGGAAATGTTTGACCTGTGAGCCCTTGTGATCTAATCTCCGCTGGACTAGTCAATCCCGTCAGTCACACGCTGCCTTTTCTTCTGACCTGTTCTGATTTTACGTGGTATGAAATTTCCCTTCTCTCGTAAATTTTGCATAGGTCCATCTTCTGGTTTTGACTCCGCGGGGTGGTACCTCTTGGAGCTCCTGAAATGCTGCGTCAGGCGAATGACTTCCCGTGTGCTTCAGTGTTCTTCGTTATGTCTTGTGCCTAATTGCTCTGTTTATCAGCACTGGTGCTTCATACAGATACAGCAGGTTTTTATCCCGTTAATTACTCCGAGTGAAACCGAGGAGTCATTTTTGGTTGTGCAACCCAGAAGCCTGAGGAAAATTCCTGCTGTCTTTTGTCAGACTACCTCTGCCCCAAAAATGGCTTTTCAACATCAGAACTGCATTAATAAAATGTTTATTTAGCACCTTTCAGGTTGAAGGATCCAAAAGCGCTTTACAATTAACTACACACACCATCACTGAAATGCATCCAAACAGAGAATCGGCGGACAACTCACTGCATAGATTTCAAAAAGAACAGACTTGACCAGCCGCTGGGCCAGAAAGCAAAGTAGAAGTTCTAATGACCTGTAGCAAACAGGGTTCTGATTTTGGTTTGGTTTTTGAAGGTCTCATCTGAAAAACCTACATGGTAAAGCTGCGTTCAGCCCAAATTTAGCCACCTCAGAAAACTGAAGATTCGCATCAGCCCTGCCAAGATTAGAATCTGCGGTGCCAGGGAGTCTGGCCTAATCCTAACCTGGCATTTAGATGACTAAGCCATCGCCTCAAGGTAAAGGACATGCCCAGTAAATTCAAGTTGCAAGTATATAGTAACACAGTGCTGGTTTTTAATCCAGAATTCAGATGTTTATACATAAACATCCCACACGTACAGTATGCCTCTTTACAAGCACCAGGCATTAATTTACAGTTCTGTAACTTTTCCAGCTCTGGGGGATGGGGAAACGCGACCTTCTGAGCTTTCGTAGCTAGAATAAATAGTCTTTCCAGGGAAATAGTAGAAGGCACTTGGCACGACTGAACAAAGCACCTGGAAATTCTCTATTGGGAATGATCCTCATTCCCTGGGAGGACAGAGATACCTGCAGCCTTCCCAGCTGTGACGCTGGCAGCTCGTAAGCAGTACAGGCCAAGCAGCCTCCGAGCACCGTCGCCTTTTCCGCAGAAGTATTCTCCAATTCTGGAAAGGTCTCGTGAATGTACACGGCCCAGTTCCTCCCTGTTGCACCTCCACAGAAGAACCTGGGGCATAAATGTGTAAATGTGGCTTTGTTACTCCTAAATGCGTCTCCTGACTGTAAGGTTGAGTACGTTTTTCACTTCAGCAAAGAAAAATTGTAAGGCTATTTTTATACAATTTGAAAGCACTTAATACAAAGTTACATGAATACACTGCATCATATGGCCTATCCGTGGAGAAAATACTGAAATACTACCCTAGGGCTGTTCAATACTAGTTTTGTCTTTCAACTTTTCATCTTAATACTAGAAAATATATAAATCATTTACATGACATTATGCAAAAGAAGGCACAGCCGGTTACAGTTTACACAAGCACAACGCATAATATGCGGAAAAAGGGATTAAAAAGAAGCTTCACATCCTTATTAGATACATTGTTGCGATCCATTACCAAAAGTACTTCATCAACAACAGAAGTGTTCAACACTTGAGAGCTATGATATAAAAAAATTATAATTCATTTAATGCAAAACAGATTTATATATACTTTTATATATAAACACTGTTTAAAAATGCTAACATAATAAAAGTAGATTATCCATGTAATGAAAAGTGCAAACCAAAGTAACAGAGGGTTTCACAACGTCCTTCTCATGACACAGGAAAAACTAGCCCATAGGAATGAAGTGTTAAATCCGCCAATAAGTCCTTGGCGTGATGAGGCGTCATCAGGATTTCTGAGCGTTCGGAGAAAGCAGTACGGGAGAAGAGGCTCCGTCCAGACTGGGCAGCGGCACTGGTATGTGACCATTTAGCAGAGTCGGAAACTGTAACGGGCCAAAAGGCAGAAATCACGTTTTATCTCAAAGCACTCAGCCCAGCAGCACACGCGTTTGGCGTTAGCAACCGACTCCAGATGGTCTCAAGAGCTGTCATTGTCATACAGGAAGATACATACCAAATGCCTACATCAGCCCTCAGGAATGTGAAACAGAGGATGAAACCTGAATAATCTGTAAATGTACGGGCATGTGTAAATCTATTGTTGGCTATATTTAATATAAAAGTTCCCATAACCATACAGCTGTCATCACCCTGGGAAAATGAATGCTATAAAGCGATGTTTGCCATCCATTCTGCTTCCAAAAATGTTTTTCCACCTACAAAACATTAATTAAAATCCAGGCTTTTCATCTGCCCTTCCTAAAAGCTAAGTGGGAAAGAGCGTTGCAAAAGTGAAAGTTGAGGTGTAGTTTTAGGGCAGAAAAGCACAACTGTGACTACAAAACTGGGGAAAATTACCCTCAAGTAATTGCAGCTTTTCTCTGTATTCACTAAGAAGCTGTAAACTAGGTGTGCCAGATCATACAATATGTGAAGCAGAATACATTGTCATTTAGTATTAACCTTCTGCTTCTGAAATACTGCACAAAAAATACTCCTTCAATACATAAGCCGTATATTCCCAGCTCATGACAGCATCTCGACTGTAACTCGCCGGCAGTGACATGTACTGACAGCTGACCTGTGAAAAGGCAGAGCAAGGGGGTGGAATAAACTCGTTGCAGCACGAGGCAGGAATTATCCCAGTGGCAGACACCGACCTGGCCTCGTGGTTCCACGAGCACACTGCACTGGGCTTCTGTGGGCTTCAGAAAGACCGAGCCCCATGACAGAGCTCCTGACTTCAACTGTACGGTGTATTTCTACCATTTACCAGATCAGCCCTCCAACAGCCAACTGCGGCGTCATCAACCTCTACACGTGCATACAATCCCCTTGCAACAGGATTACTCTCCCACTAAGATGTTAGTTCATAGCATCATAGAATCATAGGTTGGAAAAGCCCTCTAAGATCATCAAGTCCAACCATGATCCCAACACCACCATGCCTGCTAAACCATATCCCAAAGTGCCGCATCTACATGTTTTTTGAACACCTCCAGGGATGGTGACTCCACCACCTCCCTGGGCAGCCTGTCCCAGTGCCTGACCACTCTTTCAGTAAAGAAATTTTTCCTAATATCCAATCTAAATCTCCCCTGATGCAACTTGAGGCCATTGCCTCTTGTCCTATGGCTAGTTACCTGGGAGAAGAGACCAAAACCCACCTCACTACAACCTCCTTTTCAGGCAGCTGTAGAGAGTGATAAGGTCCCCCCTCAGCCTCCTCTTCTCCAGACTAAACACCCCCAGCTCCTTCAACCGCTCCTCATAAGACTTGTTCTCCAGACCCCTCACCAGCCTCTGGACACGCTCCAGCAACTCAATGTCCTTCTTGTAGTGAGGGGCCCAAAACTGCACACAGTACTCGAGGTGCGGCCTCACCAGTGCTGAGTACAGGGGGAGAATCACCTTCCTACTCCTGCTGGCCACACTATTCCTGATACAGGCCAGGATGCTGTTGGCTTTCTTGGCCACCTGGGCACACTGCTGGCTCATGTTCAACTGGCTGCTGACCAGCACCCCAAGGTCCTTTTCTGCCAGGCAGCTTTCCAGCCACTCCTCCCCAAGCCTGTAGCATTGCGTGGGGTTGTTGTGACCCAAGTGCAGGACCCAGCATTTGGCCTTGTTGAACATCATACAGTTGGCCTTGCCCCATCGATCCAGCCTCTCCAGATCCCTCTGCAGAGCCACAGTCAATGGTATCAATCTCCCAACGTTCAGCTGGAAATCACACCGAGCAGCACAGGCTGAGCAGCGTGCTGCGGGGGGCTGGCACTGCCCTCCTCCTGTGGCCAGGACTGCCCTGTACCTTTATTTTGACCAAACCAGACCACAGGAAATATGTCTATCGCTTCTGCCAAGATTCATTAAAACACAGAACTTGATTTCAAGCTCTTGTTTTTCTAGTCTCAGTTTCCAAAGTGAGACATGTAAATTACAACGTGATTTCTAAAGATAACAAAAAGAGGGTTATGTGATCTCTGGTGCTGGTCGAGGCGGGTGGCACGCTGGCACTACAGCCTGGGACACAAGCAATGCTAGTGTCACAAGTTCATCCGTCCCCTGGTCTCCACCCCAACCCAGCTCTCGCGTTCTTCTTCCCATTCTCCCTGTAGGCTCTGGGGCTGCGGCAACGCGCTTCGCTCACACGCATAGGGATCGGGGGCTTGACTACGCCTTCTCGGTGCTACCGTCTATACAGGAGTAACAGAGAAAATACGCTTCATTTAGGTAGCCCTTAATCCAGGCTAATTTGATAGTCCTTAAATTTGGCTACATTTCCTTGAATTAACCAATTCCGTGCAAGTCTTTCGCTGTTTCCAGTTATGTGGTAATTATTTCATGGCAGAACATCAAAATAAGTTTAATTACACAGCAGTGTGGCTTCAAAGGGAAGACTTTCCAGGTAGGTCAATATATCAAGGTAAATTCTGTGAAAGGAGGCAGCAGATTTCAGTGATGCTCTACATAGGCTGCAAGGGTGTACGGGCGTAGGTGTATGCGAGTTGCTGTCATAACCATCAAAGGAGAGGGTTTTACCAGTTAATAAGCATCTCCATGCTTTGTGAGGGAGTATGCACGTCATCATGTCCAGCAGTGCCAGAACAGCACTCGCACCCGGGAAGACCATGGAACAGATCCTCCTAGAACCTTTGCTAAGGCATATAGAGGACAGAGAGGTGATTCGAGACAGCCAGCACGGTTTTACCAAGGGAAAGTCCTGCCTGACCAACCTTTTGGCCTTCTTTGATGTAGTCACTACATCAGTGGACAAGGGAAGAGCTATCAATGTCATCTATCTGGGCTTCTGTAAGGCCTTTGACACGGTCCCCCACAACACCCTTCTCTCTAAATTGGAGACAGATGGATTTGAATGGGTGGACTGTTCGTGGATGAGGAACTGGTGGGATGGTCACATCCAGAGCGTAGTGGTCAATGGCTCTGTGTCCAGATGGAGGTCGGTGGCAAGTGGTGTCCCTCAGGGGTCTGTACTGGGACCAGTACTGCTTAATATCTTCAGGAATGACAGAGACAGCGGGATTGAGTGCACCCTCAGCAAGTTTGCAGACAACACCAAGCTGTAGTGAACATGCTGGAGGGAAGGGATGCCAGCCAGAGGGACCTGGACAGGCTTGAGGAGTGGGCCTGGGTGAACCTCATAAGGTTCAACAAGGCCGAGTGCAAGGTCCTGCACCTGGGCCAGGGCAACTCCCGGCATCAGCACAGGCTGGGGGATGAAGGGATTGAGAGCAGCCCTGCTGAGAAGGAGTTGGGGGTGCCAGTGGATGAAAAGCTGGACATGAGCCACCAAAGTGCGCTCACAGCCCAGGCAGCCAACCGTATCCTGGGCTGCATCAAAAGCAGTGTGGCCAGCAGGGCAAGGGAGGGGATTCTGCCCCTCTGCTCTGCTCTGGTGAGACCCCACCTGGAGTCCTGCATCCACCTCTGGAGCCCTCAGCACAGGAAAGACATGGAGCTGTCGGAGCAGATACAGAGGAGGGCCATAAAAATGATCCGAGGGCTGGAGCACCTCTCCTGTGAGGAAAGGCTGAGAGAGTTGGGGCTGTTCAGCCTGGAGAAGAGAAGGCTCTGGGGTGACCTTATTATGGCCTTTCAGTACTTGAAGGGGGCTTACAAGAAAGATGGAGACAGACTTTTTAGCAGGGCCTGTAGTGATAGGGCAAGGAGTAATGGCTTTAAACTAAGGGCAGGGAGATTTAGACTAGATATAAGGAAGAAATTTTTTACAATGAGGGTGGTGAAACACTGGAGCAGGTTGCCCAGAGAGGTGGTAGGTGCCCCATCCCTGGAAACATTCCAGGCCAGGTTGTGTGGGGCTCTGAGCAACCTGATCTGGTTGAAGATGTCCCTACTCATTGCAGGGGGGTTGGGGTTGGACTAGATGACCTCTAAAGGTCCTTTCCAACCCAAACTATTCTATGAACAGGCTCCTGGTTTGTTAAGGGAGGGGCCATACTTTCCTATAGGCTTGTCCAGGGCTTAGTTGGACTGTGGGCGTGCATGGATGGATCCCATCCTGGTCCTTCTACTTACACAAACAGTAGTACTGAACAACTATAGGCAGTGCCAAGCAGAGTGCTATTGTGAAAAGCAGCACACCCCTGAAAGAAAAATAAATATAGGAGCCTGATCTCTCCTCCATGCAAGGCAGCAGGCGAGGGTGCAGAGGCAGGCAGCAGAGCTGGCCTGGCCTCCAGCTGCTGGCAGGACTTGGGCTGTTCTAACAACGACAAAATGTTTTTCCCAATGCCCTGTGTCAATGACCAGGTGAAAGCAAACTCAATTTGTGAAGCAGCTCCAGCTCTTTCCTCCCGTCCCTGAGGAGCTGTGTGGAGCGTGGCCTGGCTTGTGCAGGCAGCCCAGGGCCAGCTCTGCCCCGATGCCTATGTGGGATGACCCAGCAGTTCTCGGCGGGGTTGGCCAGGCTTCAGCTGCCACTCTCATTTCCTATTTGGCTGTTAAAATAAAGCTTTGTGCTCTGCAGACCTGTCGCGGTGGCCTTCGCCTGAATCAGACCTAATTTATAGCAGGCTGTCCGGGTCTCAGAGGGGGCAGAGCCAAGGCCGCTCTCCACTTCGGCTTCCGCAGGGGGTGGCCAGTGTTTGTCCGTACAAGCTCATTCCAGGCCACAGCTCAGCCATCTCCCTCTCAAATGCAGCGTCTGGGTGTTTTAAACCACATGTACAAAACCCACCTCCAATAGGGATGATTTAATTTATCTGAAACACAGATAAGGAGCCCCGGGGCTCCAGGTTCAGCTGTCCCACTGGCGGTAGAGGGTCCCCGGTGAGGACCATCCCACAGCAGAGCGCCTGAGCTGAGGCCCAGCCCTGGAGCTGGGCGGTCAGTCTCCCCGAAGGTTCGGAGACGAACACAGGGTCCCTGCCCAGCAGCAGCCCCCTCTTCTGTCAGTGCTGGCCCTCCACAGCAGTCGGGGAGTTCATTCCAGGGGTGCCCCTTCATTCTTCAGCTGCTGGGATGGCCACCAGCTGCTTGTGCCTCTTGCCAACCAGCTGATCAGCGTAATTTCTTCCTTGACTTACTGAATCTGCTGTTTCGCAGCAGCTACAGCTGGTGCTGCCAATACCATCCCCACTATCCTCTTCCTTAGCCTCAAGCGAATGCTGCAGCTGAGTGCTGGGGCCATTGCGGTTTACTTTGTATCTATCCTATCTCTAAAAAACTTTTGAGATTTTTACTCTCCCAGTACCCATGAGAGAAAGGGGACAATGCTGCCTTCCTCCTGTTACATACAGAGAGGTCGAGCTCGGAGGTGTGAAGTAACTTGGCTGAGGACACACAGATAATCTGCAGGAGAACTGGAAATGGAGCCTTCAGGTTCAGAGTGCCCTTACTGTAAATACAACTGCCCCATCCTTCTGAGTGAGAAGTAGCTCGTTAAGACAGAAGCATAAACCTACACCCACCTTACTGCGTGAGACCCAAACTGGTCTTGGTTTTCCCAGAGTCCACGTTCCACTACTCTCCTGGCTGGTCCCCGACTAGTCTGCCCCCTCTTCCTGAAGCTCTCAGAGCTCCGTTACCAACTCTTACTGGGGTCCAGCATTTATTTCTGCTTCCTTCATACAATATGTGTCTGCTTGCTGCAGTAGACACTGCCCTGTATCTCCTGACTGTGCTGGCAAGGGTTTGAAGAAGTTACGAGTAAGCAGGCCTCTCTTTAAAAGGGCCTGTTAACGGCTGTATTTTTGTAAACTATTTGAAAAGCTCCAGACTGATGCAAGGAGATGCTCCCCTGGTGTTTCTTCCACACGTGCACTTTCAGCATTGACACCTGTGCATTTGAAGACCTACCTGGAACAGAGTGTTTGGTCCCTGCAGCCTGGCAGGACTCAGAGGAGCGACAGGACTGAGACTGCTCCAGAAATGAATGCTAGACAGCAGCGGGCTCGGGGTCAGCAATAATCCATTTGGGGTCTGCAAGACAGAAAAAAACCACCCCATGATGCATGCGTCGGGAGTTACAGCTCCATGCAGCAGTCACAACCTCTAGCATCTTCCGCTTTACCCACTGGCTTTTTTTCCCAGTGAATTTGGACACACAGCAACTGCCCACCCAGCCCTGCAACCCCTCTCCGCAGTGGTCAACACTGGATACTGGCACATTTAATATTCCTTCATATACAAATTGATTTAATTTCTATTGTGATTTGCTTAAAGAGAAGCACAGTTATTATTTATCTGAACCACGCTCATGCGACTGTATAAAATATCACGCGTGCCCCAATGTCCGTAAACACAGCCTAGTCTTCCTCAGAATAATTTTTTACCTTTTGAAGGGCAGCAATTGCTCGCCCTGACTGCAGCTTTTGAAGCATTAATGCAACTGTATCTGGAGCCAAAAGAGCCACTGCCAGTCTTTGAAGTTTACTCCTCTGACGGCGCCTGTTCAAAATGGAAGGAGCTTCAAGAAACTGGCAGGGCACCCGCTGACGCCGGGGGAGGCAGGTGTACGCCTTGGGTGCCCAGAGGGACGGCGGAGAGCACAGCTAACTGTTCGAAAAGAACCAAAATTGCAGGAACTATGAATCCAAGGCTTTTCCCAACTCGGGGGTGGCTCCTTCCAGTGCCATGGCACACAAGGATTGCTGGAAATGCTCGCAGCACTTCTAAAGTACGATTGGAGGGGAGGTAGAGCTAAAGCAGATGCAAATCTCCATTCGGAGGAAGAATCACATGAATTATTCTGTATCCAGAGTAAGAACATGAAAGTGATGTGACAGTTTTAAACGAAGTATTTGGCATAATGAGTTAATCTCATTAGTAATCTTGATGCCAATTATCAAAATCAGTCCTATTTAGAAAAACACTTAATGGAATTTGAGTGCACACTTAGCAAGTAAGTAGGTGTTTCGCTGTGTAGGACAAGAGCCTCAGTGCTCTGCTGAACTGGGCCATCAGTTTGTCCAGACTTTAAAACACATAAAGAGAAGACAGAAGATAAAGAGTATCTCCCCCTAGTAACCAGCACATCATGCAGTCTGGTACCTGCTAGCTTCCCACCAGGCCAGAAATACAAACTCCACATATGGCAACTGCAACAAGGGGTCTCACCGAACAACTGCTTACCCCAAGGGCTGCCCCATCCCATTGCCAGGACTCTGCGGTGAGCAGGCTCAGAAAGGCAGGCACCACAGGTCGTACGGATTTCTGAATACGACGAAGATATTATTTGCAAAGCAGTACCTGAGGGATCAGCTGCGGTGTTCGAGGCTCTGTGCAACGCACAGGAATACAAACCTGCTCTGACGTGCTCGCACTGGAGTTCACAACAGGGTCAAACAATTAGTTCAACACCAGCAGAAGAGATGGGAGAGACAAGCAGCAGCAAACATTAAGGTCCTCCCAGTGGTTCTGTCCCAAGGTGTCTGAAAGGCTATTTAATACAAAGAGCTTGGCTGCTCTTGAAGGGGATGATTTCTCTAAGGAATCTCAAAAGCAGGGGGTTCACGGAGAAATGCAAGGGCAAAGGGCGCTGCTGTCTCTCTCAGAAACACTGAACCCCGTGGAAGAAACCACAGTTATGTCCCAAGGAGCAGTAAGCATGTGGCATTGCTGGGAAAGCAAAAACTGTTCATGCAGTAAAACAGCAGGTTTGGTGGTCACAGGAGTACCAACGAGGTCAGGGTTTGGATATACCTGGATTACAACAAAAGGGGCAAACAGTGGGTGGAGGCCTGGCAAGGAGAAAACTTCTGTTTTGATCTCATCAAATGGCAGCTCTTGTCAAGATATCTGAGAAAAAATCCTTGACAAGCAGGCACTTGTGACTAGCTTCTTCACAAACACCCTCTTCCCAGGACCACGGTGCTTTCATGGGGCAGGAAAACAGCAGCACCAGTGAGAGCACATCTCCTGTGCCCCACCGCAGGCTGATGCTCCATGGGCAAGCGGCTGTTGATGGGGATTTATGCAACTGACAAGGAACACACCAAATTAGGTCAGGATAAATACTCAGAGATCTACTTACCGAAGAGCCTACTAACCTTAAAACCAAAGATGTAAGCAGCAAGACCCAACAACATTCAACTAAGGACACAGTATTGTGCCAACTGTACTGAGCTCCAATGAGCTATGCCTCGGTTCTTTATTTTTCCCCTAAGAAGCTGCAGATATACAGAATTGAAAATGCAGTTCTCAAGAGGGTCTTTTGAAAATAAAGAAGAAAACTTGGAGGTGTTTATTCCTACTTAGGTACAACCAGAGCAAGTCTTCAGGGAGAGAGGAGACTGGAAACTGAGCTGTCCTCCATTCATCTCTGGAAGGATGTTAGCATGCCTAACAACAGCGCTAAGCAAAAGCTCATGTCCTTTGATGCTCAGAGCACTAACGTCTCCAAGTCCTTCCAGAACCAAGAGCCAGCCAAAGCAAGCCTCCAAATCTGTTAATGTTTAATGCAAAAAGAGCACAGGTTCCCCCCAGGCTTGGTCTCAGTAACACCATCAGCCAAGCATCAAAACCACCAGAGGAAATGTAAGCATAAACAACACCACAGCACAGGCTATCCTTAAATTACACGCAGAAATTGATGTGTCACTTCATTTTCTGCCCTCATGCAGCTGTACATCTGGTATTAGACGTGGAACCCGGTGGGAAGTTCCTACTTAAAAGACGTCATTATAACCTAAGCATAGGAACAGTTTAAATAGACATAATTCACTGCACAGAGAAGACTGTGTTAAGCAACGCTGCTCATGGCTCCTGACTTCTCTGACAAAGAATGCGTGTAAGCACAATCTTTCTTGTCTCTTCTAGGTGCCAGATAACAGACAAGCGCTGTCACACGTACATTACCTCCCAGGTCATTAGGCACGTGCTGGAGCCTGTATGGTGCATGTGGATACAATACAGACACTGCACGTGCTGGCTGCAGGCACGCCACTTTGTCCGTAAGGAAACAGCATGTTGTAAATGTTACAAATGCTAAAACAGAGGCCAGAAGAAAAAAAGTGAGTCAAAATTACATATCCACACTGGCCAAGGGAGAGCCAAAAAAAAATAACAAGCAGAAGTAATCTGTAAAAGAAGCAAGTAATGAACAAGATTTAAATATCTCCCTTTGAAGCTAACCAAATGGAAAGTTGACATTTCTCTACCACAGTATGGTACTGTATGCACCGACATCTTCAAATCCACTTTTCTTGTGCATACCACGTGCCCTTTCGCAGGGCTTCACCCAAGGGTATTCCTCCTGACCGGCAGGTACAATGGAAAGCCACCTGAAACACCCTCTCAGCCAGCAGGACCTTGTCCGAACCTGCAACACTCCTGGAGCAGGAGCCAGTGTTTGACATCCTGTTCTGCGCCTGCCCCACAGCAGCAAGCGGCTGCCACTGGGATCTGATAAATCAAGAGATCATTTGAGATATGATGCATGCTTTTCCTAGGATGAACAGCAGATTTCCAGCCTAAATTACGGCTTTAGTTATTTTAGCTATTTTGCATTGCGGTATTACAGTTATCTGAACACAGTTGTTGTTACATAGTTTTAATTTTATATTCACTAGGTCAAGTATGCAGGATGCAGGGTGCTGCTTCTCCACACTAGAAACAGAAGACTAAAAGAGAGGGAAAAAGCTGTGTTGCTGTATAGCCAGAAGCTTAAATAAATGGACCCAGGAACTACCCTACATGGGTGCCATCTGCCTCGTCTGTGATAGGATAACCTGTAAAAAAAAGATTTGCAGTGACGTTAAGTTGGACAACAGTCATCACAGCCTTAGCCAGCCATCCTGCTAAAGGAGGGTCACAAGCATCTACCTAATGCCCTTCTACATCTTTCAGGGGCAGTAAGTACACCAGTTTATAGATGAATGAGAAAATCAAACATTCAAAGAAATAACTGCAAAATGAGGAAAGAAATCTCTGTTCACACTGAGTTTTAGGACAGCAGTAGATTAAAGTGAGCTTGTAATAACTCGTGCTGTCATTGTGTCTGGTTGGCATCTTGATATGATTTACTTGTCATATTTGCTCCCTTCAAGCAAAATACGTACTGTGGTTATACCACAGTTAGAGGTTACAGGAGTCTGTCAATGCACCTCAATTTTGGTTTGCCACACTTCTGTTCCTCCTGCCAAACATAATTTCACTTAAAGGCTTTACAGCGTCAAAAACGACAGATAATGGCCCACAAAATCCTCTTTCTTTGCAACACAACCTCGTACCTCAGTGGCTTACAGGTGTGTGTGAACTGCAGTGGCTTTGCACAAACTTGCTCTGCCGCCAGCTGAAAAGCTCAGTAAGAGCCAGTGCTGCGCTGGCCGGGAGCACTCGCCGACGCTCTCACCTCCGCCAGGCCTTCGTGCTGTGCAGGCCAGCTCAAACACCTCTAATACCCGGCTGCACTGCAGCATCACTCGTAAAACCTCTTCAAACAGGGAAGAGGTAAGGGGATTCCGGACAAAACATGACCCCTAGACCGCCCAAAGTGAATGAGAGCTTGTAACACACACGTTTCTATTTATTTATTTATTGTTCAGCTTGTTTCATTCAATGCTAGCGTTTGCATCAACCTTTATTTCTGGGGGGTGGGGGGGGGGAATGTTCCCCATTGGGATAATTTTACTCTTGGAATTTTTTGTCTGATTTTGCAGTGGTAGCGTAAGACAAAACTCACCAATGAACACACCGGGTCATTATCTACATGACTTTCCTCTTCTCCTCTGAACTCCCAGGTTTTTTCATAGACTTGCTTGAAAATGAGAACTCGGCATTGATATTGCCACGAATGTGTGATTAAAACAAACAAAATAACCTACTGGTTGTTCAGTAGGTCTGTGCTGAAAGGAAGCTATGACAAGTACTCTGTGGATCTGTCAATCTTCGGAAATCGAAACTGGCTTAAGAGCCTTGTCTTACAGACCACTCAGTTTGCTCCGTATTCAAAAACTAATGCAAAGGTCACACAGTTTGAATGGTTACAACATCTAGTTCTAGGGGAGAAATCTAACCAAGCATCCCACAACACACATGCTCAAGTCCTGACCCACAAAAAACCTGTATTTTTCTTGTTGTTGTTTTCCTGCTTGTTTTGTAGACCTGGAGGCTGGCTGGAACTGATAAGCGATTCACTCATGCTAACTAACGGCTGCCCATCTCATTATCCTTCCAGGCAGTCCGTGAACTGTGATGGCTTTTCCCACACTCACGCAGGAACCCCAGGAGGAACCTACTTTCCACCCTTTGTTCAGACCTCTGCCACGTTTCCCTCTTCCCCATGTATTTGGGGTTTTTTTCCATCGGATGATGACAGACCCACAGAGCCAACACTCCTGGCCACGTGAGAGGAACACCTGGCTAAAGGCAGAGTACAGGAGACAGGCAAGTCTTACCTGCGCAGTGAAGAAAGCTGGAGTCAGGGACCCCGACGGAAGTGCGGGGCTGTTGAGGGCGATGGAACCGATGTCAGTGCTGGAGAGAACCATAGGTGGGGCGGAGATTTCCAAGCCTTTGGGTTTTTTAGCCTTTGGGGGAAGAGATGGAGATTTTGCCTTGGAGCCTGAGGAGAGGTTCAGAGGCTCAAGGGAATCTGAGTCGTGGCAACTGGACTCAAGGAAGAGGCTCCTGTGTTCTGCAGGGAGGGGTGAGGTGGGAGACAGAGACGGCGACCTGGAGGAAGATGACGATGGAGATGAAATGCTGGCACTGTTGGGTAGCATTAAGGAAGATATTTTAGCTGATACTGATGAGCTGAGAAAAGCAGAGGCAGCTGCTGTTTCGGAAGTGGAAGGCAACGACACCATGGGCCTCATAACTTGTTTGTCTGTTTTGTTTGTCACAAATCTTATAACAGTCCGAACTTCTTCGACTGGTGTGTTTCCTTCTGATTTCTCCTCCAGTTTTTCTGTTTTGATTGGCTTGTAAGGGTCTGGCTGGTTCTGCAGAGAGTTGATAGTGAAAGAGGAGTACAGGCCAGAGTGGATATATTCATTTCGGCTTGTGCTTTTCAGTGCTGACAAGCTGTGCTTGTGCTGATCCCTGCTCTCGGAAGGCATCTTACAGTCGCTGTCCTGCAGCAAAAGTCTCTCTCTGCTGATTTCCACAGCATGTGGATCCATTTTTAAAATCTCAGGAAAGGAGACAAACTTGTACACAAATTTTTGTCCAATCACTTTCTTAATGATGTTCTGCAAATACAAAAGCAGATGCTAGAAAGATCAGCGTTTCAGAGGCACTGAGTACAGCAAACAGAAGGGGGTTCACAAGGGTAGGGGGGCACTGCTCCCTCCTCAAGCCGAGCAGGTCATTTCAGCTAAGGCAGCTCATCCTTGGCTCACTCCCACACCTCTGCTCAGCCAGGGAGACCACTCCTTGCTTCGCATGGTGCCTAACAATATCACCATCACCAGGTGACAAAGACCTACTGGTGGGCTGTTGTCCTCCCGCTTCCTCTGAGGCAGCTTGGGAATATTTTCTTGCCATGAAAACAATTCTGCCGCCTTGCAGACTCAAACCACGCCACCATTTGCATTTCATAACAAAGGCAGTATCTCCTTCATTTACACCTCCTAAAACTGACACCAACTACCCTGAGTATGAAATACTCTTGGACTGTCACCCCAGCCTCCCTGCTCCAGTCATTTACCCTCTTTTCCTGACCGCGTCCAGAAGGACTGACCTAGGCTGATGATGACTGTCCTTTCAACAGTCATGAACTACGTCTGTGACAGGTGCAATCACCTGCACGGGTTGGAAAAGTACTGCTGTGTCCCCTGTGCTATCTCCAGGTTTGCATTAGGCTCAGCATGCTCACTGGTGCAGGCAGAAAGCTTTCATCAGTCTAAACTGACTACTGAAACTAGTTATTGAAAAAAATCCCAAACCTCTCAAAGGTTTGTAGAACTGTTCTTTTTTTCTTTATATTTGCCATAATAAAAGTGTCCCCTTTATGGAAAGAACTGACTCCCTTTGAAATTGCAGTCTTTCATGAGGGTGCCATTTCCAGTCCTGGCTCTTACTGCAAACCTGGGTACACTGTCTGCTCCGACAGACCGCGCGGTGTCCCCAAGGATGCGACGTGAGCTCCTCCGCAGAGGCACTTTACGACACCAGGTGCTGGCCTGGCCTAGGAAAAGGACTGCAACATTTACCACCCTAAGCCAGGTGCTGTGGAAGACAAAAAGCAGTATTTCCTGAGATTTCCACAGCGATTTCTCTCTTCTTGAAGCCCTTGGTGGAGAGTCTGTCTTTAAGTCACCTCCGAAAAACCCTTTCCAAGAAGCTTCCCTTTAGCGCATCACGTCTGCTGCACCGCCAGCTGATACTCTGCAAACAGACATTTGCTTTGCTGTACATATGGGAATGTAAATATTTATAATATTCCTAAAAATCTAATTTGTTTTTCATTCTACCACAGATTCTGAGACCAGCAGAGAAAACGTTTGTTAAATTGACTGAAAATGGAAAAAAAAAAGAAAGAAAAAGGAATACAAACATCATCCCTATTTACATATGGACAGTACCTAGTGCTGGGTGTTCGCAGTGCCCGCACTACCCCTTTTTTTGTCACAAAAGCAAGGCTCATTGTGCGAAAGAGGGGTCTGCACTTGGGTATCGGAACCTCTTCTGTCTTTCAGCTGAACTACTGCACCCTGTAATTCATCTGTCCGAACGTCCTGGCATTTCATTCAGGCACCTTCTTGAATACAAAATTAATCCTACAAAGAGCCCTGGGGATGTCGCTTTGCTTCACAGGTCAGGAGCTGTGGCACAAACAGAGAAATTTGTTTCCCAAGCTGGTAACAGGGATCTGTAGCAAGGAGGAGAATTAAACTCAGCAAGCTCAGACTGAAGGCACAAACTGCCCTCTTCCATGCCAAACTGTACGCATGTCAACCCACCTGGCACCTGGCAGATCCTGCAATGCCATTTCTGTCCTCCAAAAGTTCAGGAGATACAGTTAGTCCACAGGATCTCAGTCTGTATAAGCTTTAATTCCCATGGCTTTGGGCTTGGCTTAGATTTCTCTTTTTTTGTGTGCTAATTAGGTGAAACACTGGATGGATGCACTTTTTCTGCACTCTCAATGTTGCATTCTTCTTGAAAAAGTCAAAACCTCCAAACTATTCACACAGAGAAAGAAATACCCCAACTGGATTTTTTTTTTTTTTAAATACATATATTTTAATCTAAAATAATCCTTCCCCTTTGCTCCTGGCAGCTTTGGGTTATTGTTACATCAAGCACTGGCAACTGAGATCCTACTTGGAAAATGTGACTCCCAGCAGGAAAAGATTAAATGTATTTAAAGGTAGCACTTTTACACTGGTGCTGGCTTGAAACGGGAACATTGCTATAAAAAGCAACCGAACGGGCTGGTTGAGTTTATGCTTCCTCTGTTATTATTAAATATAGTCATATTTTAAGAAGGTCTTTCAGTGCAGCTCTTCTGACTCTATAAGCCTGCAGCAGTGGCCCACTTAACGCCAGCTGGAGACAAAAAGGATTGAAGTGCAGAACCCTCAAGCACTTCACAGGCTTCTCTTAAATGCAGAGCCTGAGGAAATCTCCATCAGCGTGTAAGAGAAAACAAGGATGCAAATTAATTAAGTGCCTCCAAAATGGCACTGACTTTTCTAATTTTTTTTGACAAATAATTGAAGTGAAGGTAAAAAGCAGCTTTTTTTCACCATCACCTCAGTGATCTGTCAGAATCATTCTGAGCTGTGGATGATCGTTCAAACCCCAGAAGACAGTGACAGGCATCTGACAATCAGGGCTTCTCCACGCTCACTTTGAAAGGGCAAAGGCGGCTCCCTTGTATTAAGGACTGCATGTGCAGGGAGACTACACCACTTGCTTGGCAGCAGGACAGTAAGTATATGTGCACATTCAGCCCTTTTTTTTTGTTGCCGTTTGAATTTTCTAGGTAAATTCCCTCGTGAGCAGGCTTGCAATGAGTGCTAGTGGCTGCCAGCCAGGGCTGCAAGGAGCTCTGGGGCTGCGCTGCCGGGGAAGGCAACTGCTGGGCCAGTGCAGCTGCTGGGGAGGAGAACTGGGCAGTCAGGCCAGCAGCAGGGGCCCCAGTCCAACAGCTTGAAAAAAAAAACCACAAAAATTCTTATCAAGAGACAGCACTCTCCGACATTTAAAAAGGCAGCAGGGAGCTGGGAATGCCCCTCTTCTGTTGGCTTCTTGACTGTTCCAACACTTCACACCTCCCTTCCTGTGTCCCCAGTCTATAAAACAGCGGCCGCAGCAAACGTGACCATCCCCCACTGCAAAGCGCTTTTGAAAGCTGCTGATACAAACTGGGCACAGCACTGCCAGACGCCTGCTCCAGCCCATCAGCCGTGTGAGGGAGATCAGGCTTATTCACACTCCATCGCTGCAGACACTCACTTCACAGCCACCTCCAAAACCAGCCATACCCAAGCACTCTGAATCACCAGCTGGAGGGATGGGTCTCTCCCCCTGCCCTTCTCCACAGACCAGCTGGGTGAGCTAGATGCCAAAAGCTCAGCGGCCTGGTTCCTCCTGCAGCTTAAACCGGGCTATAATGCGGTTGGGGATTTTTTGTGTCGACTATGCATATGTGCTACGGCTTTTGGAAGCCCTCCCAAAACACACAGGAGCTCGTTGCCCTTCTCAACAGCACATGACCTCTGGGTTTCTTACCATTTTTTTTCCTTCCTCACAGAAGCTTCCCTGTGCATTGGTGCAACTCAGACTTCATTTCTTTTATCATGTGTTTGTGTTTTACTTCCATCAGTTCTGACTCTTACTCCCCGTCTGAGCCATTTAGAGCTAAGGTGTAACTATACTACCAGTGTGACACATGGATTTTAGTGGCTTGGCTCAAACCTGTGAGCTAGCAGGTTGCAGGAGCCATCTGGGAGACTGAGCTGGGGAATGGGACCCAGCTCCCAGCTGGACTTCAGACTAATGAGGGGCCTCAGGGGCAGGAAGACCAGATCAGGACTTTCTTCCTCCTCCCAGGAAGTGACCTATAATCAAGGTGCCCGAGACCTCAAAAACTAGGGCAGAACAGAATGAACTTGTCTATAGGTGGTAAACGTCCCTGCCTGGGACAGAAGGAGAAGGACCAGAGCTGTAGCTGCTGCGCTTAACTCCCATTTGGATGCATTGCAAGTTCCCTGGCTCTGAGAGTACCGAGGGTTACAAGTGTAGGGACATTTAGGCCACAAGTTCCTCACAGGACTCTGTGAGGAGGAAGCCGGGCTACCTCCAGCTATGGGGAGCCCTACCCAGAGAGGGCTGCTCATGCTCCAGTGCCTGAAGCACGTAAGCTGGCAGGAGGTACCTGTGGCTGCACAGTTTGCTCCAAAAAACAGGGCGTGTGTCCACATCAGCGTGTGCAGGCAGGCAGATTCTGTTACCATCATACTTTATGCACTTCTGCTTATTATACTGTGTGCGTAAAAGCTAGATTTTCTGAAATTTTTGATGGGGGCACACGTGCTACTAGATCGTGCACCCATACGGACCTGTGGAATCACAAGGCTCTCATTTAGCTGGATTTCCGCCTTTCCTCACCCACCTCCATCTGGAAGGCAGAGGCCATTTCTCTGGCTGGCACCTCTGGCCAGGTTCTCTGCCCTCTCTGCTGCAGTTCACTGGGCACTCCTTTCCTCTCACATCAAAAATTAACTGTTTGTCACTCCTTTCGGGGGGGTTCTAGGGTTTTCTCCTCTCCCCATCACCTCTTGCTGAGTGTCAAGTTCTTTACTCCCATCTTTCTGTAAGGACAGCGCTCAGCAACCACTTTTATGCCATTTCAGACAAGCGCTTTCTTGACTTCCACCCATCGCTCTTGAAAGATGCTCCTTCCATTCTCGATGAAGCTGTTTTCTCATGCTCCTTCCAGTACTTCCTTACAGCCCCTCTTACCTGTACCACTACAAAATGTATAGCTGGTACTCTAGCACCATTGTACCGCTACTGTTTCATTGTAATATTCTATTTTCCCTCAAGAGAAGACCTTCCCAAAAGTAAAATAATAGTCTCTGTTATCACTGTGTATCCTGCAGTTCTGGAAGCAGACCAAGCAAGGGACCCTCTTCCCAAAACAACTCTTCTGTGCTGCCACCCACAGTTGGGCATTAAAAATAGGAACTAGCAACAGGGCTACTTGGTCTGACCTGTTCTGGGAGGGGAGGGAACGCCATGGGCACATCTAAATCCTAAGAGCACCTGCGAAGCTCTGTCCCCTGCACTGCAACAAGCACAAAGAAGCCCGTATTATTTATGTACTACACATCACACTGCCAACCCATCTAAACAAGCGGGCAGCCATTAATTGAAACTAAAATGATTTATGCTGTCTTTAGAAGACAGATTGAATAGCACTTGCTGAGTAAAGCCTGGGGCCACACACTGTTCAGAGAGGATGTAAAAATATTAAATAGCTGCTCATCGCAACAGTATGTGACTGTGTAATTAAAGATGCAGCATAGCTCATGCAAACACTAATGTTACCCAGGGAACTGCAGTTCTTGCATTTCCTAACTTCTGAAGGCTTGACTTCCACAACTGTTACATCCTATTAACATCAGTATCTGCACGTAATTTCCTGGATTCGCCCTCCTTCCCTCAAAAACACCCTCATGGGGAAAAGCCACTATCTTCCCTCTTGTGGCGGCACCCTGAAATATTCATGGGGACCTTTAGTAGTCTCGAAAACTCGAGACTTCCAAAAGGTATCTGTCATTACAGCTATCAAAGAAACAAAGTAACTGCGCAACTTCAACAAAAAGAAACCTACTAATCCTACTTATAAAGGTATTTTAGTTCTACACATCAAGCTAAAGTGCTCTGCGTGGGAACAGATGTGCAGGGTTTCCTTGCTTGAAAGCATTACAAGAGATTTCTGACCGGCAGAAGTGTGTGACACGATGGACATGCTGCTCAAGCTGTAGGTAGAGATAGTGCGGGATGCCTTTCCTCAGCGCTATCTGTCATCTGTTCTGCCGCTCTGTTGAGGCAACAGGGGAAATGCATTAAATAAGAAGGGGGGAGGGGAATTCGGGTAACAAACGAAACAGGAAATGGAAAGTCTTCAGATTATCTACAAACCTTCAGCAACCAGAATCATGGTAGCAAATTACAATCAAGACATGTCACACTCTACATTTCCGGGGGTGCTTTATATGTGAATTTAACACAAATCTAGCCATCAGCCTCAACAGCACGTCATGCTCGCTTTCAAAGCCAGGCTAAGGAACTTGTCCTAATTGTGCTATTTTTCTCCAGTACTGGAATTAATTTACTTTTAAGTTCAGATGAATCAGATGATGAATTTTAACAAGCCAGTATTCCCCCCAAGCAAAATGGCAGAGCTCATAAACCCCCATTTATCCAGTGAGCAGGTTTTATTTCTCCACGGCGAATAATTTCAAAGACAAACCATGAAGCAGCAGCTCAGTTAGTGTCGGCTGTATGCAGCAGCAGCAGAGGGCAGCCCAAGAAAGGAAGGCCTGACCCATGTGCCACCTCCTTGTCTAAAAATATGACTGCCTTTTGCCTCAAACTCACATGCTGACAGATCATTTGGGTTGTAGGTAGAGAAGTCCCTGTTGATAAAACGAAGTCTTGTCCAGGGTTCTGCCTCTTGCCTTTCCTGCTGCCACTCCCTAGCCTGCAGCACAACGTTTATCCCATTTGCCCAGTGCGCATCCCATCTGCTCCAGCACATCCAGCTGCCAACAAATCCATCGCTGCCAACAAGGGAGGGGACAAGCATCTCAGAAGGCTCCTTAAGGCTACCTCATGGTCTAGACCACTCTTGGTTTATCCCACAAATTGATGAATGGTCCAGGTGAGAAGAGTGCAAAAATTTGCGAGAGGCTCTTTCACCTCACCAGCCGTTCCCCTTTTGTTTTGCAGAAGGGAAAGAAGAATGCCAAGGAACCTAGGAACCTTTCCTTCCCTCCTTGACTTCTTCCCTTTCTGTGCTGCGCAGCATAGACTGAACTGAAGGCAGAGGAAGAGTTTAGGGCCAAACCCACTGCTGAGCACTCCCTGCCAGCCTATGAGGATTCATTACCTGCTGTCTTACACCACTACCTCTCACACTTCAAAACCTGCAGCAAGTTCCCCTGTCCTTCTGCACTCTGCTAATAATCTGCCTTTCTCCACTGCCTGGGAACCATCAGGACACAACACACCATACCCACACAGAGAATGAGAAGCTCCCACTGTCTTCTGTTAAAGGAGTTACTCCGTCAATTTAAATAGCAATAGCCATGGATTTGGGTTGGGGTTCAAACCCTGATCACAATACCTGGGGAAGAAAGAGCTCATCCTTCTTTCCACCTAGGAGCTGCAACTCCATTGGGCTGCAGAACTCCTGGAAAAACAGCCAAAATCCTTGCGCCACACCAGATAAAATTTGCAGACAGAACAGAGCACACAGTCCAAGAAAGCAGCTGTAAGAACAGCAATCACCTCAGCCAGCGCCCTGGTGAAGAAACTGTACAGCCACTCCTCCGGCAGATGCTCTGCGAGTGGAGACCAAACAGATGACAAAGGGGGCGTGTGTGCTGGGGGGGCAACTGAAAACACTACAAGGGTAGAAAAAAAAAAGCAGTTAAGGGATAAAAGAAGAAAGGGAGCCTCAAATAAGGAGCCATTACATTCCACTGATTTGAAGAGATGAGACAGATCTCCAAGGACAAGTGCTACAAATATCCTGTCCCTTGTTTTTAAGCAATGTCTGCTCAGCCTCTAACCGTGTGTTTGGGCTCTGCCTGGATACGCTGTTCACTAACCAGCAGGCACTCTTGTCTCCACTGATACCAGTCAAGTTTATAATCAGAGGGGTTGGAGTCATATAATGAAGTGAGCTTCCCCATGCTGAGCAGAAGCTTTTTTAGCACTTAGTGAAGGGGAATTCATCACACCAACTGCTTGGAACAGCCGCTGCACTGTTCTCTGCAAATCCTTTTGTGCCTTCACAGTCAGGCCACCTTTGAAACACGTGAAGTGGAAAAATCTGACTTCTAGTGGACAAAATGCTAAAAACATTTAATTGCAGAACTTACAGCTCTAAATCTGAAACTAAAAAATTAAACAGGAGAAGGAAAAGTACTTCCAAATTCCAACGTGAGCAATGAAAAGTTCGACCATCAAATTGTGCACAGTTAAATTTGCCGTCAACGTGGTTTTTGACTGCTGTGTTAGACGGGCTGCGTAGCGCCCAGCCCCACTGTGCCCTTCAAGAATTAGTGCACTACAAGTAATACATGACAACAGTACTCTGAGCTCAGTTCAGCAACAATATCTAGTTTTCTCTGCCTTGTGCAGGCAGCAAGCTTGCCGTAACTGTGCTGGACACTGGTGTTAGCCACTGTATAATCTCATCTCACTGCTCTTTCTGAAAATCAACATGAGAACAGACCACTAAGTATGGCAATGAAGATTTACTTTTTCATCTACAAAATCTCTAACAGTCCTTCTTTTTAATATTTAACCTTCAAGAATATATGAAATAGTGAAACCTACTAATTTAGACTTATAAAAAATATCCATTTAAGGGGAACTAATCCTGAAAAGATTTAATATTGATTAGTAAAACCAATATAATGTTAATCCAAAAAATGCTGGAGAAACAATTTGGAAACTCTTTGAATTTGCTAGTCTAAAATTGAGAAAGGTGAATATGCCAGATATTTTAGCACCTTCATATTTGTGTTCTACAGTTTTTTCCTTCTAGTATCTTGACATATCTTAAGAGATTCCCTTCAAATATCTTTCTGTTACAGTAACCTAATACATATCCTGGTTACTCCCTGTTCTCATTTTTGCATTCTCTGTTGTACTGTTGCCACCTTGCTTCATGCTGAAGAACAGGACCAAGGACTAAATGTCAAAGTGAAGGGCGGTTTCATGAGAACAACAGTGATCTTATGAACACCCACTATACTGCAGGAATTTTATTTTCAGAGGTGCTAGGTACCAGTAACCTCTACCGACCCCTTCTAGATTGTGGGCATGCTCTTGATGTCTGAAAATCAGAAGCAAATCGAGTGATCTAAACAATTCCAGGTTACTATGTTCAATATATTATTATTTCAGATTTCAGTTTTCAATGAAGAGGCTGAAAGCTGAGCTCTTGACAGCCAACAGCTCTGCACTGAGTGCATGCCTACACTATCTGCCTGTAACCAGCTTCTGAGACCATGCAAATAATTACAGCTTGCCAGTTATAAGGTTGCTGCCTAAACTGTGCTGAATCCCTGGGTCTTACTAGTTCTATCAAACCTCAACAGATGCATCTGTGAAGGAGGGGCAAAATTCAGTGGGTCTTGCAAGGGCAAAATAATTGGATGAAGAAACCCCTGCGGAAGCACGTTCCACTATTTTGACTTGAGATACCCAGAAGGTAAGTTCCCAAGTGCGAGTAAATTTAACATTCTACAGTAAATGCAGTCTTCACCTGAGCTGAGCTCAGCATGAGACTACAACCTTGACTAACAGAGCCAAACATATCCCCGCTCTGACACCCACCATCTGACGAGCCGCTTTCACCTCTGTTTGTTACTCTTCTTCTGCACTGTCATTCACTAAGATATCACAGTAGTGCTCTCTCATATATATTGCTGCTAATTAAATGATAGCACCGTAATCTAGACTACTGTTGAAGGTAACACAGATTTTGTCCTAAAATGACATAGTGGAAAATTTCCAAACTCTTAAATGAGCATTAACAAAGAAATAGTTACAGTGAGATCCTGCTGAGGTAATACTGTGCTGTCATAACTGCAGAAGTGTTTCAGCATTATATTTCTAGCTAATACATTAGGACCCAAAACAACTGTAGAAAAGATTTATCAGAAAGCTCAGGCAAGGCCACCTAACGCACTGGCCAACAGGATCTATGGTCCAGAAGACGTGTCCCCCGCCCTCTATGCCGCTGGGTTGTTTGTCTTTTCCTCGTTCTGACATAGGCGATACCTGCTCGTAAAGCCGCCACTCTGCCTGCTGCATGGCAGTATCACTGCATTCTACCACCTCCCTGCATTCCAGAAGATCCTATGCAGGCTGCAATAATCAAACAGTTCTCCGTTATCAGCAGTTATTTTATTGTTGTCAAAAGCTACAGAAAATATTGGGTAGCCAAAGGCATAAACACATGAAAGCTTCAGGAAGTGTAAACCTAGGTCAAAACCTCCCCTCCTCAGGAAATGGGATGTGCAGTGTTTTCCTGAGCATCTTTTAGCTGCCCTCTTACCTCCACCGCGACTGCCTTCAATACTGTTGTCTGTTGTAAAAACTAGTTAGAGGAACTTTTGAATAGCTTCCACATAGAGGTGAAATATTAAATGGTAGTGTTTCTATTTTCTTACTCTGCATGAGAATAACAAAAGTTACCTTGTCATAATAGTATCTGAGCGCTCGGCTCAGCTTGTCATAATTCATATTAGTTTTGTTTTTTCTGAGTCCCCACAGCTTAGCCACTTCTTCTGCCTTGAGTAGCTTGAATTCGCCATCATTAGACGTCCAGCAAATCAGGTGCTCATGTTTCTGGTCTAGCAGCAACTGCAAAAGGAACTGCCACAGTGTGATTGCACTCTCCATACCTACAAGGGACAAAGGAGAGCAACAGTGTGAACAACATTTGAGAGCAGGTGTTCCACTCAACGCTCATTTGAGTAATAAGCTCTGTGTAGGAGTCATCCTACGTCACCCAGCAAACAAAGCTACTGTATCATTTACAACCAAACATCCACGGGACCTACAGGTCTTGCACTCCCATTTCAGTATTTTTTCCACTGCTGTTTTCTGAAGGGACACATAAAATAGAGTATTTAGGAAAACACTGCCCGCGTACTTGGTACAGGGTCATCTCCAGTCGGTGTCTTCAATTCAATGCATGCAACCAGCCTTTGAAGGAACATATAGGGGGGAAAAAAGGACTTGATGCAACTATCCACTGAAGTGAGCTGAAGAACTGCTGTTTACTGTCATGAGAAGTATACTGGACTCGCTTGGACACGTCACTGTGAAGCAGGGGAGGAAAAAGGGAAGACTGGAGCAGCTGCCTTTGGTTGGAGGACCAGAAACCACGCTCCTTCCCCCTCCCACCACACGCACCCACCTTCCTGGTGTCATACGGCCTTCGTGTATTTTGCTTCTTCCAGGGCCTGAAATGGTTCCTGCTGCTTCTGTTTGCCAATTCAAATAGCTCAAAAGATATTATCTATTTTGCAGAAACGCTGAAAGTTCAGTACACTTCCGCACAGTAAAGTAAGTGATGTTTACCCTGAACCCTTCTCTAACAGGGATCTTCCCTTTCGTTATCATATGTATGACTGAGAACCAGGAATATTTTTAGCAGGGCCCGAGTCTCACTTCGCAGGCTGTTTGAGTATTTTTTCTCTGCTAAAGTCTGTTTGTGTGCTTTTTCTCTGCTGACTGCCTGTGCTGCCAGGCCCTCTGTCGAACGAACCTCTTATTCAGGCACTGCGGTGGGAGGATGGACGTGAGGACGGCCGCACGCCAGCTCCGCACAGGCGCACGCACAGCTGAACACCTGGGAGCGTTACCACCGAGGACGATTTATTCTTCAGACGCGGCTCAAAGCGCCCTTTTAAACCACAGCACTGCACAACGGGCTTCCCTCCGCTTCCCACACCGCCGCCGCCTCAGGCCGCTGACGCCGCCCCACAGCGCTCCTTCCCGGCCCCTCCCGGTACTCCACCGGGAGGCGCCAGGGCGCAAGCAGGCACCGGGCTCACCGGCTGCGCTCGGTTCCGCCCTTGCCCAGACAACCCGGCGGCGCCG
>Ga0065711_1027818_pt1 | contig 45748 bp, 30 predicted proteins | sample Hoacrofraction12_FD_59098 | JGI IMG/M metagenome (GOLD analysis project Ga0065711, IMG submission 59098) | Hoatzin crop microbial communities from Cojedes, Venezuela - Epithelial fraction 12 v2 (version 2) | ecosystem: Host-associated > Birds > Digestive system > Esophagus > Crop | place... | reverse complement strand
GGAGGCTGTGGAGTCTCCTTCTCTGGAGATATTCAAGACCCACCTGGACAAGGTCCTCTGCAGCCTGCTGTAGGTGACCCTGCTTTGGCAGGGGGGTTGGACTAGATGACCCACAGAGGTCGCTTCCAACCCCGAACATTCTGTGATTCTGTGATTCTGTGATACAGAGGAACTTCGTTTAGTCTTTTTGTACATCACAGTGGAAAATTTGTAGTGTAAAACTAAGTGAAATTCTGCTCCAGGGAAAAATGGGATTAAGAAAACCTTTAATGAATTATGGGATGGGCACTATGCCTTCAATGTAATGGTGAAGATGCTGTCATGATAGTCTTTATCTTGCTTTTTCCAGTACCTGAAAGCCTGTGTTAGGATTCAAATTTAGTTTGTTGACGTCAGGAATATCACATATCTAAAATATCTCTTTTACAGGTATATGAAACATTTCCCAGTCTTGCAAGCCATTTCCTAACATTATTTAAACAGACTGAGTCCAGCATTAATTTTATTAACACTTTATTAGCAAAGGAGCTTGAAAGCCACAAAGAAAAAGGAAAATCAGATGAAAATCAAGATCTTATTGATTACTATTTGGATGAGATAGATAGAGTGAGTATCTCTGAACTCTTCTTATGCTTAACTAATAACAAGGGATTTTAAGTGCTCCTTTGATATAATGATGTCTAATATAAATTTAGAAGCATAGCATTTCTCCATAGAAAAGCTTATAGGTAGATGAATTAAAAAAAGCTGACACTAAGAGATGGCAGGAGGAGGACAGAATTAATAACGTAAGTAGATTTACAGGTAGACAATCTATAACCACAATAATAACAGATCTGTGTATGGTTAAGGTACAATTAGAAATGGCTTATGATGGGATTTGCAGCACTAGTAGAAAGCATGTACAATTAGTAACTTTGTCATGGCTGAAGAACAAAATGTGGATAGGATAAATGTACTGGAGAATATTAGAAAATGTCTTTATATTATTCAGAAAGTTTTATTTTCTAGCACTTTTTTTTTTTTTTTCAATTTTTGATAGTGTCAGTAAATATTGCCGTGATGCAAGGTGGTTTACTTCTTTTTTGTGTGCCATAACTTGATCTTTCCAATTCATATCTGCAGACTAAAGGAGATGCTGATGCTACTTATGATGAAGAAAACTTGATCCAGACTGTTTTTGACCTCTTTCTGGCAGGTACAGAAACTACAGCCACCACTTTACGTTGGGCATTGCTCTATATGGTTGTTTATCCTGATGTTCAAGGTAAGTACACCCAAACAGTTCTGCAACTTTCCAGAAATTTTATGTGTTCAAATAGTAGTAGAGCTTGTTCAAAGAATAGTAGAGGAACTAATTATTAATGCATGAGTGAGGTGAACTGGCTGGATCTGTTTCTTGCTGTATCCTCTCTAACATACAGGCCAGTCATCTTAGTTTTTGTTTTTAAAAGATCTATACAGAATGCAGGGTGTGATTCATTCGTCAGATGGAGGAGTCTAGTCTTGGATGGGATAAATTGCACCGTTGCCCCTCCACTGACAATAATGATTAGACTTCCACTGAGGACAAGGTGGGGTCTTCAGGTCATGCTTTTCAACCCATGGCTGCTACTCTTCGATGTGCTCTTAGCTTATTTGCAGCAGCAATGATTTCAATACAGTGGGAGGTTGTTGATATGTGTGGTTATTCCATGAAGATTAAGATTTCAAACATAGATATCTACACATAAATAGATATAAGAAAAGATTGGAGTGAGTAGCTTGAAACTGTATGCTTTTAATAATGATGTTCACAGAAGAAAGATATAGATTGGCAGAGTAAAATAAGTGAAGAGTCAGAGTGTACAGCATAGAAAGGATTAAAAGGTATACAAATCACTTCAAAGGCCTCATATTTGAGAGTTTAAACTGGGTACCAGGCACAGCAGGAGGCTGACAAGAACAAAATGGTGAAAGTGGTAAGGAGAAAGGATCTCCTGTTGCTACCTAACAGCTCTTCAAAAGACCTAAAATTTGGGACTGGATTGTACATACTGATTTTTCACATCACGATCTTTCACCCTCTCAGGATATATTAAAACGGTCTTCAGTTTCCTGATGCATAGGGTCAATCTAATTGCAATGATAAAGGCTGTAGTATTAATCAGACCATTTCAGCTCAGAAATTAATCAGAATTTACCATTTCATCTCAGACTGTAAGTAAAAAAAAAAAAAAAAAAATCCTTGAGAAAAATTAATTTGTGTAAGTGCTTCCCAAGGCAGGTAATTACAGAATAGCAATTAGGCCGTCTGTAGATGACAAGCAAAATCTACATGGTGCTGAGTGAAGAACAATCCTTGATCAGCTGCTAAACTGGTCTCCTAATACATGCTTAATATGTAATTTTCCTGTTGATTCCCTACCTGCAAAAATAAATATTAATAAAAATCTTTTTATAAATTACCTCAGAGCAGTAAATGTAACAGGAACATAAATATTCTTATAAAATGACTTTGTCTGCTACTGTTATTTTTAAAGTATTACTTGGCTATGCAACCTATAAACAACTTTGGTGTCAAATCTTATTCAGGCCATCTGTATGAGACTTTGAAGGCATTCTGATTTTGCAATATATCTTTTTCATCTTGTTGGATATTATTCTTACTGTAAAAAGCAATAGGAAAAATTATGAGAATAGAGTTTATGGATTGTTTGTTGTATATTTAAAGCTGAATATTCTTCCTTAGAGAAAGTCCAGAAGGAGCTGGATGCTGTTCTGGGTCGTTCGCATTTGATTTGCTATGAGGACAGAAAAAAGTTGCCCTATACAAATGCTGTAATTCATGAGATCCAGCGGTACAGTAATATAGTCTTAATTGCGCTTCCCAGACAGACCGTGAAAGACACAGAGCTGCTGGGATTTCCTGTTCCAAAGGTACAAATATGCTGCATGTCTGAATCTGGTGACTAGTACACTTGTAACAGTTTTTAAAATTTAAATATCTTTTTAAGGACTGAAGCCACCTCAGCTAGTGATTCTCAAAACACTGTTCTTTTTTAGTTCAATTTGATTTAATTGCTCATTTAGTTGAAAAGCAACTGTGATTGAGAGCTGCTAATATCTGCAGGTCTTTGGTACATTAGATGCACCTAGACAGGCTTTTGGGGGTTTTCTTGATTGGTGACATTAACCCCTGTGTCCTGTCAGTTCTAGCAGTGCCCCTAAGCTGTGACTGTCTCTAAGGCTGGCCTTTTGCAAGGAAATGTGCACTTCGTCCTAACTATTTGTAGCTTCTTAGGCCATTATTTCTGTCAACAGAAAACTTGTGAATGGTGACTGGAAATAAACATACTAATTTCTAGCAATCTCAGGTCTGTCCCTTGTCAGAACTTGATCAGCTGCTGAACAGAGGCCATCCAAAAATGGGAAAATGATTTTACTGAAAAACTTGAAAATATGGAATTCTTTTCATATCACAAACTTTCAAATGCAGTATCTTGCAAATGTCGTAAAGCAACTAAAGTATTTTCAAGTTTTGTAACTGAAAGGTACACAAGGGTTGCTAAATATTCTCCCATCGCTGCTTTTCACGTTGTTTCATTTTCATTCCTTTTTCTGTATCTGCTTAAAACGACTCTAGCATTGCAGAAATTATCGAGTAACAAAGGGAAAAATCAAATTGATATTCATGATATTCTGTAACTCAAAAGCTGAATAATAATAATAAAAGCAACAGATTTTAACAATACGAACATGATAAAATCTGAACCGGTTATATTATTGAACTTATTGGCAGCAAGTAATAAAGGAAAGGAAGTCGCAACAGTCTCAAAAGTGTAAACTTCTTATGCAATGTTTTAAAGCTTGATCACATTTCTGAAAAAATGAGACCTTAAATCAGGACTATATATTCTTAGCTCCTTTGTCATTATTTGTTTATCTGATGAGTATGAACAATCAGACAGAATTGAAGCCACTGCTCCTTTTTTTTAGGACACCATAATTTTATCAAATATTGACTCCATTCTGTCTGATCCTGAAAAATGGGAGACACCTGATCAGTTCAACCCAGGCCACTTTCTGGATGAAGATGGAAACTTTGTAAACAGAGAAGCCTTCTTACCATTTTCAATAGGTACGTGTATCGAGCAGGGATTTACTGAATCTGTGTGATTAAAATCCATTCATTCCCCAACGTAACTGGAAAGGCATCTGCAATTAGGTATATAAACACCTTCCACTGTTTTAAAGATCTCCAGGAAGAGAGAAGTCCAACTGTACATGGAAAAGATGGGAAGAGAAGGAATGACACATAGAAAAGTTTCTCTTGGAGGAGACATCCAGTTTTCAAAATAGTAGCAGCAAAATGCAGAGTGCTAGGAAGTCTGTAAATGCAAACTATGCATCCCTGGTGATAATTTCTGTGATGTCTTGCTGCCTGCTGTAAATATAGATTAAAACTTTTGGTGGAAATAGAAGCAGCCTTTCAGCTCTTAACAATGAAATGACAAATTCAGTGAAGAGAAAATGACAAAGTCTGCAGAAAACAAGCAAACAAACAAAAAACCCCAAGCGGGTTAGAAAGGGAGGTGTGATAGAAATCCCTTGGCTGATTATCTTTTCTGTCTTTTCACAGGGCACCGTGTCTGCATGGGGGAGCTGTTGGCAAGGATGGAGCTCTTTCTCGTCTTCTCCACCCTGTTGCAGGCATTCAGGTTAACCCTGCCAGAAGGAGTGAAAGAAGTCAATACAAAGCTTGTTTTTGGGACCACAATGAAGCCACCTCCCTACCAGCTCTGTGCCATTCCCCGGTAGGAAATGGTGCCCCACGGATTCAGGGAAGATTTACTCTGCAAGATTGTTTCTGCATGTAAATTCCTTGTTGCATGTCTTAAGATTTTTTGCTTTCCTCTTGATTTGGTTGATCACTACCCTGAAAGATGTTTTTCAGACAGCTGCATCCTGAGGACTGTACTTACAAAGAGTTAATATTTTGTTCTTGTTTTCTGCTTGGATAATTTTGGTAATTTTCTCCTGATGTGTAGCAAATAAAGACATTAAGGGAAGAATTAGAACTGGGCCTTATTTATTGCTAAATGGAAAGAGGATTTACAGAGAAAGATCTTGAAGTAAAGCCTATAAATTAGAAGTCTCATGATGTCTCGGGTCTCAAGATCTGTGCATTCTTTCTCATAAGCCGTAGTTGCATTTGTGACAGGCTTAGAGGTCTTTCAATCTGTCCCGGGATATCAGTGAGTGGAGGAGTTAAAAGAAGATCTTGGGAGAAGCTTTCTAGAGAGGCAGATAATATGATCTGCGATAACATTCCCTTAGACTGCTCAGGTTTGTTAGTGAGTTTGTTGTATACAACTGTATCACTGACACCTGGCAAGATAGTTCAGGGTTTCACCTGCTAAAACTGGTAGTAGTTCAGCCCTTCAGATGAAAATAGAGGAGTGGCTTTATCAGCCAGCTCTGGAGAGCTTTTCATAACACAGGCAAGGAGCAAGGACTGGAAGACAAATTACAACAAGGAGCAGACACAAAGTGTTGATAAATTGTTCTTTTTTATGAGCCCAGTGGTTGACAGCAGCATGAGAACATGTCTTTTTCATGACAGGTAGTTTTCTGGTGTTGTTGGCTCCAGATCCTCCAATAATTTCTTCAGCTTCGTTTATTCTTTCAGTTCTTTAATGGATTCTTTATCACAATTAGCTGATTTCACATCAGTCAGCATAAATTAACTTATCACGACCAAGAGAATATTTGGCACTATTGAAGACTTCTTGAAGCCCTTTATGATCACAATGTTTAAGGACTTGGCAAAAGTGGATATTCAACATTTTGCTAGTTCGGTTACTGACTGTTAACAAGGGATTTTTTTCTGACAGCATTGGGAGATTGTTCTTCCTGTATGACATACAAAATGGATACTGTATGCCAACATACAAAGGATTATTTTTATCTGCTGATTAGCTGATAGTGCTATCTGTGAGACTGAAGTCATTAGCAGCTGTATTTGCTTCAGGTACCTCTATCTACCTCATATTTTAAAGGGCTTCAGTCTAGCAGGCAGAGATGTGTGAAATCAGTATTCTCATACAGGATGAAACCTGGGTTGCCAGTTTCTTCCCCTGCAGAATTACCTTTATGGGATGATTCAACCCTTTTCACTGCTGAGGGCTGGATGACAGCGTGTCCATACAGGTGGCTGATTGGCGTGAAGTCCCCTCCATGCTGGGACTGCAAACATCCCCCTGGCAGTAGCTCCACACTGGTAAAGAGGTGCTTCATTTGCATCCGCATGGATGGCAGGAGGAGAGGCAATGACAGCAGCAGTTCATTACCTTTAGCACCAAAGTTAAAAATCAATAATCCTAAAGAAGAGCTGGCAGATAGCACCAAAGAAATGCTGCTGCTGGCTGCATTTAGTAATTAGGAAGAAAATGGAGCCTAGGCAACCTCATAAATACATTTTCCACCAAAGTAAGATGAATCCTATGCCTCAGATCTAAAACAACCCACGGTCATATTCCTTTTCTAGTGTGAGAGAACCATATTCCAGGCTAGCTCAAGTTGCACTGCTGGTTAAAGTGTCTACTGAGCTCAAATACAAGTAGAGTAGTTTGGCAGGGTTTGAAGCTATCAAGTGTCAACAAATGAGTTGTTTTCCACCTGTGCAACAGCACCTCTGCCTGCTCTTCTTCCCCGTGTGTGTCTCACCTCTCCAAAGTTCTCCTTTACAGTCTGTACAACCTTTTCAACCTACCTCATTTTCTCATTTATCTTAACTTTTTTGCTCTTCATTTTTATTCTTAAGTCAAGGCTGTCCCTTGACTATTCTTCTACCATAAGATGTCATTCAGTTTCAGAAGTTAGTAGAAAGAACAAGGTCACCCCCACTGTTCTAGAAGGACTGTTACAAGTGGCTAAAAGTACAGTTTTGAGCCCAGCCTCTAGACAAGTTATTAGGAGTCATTTGAGAATTAATGAAAATTTCTTTTCAGATGCTTTTTAATATGCCTTAGACATTTGAGCAGTCAGGATCTGAGTAGATTACAAAATATTCCTAGATAAACTGGAATGTAATCCTGCAGTGCCACCTAATATGAGATAAAAACATATCTGCATACTCTTAGCTGTAGTAATCTGTGGTAAGTGTTTGTTCATGCTTTCCAGGAAAAACTACATGTGGCAGATTAAATGCAAACATTTCAAAGCACAAAATTCAGCTTTGAACGTGCTTGCTGTGCAAGCCATATGCAGTGGCTCCAAAAGAAGTTCTGCTCCTCTTTTAAAAAGGAGAGGAGAGGGTGAAATTCCTCCTTAGGTAGCAGACTGTGAAATACCAGTATTCCAGCTCTCTTCATCCCTTTTCTAGGGCTAAGAGACAAACCCAGGAGAGAAATAATGTAAACTACAATCTTGGTTTTCGTGGGGCACTCGCTTTCAGTGCCAGTTCCCTCACTGGGTTTTCTTGTGCTGCTGAAGGACAGAGCAGCCAACTGAACTTACTGCTCCACTTGTGCTTTAAGTAATGTGAGTTTCTGGGAGGGGATGCAGTCTCCACCAAGCAAAAGAAAGGTGCAGGACTGGTGTGGAGCAGACATATAAGAAGGTACTGGCCATCCTGTTCCCCACAGATCACGCTACTCTCCTTTCCTTGATTCAATCTCACCTGTCCCTGCCCATGGCAGGGAGATTAGAACTAGATGATCTTTAGGGTCCCTCCCAACCCAAGCCATTCTATGAGTCTATGATTCAAAATCCACTTCAGGTGTTCTCTTGTTTGGCCTGCCTTCCTGCTTTCAATTTTTTGAAAATCTCCCAGTTTGGCTGCATTTGGCTTCACTCTTTGCCACAAAGGCTGGTGTGAAATAAGCTTTCAAAAGACCACATACACTTTGCGTTCGCTGTATCCAGGCAGGGCTGAAGTACCTTGTGATAATTCCCAAACACGTATGAAATTGGCTCATACAATAATAAGATCTCTTTACTGTTTGCTTTTGGAGGGAGGTCTAGCCAATTTCTTTGAGCTTGGTAGAGAGCTCAGCTCTCAAAGATTCAGAGGCTGAGAAAAGACTATCAAAAAGACTCTTAAGAGAGACTCCTGTCTCGTAATGTAGCTGCTAGGTTCAGCACCTTTCTATGTGATGTGCTTTTTTACACCTGTGTTTTCAACTCCCCTCTATTAATTTTCTTGCTTATACAATGCCCCCATCTCCAAGTTCTTCTTTGCATATCTCCCAGGCCCATGCTGTCGGCTGTTCCTTCTTATGCCTTCCTCACTGAAATTTCTCCATCCATTCTTCTCATCTTACCTCACTCCCATCTGTTGTAACATATTTGGCAGATGTTCCTCATTCTGGTGTTTTTTATCTTCTTTCTGATTCTCTTGTATTCTTTTTCTGTTTTTACTCCCTCTCCTACGCTATGCAGTTGTTTGTCTTTCCCTATTTTATACTGTTCCTTGAATTACATGCAGAGTAGCCATAGTTACGTTCCGTAACAGCACTGCTTTGTATGCGCTAAGATATGAAGCTGATAATGGCGGTATGGATTGCACCATTTCACCTCCAGAAGAGGAAGATATAGGGGAATAATGTCATCGTTGAAGAAAGCAGCCTGAGGCTTTATTGTCACTAACAGCAGTAGGAAAACACCATTTTGAAAAGGGAGTGGTTGTCAGAAAGCTGAAGGAAGAAAGACCAAGAGGGTAAGTGCTAGCTTCTCCCTTTCTCTCCCTGGTCGGCCAATGCGAATAGCCTCGTCAACTGCATTCATTTTGTTGTGAAAATGTGTTTAGTTTTGGAGAATGTAATCAGCATCAGAGTATCACCATTTCTGCACATGAAACCAAAATTACTTACTCCTTGTTTCTTGGTTTTCTGAACCTCAGCCCCTGATCTCAGGATCTTCCATGTCCCTGGTGTTAGGCTGAGTCCCTGCAGCTGTTGCTTCATCATTTAGGAAAGCCATCGTGTTGGGAGGGTTTTGGCTGCATGCTGCGATGTCTGGATTTTGCTAAAAGGCTTGAAAAAGTTTATTACTTAAAAATCATCACTGGGGATGAAAGAGAGAATGGTGGGAATTGAATGTAGTTCCTCAGGAAGAGGGAGGTGGTGCTGGGTAAAGAGGAGATACGGAGAAAGTCAAGCTGAGTCCAGAGAGAAATCTGGTCTCTGACCAGCGTGAAGGAGGAAGGCAGAGGGGCTGAGTGAGGCGCTGGATGTCTCATGCTGTGCTAGGGAAGCCATTTTAGGAGTCTGCCAGCCTGGAGAGCAGGCTGTGGCTGCCACCTTGAGTGGGCAATGGGGAGGCGACTGAGCTGTCACAGGCAAGTGTTGCAGAAGGATCTTGGAAAAAACGGACCCGGGCTGGTGCCTGGAGACAACCTGAGGGGAAGGCAGGCTGCTGGCTTGCTGGGCAATGGTTTGTGCAGCTGTGTCGTGCAGCCCTTCAGAGGGAACCGCACCCCTCCTTACAGAGCAGCTTACCACAATGGCCGCCTCACCTGGGAGGGAGGAGGGCCGGGGCTTGGGGATGCCTCCTCCTGCCAACTCCCTTCTCCAACCTTTTCTCTCTTTGGCTCCACTTCCTTCTGTTTATTTTTCCCTGGCTGCTCCTGCCCATGTGGCCTGCCCTCATTTTACACTGGGAAGAAGAACATGGCCGCTGCCAGGGCAGGGACTGGCATCATGGAAGGAAGCAGAGGTACAAAGTCTGGAAAAGACGGGAAATCATCTTCGTCCAGGAAACACCACCAGAAAAAAGGTTTTAAAGCTTCCTCAAGTGGCCAGAGCATGAGAGGAGACGTGGATCCCCCATACCAGAGGAACTTGTTAGAAGACACGATGGCAACGGAACAAGGAAGGAAGAGCTTCAGGCTAGTGTTCAGACCGTGACACATCCTTATGTGAGTGAGTCTGGCAAGAGGCCGAAGGGACCAATGGTATTTGAATATCTGAATTTGTGAGGAATAACTGATAACGTGACAACTCAAGGCTGGAATATGAAAGAAAGAAAGAAAGAGGTTCGGTTGTGAGTCTGCAGCCCTGGAGGCGGTGAAGGCCCCGGGCCTTAAATTCTTCAATTCCCCATTAAAAGGGTCACTGGACAAAAATTGCTTTTGCTGTTGAGAAAAATAATTTAGATGCAAAAGTCTTTGAATATCTAAAAGGCCAGGGAGGGTACTACATTGATGCCAAATGAAAAATTCTGATAAACTGATGAATTTTAAGCAGATTTTGTAAAATTATACTGGACACAGAGCAGGTAAAACATTTGAGAATTGCTTCGTAAAGAGAATGTTTTTTCCTCATTGAAGGAGAGAGTTGGATAAGAAACGAGTGCCTTGAAAAATATGCTTTTTATTGTAAACAAGCAAAGCTTTTGCAGAATCGTGGAAACATCCCTTTCTTGGTTAGCACACGTTACTCAGTTCTGCTTTAGCGGTGATGCAGTGCAGTGGCTGGGGGCTGATTGACTCGGAGGTCTGGAAACTGTGGGCTGACGAACCGCGGGCTGTTCCTCCTGGATAAGGGTGTTTTGTGTCCCAGAGCCACAAATCCTGTGAAATAGTTTCTGTCGCAAAGACAGAGGACTTGAAAGAAGCAAGCTTATGCACAAGTTGTCTTGGCAGGTTTTCAGCAGATCAGTGAAAACGTATTTCTTTCACACGAGCTTTGCTTTCAGGGGGTGGGCGTTTTTCACAGGGAGGCATTTCTCTGTTAGCATTTCAATCTAGATCTGTAAGACAGGGCTATAACTATCACTGTTACGTGGTGCTCAGAATCCCTCTCACGTGGTTTTCGGGGTCTGGTTGCAAGTGGGTGGACTGCCCGGCAGCCAGGTTTGTACTTCCTGCCTGTGTTGAGGCTTGGCAAAGCGCTCTGGCCACAGACTGCGTTTATTCTCAGGTTACCAAGTATGGCACAGGCATGTCACGACTAGTTCCTCCTGGAGCCCTTAGTTCTGGTTGCAGATTAAGATTCCTAGTAGATTTTCTCCCATGATTTTTTTGGAATCTGTGTATTTCATAATAGATGTATTTTCTATATGGACATGCTTTACTTCTCTGGCAAGCTCTCTGATAATTTCTCAAAATATCCTGTAGGGTATCCACCTTCATGTCAAGATTGAGAGGGGAAATTCAGAAGGAGGCAAAACCCTCAGTGAACTTAACTATTGCAAATAGGTTTGGGGGAAAAAAAAGGTGAGGTTATATATTAAACCAGTTATGTTTTCAATTAAATTTGAAAGCCAAATAAATTTTGCTTTTTGTATTAAACATTAGATACTTGTATATCTATCGTAAGATAAATGTGGGCTTTTAACTTTTATCAGCCTTGCCATTACTGGATATATGTATATATGGAATATATACAAAACACTTAAAAAACTCCAAGATTTAATACCCACTTACATTTGCATGCGTAATTTGTATGTATGGCTATTGCTTTTCTAAAAGCATTCGTGAAGTATTTGTAGGAGCTCTTACCATCCACAATTGTTTCAGAAAATTAGGTGGAGAATTTAAGTGTGGATATGTGTACCTACATTGCCTGGAAAATCTTGGCCCTAGTCTTTTAGCTCACCATTCCTACAAATCCTGTGATCCATATTTGATAAATATGATCTGAAAGAGAAGAGGGAGAGGGTTATGCATCTATTAAATATGCTTGAGCATAAGAATGTAATGAGTGAGACAAAAAGGGAGTGGTTGATAATAAAGAGGGAGGGTTAGGGGCGGGGAATAGTTGTTACATGAAATTTAAACTCTTACGAAAAAACTGATTGAGCAACCAGCTTCATAGCTCCAATAGACTATTTTCAGTAAAGAGAAGCTGGTAAAAGCAGTGGTTAAAATGTTGACAATAAGTCAAGTTTTTATAGCCTTGGCTGTATTTCTTCTAATTATGCAATTTTTAAAGTTGCAAGAAGTACGGAGACGACTTCCTCCTGGACCAATCCCTCTCCCAGTTTTTGGGACCTTGATACAGCTGAACTTTCAGTTTAATCGTGATCTCCTCATGAAGGTATTTATATTCAGATATTCCTAATTGTTTAAAAGTCTTTGTAATGTCCGATTTCTGATGTTTTTTGCTCTGTGAAAACGTCCTCTCCCAAAACTACACTGGTAACATACCGTAATTGTTAATTAGCCACTGTGATATTGTGTTTGGTTTGGTTTGGAACTGCTGGTTCGGTTGGCAAAATAAGGAAAAGTTATTGCAGTGTAAAGTGGTTTGCCAAGCTAAGAAAACTGGTATTGGAAGTTCTGAATGTGTGAAAACAATTCTGGTGCTTAAACCCATCACCTTTTAACACTGAATTTGATAAATTAATCTGGGAATTGCTATAATTTAGGATTAAATACTTTTAGGGATAATACATCAGATTTGCAGTTAGGGAAAAGAAAAACTACTTTTAAAAGATTGCTTTCACAGCATGGATTTTCAGCTTTCTGAGCACTGGCACTTGAGCAGTAAACAGATAATTCAGGTGCACTGTGTGTGTATATGCTTGTTTGTATTGACAGGGTCTAAAAAAAAAAACCCATAAACCTGTTGCTAGGTGTTTTTGAGGAGTACTTCTACGTGCAAAGCCATCTCTATTTCGTTCTGTTGGTTCTCACAGTGCTTTCAGGATTCTCAGTAGACGACTCCAGTGGCTTCTGTCACTGCGATTTGGACGAGGCATGCCAGTTATTCCCACCAAACCGCAGATCCAGGCAGGAAGTAAGGACACTGTGAGACAGAATGGTCTTACTCAAGTGCCAGTTCCTAAATATGCAAAGGGGCAGGAGGAAAGAAGTAAGTAACTGGTCCAGTGTCCACAAGCTAGTTACTCCTCTGACATTTCTGTGTTCCCTCTGTGCCGCTTTATCAGTACAAATGGTAGAAACCCCCTTGAAATAAATTCATGCATTAAAAATACCTTTTATTGCATGAATTATTGTGAACTGAGCCTTGGGTTATATACAGTAGTAAAAGCTACTTCTTGGCAAAGATCTGTGGCTCTGAAAAGCTGGAATACTCAGTTGTTTCCAACAGTGAATGCTGAAAAAGATGTTCATGCTTTCTTACAGATTATTGTAACCTTGTGAGAAAGATGGATAATGTAATTCCACCTTAGGGCTGGTCCTGTAATCAGTGTAAAAACAGGTTCATCCTCTGTTTGCAGTGTGTGGGATTTTATCTGTGCTTTCCTGGCTTCTCTCCCATCTACAGCTGGCAAAAATCCATGGCAACATATTCACCTTATGGTTTGGATGGGCCCCAGTGGTTGTACTGAATGGATTTCAAGCAGTTAAGGATGGTATGACCACTCAACCTGAAGATGTTTCTGGGAGGCTGGTGTCTCCTTTCTTCAGAGCAATGGCCAAAGGAAAAGGTGAGAATATCTTGCCAGAAATATTGCACAGAAACATCATCTTGACCAACTGCAGCTCTATTGTGGCTTGTAACTGCTTCCAAGTGTACCACAGTAGCAGGTTTTGTCTATGAGGAATGACTGCCAGGTGAACTGCAAAGTAGGGAGGGGTGAAATAGGCTTTGGATAGTAGTAGGAGGAAAAGACCAGCAAAACAAAAAAGATTCATAATGTCTTGCATGAAGTATTCACTGGAGAGGATTCAGAGGTGATCAGATGAGGCAGTGGTAGGTTGTGCCCCAGAGAAGTGGAGGAAGAGCAGGAAAGAGCACACCTCCTTGTCCTGGACTTGCTGCCTCCCACTGTTACGTTTTCAACTGAAGAGTGAGCTTGATGATGGGATCTTCTTCCCATTCCCTTCCTTCTGTGAATATTTTCTTACTCTCACAGTTGCATCTAGAGGTTTAGTGCACTTCTGTTTCAACTTTGTTGTAGGTTCCATGCTCGCCAACCGCACTGGAAATTCCCAAACTCCTGATTTTCATGAACACATGCATTATGAAACAATGTTCATTTTATTTGGGACCCCAGCTTTATTTAAGGAAATCTAATTCCTTAAATATTTCTAATTTGAATTTGTTTCAGTCATTGGTGATTCTTATACTACATTAAAGATCCTGTCTGAATATGATGTTTATTTCTTCTGAAGATATTTGTCACAAAGCCCAAGTACCAAACTTTTCTGCTCTGTGGACAGGAACTTTTCTCCCTGACTGTGGACAAACAGAACTCTTTCCGCTTTTGCTTTCATGAGAAGCATTACTCTGGTCAGGTGAGCTCCAAGCGTACAAGAGAGCGGGAGGCAAGCACTTCAGAGAATGTCTAGAGAAGAAGCTGTCAAACTTTGAGAGAACTGGCTGTCTTGGATCAAGCTTAATCCTGCAAGTCATCTTATTACCCAGTTGAGTTTCTCTGTTTTAGCCCTGCCCACATGCTTACATGCCACAGCTGTCCCTTTGTGTATTTGTGTTCATAGGCAAAGCAAGAGTTTCATCATATACTGTGGTTTAGTAAATCTTTTAATGTTGTTTTTGTGTATAATAAATACTAGCATGATAAAGAGCTCTTTTTTTGAATGGATGCAGGGATTATGTTGGCAACTGGTCACACCTGGAAGCAGCAGAGAAGGTTTGCCCTGAGGACTCTACGCAACCTTGGTCTGGGGAAAAGAGGTCTGGAGCATCGAGTTCAAGAAGAGGCCAGCTACCTGGTAAACTTCTTTGCAAGTATGAAAGGTATCTCTGCAATAAATACTGATTCATTTCTGTCATTAATCTGACATCTCTAGTGTATGAACTTCTCTCTTCTGCTCTGAAACCAAGGGCAGCTTTTGTTCCACAAGACAGTGTGCAGGGTCTTACAGTTATTAAGTGGAGTGGACTGAAAATGCAAAGACACCACTTCTGTGTTTTCAAACTCCACGGGAGACTGTTCTTATTCAAAGTTATTTATAAAGCTACTAAAATTGGGAACAAAACCTGGACCTTATTTATTATTTATATTATAGAATGTTTAAAGTGGAAACAGATCTCTGAAGATGGTGTAGTCTAACCCCTTCTCTAAGAGGGATCCATCAGAGCAGGTTTCTTAGGGTTAGTGCAGTTGGGGTTTAAATATCTGAAAGAATGGAAATTTCACCACCACTCTGGGTAACGTGTTCCGGTGTTCAATCAGCCGTACAGTAAAAAAGTTTCTTACGTTTAGGCAGAATTTAAAGTATTTCAGTTTCTGCCCATTGCCTCACTTGATACCACTGAGAAAAGCCTAGCTCCATGTTCTTTATTCCCATCCGTCAGATATTTATACACATTTAAGATACTTCCCTGAGCCTACTGTTCTCCAGACTAAACAGTCCCAGCTCTCTCAGCCTCCCTTATGTCGGATGGTCCAATCCCTTAATTGTCCTCGTGGCCGTACGCTCAACTTGTTCCATTATGTCAATGTCTCTCTCGTACTGGGGAGCCCAGAACTGGACCCAGCACTCCAGATGGGTCCCAGCATTGCGGATCAGAGGGGAAGGATCACATCCCTTGACCTGCTGGCAATGCCTTTCCTAATGTAGCCCGGGATGACGTTGACCCTCTTTGCCTCAAGGGTACGTTGCGGACTCATATATGGTGCTGGCATATAAAGATATGGGCACATTACCAATGGTGATGAATTAAGTCTTGTAAAGCGATTTGTATGCACTCTGCAAAGCAGTGACGAGAATTTTGTATTCATTACAACATTTTATCCTGGTCAGCCCAGTTAGGAGGATGTGAATTGGATTTCCCAATACTGATCATTATGCAAATCAGGACATGCTGTGGCTAGCATTGTATCAATTAAAAGTAATTAAATCTAGCCCAATCCCATGGTTTAAGAATTAGGAGAGATTGAGATTTGACCACGTATGCAGGGAAGAAAAGCCCAGAACAATAAGTTGCTAATCAGAATTGTGTATTGGGTGTTGGGCAGTTGCATCAGCACATACATGCATATGCTTGTTTATAGTAGTTTATTCTGGAATCATAAAATAGTTTTTCTGAGATTAGTTTTTCAAGTAATTGCTTTAGTATTAGTTATTATCTTGTTGAAACAATTGATTGAAAGGAGTTTATGACATGTTATCTGACTGGAGGTTGTACACCTCTAGCAAGGTCTGACAAAATATATTGCTCTTGCATGTATTTATGTTCTTGCTGAGTAAGCCTGCCTCTCTGCTTACGGTTCTTCCCTCAGATTTCCTCTGACCACAGTGTTTTCAGTCATTCCAATGCTTGAGACCTATTTTGAATTTGCCAGACAGCAAACTTGCATGTATTTTTTTTTCCTCACCTCTAAGTTTGCTCTATCATATTACAAATTATTTTACACATTTGGCATTTTTTTGGAGTGCTACACATTCCTGGGATTATGGGATTTCACCATAGTTGCAAAGAATCAGTTTGATACCACAATTTTGTAAGAAGATTGCTGCTTCTCTGTGAAATGCAAAGCTCTCTTGAAAGTTCTTTGGGTAACCTATAACATTCTCTGATTTCACCAAAGCAGAATAGGAGATATTAGCAGTGACATTTATTATTGTGGTTGCAGGGAAACCCCTGGATCCTTCTTTCTCTCTCATTCATTCCGTCTCAAATGTAATTTGTGCTGTTGTTTTTGGACTTCGCTTCTCCAGGGAGGATGAAAACTTCCGTGAACTGATTAGAGCCACAGAATGTCTCTTCAAATTTGGAGGCAGCTTCATCCATCATGTAAGTAAACAATCTGTTGTCTTTTTCTGAATGAGACAGAAAGTGAGAAACGCAGATTCAAGAGGTAGCTGTTAGGCAAAAGCTTTCAAATGGGTGAGTGATGTCCCATGCAGCTTTACCAGGCAGTGCACTATCTCAAACTGTGATGGCAGTGCTCTACGTACTAGCCTTGGTCATTTCTGTTCATTGTCCTGTGTTTGATTGCGGTGATGAGGTGGTTTGTTCCTAAATCTTTGCAGCAAGGCACAAGCTGATGGACTGCTTCTGGGTCGTGTTTGTTACTTGGTTTCTCAACCCCCATGCACAACAGATTCCTGCCTTGGGCATTGTGATTGTTAAATACTAAATGTCAGGTCTGAAGGTGTCATTCACATGCCAGGTTTAGACACTGTTTTGTATACAGTCAACAGATAGAAGAATGACTCAATACCTAAGTGTTTTGCCTGTGGCTACTTATGTTCATTTCCTCTATAAGAAGTGGAGACTTGAAGACTTCCCAGAGAAACTCCACTCCTTCACCCTGAGCAAGGAGCAGCTCTAGACACAGGCAGCAAAAGATAGGAAATTTTAAGCCAGCAAATATACCTGTAAGCTTGGCAATCTAAACAATCAGTGCTCTTTCAAGAGTCAAGGACTCACCTGACACGAGAAGAGTCCTGTTTTCCACAGAAGTGTATTCAAAGTTGCCCGGGAGTTCTGGTTCCACTTCTAAAATTGTCCCATACATCTTATGCAGTACTTTCGTGATGTAAAATACATCAGCAATCCCTGTGACACAGAGATTTGCCCCCACATCCCATGGAGTATTCTTCCCACTGAGCTATGATCAGATTCCCTTTTGCCTAGCCTAGCTTTGGTCCTGTAAGTTGTGTGTAGTGGTTGCATGTGAGACCTGCTTTTGGGATAGAGAATATACCTCCTTTTCTGCTTCCAAGCCTAGCTTTGCTTTAGTCCAATAGATGCTATTCTGGGAAATAAGAACAGGGGTTCAAACCACTCCAGAGGGAGGGCTGCAATCTTCCTGGGTGCAAGGGCACTCAGTATTATGTAAAAAGTGGAGATTGCTGCGTCCACAACCCCATTTCCTAACTGGATTCCATGCTGACAGGCATGGAACAGGAGAATGCTGTGGACAGGGCCCCTTCAAAAATGGAGGAGGAATTTTGGCAGGACTCATAGCCAGGAAGGTGGATGGGCTCAGTTCCTGTCTTGAACACTGAGAGCTAAATTCCACTTACAGTTCGGGTGCCATAGTACCTGCGAAGTGCATGCATTTGAGTGTAGGAATGCATGTAATCTGAGCAACTGCATATGATTAGTCAGGCTACAGCTGTACGTAAGAACAGATTTTGAAAGAAAAAAAGTACCAGAGACAGAACTAAACAAAAAGGATATGAAGTTCTATGTGAACTTACCAAGGGCTGGACTAGTACCTTTCCGGGATAGGGCAATGATGAATTGATAATTGGGTGTCTGACAGTAAGAACTGATTTTCCAAAAAGACAGATGTATAGTTTATCTAATTCAGCCAGACTCCAGTGAACACCTAATAACGTGCTTTCTGTGGTATAATTAGAAGAGTATGAGAAGAGCTCAGCAAAATGAAAACTGAGGAAGGATAGAACTTCTGCTCGTGAATAAATCATGGGATTGTGTTTTGAGCAGGAAAAGAGCTGTTAAAAGAAAATATACTGCAGATCAAGAACTATGTATACAAATTACCCAGGCATAAAAATAGGCTGAAAATCAGAATGAACTTTCTAGCAATCAGAATAGGTAGAAAGCTGCTATTCTTCGACTGAATTTTCCCAAACAGTAAGAGAGAAGGGTAAAATTAATCTGGTTGTGTCAGGTAACCCCTTCTCCTTTTCTAGAGAAGAGCACTCAAAAATGTCAGGTAGCTGTTTCTCAGCTTTTCTGGTTTTGAGATATTTCAAGTTTTATTGAGGACCCTTGAGAGCTCCACCAGTACAGAGTGCTTTGGGAGGTTGCTGAGTTTGTGTACCCGCCGCTGGCAGCTGGCCCTTGCGTTGGGTCGGATCAACTGCTTTTGCATGTCGCAGTGAGGACAGTTTGCAACGGCTTTGCTTCTTCCTTCCTGGCGTTCTCCACTGGAGGGCAGGATCTCACTTTTTAAACAGTCGAATACAGTTCATTGTAATTGAATACATTAACTGAATAATTGAATAAATGAATACAGTTCATTCTAATCATAATCTTTCGAATTTGTCTTGTGGCTGAGCTGAAAGCCTGTGGAATTCTGAATCTTACCATCGACACAGCTAGAAATTACATTGTGTACTGTTTCACAACTTGAAAACATAAGCATAGTCTTTGTCAGAATATTTTACTAATGAGGCCAAAGCTGCATGCTAACATGAATATTACCTTCTCTTTTTAGCAGGCCTAAAATGCATTTTGTACTGATAGAGACTTTGTGGTACCTCATTTGTCACTCCCACAGCTGTATGAAATCTTCCCCTGGCTGATGTGCCATCTCCCTGGTCCTCATAAGAAGGTGTTGTCATGCTATGGTGTCCTGAGCTCTTTTACAAGGAGAGAGATCAGAATGCACATGGAGCGTGGGATACCAGATGAATTGCAGGATTTCATTGACTTTTACCTGGCTCACATTGAAAAGGTAAGTTTTTGTTCTGCTTGATCATACATTCACGGGCAATAAGGTGAAATGGACCATTAAATCAGCCATTCTGAGCCCTTCTATCACAACCTCTTACATTTCAGACACATCCTAATGTGAGTCCAGTAACCAGGGACATGCTAAATCCTTTCTTACTATTGATACGCCACAGCACCTTGCCATTCTTTCATTATAGGGCAGGTTGATATACTGCATTTTTTTCTCATTGGCCCAAGTCACAAAATGATTTAAGGCCCCCATGAAAGAATACTGAATTTCTAAGTGGACCACAAGAGAACTGGGAAGGTCTTGGGGAGACCGAATGGGGTGTTCTGGACAGGATATTTGTCTGGCAAGGGTTTGTCAAGAGAGGTTGCTGCACGAGGACAGATGGATTTTGAGAGCAGTGTCTGGGGAAAGAATCAAGGAGCCAGCAGGGTTTCAGACAAGGCTGGAGGAGAGTGACAGGGCCAGTGAAGTTTCAAGCAGACAAAGGGAACTGGGACAAATAAGGGCCTGTTGGGCAGGCAGGCATAGTAGAGGTAAGTGGGAATTCACAGAATCACAGTATCGTAGGGGCTGGAAGGGACCTCTGTGGATCATCTAGTCCAACATAGGGTTTTGAAAGGCAGCAGGAGCCTTGCCTACACTGCGAGTGGGGACGCACATCTCTCCCTTTTCTAGACCCTACCAGGATCACTTTTTCTTTGTCTGAAGCTCTTGGGAATTGGATTCCCTCCCTAACTCCTGGACTAGCAGCTGCCCTTCCTCTCTGTGACTCCTTCTACCTCCACCTAATCACTCTTCCTTTCTCCCTTTCTCCACTGCATTAGGCGATATTCCTCCTCCTGTTCTGCTTGTGATAGGAACAAAAAGGAGAAAGGGGAAGTGACAAGATGAGACTGGTGTTACTGGGGGGGCAATAAGGGAAGAGTGGCTCAGAGAACCAAATGAGATATCCCAGGTTGGGGCTATCTATTCTTGCAGCCCCTGGAGAAGTGGGTAGTGACTGCTGCTCCAGGGTTGCAGTGCTTTCCTGCTGGGACAGTCGGTGCCCCTTCCACTGTGCTCTTGTGCTGGTGGCAGCAACACAGGGCACTGCAACCTTGCCAGGCTGTAGGCACCACCCGGCATCTCCTGGCACAGCTGGAATGGCACTGTCATCCTGGACTGCTGCCTGCCTTGCTCCCTGAGTTGGTTCTGCTGCTATGCTCGGTCACAATATGGAGACACGCATCTGGGGAAGAATGTCTATTAGTTATTTCTGTCAGCCAGCTCTTTAGCCTTTTAGCATGTGTCTCACGAATACTTAGCAGAACTTGATTTTTTTTATTATTGTGGGGAACTAAAGCAACTATCTTGTGGAACTCCAAGTATATTGCAACAGTGAAATTGTAATTCTCATCCAAGCTGGTATTCTGTCAAAGAATCAAAGCAGATCTCCTTGACAAGATCAGTTTTCTATATCATAATAAATAACATTAATTTGTACTTCTAGCTGGTAATTCTTTATTAATTGATTCCCATATCATCTGCTATCTTTTTATGTCCAGGGTGAACGTCAGCCTAACTGGCTTCTAGTTGCTCGGATCCTCCTGTTTTACATTTTTTTTATACTGGCACAATGTTAACACATCTGGTCTTCCAAAGCATTTAACTGCTTCTAAAGTCTTTCGCTGCTATTCTAAGATTTATGAGACTTGGGCATCAGTAGACCAGAAATGGTTTCAGTAAGCTCTTCTGGGACTCTGCTGGGTGGAAATCATCCAAGTTTGTTTATTAAAAAAATTGAACTGTCTGTAATAGGTACGCAGGGGCAATATAAAAAGATTAGATTGTATTGCAACAGGTAAAACCATTCTTCCCACTTTCTAGTTGCTCCACTGACAAAGGAAAGGTTCAAGACCCCTGGGCATAACCTCCCTAAATTTAGACAATGAGTTCCCCCAAAACATAACAATATTTTTGCATGGTTTTAGCATATATGCACATGTCCTCACACTTCCAGCTGAAAACTGTAAAACCCCAGAGCAGCTGTATGTGAGTCGTTGTGGCCTTGTAGTGTAGAAGAAGCCTGAATACCACAGGTTAAGAACTTTTGACAGCCCAGTGTTCTGACACAGCCCTGGTCACTGTATTGCTTGATAGAAAAACAAAAGTGATGGAATATGACTTGGGGCCTGAAGAAGGACATGCTGGCACACATCTTCAGGGCAACATTGACTTATGAAACATTCTAAATGTACCACTATTTGCACAACTAGGTCAGCTGTCCTTTTCTGTGGAGAACACGTGATTTATCTTCATGACTGAGTGGAGTAAACACGCCTTGTCCACTTGTGAAACATTAGCTTTCATATCAATAATCATCTTTGGTGTCTAACATTCTTTATCAGTCTCACTGTGTTGTACTATAGGCAGAACACACTACAGCTTGGAACCAGTGATAAAATCAAATTTAAAGCTATTCTGATTTTTCTAATCTTCATGTATAAACTTCTACCTTATCATTTGCAGTCCAGAGATGAACCCATGTCTACATACAATGAAGACAACATGGTTTGTTCTATAAATGACCTTTTCTTGGGTGGATCAGAGACAACAAGCACTACTTTGAACTGGGGCCTGCTCTATATGGTGGCAAATCCAGATGTCCAAGGTGAGCGGTTAAGCATTTCACAAATATCTCTCATGCAATAGAACAGCAAAGGCATAGTGTTTTCACGGATTAGAGATTATTCCTAGATGCTGGTTTATGGCAAGTGGCACAGGGACATTTTTGTACTGGTAGACCTGTGCTGGGCAGCACCGTTGGCAACTTTGACTTTATTTTTGTGCATCAGTCCACTTATGATCCCAAGGTATCAGGGTGTCTGTTTAATCTGTGGTTAAACTAACTCTGTAATGTATTGGAGTTTCTTGCAACAGAAATTATTCCAGTTAGGAGGGGAATTTGATGACTCATCTGTTATGTCTATGTATATTTAAGAAGTTTATTTTGAAGTCTAGCTTTTAAATAACCATCAGTCACTTTCATAGCGCACTAGATGAAAACCAAAGAAAGAATGATCTCTTCTCCTGGATAACAGAAATCTCATTGATAGACAGCAGAATATGTGCAAATGCCCAGAGGAGAACAGGATTTGAAACAGAGGAAAGAGATGAAGATGATAAAAAATTTCTCAACTTGTAGCTGTCAGATGAGATGGTCTACTTAATCTTGTGTCACTGTGTGTTTATTATCACCTAATGTAATTAAGGTTATGAAAGCACTGACTCACCTAAATAATTTTATTTATCTAAATATAATATCTTGCACATACTTGGGAAAGCAGAGTGTGTGCAGAATGATCCTTTCCGAGCTTCTCTAGTCCTCCATTGCAACTAGGCTCTCATCACCAGTTTATCTGTCCTCATTTAATTGGTGGCTTCTTTCTGAACGCCTTCATACTTTCGCCTGTGTTGATCCCCAAAGACGATGTTACGGAGTTCCATCACATACCATATGGAAAAGTCTGGCCTTTTCCCTGATCGCTGAATTGGGCTCTCCTTGTTCTCTGAACTACTGGAACAGAGATGCATACACCTACTCCTGCAGTGACCAATCACTTCAAACTATACTGGATCCTGAAACAGTCATGCTTGATTTTGTAAGCTGGCTCTTCATAGAAGGAAATTTAATTAAAAATCTTTATGGATATACATTTTAAATTCTGTAAGGTGCTTAAATCTCTGTTGTCAGAGTCTACCTAACGCAGTTCTGTGAAGGACTGCTAGCAGTCACTGAGCAGGCTTGATGTGAATGGGCACAAATGGATCAATGCAGAATGGGCTTCCCTGCATGTTAGTGTTGATTCAAAGGGCCTGGAAAAATACAGGATCATTTGTGAAAAATATAAGGCATTTTTATTATGTACGCACTGCCTCTCTTGAAGTTTGAAAAGAAATTTTATATTTTTCTTAATGCTCCCAACAGTCTTGAGCAAGAAGTAATTTAACTCATGCTATTCTTGATCAAAATATTCACATGCCTTGAATTCCATAGAGCTGTGAGCTTAGTGGTTCTAACTGGCTGTAGATGCCTGGGGCACACAGCCAAAAGAAAACACACAGATAAATCAGTTATCTCTTGCATCTAAGTGTTAGTAAGGCAACTCTTAGAGAGTTCTAAATTTTTGAGCAACAAATGTCTTTTCTTAATCTACAGTCAATTAGCTTCACACACAGAAGCTATGTTCAAGCTGTTGGAACACCCTGCTACTTTCATTTTCTTTATAAAAGTTACTTACTTTTTTACACTAATTTTGTTGCTGTCCTTATAGTTGTAAACGGGAAATGTCTTTAAAAAATGAATTAGTGAAAATACGTGATATATTTTTCCACCTGCAATGGTGAATATTTCTCTGCAGAGAAAGTGCAGAAGGAGCTGGATGCTGTTCTGGGTCCTTCCCAGTTAATCTGCTATGAGGATCGGAAAAAACTGCCCTACACAAATGCTGTGATTCATGAAATTCAGCGCTTCAGCAATATTATCTCTGTTGGCATGCCCAGAGTGTGTGTGAGGAACACCACGCTGCTTGGCTTTCCCCTCAAAAAGGTACAGACACAGTGTCTCAGTTGCTACAGACCTTTCCTTCACCAGTAGAGCAAGGTGTGGTTTAAAATCTGTTTGTGCCAGGGTCTTCTGCTCAGCAGCGGTGGGGTCGGATGCCTCTGGGTCATAGCCTGAATGGCAACAATGACAAGAAACCATCTGCCGGGCTGCGTTGAGTGACACAGCTCTTGGGAGAGGGTTATGACCCTGAATGGAAGAAGGGGATTTTAGCAAGTGTTTCTACAAACCAATGAAGTCAAAACCTTACAGACTGATACTGAAGGATACTGTGATTGATTTGTGCTGATAGGCATTGGCAAGGTTTCTGACTGAATTTTTTTCCTGCAGAAAGCTTGTAAAAGCACAAAGTTTGCAACTAGCTTTTGTCAAAGAGACTAAATCACAGCAACTTCTGTTAGAAGTGAAAATGGGTTTTGTACAAATAAGGTTGCTACTTTCCATTGACACAGCCACTTCCACTGTCAGGCTTGGACTGACATTCTGAAACAATAAGACTTCATGTTCCTCACAGCTCCTGCCAGGGAAATGAACTCACCAGCAAGCAACACTGAAAGTAAACCAACACTGGTCTCACCCAGCCAGTTCTGACTGCTGGGGGAGGACTGACAGCCAGAGCTGAGTTAGTGGTTTTCTCCTTTCAGGGCACCATAGTCCTTCCAAATATTGCTTCGTCGTTGTATGACCCAGAGCAGTGGGAAACACCTCGACAGTTCAATCCTGGGCACTTCTTGGACAAGGATGGAAACTTTGTGAGCCACGAAGCCTTTTTACCTTTCTCAATAGGTAAATAGACTGACAGCACAGAAGTTCATGGTTTGGATAGGGACTGTAGAATTAAGATGTCTATTAAAAACCTGTTGGACATTTATTTTGAACGTCTTTGTGGAAAACAGTGATAAAATCCACTTCATTATTTTCAGCAACATTTCCCAATCCAGCTATAAACATTTGTTCTACTGAACAAATACTAACATGGAAAATCAGAGATGTGCTGACAGAAGTATACATCTAACCTGCCCTATTTTTAGAAGGAAATTCTCTGCTAACGATCATGGTTATTGATTTGGGGCATATATTTCAATACCAACATACATTTGGAACGTGCTTGCAAGCAGCTGTGCCAATACTTCATGCATAAAAAACTGGAACACAACATCTCCCAGAAAGACAAAGTCCTTATTCTTCATCTACATGATTGAACAAATTCCTTGAAAGTTGTCAGTCAAATGAAGATGAGATTTTTGAGGTAATTGAAGCGAAACTCCGAGCAGAAGGAGTGCACTGCTATCTATAGCTGCAGATAGGAGTCTTTAAAGGAAGAATTACATGAAATTTTGTATCACTGATTGCATTAAGCCCTAAAGAAATTCCAGATTCAGTAAATATACCTTTGCTTTGTGTGAGGATGAATACGATTGCTTTTGAGGTCAAGGTGGTTTCCTCACTGTCCTTCCCCGCTTCCTTCTGCAGGGCACCGTGTGTGTTTGGGGGAGCATCTAGCGAGGACCGAGCTCTTCATTTTCCTTGCCAACCTGCTGCGGGTATTCACTTTCCGGCTCCCTGAGGGGGTGACAAAGATCAACACAGAGCCCATTTTGGGGGGTACACTGCAGCCCCATCCGTACAGGGTTTGTGCCATTCCACGCTAGGCTGCACATTTCAGACCATCTATTAAGCAATCTTATCTACTTTTGTGAATACATATCTGGAGACCATATAACTTTTTTTTTTTGTCTTGGGTGTGAATTTCTGTTCCTAAAGCCACCTTTTCTGTACAGCAGATAATTTTGTCCAGACACTGTTACCTGCTGTTGAAGGTGATCTATTTTTTTCTTAGAAAAGCTCTTTTGATCTGGAGCACACCATCGTTCTCAGCCATAAAGGCATCATGCAGATGCTGTCTGGCCTGGCAGTTTTAAATCTGGTGCACTGGTGAGCAAATGACAAAATTGACTGGCAGACTTCAAAATTAATTAATTATCTCTGAGTTATCCTGTTTTCAAAAGCAATGGAATTTGGAAAAACATACCTGGAAAATTCTGCCTCTTTATGTATTTATATTACTGTCATCCCTCATAATGTTTCAGCTGACTTTTTGTTGATGGTCACTAATAAAAGAGATGAAGGAAAAATTAGCAACTGCTTTTATTTATGGATGACTTACAGTTCACTGAAATTTCTAGATTTGACCCAGCAGAGTATGTATAAGGCATCTTTAAATCTGCCAGAGGATGATTGGTTGGAGTCCAGTAGAGAAAAGATGCAGGCTGAAACTCGGTCACAGAATGAAGATACAGAGAGAGGATTTCTTTTAGGGCAGATACTTCTAATATTTGAAAGTTCTGCAAAGTTAACTTTTGGAAAGTCCTTTCTAACAGCACAACTGCTTAATCCTGTGGGTTGACTCCTGTCAGGATCAGCACTGGGTGTTGGCTACAGCAGGGGCAAGGAGTTCCTCCAAGGAGCAGTTTGGGTTGAGGAGCCTGCTGGAATTAGTGCTGATGGTAGACTGGACAATATACACGGAAAGCACCAGAGATACTGTTTAATCAGCTCAGAAGTTCATCGCTATACCTGAGGCTGCAAAGGCTTGTCTTACACGCAAAATACTGGTCAACGATGAAAGAGCCTATAAAAGCAGAAAAGGAAAGAAATGGTTCCTGTGGTGAACATAAATTTATTCATGTTGTCTGGAAAAGACTTGTAAAGTGTAAGTGAACTTGTCCTTCATTAATATTCCTATTTCTGTGAGAGAGGATAAGATAGCTAAACAGAAGATCATCTGTTAAATCAGTCATCACTAGCTGTCGGCCGCTGTGTGATTGAGATTAGTTTAGACTGTTTACCATGAATCACAAGTTTAGACCTGTCTCATTATTTCTAAATCAACAGCAGATGGAACACAGCATCAAAATACTAAGCACTTGATATTTAACTGCTATTAAATGAGATGGCAGACTAGCACTAGTGAAATATGGTAGATCACATCTTGACATTTTATTTGACAGAAAACCATGTGCCCTGTTAAAAACTGATGTCAAAGTCTCTGTGGATTTGCATGTGTGCACGGACAGATAAGGCAAAGCAGAAAACGCGGTGATTTGTGATGTTGGAGCTGTCATCACTTCTTAGAAACGAGGCTGGCTACACCAGTAGCATCACAAGCACCAACGTCATTGCTGCAGGATGCAGTCGCTCCTGGTGGCCGCATGCTTCCCCAGACATCCTTCCCGAAGGGGAGATCATAAACAGGCCTGAGAAGGAGGCGTGCCCCATAAGGCCCGTGTGCAGCCGGAGCAAGGTGGGCTGCCTGAACCCAGAGCAATGGGCGTAACTACCACTCTTTCGGGTGCTCAAGAGGAGAGACGCAGGGCGCTTCAGAGGAAAACTGCACATTGTATGTGGGTAGGTTATTCACGCGTGGCTGTGCTAATCTCTGTCTGTGACAGGAAGTGCTCGTTGGTGACTTTTAATCTGCTGTGCACAGATGTCTGGGAGAGCAGAGCCCAGCACACGAGGTGTGGCAGCAGGACATCAGCGGGAGGCTTACAGCAGGGAGTGGATGGTTGGGCTTGATGATCTTAGAGGTCTTTTCCAACCTTAATGATTCTATGATTCTGTGAGATGGCAGAGGTACACTTTTCAGAGTCTTTCTGATCTTGCCTGACCTATTTTAAAAGTAATTCACTTTAGCTCATGTTCTAATAAAGCCTGATCTTTTTGAGCTTTTAAAAGCCTTTTAAAGCCCGGCTGATGTTGCCACGGAGGTCCAACAAAGCTGAGAGCAGCTTTGAAAGAAGCCCAACTGCCATTCTCGTGTTCCTTGCCAACGCTCTCAGCCTTGGCTGTGTGGTGCCTCCTCCATCAGGCTGCTGAGCCATGTCGCTCCAGGGCTGCTGGTCTTAAGGTGGTGTCTTGACGACCTCTGCCATATCGTTCATTGCTCTCTCTCCTCTTGCTTATTGCTTCTACGTTATTTCTCATGGCTTGCTCAGGCTCCCTTTTTGGGACAGAGGAGAGGGACTGATGCCCTTTCTGCCCCATGTATCATGGATGCTAACCAGCCTGCTAGTGTCAGTCTTCAGCCCAGTTTGTTGCTCTCGGATCATTGCCTTTTTTACTTTCTCTGTGATGGCTGAGGTTAGCTGCATTCAGCCTGTGAGGCTGATTGTGCCTTGGTGCCAGATTTCTTGGCGTGGGGCCCCATTTAAAGGACTGCTGTTCTCCTGGATTGTCATGTCAGCGTGTCGGTCAATCTCTGGCTTGCACCTTGTAGAACACACTTCAAAATTTAAATCCTTGCGGACAGAGCATTGAGGAATGATTGGGAGCTGGCATGGGCGACCAGGCAAGGATGATAGACTTGCAGGGAGGGGGACTCACTGACTTGGTTGCGCAACACTTTATTTTCCTGGAAACAAACTGGAAGTTCAGTTTTGTTTACAAACATGGGAAGATGGTCAGGCTTCAGCATACAGGTTTTATCAGATATGGAACTCTCTGCTTTGTCCTTCATCACCCCATCCTCCCTTCATTGATGAGCTGTTCCCCTGTGACTCCCCAGAGGAACACCATGCAACTGTTCAACCGTACAGTGGAAGATCCGACTGTAAAGGAAAATATAGAAAAATGTAGACAGGCAAAGTTGAAGATTTTGGGTTCATCTAGCTCTTGGAGAGGCTCAGAGCCTTACGACGCTGCGATGCTCACCTGTCTCCACTGAGTTCTGCAAGGACACTCTGAGCCCAGAGGGGTTAAGTGAAGCCACCTTCACCAGATGTCTCTGGAGTAGCTAATGTCAGCAGGTGTGAAAGGTAATCTCCTTATGTGTAAAAAAGAGGCCAAAATATAAGCAGAAAAGAGAAAAAGCTTCATTCTGTCTTTGCTTTAAGGGCATTTGGAGAGTGAAAGCTGCAATAGTTATATACAGAACTAGAAATGACTACTAAAACCACACATGTAGGTCAACTTGTGTCTTTTTTTCCCAAAATCAAATGGAAATAAAAGGTTTTCTGTGAGAATTTTAATTTTGTTAAAATATGATTTTCCTGAAATTAATATGTAATATGTTTTCATGTTCACAGATCTTTACTCAACAGAGGGGAAAGCATTTTCTCAGAGGTAAGAGGTTAAGAAAAGTACATTATTGTACATCACTTTGTGCAGAGATCTTTTAAAATATACCTTGGCCTAGCAGTCCTTTTTTTGCCTGATGATAGTAAAAAAGAAGAATTCTAAGGAAAGGAGAAAGGTAAGAAAACCAAAGCAGTTCCAGGAATACAGTCTTAGAGTTAGTGAGAATTTAAATTTTTCCAGCATCAGCTAGAAGAAAGATAAACTAGGATGGAGGTGTGAAGACTGGTCAAATTTTTAGTAGGCCAAATTACTTCTCTTCTAGCAGTTTGCTTTCTGAACTTACGATGTACCAGTGTCAGCTTCCTTCTGTATCAACTACAAAGTGTGATCATAAATGTCATGATTTGGGACTGTGGGAAGGTGTGACTGCAGTGGAACAGAAGGAAAACATAGAATTGACTGCCTTGGTGGGAGTAGAGGGCAAAGTCAGTGTACATGTTTCTACTCTGCGCTGTGCTGCATCTACAGGAAAAGAGTGGGCCTTTCCCACCTGTGAGAAGTATTCCCCTTTAACAGGGAGAGAGATGTGGCTTCTATAAAAGCCAAAGAGAAGGACAAGGACAAGAAATAGAGTAAGGTGGAGTTATTTAATACAAATTCCCACATTAGTAAGGACACAATTCTTCCCCTTGTTTCCTGAACCTTAACAAACATATTCCAGTGTCTGCATAGTGTCAGAAGCACAGCCTAAAGTGAATGCTTCTGCACTGTCTCATTCCCTGAAGAGTTTGCCAGTGACTGCTGAGACAAGATGAAAATTTAAACATCTAGAACTTATGCATGTGTTACCTGACAGATTTGCTCTTTGTATCCTTAAAGTTTACATACAAAGCAAATATAAGTAATAAGGAATAAAAACTATGTATTTCAGTAGTACAATGAGGATCAAAGAAATAGATATCTTAAAACCGCAGTACATCAGGAAGGCTCTTCAGCAGATGGACAGTTGAATGCCCTTTTTGGCTTTGGTTGCCAATGAAAATGACAATGGTCATCAGGAGGCCAATACATTTAACACTACTGATGTTCATGGAAGACTTCTGTCTAGATTAGGAAGAAGAGGTTAGAAAATAACTAGATAAATGTGATGTTTTCAAATTGGCTGGGCTGATTCATCCCAGGGCACTTAGGGAACAGTATCAACCTCAGAGCTATTAGTAATTATCTACAAGAACCTGTGGAGGATGGGAAAAGGTCAAACATTTCCTTGCCTTCAGAAGGTAAGAGCAGTTGCAGTGTTATAAATCAGTCAGCCTGATTGTACTTCTCAGAATATCCTGAAAGAATAATCAAATTGTAAGAACTGGGGGAAAACAGAAAGAGTCAGTACTCACCAAATAACGCCAAAGTTACTTAGATTTGTTTGATGATATAGCTAGAGGTCTGTTTCCAGGAGAGGAGATGTTAATGTAATTTACTGCTTTTTAATGTGGCTTGACACAATTGCAGAAACTCTAGAGAAACGTGGGGTATCTGAAGCTTTGCAACATTTCATGGAAAACTCAAGAAATATGTATGAATAGTACCACATCAAACTGGGAAGATACACTGAACGGGATTCTGGCCTGCATCTAGTACTATCCAATATTTAATCAAGGACCTTGACATTTAGTATAAGCACCAAGCCTGGGCAAGGTCTAGATTCTTGATGCTATGAGATCCCAAACTGATGCCTGCAGCACGACGACAAACAGGTATTCCCGAACTTGTCATGGTTCACAGAAGCTTAAAGGCAGGATAATGTTTCTTGGATTTGTGACCCTTGTGAAAACACAAAGGCTGTCATAACATGGATACTTCTGCTTACCAGTTTTAATGTCAGTTAGCTGGAAAGGTGAGGATGACCCTGTTCCAAAATCTCTTGTTCTTCCATCCTTCCTTTCTCTCTGGAGTGACAGTTTTCTCTGGGGAGTTTCTCTGGGATTTTTTTTCTTGATCATTATTGTTCCCACACAGCGGTAAGTTGCAGCAGAAAAATACATTTTAGTTTTGCAGTGACTCCAAATGCCTCAAAAAGCTGGAGTATTCAAACTGAAGTTTGATGTCCTGAGCTAAAATATTTCCTTTGTATTTTCTTGAATAAAAAATGTAGTCAGAAAAAAAGAAAATTTCCATTAAGAAATTTGTGAGTGGGATTATTAGAAACTGTGTTTATCCATTGAGTTCATCGGCCTAAAAAAATCCCAAAGAACTGGATTACCTTGAAATAATATGACAGCTGAGTTTGGTGTATTTTTTTTCTTAGTTGAAAAGCTTATGAACTTGTCCTAGTAGCTGCGAAGAAATCTCAGTCTGTGGTATTTTTAGCCTGCACTCCATGAACCGTTTATTTGCTCTTCTGCAGTGTGAGATTCTAATGTTAAAGGAGTAACAATAATAAAAGCGCAGCCCTTTTCCTGAATAGTTTATGAGATACAGCAGACGAGACAGAGGACGAGCTAATAATGCGAGTGTATTCTGGGGTCAGCTGGTGATATGATACTCTACAAGGAATGCATTTTAAGGAGCATTACAGAGAAGATGAAACATTTTGGACTGCTTTGTATGATATTCTTTTCGAAATAACTTTTCTGAATACCATAAAAATGTTTATTCCAGTGATGCAGTCACATGAGCGCAGGCTCTGCCTTGCAAATTCATCTTGGACTGACCACTGTAAGGCATAGATGACTCTAGTTTGTCGTATAAGGCAGGCAGCTTCCCTCAGCCTACTCTTGAGTAGTTTTACAGCCATCGCCTTCCACTAACATCGAGGGTACCAGGAGCTTCAGCGCTCATGGACAGTAATCAGCCTCCTGCAGAAATGCAGACATCCTTGCTGGAGTTCACTGGGTAGATGTTTAGTCCTAATGCACGTATTTGGTGTGACATTGTAGTTACAGGAACCTGTCTCTGCACAGCCTTCAGCCTGCGTAAGGAAAGTGGCAACAGCTGCTAGAAAGAGCGGTGGTTAATTCAGCATAGATCAAGTGTGAATTCTACAGCACAAAATTATGGAATTTTCCTATTTCAGGAGCGCATCCTCTGAGGAGCCAGGCAGAGGGCAGCAAAGGTCTTTGAAAGGGGTGTGACTGCATTGTTGTCACGAGCTTAGCAAGAGCTGGCTTTAAACCAGCCAGTTTCACCAGGGTATGTTGGAGTTCATTACACGTTCATTTGCCATCAGTATGAGACTGGTTGAGGAGGAGACTCAAATACTACAACACAATGTCCTTAATGATTTCTTGGACACTTTGGTAAAACACCGTATCTGCGGGCTTTCTAGTTTACTAGGTACCATGGATATTATTCACTGTGACCATGCTCTTCTGCTTCTGATCAAGATAAGAGGTCTATAATTTTCTCTGTACTTCCAGTCTTACCCACATAAGACAATGCAGTGCGCTGGGGAGGCTCCCCAATGAATTGCTGTGTGTCTTGCATTAATCGTCATTTTCTCTAGGTGAGATAGTGGCATTAGACCAGGCCCAGATGTTGGAAAAACAGAGTAATTACACAATTTGAAATGTAAGAATCGTATCCACAAGGCTTAGAAGCAGAACATCTGTTCCATTTACCCTGCTTCTCTCCTTTCCTTGTTGTTAAGTACTACCAAGAGAAAAGAGCAAACCCTGCTATAATTAAAAAAAACAACACCAAACACCCAAAACAAAACAGAAAATATTGACTGGACTAATTCTGGCTTTTGTTCATCAGTTTTAGCTTGATGATTTTTATCCAGCTTTGCAGGTGAGCTTCTGCAGGCGGGGACTCAGTCAGGACTGCAAATTACTTGCCTCTTATCTTTATGATGTGTTTGACAGGGTGCTAAACACAGAGCTGACCAAAATGATTCTCCTTGAAGACGACCATCATTTGATGGAAGAAAGGCTTGTACTCGATGAATCTGAATAGTAAAAAAAGTCTAGACTGATCAACCCGAAGTGCTCCACGAACAAAACCAGAGGACTTGTCTTTCATCCCTCCCTTTCTGAAAGGGACATTGCGCACTGACTTCTGTAGTGGGTTACACTGTGAGTGCAGATGTTGGAAAGATGATTTCCTTGTTAAGCACAGGTCACAAGGAGTGTAATCTTTTGTTATTGTTCAAACTGTTCTCATATCTGTCTGCCTGTAGCAACCTCTGTCGCTCCCCATTAACAACTTTTTGCACATTATATTACGAATACCTGCTTTGTTATCTGCACCCAGTGGCATTTTCAGGCTTCATGAAATTCTGCATTTAAGCCTGTTCATGGTTTTAACTCAGTCTCTTTGTAGACTTGTGTTATGAGGCATGCTAAAATGTCATTGCTGTTTGATCACACACTGTTATTCATAGGATCCCCATGCACAGGATGAAGCACAGAGTGTTTGAAAGCTTGAGTTAAAAAACAAAAACCAAAACCTGTTTTTGAAAACAGGATAAAAAGCTTTTCAGTTACTTTAAAACTTTTTAGACCATTGTTTTGAACAGTTAGAAGTTCATTCTGTTCATAAAAAGTTTCATTTTTGTTTCCAATTGCAGATGAGATTTTCCTGAATATAAGGCAATTTTTACAAAATGCAGTGTTTTCACTGTCCATCTGTGATTCCGGTTCTCATTTGGTCATGCAGTTCTCTCTTTTTGCATCCATAAACTGAGCATCACAAGGACATCTGGGGGTAAAACATGAATTCATTACAAGCAATTGCAAATGTGTTATACAATTGTGACCACCTCGCTTAGAGGATTTTGCCTTTAAAACAGATCAGACAGGGCATATTTGAGGAGTAATGTCTGCTGCGCTGGAGAAATATGCTTGTGACAGAATTAATGTCATTCTCTTCAGCCCGGAATATGTTATTAAAGTGGATGAGGAAAACACAAGCAGTAAAAGCAGGGTATGTGTAATGTACATATTTAACACGGTTAAATCTCTGTAGGAAGGACTAGTAGGAAAAAAAAAGTTTGGCCTTCACATCACTGCAGGCATATTTTTTTTTAAAAGCAGACAAGTGGAGAAAGCCAGCTGTGAAATGTGAGCAAACACCATTCTCTGGCCTTGCTTTGTGTCTGCTAATTGTACAGTTTCTGGAGTTATAATATGGAAATTAGCAAATACAAACTCTCATGCTGTTTTGTCTCCTGATTTCTGAAATAACAAAGCAGTCAGTGCAATCTCGTGAAGGTGGACAGGAATTATTACCAAGTGCAATAGCATAAGAAATTATCCTACTGTTTTTATAAATATTTAATAGGAAAGAGAAGGACACATTCCTCAGTAACAAAGCCTGTGAGGCTCACGGGTCAGTGAAGAGATCTTCTTCCTATTGATTACTGGATTTTTTTTTTTCTAGCTCGTGTTTTCTGGGAGCTGATTCAGCTCAAACAGGCTGTAAATCTGCAGGGTATCTTCACTTTGGAGACGTCCCAGGACTGAAGTTAGAGCCAAGGGGAGACACTTGGCTACCCACCCCGAACAAGCTTCCATGTGAGCTGTGCCTATTTCTGGAAAGTCACAGCAAATGGAAAGGGTGAGATCACTTTAGTGCAGAAACCACCTGGAAAATACCCAGCTGTCCTCTGTGCTTGCCCCTGTTGTTTCCAGCACTTCTGTGCAAGTGTCAACTGTCTCTTAGAGCAGTGGAGAGCTACTTTGGGCATGCGGCTGTTCTGGCAGAAAGGAGTGGTGTGAAAAGCAAGAAAAATTAAAGTGGGGGCAAATATCCAAGGCTAAAGGACAATATCTGAGCAATTCATTTGAAGGCTTCACAGAGGTTTTGAGGAGTGGTAAATGATCTTTCAAGTACATGTCCCGAGAATCTCTGCAAGCTGAGTGGATTTTCCAGTGGGTGAAATGGCTTACAAGGTGTTCTGAAAAAAAGTCTTTCCTGAAGCAGATAAGCATGGAAGAAGTTGCTTTCCCTGCTCCCTGCTTCTCTCCAATAGTACAACAGTCCTTCAGCCTCTGAGGGCAGCTCTTTTCTCCTCTCTCCCCAGGTCCAGAACTGCAACCTTGTGCTGTCCCATGCGTGTATGACATCCCCACTCTCTGCCATAAATCCTCACCCCAGCTGTCACATGAAACCGGGGCTGTAGAGGAGCTGACAGGGCCAATACGTAAAAGTGATGGATGGTTTGGATGATGCACATTGTTTCCCATGATAGAAGATGGCTTTCCTGCTTTGTATGAGACATTGAGGCCTCTCTCAGCAGTATTAGTGCAAGCAATACAATTTCTTGCAGCACAGTATCTACAGGATGAGCAACAGTTTTAATCTCAAGCAGTATTTCTCAATCCTTTTTAACTCAACACTCTGGGCATCACTACTGTAGTGCACAAGCAATAACATGATAATTGGAACAATAAATAAAAATTAGGTCAATTTTTTTCTTCCTTTTTTTTTTTTTGGCTTGCTGAAGTTTGAGGATGTGTCCGTGTACTGCAGTTACTTCATGTGCAATTGATCGAGAAACTTCTGTCGAAAGAACTGCACTGTTTTTGGCCATATCAACTACTAATTTCTTGTATATTAATTTGTTATATAGTATCAATGTCTGCTACCCAACTCACGCTTTGATGCATAAGTAATTGTCAAATGCTGAAAGATGCTGAGTGTGCTTGCCATCTTTCTTGAAACGCACACTAGCAGAGCTGCTATAGGTGCTGGAAGTTGCTTCCTGAAGGCAGGCACTGAAAGGCAAAGCCATAAGCAGCATTGTCCAAGGGCTTTCTCCCACAGGAGATTCGGGTAAACTTGGAGGGGCACTGGTTAGACGTGTCCCTTCCGCCCTCAGGACCTGGCTGAAAAGCAACAAAGAACCAGCACAGGGGCAGATGCTGAGAGAGAGGGCAGATTAACAGGGCTTGCTGGGGCACAGTCCTGGCTGTAAGATCAATTGTGAAGGGAATCTCTTGCCACGCACAGTGTGTAACCCTCAATCTCTCTCTTATCTTCATATTAGCACCTCACAGTGCAAGTTGCCATCACTCAACTCTCCTTGGAAGCAAGAATAAAACCTTCCCTGAACAGGGAAGAAAGGCATGAGTCAGACTTCTGGCCACTGCGCTTTACGCGTGGCTAGTTGTTACTTTGCTCCTTTAGCAAAACAGGTGGCCTCTGCTAGCAGGTTCGTGTAGTCAGTGCAATGCTTCAAAAGGCTGCTGTCCCTGCTGGACATTTAGGGGTCTGTGTGGGATGGAGGGTTACTAAGCTTCTGTGCTACTGCTTAATTTTTTTTCCCTTAATATATGTAAAATCAAATACAGAAATGTCACCTAAATCTTTCTCCAAAGTATTTTTAGAGGCTTATTTAAGTTGCAAAGTCAACCTCTCAAACCTGAAATGTTGTACAAAACAACCGTGCTTGAGAAAAAGCCTGTGAGGAATGATGTAATTGAAGATTCTGAACTGCCAGTCACCATCTCGGGTTTGGTCAGAGGACATGTTATCTTTGAGCCATCCTGACCCTCTGTAAGGCCCATGTGGCTCCTTCTGTCTCAGCCTTACCTTGGTTTCTACTTCCTGTTGCTTAACTTCTGCTTGCCACACCCTGATTAAAGATGTTCAGGAGTTGTAAATACCTGACAGCAAAGGATTTACAATGGGAAGTGTCAGGTGGAGGTAGGTAATGGGGGTTGGTATAGCTCCACTTACTCTAATCCGGCATAATGTATTGCTAGAAGTTGAGCCTTTCAGGTTTTGCATTTAAGTTCTTACCATGGAATTTTAGGGGTATTAAGACTTGCCTGATTAACAAGTCTGCTCCATTAGACGTTTCAAATATAAATAATCCTGTAGTGCTGTGTAATTTCTTGCCTTCATAGGTAGGAATAGATACCTTTGCCCTGACAGATCTAAAATGTATTTAATAATGATACAGCACCCTGAGATACTTGATGGAGCGTGAACTAATGAAGGGAAATAATTGCTTATTTTTGGTATCCTACAAAGTAAATTGGTGCTATAGGTCAGTGCTTATATCTTGAGGGATTTTTTTGTTGGTTTTGTTGGGTTTTTTTAATGCTAGTTTAGAAGAATACTTATTGTAAACTCCTGGATGTCCTCATTATGAACATATGAACTGTTGAAAGACAAAGACAGGGTGGGGGTCATATTGGTCTTGCAATCTTTATTCATTAACTTCTTTGTTCATGGATGTACGTTATTGTACTATTCTCAGCCTTTCTTTGTTCTCTTTCTTTGCTCTTTTTCTTTGCTTCTCATTTTGCAGCCACTGGCACATACACCCGCAGCCCTTTAAAACTGCGTGTCTTTTCCATGTGCTTATTCCCTTTGAGCTTCCTCCTGTGTATGACTTTTCTGGAAGCTGTGGGTTCTGTACTGCCTTGTTGCTCTGGGCACAGATCTCCTGCCTGTCTTGCTCTGGGCACAGATCTGCCAAACTTACCTTCTGCAGTCAACCTGGTGAAGAACAGGCCAAGAGTGAAATGCTCATCTGCAATGCTCCCTGCTGGGTAAGTAAGATCTAACCATCCTGAGCAAGTCAAGGTCTATCTCAAATATTATTGTCATTTTTTGTGCTGAAAAGATGTAGCTATGTCAAGTCAGCGACATACTCCCAAAATTACTCCAAAAATTCATCCATCTATTCCCTACACAGAGGAATCATCCGGTTCCTGGTAATTTCACCCAGAGGATGTCAAGTTACTCTTTGGAAAACTCTCTGCAAGAAAAGTTCTTGCAGTACTTGGGGTCAGGGATGACTGACCCACTTCTGTTGTCTTTCCTTATTTTTATTTTGTATATTAAAGTCAAACACATTGTTTTCTTCTCGTTCTTTGTGCCACCTAAGTCCAGCTTTAATGCTCTCAGCTACTAGGCACATTCCAGCTTGTAAATGTTGCAAGTTTCTGAAGGTAATTGTACTTGAGGAGTTAGAAAGCATAGCATTGTATTGTACAATTTCTACTGTTAAATATTCTACATATGAAGCATCACTGAAAGCAATTGGCTGTTACTTTGTTCCCAGTCTATGAACAGTTCTCATGCTTTGGAGATCTGAATTCCTGACACTCCCTTTTACCGAATGTGTTACATTTTATTCTTAGTATTCAAGTAGCAATGTCCCAGAGCTGAAATTAAACATACTACTAATCTTTCTGAAACTTACTTTCTGAAACTTACTTCACAGTGTGCTTTTATGTTTGCTAAGAATCTTTGGCTTCCTGATAGTTTTCATTAAAACTTGCTCTTCTGAGTCCATTGTTTTGGACTGCTCTTTACCGGGGTTACTATCTTTTAAGAAAGCTGAGTTTTCTGCTCAAAATATAAACCCAGCAAAGATTGCTGACAGGGTGTCCGGAAGAGGAGACATCACACAGGAACAGATCCATGCCAGTCCAAGATCCCTCAGCCTGGTTTTGTTTCCAGTACAGCTTACCCAGTGACGTCAGGTGCTTGTGTAAGTGACCATGCGTCTGGGTTTCAGACAGATGGAAAATTCTGAAAACATTGAAAAAGGAAAGGTGATGGTTACTTTTGGCAGGATAAACTGCTGGCTGGCTCGTTTGGCTTCATCCTGCTTCTGACACTTGTGATTTGATTCCAGTTAAATCTGACCGATGTTCTGAAAGAGGTGAACTAACTGACTAATGTCAAAATACTACAGCAAGTATGAAATGTCTACAACTAAGCAAAGGAATATTGACCAAACAGATAAGAGATGAATATGGTTGTATTTAGTTTATTCTTGAAATTTATGTAATTCAGCATTTCTTCTGACTTCAGCTGTCTGCACAAAATGAATTTTCTTCCATTTTTAAAAAAATTTTAAACTTGATATTTTGGTTTGAAGAAACAAATTGTTCTGATTTTATATTTTGCTGTTTTCAGCTCCGTAGTGGGCAGTTGTAGCTGACTCGCACTGGTTTTAGCGAAGCCATGGAGCCCACCTCAGCCTGCTTCCCACACATTCTGCCCATAATGTCTTGCTGATTTTGCACAGATTAGGTCATAAAAACCTACCTTTCCATGTTGTCTTCACTGTATAATGCAGGCATGTAGGTAGCTACAACAGCTGCAAAGTCTGGCCAAATGAAGGAGGTGGATTACATGACTGAGTCACTTTCTTAATGCTGCCAGGTTTGCAAAATGCTGCATCTATGTATGCACTGGAGGGCAGGGCAATTCCTTGTTCAGACTTGCACTTCATTTTTAGGGAAGACACTTTCTCGTTGCAGTGCAAGACAGAATCCCCTGGTAATTGACACACAGTGCTTTTCCCCATCAGTGTTTCAAACTGGGTATGAATCGCTGCACTACCAGAGGACAGATTTTAAATGTGTCCTGTAAACTGATTGATAACTGGTAATAATAGCCAGGATCCTGAAATTGATAATAAATGTAGAAAATAAACCAAGGCAAATTAAATCTTCACTTTGGTTACATACTAAAAAAAATCTAAAATATTTACAATTGGAATTTCATATTTAATTAATTTCTAAATATAATGAATTTTAAGATTCTGATTTTTTTGTTAGTTAATTGTAATGTCAGTTTTTAAGCATTGTCTTGGTGTCGTTAATCCTCACTTGATGAAATTGTTATTTTTTCCATTTACTGGGAAAAAAAAGCTTGACGGAACACTCAAGGCCAATTTTTCAGAAATTACATGTAACGATTTTGTCTTCTAATTGCACGCTTAGTCTGCGACTAATATTGGTTTTGCCTGTATGAACCGTGTGTACAGGCAGGCAGATCTGAATTTACAACCACATTTAAAGGTAACTTAAATGATGTTTGTGACTAAAGCACCTGGAAATTCTAACCTGTTGTAACTGACATGTAACACTCATATTCTAAATTCAGTGATTCTGAGATAAACAACTCTGTATGGTCTTTAAAGTTCCCAAGGAGGATGAAACTGAGTTTCACTCATCTCATACCCAGTGTCAACCAGGGCTCTCGCCTGGTGTCATTCCAGTCCAGATCTCCCAATACACACCAGCAGTTCCCTAACACAAGCTTCAGGACAAATACCTTGAGTACAAGCGATTCCACATTTTTGTACCGTGGTTTGCTGTAACCAGCTAGGTGTGCTTTTGGTCAGGCACCAGCTTGATGTGTATCTCAGCATGGGAAGGGTATGGGGTGCAGGAAAAGGGCAGGCAGTGATAAACAGGGAGGGACAGAGGGAGGGAAAGGAACTGAGACTTTACAGAACTCAATCTGAAGACAGAACTGGTGGAACAAGGAAGATCATCTTTTCCAAGCTCCGGTATCCTCTTTTTGATAGAGACAAGCTGATAAATCAGCTCTGAAATGCTGACAATAAGTCAAGCTTTTGTAGTCCTGATCATTTTTTTGTTAACTGTTGAATTTTGCAAACTGTGAAAGGCATGCAAGCAATTCCCTCCTGGACCAGCTCCTCTCCCTTTGCTTGGAAAGTTGGTGCACCTGAACTTTCAGTTTCATTGGGATCTTCTGATGGAGGTATTTCTTTTAAGATGCTCTTAATTGGTTAATTTTAGTTACGGCTTAAACAACTGATATGTTAACAGCAAGGGGAAGTTTTTAAGTCTTAGAAAGTTACTGACGAGGTATAGAAATATAAAGACCAACTTGATTCCTACATTCAGATCACCTTCAGTGGAATATGTCATCTTCATGAGAAACTTAATGTCAGAGTTTCTGACTTGTTATTAAAGTCAGAGAAGATCAGTAAGCCAAAAGATGCTTCTCCATTGCTGAGAAGTCCATATGTGTTACTTTTCAAAATTCTGATGCACTGGCACTGTCTAATTTGATCACGAAGTGGGTAACGTGGTGCATATGTATGTATGCTTGTAATATGGAAAGGGCATACACTCCCCATCTTTCAACACCTCCTTAAAACTATTTGTTTGCCACTTGTTTTTAGAGACTGCTGCTCCTCCCTAGGCCACCTCAGTCCCTCCCTGTACCCTGGCAGTAATTCTTCTAATGGCTTGCAGCTGACCTCTAATTCAGATCTATGCTTGAACAGTAGGCACAGATCATTGAGTGCAGTTCAGACACAGACAGGCAGTGATGCTGTAACAGGGAGCGGAAAGCCAGTATCTAACGAATTATAAGGAGAGCAAATGACCAGTGTGATCAATCGAATGTAATTCTGGTGGCACCCTAGACATGGTCTACTACCTCTTTTGTATCATCGTGGGTGTGCTGGAGCAGAGCTGAATTCTTGGACAAAGCTTTCTCCACAAAAGATTGGATTTGCTCTGTCACGCACCTGTTACTGCTTGGATACCTCTGCTGTCTCCAATGGTCAGCGCTTGTCTGTACTGAGAGGAAACCCTGGACTCAGCTGCAGCCCAACAGCACTTCATGGCTGTTGACTAGTTTCTGGCTGCACCTCCTCTTCTGGAGCACCCAGATGGAGCAGGTCTAATCAGTTGGTTTCCTTTTGCAAAGGAAGGGCTAGCTGGAGGCACACAGCCCCAGAGAGGTGCAGAGTGTGGCTGCTCAATTAACAAGGCATAAATGTTGAAGTTGGATGTGATGCAATGTAGAATACAAAGTTTTATTTCTTTTGCTGGAGTGTTGCTGCAGCCTGTGCTTTGAAAAGAAAATCACTTCCCCCTGGGTAAATAAAAGTGGCTGCTGAAAGCCTTGTTCTCAGAAAGGCAACAGTCTCTTTCTGCTTCTAGCTATAATTACATTCATGGGAGTGATGTTCTCAGCACAAAACTGGCCATTGGGCTGGTGAATAGCAGGTGCAGTGTCTGTCTGAGATACATGGGGTTTCATCTGATCTTTTCTGGCATCTTTTCCACTCACAGCTGGCAAAAACTCACGGTAACATATATACTTGGTGGTTCGGGTGGGCCCCAGTGATCATACTGAATGGATATCAAGCAGTGAAGGATGGCATGACTACGCGCCCTGAAGATGTTTCTGGGCAGATGGTGTCGCCTTTCTTCAGGGCAATGGTCAAAGGAAAAGGTGAGAGTTTCCTGCCATAAATAGGGCACAGGAATGCTGACTTGGCAAACTAGTCTGCCTTGTTAGACCCTCTACCCTCCTGTTCAGAATGCTCCCCGTCAGATACTGTCCAAGTCCTCCATCAGCTCTGGAGAATAGCTTACTATTTGCTGTGATGACTTTTGTACTCAGCTTTCCCAAAGCTGGGAAACAGTCCAAATCTGGTTGTTGCTAGGTGACCTTTTTGCTGTGTTCAAGATGTATGTGATCCCAGCTCAGAACTCAGCAATCTTGCCTACTTCACAGAATAACCCAATTTGCTGCACATGATTTTGCTGTACAATACATGAATGCAAAGCTTGTTTATATGTTTGGTAACCACATCTATTGTGGTTGCCATACTCTTTCCATCGTGAGCAAGAGACCTAGAACACTCTCCTTCAGAAGTCTCATTGCTGTGTTTGCAACCACTCTTACATGTTTGGTGAATGCCCTTTGACTGTGAGAGTGCCCTGACACATGAAAATCCACTACTCCTTAGTGTATTGCAACAGTTTGCAGTATTTTCTTTTTCCTCCCCTGTATTTGCTATACCAAAGCAAACACAGATTGTTTAAAGCTAGGTAAAGCTTCACCATCACAGCCGCAGTTCAGGGCTCTTCAGGTAACCACTAGTGCAGTTTAACAATCTGGAGTGGTCTCCCTGCCAGAGTGGAAATGGAGCCCGAATGTCACTTATCCTTCACCTTCATTACCTCAGCCTCCAAGCATTACATTAATTGATCTCTATCTCTGTAAACGTACCCTGGCCCTGTACACCACTCTGTAGAAATTTACCCGGTTATTCCTGTCTTGAGCATGATCACTTGAGTATGGCTACTGCAGATCTTCTAAAAAGGCATCTTAAGGTGCTTTTCTTAAGACATCAAGAAATGGAGCCGTCAGCAAATCCTTAGATTGCTCTTTTCAAAGATAAACTACAATCAATATTAGGAACATGAGGTCTAGTTATAGTTTGGGTATGTCTGGCTATGATTTCTGCTTACTGATAATTTCACCCAAAGATACTTGTATCACAGTGTATTCCCTGATTTACTCCATGTATTTTATAATACATTTTTAAACAAATTGTTCATGTCTATGGGAAATATTAATATGTCAGGGAATACCCTCAGGTATTATACTGGCAAGGGGTTGCTCCTGGAAGCAGCAGAGATGCTTTGGTATAATGACTCTATGCAATCTGGGAATGGGGAAAAAAGGCCTGGAGTATCGAGTGCAAGAGGAGGCCTCTCACCTGGTGGAGTTCTTTGTGAATTTAAAAGGTATCTATCTGCTAAGAAATCAGACATTTTTCTGTCCTGGATCCGTATCTTCAGCATGCAAACTTACCTACCCCTTTCTAGGGTCGGGGTAGGTCCAGAGTGGTGTATCCAAACTTCCCAAAGAGCAGAAGAAGCCGCAAGTGGGAATTTTTTTCTTAAAGAGCTGTGCATAAACCTAGTGAAGTTGGGAACTTCTGGAATTCTACCGCTATGGGTTTGTCATTTGTCTATGATGTGATGGCACAATGATACCATGTCACTGAACTGCACAGCCAAGCTGTTCTCAGACTTTCTACAACGGATAATTAAAGAGTATGGCAGAGCTTAGTCATTTCTCCAAATCTCTAAATTTCCACGACACGAGGTGCCATGAGGCAAACTGGATATTTCAGTGTCTGTCTGGCTAAGTAAATATTGGCAAGACAATCAAAGAAAGTAGGAGGTGAGAGGGAACTTCCGTGGATTGTCAGGTTCATCCTAGACTCCAAGCCAGGATCATTTCTATCCAAATAATTTTGATGGATGTCTGTCTCCTAACTTTAAAAAAATCATCAGACAGAGATATGATGATTTACTGTTCACAGCTGAGACTATTAATTCTATCTATACTTTGCTGTTCCTGTCCTTCTATTCTGCTTCTCAAACCTTCCCAAGTTCATTCAGTCTTTCCTCCTAAGTAGTTTTTTTACATTTTTGAACATGTCTGTCACTGTCTTCTCTTAGTTCATCTCTAGTGACATTTCTTCCTTCTCACATTCTGACTTGTTTTCTTCCACACAGTGGAGGACAGCAGATTTTATATGATATGCTCTAATGGATATTAGCTGTAAAATGTTATTTCACAGAAAGGGCTATGAGATTGTTTCAGAGCTATGAGGAAGCAGTTTAAGTGTCCTATGGTAGAAGACTATGTTTTACTTTCTTGAATACATATTTATGCTGCATCTCTATTCCCATTCATGCCTCAGCTGGATAAAGAGAACATTCTATGTAACCTCTAATAACGTCTTGTCCTGTCTGTATAAGGAACACCTCAAGAAAACACTGAGAGTGAATACCAGTTACTGTGTTTGCAGGAAGACCTGTGGATCCTTCTTTCTCTCTTTTCCTTTCTATTTCAAGTGTAATTTGTGCTCTGGTTTTTGGATATCACTTCTCTGATGAGGACAAAACCTTCCATGAACTGATCAGTGCCACGGAGAATTTGTTCAGATTTGCAGGCAGTTTTGTTCATCGGGTGAGTAAATAATATGCTATTTTTTTTTCTAAAATAGGTAGAACATGAAAGTGTGGATACAAAAAAGGGGCTTCACTAAATACAGAGCAACTGGCAAATGCAAACTGGGAGCTAAGAGGTGTCCTTGGGAACCTTCTTACTGCCTCCTTGGTTTTGAGGCCATTTTGAAGAACTTTTTTGTTTCTTTGCAAGTTTAGGGGACATCTCTCTGTTGACTCCTGGCTTTAAGTTTTTCAGCATTTCTGAGACTGTTAACAGAAACCTTTAAACTTAATTTGAGACTGGAGTTTGTAGTAAATTTGAACTCTGCAGTGCTGCTCCTCCCACCTCTATTTACTTCTTTCCTCTAAAAATGGGTATAATTGAATTAACTGTTCTGCTTTTTACTACTCTGCAAATTGTATGATGACAATTTTCTTTTTGATTCCTCCCTCCCAAAGAATAAAACATTCATTATGAGTCTTTCCATTACTTCATTATAGCTTACAATTCATGCATTACACAAACAACACATACATTCTCTGACAGTATCACAATTCAAGTTCTGTCAGAGATCTTTTGGTAGGTACCTCCCTCAACAGACCATAAAGGCTGACTTTGCACTTGAAGTGTCTTAAAGTGTACTTGAAGTTTTTCCCATGAATTAGACTTTGTGGTTTAGATGCTTAAAGAGGGACAAGCTGGGTGTAATGGGGACTGTGGATGGCAGAGCAAATTCCATTGACATTTGAGTTCTATGGGAAAAGGCAAACTAAAGTGCTGCTGTGGTAGTAAACCTTTTCAACAAATCTATTACATGAGGGTAGCACCATACAACTGAGTAAAAAATAGAAAAATAGATTAAATTTGTGGATGATCAAAGCCAGGAGACCTGAACGATACAGAAGAGATTCAGGGTATCATGCTGCAAGAGCTCGTAAGCACTGTGGATTAGAGTTATAAGAATGGAAGAAATTGTAATAATGCAAAATTAAATTATGAAACATTTTATGAATTAATGAGATTAATATGTGCTATGAGCTTAGAACATTTCAGTGCAAAGGTTAAGAGGAAGGGGATGGGTGTAAACTAGCAGATAACAGGATGAAAAAGGCCAACAGAATATCAGAGTGTTTCCAGCACTATTTTCCTTTTAGATCCAGTGAGGTGTTAGAGCAGGTTCTGGTGTGTAATAATCTGTGTGATCTGTTCTAGGCTCTTGGACATCTTGTGTTGTGAGTCTGGAGTGAAACAAATGTAGTGAAATGT